>Ga0302157_10004779_pt1 | contig 14610 bp, 19 predicted proteins | sample I_Bog_N3_3_FD_193502 | JGI IMG/M metagenome (GOLD analysis project Ga0302157, IMG submission 193502) | Peat permafrost microbial communities from Stordalen Mire near Abisko, Sweden - I_Bog_N3_3 | ecosystem: Environmental > Terrestrial > Soil > Wetlands > Peat | place: Sweden: Abisko, Stordalen...
GGCCGTCCTCGAGCACGAGCCCGCCCATGACCGCGATCGGGTCGAACGCTGGGGTGCTCACTTCTCCACCTCACGGCTGGGGTCGGGGTCAGGCTCCATCTCCCGCGGATCGCTCGGAGCGGGGAGCGGTGGGAACTGGGCCACCAGCCCGACGCTCATTAGGCCGCTCGCCGTCGAACGAACGGCGAGGACACCAGATCGGCTTCGAGTCGGGCCAGCTGTTCCTGTCCGAGGTGCTCCCAGCGCACCGAGTTCGGCTTGGTGCCAGGCCGAAGGGCCGCCCACGCGCGAACGCCGGTCAGCTCCACCCGCCAGCTTGTCAGAGGCTCGTACCCGCGCGATCGCAGCAGGGCGTGCTCGACGGCGCGGATGCCGATGCCGCCGCCGGTCTCGCGTAGCGACGTCCGGCACTCCGGGCACAGGCGCGCGACGACCGGGTCGGCCCCGGCTCCGCCGACAACGGCCAGCTGGATTCGGAACGTCGGCCCCCACGCGGCGGCGGCCTTCGAGGGGGTTACGAGGAGTGTCCCGAGCCCGCAGAAGCCGCAGCCAGCCAGAGCGCCCTCGTCGGCCGGTGGGCTGGTGGGCGTCGGCACCTCCATGCGCCGCAGCACGAGGTCCCGGTGGGCGTGGCTGGCTTCCTTCTTGAGGGCTTCGCTGACGTGACCCCAGCGCCGGGCTTCGCACATGCCGGGACGGGCCGACCCCGCCGACCAGGACGCGGCCGCACCGTAGGCGGCCATCGTCGTGAGCAGGTCGCGGAGGCCGTCGTCGGTGGCGAGCAGCGGCGCGATCATGCGATCGCGACTGTCTCCGATCGCGTCGAAGGCCGCGAGGGTGGCGTCGATCCGATCGAGCCCGACGTTCCCATTTTCGCGGGCGATCTGGGGGTGTTCGTTGAGCAGTGTCCGGGCTCGCTCGCGCCGGTTAGCGCAGTCCGGGCAGCGGGTCACGGGGATGTTTACGTCGCTGCCCGCGGGCATGCCCTGGCCGTTGTATGGGGCGCGCAGGGTGATCGTCTCGACGCTCTCAGATGAAACGACCCGAACAGCTTGGCCGCAGGAACGGCACGCGACCGCGCCCTCGGGAAGTTCGCGCTCCGGGTCGCTCTTGCGGAAGATGCCGCGGCGAGTTCTTGGTTCTGTGATGGTCATGGTCGTTCTCCTTAATTGGGGATGGGGCTAGGGGTCGGGTCGGGGATGACGTCGAGGACGCCGTTGCAGCCGCAATCCCCGGAATCATCCGGTTCGTAAGGCGCGGCGAGTGCGATCTTGGCTTCTGCGAATGCCGGGATCGCGACGATGGTCGCGGCCCGAATGCGACCGGCCGAGATCACGAGGTTCGGAGACTCTCCGGAGTCCTCGGTGGAGACGGGCGAGAACATCAGTGTGTCGGTGGTGTCGTCCAGGTCGAACGAGATGCCCCCGGCGTACCCGCCCGCGATCTGGCGGGCGATCTCGCGCCCGTTGGCGCTACCCAGGTCGATCACCCCGGCAGCGTTGATGAGTCCGCCCGGAGCGCGTTGGACGCTGTCGATGCGCCCGACGACGACCGCCCCATCATGACCGCCGTAGTCGATTGGCGTCCAGCGAAGGGGCAGCGGAAGGTCGGCCGCGGTGAGTGCTCCGGGGTCGATGAGTCGGCCGTCGCCGGTCGGGAGGCCCTCCAGGCCCAGCGTGCCGGTCCAGGGGATGGTCTGCGCACCTGGTGCCGACATGCTGGCGACGAGCGACATCTCACGGAACCGAGCGACCCGGGGCCCGAAGGCCCCGACCCGTTGCGCGCGAAGCTGACGCTGCCGGGCAAGCCCGAACTCCTTCACGCGCTGCAGCGCCAGGTCCGTCTGGCTGCGCCGAATCTGCTCGGCACGCATCTTGAGACTGAGCAGGGTCCACTCCCTCGAGAAGACCGGCGCGTTGACCATCCCGACCGCGAACATTGAACGCACCATCCCGCCGGACGCGATGAGCGCTGTCGGTCGGGTGCGGGCGATCGAAAAGCCCGGGCTGTTGACGGCCAGCGCGGTCACGAGTTCGAGCCGGCCGGTCTTCGGGTCCGCCCTCCAGTCGCCCGACAGCGGGCTCGATTTCAGGGCGCGCAACTGTTCGGGAGTGACGTCCGGGCGGACTGCTCCGCTGATCCAGATTCCGTAGCGATCTTCACCGGCCACGACGTCGGCTCCCACCCATCCCGAATGGCTGTAATGAAGCAGCGTCGGGTCTAGCCCCCAGACCGGATCGGCGTGCGGCGCGCCAGCGACGATGTGCCCGACCGGGACGTCGACCCCTTCCGCCGTCGTGACGTAGCCGACGTGGAAAGAGGCGTATCCGTTGCTGGACTTCGGAGCCCGGACGCACGCCGAGCCGAGGCCAGCGCTTGCCGTATGGCAGGAATCCCACGAGGCGAGATGCCCATACACGTGCCCGCTGGCCTCGACCTTGAGCGGAGTCACCGCCTTGAAGTTCGGGTTCTCGAACCACGCCTTCGGCGGCGCGATCGGTGCACTGGTCGCGGTGGTCGCGGGGCTCATCGGACCCTCCGAGCCGGAACCGGCAGCTCGGTAATCGTGATCGCATGAACTGAGGGCTGCGGCAGCAGGTGGCCCTTGCGGTTGGCGTCCCTCTTGCCGCGCTCGACGCGGGAAAGGCAGTACCCCTCGACACCCGATCGCTCGCTGCCCCAGCACGGGGCCCAGCGACGGGCGTTGTGAACGCCGCACGGCACCCCACGGGTGTCATCGAGGAGCGCGTGACTGCGTCCCAGGCTGAGTTGGGACTCCTCCGGGGTCATTACTCGCGTGCCGACGAAGTACCGTTCGGCGGGTGTCGTCGGCGGAGGCAGTACGCGCTTGGGTACTCGGCTGGCCTGCGCGGCTTCGCGGCGCTGGAGAGCCGAGAGGTACGGCGCTCCCTCGGCGCGGAACTCGTGGACGGTGTGTCTGTTGGTCATCGATCAGTTCTCTTTCTCGAGCTCGGGGATGCCTTCAACGGGCTCACTGGGGAGCGCGGGGCGGGAGTCTTGGGTGCGGGCGTTCCACTCGGTGGCGGTGGCGGCGCGTTCGGCGGCGTACTCGTCTTTCACTTCCTGGACGGCGGCAAGCACCAGGTCGGGCTGGTGGGCATCCAGTGCTGCCCGGCCGCGAGCGGCGAGTGCTTCGAGGTCGACGTGCGAGGCGATCGCGGCGGCGGATGCCCGCTCGCGGGCGAGCACGGCCTCTCCGAGCGGGGAGAGTCCGATCGCGTCGCGGCGCTTAGCTGCGGCCGCCTCGGCGCGAAAGTAACGGTCGAGTAGTGAGAACCTGACGTCGCCGTTCTTATCGCGGGCACCGCCAGCGAGTTCGATGCGCAGCAGGGCCGCGATCGCCTCGGTCGACGCCAGTGCGGCGAGTTCTTCCGGGAACGCTGCGAGATGCGGCAACGCTTCGAGGAGGTCCTCGCTGATGCGCTCGGCAACTCGCCCGTACACCCGCGGCGACCGGCTTCCGATCTTGAGGGCGGCGAGGTTGCTCGCGCTGAACGGTGGTCTCGTGCCGGGCTGCGGCGTTTGGTCTGTGTCGGTCATCGCGTCTCCTTCTTCTCGCCCGCACGCCGAGGGGTGGGCGGGGTAATCGGGTAATCACCGCCACCCTCGGGTGTGGCGAAAGGATTACCTCGGGTGATTACCCCCGCAAATACGCGGGTTTTGATGTAATTCACTTCGATTACCCCTTTCGCCCGATTACCCCGACAGTGACCCCGGATGTGGCCGTGTCGACCACAAGAGCTCCGAGGCTGACGAGCTGTCCGATGCGGGCGTTGGCGCTTTTCTCGTCCTTGTAACGGCCGGCCGCGGTCAGGCTCTTCTTTAGCTCCGTACGAGTCACCGGTCCAACCTTGGGATCGCGGTTCGTCGTCATGTCGATCAGGTGCAGGACGACCGGGTCGACGCCAGCTCGAACATTCCTGACGAGGACCGAGTCGGTAGTACCAGCAACCTCTGTGAATACGAAATTCGTTAGCGGCTCATCGTGCCTTCCATTCCGGAACTTCTGGACGATGATTCGACGCCTCGGATCGGCGAGCGACAGTGGGTCTTTGCCGAGGAGTTCTCGGCGGATGCAGACCACGTTGTCGAACCCAGCCCAGAGCGTCGACGACCCGCGATACTGCTCGGGGTCGTCCTTTTTTGAATGGTGCAGGACGACGATGTGGCAGGGTTCCCAGGCCTCCTGGACCTGTGCGATCGAACCGACGTAGACACCCATGTCTTCGGTCGAGTTCTCATTGCGACCCCCGCTGGTCTTCTGGAGTGTGTCGATGAGGATGAGGTCGTATCTTCCCTTCTTCACCCAGCTCGCGAGTGACGCGACAGATGCCGGGTCCATCATGTTCACCGTGTACGGATACGTCTCGGCGTCGCGGTCCGTGAACCGCGCGCCGACGTGGGCTTGCCATGCGGCTAGGCGAGGGGTAAACGTCGCACGACCTTCGGCGGCGACGTACAGCACCCGGCCTTGCTGTACCGCGCGACCGTCCCACGAGGCGCCAGCTGCGACACTGCATGCCCAGTCGAGGGCAACGTAGCTCTTGCCCACATGCCCGTCCGCGAACAGCATCGTGGTCGCGCCTCGTTCGAGCCAGCCCGCGAGGATGTAGTCGTTCGGGCGTGCTGCGCCAAGAGCGTTAAAACTCACGAGTTTGTTCGGATCGAAAAGGCCGAACGCTCCCATCTCGACGGCGAATGCGACGCGGGCATCGCGATCCACGCGAAGGGCCTCCACGCGGAGTGCGACGGCGTCGGTGTGCTTCTTGTCCTGCTGCTCCTGCTGCCAGTCGACGCCGGGATATTCCTCCTCCGCCTCGACTTCGACGGGCTCCGGCTTGGTCGGTGAGTCGAGCCCGTGTTCCCGGCGCTCACGCTCCAGCAGAGCTCGCAGTCCGTCGTCCCAGTCCTCGCGCTCCTCAGCCAGCACAGCTGCTTCGGCCGCATCCAGGTCGTCGGGCTCCTCGAAGCCCGTTAGATCGATCGAGAAGTCGTCGGACCGGTTCTCGCTCATTTTGCGCACGTCCGGCAGCCAGGGTGCGTGCGTGCGTAGCGGCGGTCGTCCCCGCGGGCACAGTCGAGACTGCAGTACCAGATTTTGACCGTGTCGTCCGGGTTGAAGGCTCGGAGGCAGCAGTGACATGTTGCCAACCCCTTCCTGCCGTTCTCATCGCGCTGGGCGCGGGCCACGCTGCCGGGCGGGAACGGGCCATACGCAGCGCGCAACATACGGTCGTACGTCTTGGCGTAATCTGAACTCATTACTGGCCTCCCTTCATGAGGCTTCTGGAACGGCTCGCTAGCGGTGGCGGGCCGTTCTTCTTTGGGTGGCTAGTGCTCCGTCGACAGTGCGCGGATGATCCGGTCACACTGGTCGTCAGTTAGAGGCGGAGCGTCGGCAAGGGAGCGCTCAACGAACGCGGTGATCTTCGCGGCTGCGAGGGCGCGGCGGGCCTCGGCTGCTTCGGGGGAGTTGGCACCATTGCGCCGGACGGCGTGACCGAGGCGCGAGAGCTCGGTCGCTACGGTGGGGGTGGACGGCATTAGGGCGTTGGCTTTCTACACGCCGGCCGGTTTGCTGTGCCGCAATTTCGGTCGGTAACCAACCACCCAACGCCCGTGAGCGGACAACCCGTTCTGCTCCTCAGCGCGCCCCGGGTGGGATTAGTAGTGGGTGCTGAAGATGCCCTCGAACCCCGGACCACGGAACGGCCGCTTCCGGCGAGGGAGGCTAGGCCTCGTAACCATTATTGCCCGTGCCGCGGGATTTGGCAACCTCAAAACAACCCCCTGACCTGCACTTTGTGTTACCTAAGGGTGGTACCTAATTTGCGCAAATGGGTATAAAAAATCAATTAGGAGTCCGTTGGTTTTCTTGATATTGCCGGTCACCATCGCGATCGCGATTTTTCCTGGGCTTTTCGTTTTGCAGTTGGGGTTCGGATGAAAGGGGAACGAATGAACACGAGCAGGTTGATCAAATCGACAGTCGGCCGGGTCCGAAACGATCGCGGCGACGTGCCGGGCTGGGTCCTGATCACACTGATGACGGCAGGACTTGTCATCATCATCTGGGGCCTCGCCGGACCGGCACTGGCGAACGTATTCCAACAGGCGATCGCCCGTGTCACCGGGTTTTAGACGGGCGTCGACCTGGAGGAGCGACGACAGCGGGTCGGCGGTCATCGAATTCGTCCTCGTCGGGGCGTTGCTGACCGTGCTCACCCTGTCGGTCATCCAACTAGGCCTGGCCCTGCTGATCCGCAACACCGTGCTTGACGCGGCCTCCGAAGGCGCACGGTACGGCGCGCTCGCCGACAACACGATGCAGGATGGCGTGGCGCGCACCCGCGACCTGATCACAACCGCGCTGGGGCCCGGTTATGCGCGCGATATCTCGATCGATCGAGGCAGCTACCTCGGTGCCCCTGCAGACATCGTTACGGTCAAGGCACCACTGCCGCTGATCGGACTCGTGGGCATACCGAACGGGCTGGAGGTGCAGGGTCATGCCGCAGTCGAAACGCTGCCGTGACGACACGGGTTCGGCGTCACTCGAGCTCATCACGGCGGGGCTTCTTCTGCTGGTGCCACTCGTCTACCTGGTGCTGGCGATGGCGGCCATCCAGGGCGGCGCGCTCGCCGTCGAGGGGGCATCCCGGCAGGCGGCTCGCGTGTTTGTGCAGGCGGGAAGTGCCGCCGAGGCCCGGTCACGGGCACAGGCCGCTCTCGACTTCGCGCTCGCCGATTTCACAGTCACCAACGCGAAATCGCACCTGGCAGTGACCTGCACACCACAGCCCGCACGCTGCCTGACCCGTCGCGGCTACGTCACGGTGACGGTGACCGCCGAAGTCCCGCTTCCACTCATACCGAGCATCCTGTCTCCCCGCACCCCGTTCGTGGTGCCGATGACGGCTACGTCAACGGAGCAGGTGTCCAGGTTCTGGGGCGCCGGGTGAAACGGCTTGCGAGCGATGAGGGTTCCACTCTGCTGCTCACCATCTTCTATGCGGCGCTCTGCCTCTGCCTCGTGCTCGTTGTCGTTGCGGCGACATCGCTGTACCTCGAACGCAAACGGCTCTTCACTCTCGCCGATGGCGCATCGCTCGTCGGAGCGGAATCCTTCGCACTCGACGACGTGACACGTGGGAACGGAAGAATGCGTCCCACCCTGACCTCGAGCGAGGTGACGTCCGCGGTGACGGCGTACCTTGCCGATACCCCAGCCGACTCCTTCACCAACCTCGTTGTCGAGCGCGCGGTCAGCACGGATGGCCGAAGCGCCACCGTCGAGCTGTCATGCAACTGGGCGCCGCCGGTTGTTACCCTGTTTATCCCGCGAGGCTTGCGCATCCAGGTCACCTCGGTGGCACGCTCGGTCTTCTCGTGACGGGAATTCTGGGAGCAGGCTGCGAGGGAAGCTCCCCACTCTCTATCGTGGGTACATGGCATACGACTGGCTCGACCTGCAGCTCCGTGCGCACCGGGAGTTCGGTCGCCGCCTCCTGGCGGTCACCGACTGGCATGCGCCGACGCCTGACACCGACTGGGATGTCAGCGATCTCGCGCGCCACGTCATCCGCGAGCAGCAGTGGGTTCCGCTGCTCCTCGCGGGCAAGTCGATCGAGGAGGTCGGCGACGATATCGACGCCATCGACGACAATGACCTGCTGGGGGAATGGCAGCGCTGGTCCAGCATCGCGACCATCGCATGGGAGTCGGCCCCATTCGACATGACCGTCCAACTCTCCTATGACACCGTCACGATGATCGACTACCTCAAAGAGCAGACGGCGGATGTTGCCATCCACAGCTGGGACATGGCGCGCGCCACGCAGAGTGACGAACACCTCGACGATCTTCTCGTCGAAGCCACCTGGACCATCTTCGAACCACAGCGGGAGACGCTCGCCGCGACAGGGCTCTACGACGATCCGGTGCAGCTCGACCCGGATGCCCCGCTCGAATGGCGACTCCTCGCCATCACCGGCCGCGACCCGCGTTAGCGCAAGCAACGTGAGCGCATGCCACGTGAGCGCAAGCAACGTGAGCGCAAGCCACGTGAGCGCGATTGGCGTCTTGTCCATTTGGCGTGCTCGCGAGACGGTTGACGGGTGAACAAACCAGTCGAAGTCAACGTGGTCAGGGTCTTCACGACCGACTCTGGCGAGCTGGGAAACCAGCTCGGCATCGTGTGGGCGTCCGATGCCACGCGGGGCCGCGAGCAGCAACTCGCTGCAGCAATCGGCTTCAGTGAGACGGTGTTCATTGACAGCGTGATCGGCGGAGTCGCGACGATAGCGATCTTCACGCCTGCCGTCGAGCTCCCCTTCGCCGGTCATCCGAGCGTCGGCACCGCGTGGTGGCTGCGCGAGCAGGGGATGCCGCTCACGCGGCTGGTCGAGCAGGCGGGCGATGTCGCGGTCCGGTACGACAGCGAGCTGACCTGGATTACGGGCAGGCCGGAATGGGCGCCGTCGTTCGTCTGGCGACCGCTCCCGCGCCCTGAAGACGTGGATGCTCTCGACCCCGACGACGTGCAGGATGGCCCCGATTACGCCTATGCGTGGATCGACGAGCGAGCCGGGAGACTGCGCACCCGGATGTTCGCCCCTCGCCTCGGAGTTCGCGAAGACGAGGCAACGGGCGCGGCCGCGGTCGCGATCACCGCACGCCTCGAGAGAGACCTTGAGATCACCCAGGGTCGCGGCAGCCGCATCCACACGACGCTTCTCGACGACGGTTTCGTGGAAGTCGGCGGTCGTACATTCGCAGACCCGTCGTTCACCGCCTGACTGCGGACCGCCGCGGGTGGGAGGGGTCGAGACCCCGGTAGGCTAGAGGCCGACATGGACGAGCTTGATTTTTCCGCGGAAATCGCCGCGCTCCGCTCGACCTTCGCGGACATCCGATCGGTCATCGGCGTCGAGAGACTGCAGGCCGACATCGCCAGCCTGAGCGAGCAGGCGGGCGCACCCGACCTATGGGATGACACCGAGAACGCGCAAAAAATCACCAGCGCGCTCAGCCACCGCCAGTCCGAGCTGGCCAGGGTTGACAGCATCCAGTCCAGGCTCGACGACCTCGAGATCATGGTCGAGCTCGCCAACTCCGAGTCAGACGCCGAGGCCGCGGCCGAGGCCCGCACGGAACTGGCGAGCATCACCAAACTCTTGGGCGAACTCGAGGTGCAGACGCTGCTCAACGGTGAATTCGACGATCATCCTGCGGTCATCACCATCCGTGCGGGCGCAGGGGGAGTGGATGCGTCGGACTTCGCCGACATGCTCCTGCGCATGTACCTGCGCTGGGCCGAGCAACACAAATACCCGGTCACGATCATGGACACCAGCTACGCCGAGGAGGCGGGCATCAAGTCCGCGACGTTCGAGGTGGATGCCCCGTACGCGTTCGGAACACTCAGCGTCGAGGCGGGAACGCACCGGCTCGTTCGAATGAGCCCGTTCAACTCTGCAGGCAAGAGGCAGACCAGCTTCGCGGCGGTTGAGGTCATCCCGCTCATCGAGGCCGCCGGAGAGATCGAGATACCGGAGAGCGACATCCGCATCGACGTCTTTCGTTCGAGCGGGCCTGGCGGCCAGTCGGTCAACACCACGGACTCCGCCGTGCGCATCACTCATCTTCCGACGGGCACTGTCGTGTCGATGCAGAACGAGAAGAGCCAGATCCAGAACCGTGCCGCCGGTATGCGCGTACTGCAGTCGCGCCTGTTGCTGCTGCAACGGGAGCAGGAAGCCGCGCAGAAGAAGGAGCTCGCCGGCACGATCACGGCGAGCTGGGGTGACCAAATCCGCAGCTACGTGCTCGCGCCCTACCAAATGGTTAAAGACTTGCGCACCGAGTACGAGGTCAACAATCCGTCGGACGTCTTCGACGGCAACCTCGATGGCTTCATCAACGCCGGCATCAAGTGGCGTAAGAGCGCCAAGGACTAGCGGGCGGACGTGGTCTCATCCGCGCTGATCTTTTTTTGCGCCAGGAGTGGTGGCACGAAACAGCGACTCTGCGGTAGACCAGAAGCATGCTGACTTTCGGGTCGACCGTCATTGGCGTGCACGACGTTCAACGGGCGACGGCGTTCTGGTCTGCGGCGCTCGACTTCGAGCCGACCTCTCCGGGGGATGAGACCTGGATCATCCTGCAGGCAAAGGATGGGAGCGGTAAGCGCCTCTCGCTGGCGCTCTCGGAGACGCCGTTGCAGGAGCACCCGCGCATCCACCTCGACCTGTATGCCGACGACCAGGCCGCGGAAATCGAACGACTCAAGGGTCTCGGTGCTCTCGAGGTCGACTGGGACCTCTATCCGGAGGATCCGGATTTCGTCGTGCTCGCGGACACTGAGGGAAACCGCTTCTGTGTCATCGATTCTGCGTAATTGTTGAGACAGCGTGAGCTAAAGGTGGGTCGCTCCTAGCCGAATCGATGCCCTTACTTAGGGTGTAAACGTCATGATTCGGTTTGATGCAGTATCAAAGTCGTACCCGGGAACCTCCCGTCCGGCGCTCAACGGCGTCAACCTCGAGGTACTCAAGGGTGAGTTCGTCTTTCTCGTCGGCGCTTCGGGGTCAGGTAAGTCGAGCTTCCTGAGGCTGATCCTCAACGAGGAACGGCCGACCAAGGGAAACATCCACGTGCTCGGGCAGCACGTGAATACGATGCCATCGCGCAAGGTGCCGTACTTCCGCCGCAGTCTCGGCGTCGTGTTCCAGGATTTCCGGCTCCTGCCGCAGAAAACCGTCTTCGACAATGTGGCTTTCAGTCTCCAGGTGATCGGCAAAAGCAAAGGCTTCATCCAGGAGGCGGTGCCTGACACCCTCAAGATGGTGGGGCTCGGGGGCAAGACCGCCCGATACCCGCACGAACTCTCGGGAGGCGAGCAGCAGCGTGTCGCAATTGCCCGCGCCATCGTCAACAAACCCGCCATCCTGCTGGCCGACGAGCCGACCGGAAACCTTGACCCCGCAACATCCGCGGGCATCATGACCCTCCTGGAGCGCATCAACATGGGCGGCACGACCGTGCTCATGGCCACGCACGATGCGGGAATCGTCAACCAGATGAAGCGCCGCGTCATCGAACTGATCAGTGGCCAGATCGTGCGGGATGAGCGAGGCGGGGGCTACCAGACCACCAGCATCCCGATCCAGCATTTCGGTGAGCCGGAGCCGCTGCCTGAGACGACGGTGCGTACCCTATGAGGCTCGGACTGGTACTGGGCGAGGCTGCACAGGGCCTGCGCAGGAATGTCGCGATGGTGATTTCCGTCATCCTCGTCACCTTCATCTCGCTCACCTTCGTGGGTGCGGCGATCCTCATGCAGATGCAGATCGGCCAGATGAAGGGGTACTGGTACGACCGGGCCCAGGTCGCGATCTACCTGTGCACGAGCATCGACAACACGGGCAACTGCACCGGATCGGCGGCCAGCCCGGCCGAAATCGCGGCCGTCAAAGCACAGCTCGATTCGGCCGCCCTGAAGCCGTACATCAAAGCCGTCTCCTTTGAGACCAATGCCGAGGCGTACAGGAACTTCAAATCCCAGTTCGCTGGCAGCCCGCTGCTCGCCTTCACGACCCCGTCGATGCTCAACGAAAGTTTTCGGGTCAACCTGAAAGATCCGAACCAGGCTGACATCATCATCGAGGACACCAGCTCGCTTGACGGGGTGCAGGATGTCGAAGACCAGCGTGCCTACCTCGACCAGATTTTCGCGGTACTGAATGCCGCCAGTTTCACCGCCATCGGTCTCGCCTCACTGATGCTCGTTGCTGCGGTGCTGCTGATCGCGACCACCATCCGGTTGAGTGCGTTCAGCCGACGGCGGGAGATCGGAATCATGCGCCTGGTCGGCGCATCCAATCGATATATACAGACGCCCTTCGTGCTGGAGGGCGTCTTCGCGGCACTCATCGGTTCGCTGCTCGCGGGTGGCGCGATTGTGGCGATCGTGCAGTTCTTCGTTAAGGGCTACCTCGCCTCGCCATCCGTGCTTGGCTCATCCACCACCCTGATCGGCCCGGCGGATGCGTGGCTTGTCGTGCCGATCCTGATTGTGCTCGGTGCCCTGCTCGCTTCGCTTTCGGCGAGCGCGGCAATCAGTCGCTACCTCAAGGTCTGACCGCTCTCGCCTCGGGCGAGCTAGACTGGTGGGCTGCCGGCGCAAGGCCGGCTCGCATTTCAGGAGTGAACCGTGCCCAGGGAACGTGGCGAGAAAGTCGTCGCCACCAATCGCAAAGCCCGCCACGACTACACCATCGAAGACACCTATGAGGCCGGTTTGGTTCTCACGGGTACCGAGGTGAAGTCGCTGCGGGCCGGTCGTGCATCCCTCGTGGATGGCTACGCTTTCGTCGAATTCGGTGAGGCCTGGCTGGATGCGGTGCACATTCCCGAGTACAACCAGGGGACCTGGAACAACCATCCTCCTCGCCGCAAGCGCAAGCTGCTCCTGCACAAGCAGCAGATCATCAAGATTCATAACAAGGTCAAGGAGGGCGGGTATACGCTCGTTCCCCTGCGCCTTTACTTCCTGGACGGCCGCGCGAAAGTCGAGCTGGCTGTCGCCAAGGGCAAGAAGGAATACGACAAGCGGCAGACGTTGCGCGAGCGGCAGGACAAGCGCGAGGCGGACCGTGCGATGGGGACGCAGCGCAACCTCGGAGACTAGGGCGGGGTCATCGTGCGCGTGTTGCCCGGAGTCGTGCGGGTGTTGGCGGGGGTCGTGCGCGTGTTGCCGGGAGTTCGTGCGCGTGTTGCCCGGAGTTCGTGCGCGTGTTGGCGGGAGAAAAGCGCTCGCGGAGGGAGTTGTATCTCCATCCGGGGCGCACTTTCTCCCTCCAACCCCCGCAGTTTCTCCCGCCACTGGGAACAGGAATGCGCGGCAGAGTGGTTGTGTTGTAACCTGTAGGGCTGCACGCACCACGTGCAGCGATTGACAACTCAACAGCGTGCGATAGCGACCCACCTCTCAGGTTCCACTGACAGGTGAAGCATGGGGATGATCGGTTTCGACATTGCCTGCAAAACTGCGAGAAGCGGGTCGAGGATGCAGGGTTATCTCGTTAACGACCCTTGCAAAAAATAAGTGCGAATAAATCACGCGCTGACTTCCAGCTCGCTGCCTAAGCTAGCTCGTTGAAGTCTGTCGGTCCGGGAATGCTCTCTACCCGGGTTCCGGCATCATCTTAGAGAGATTGCTGCGCAGTTACGCCCGAGGGCTGTGTGGGACTTGAACTCAGGCTGGGCTCGTTGACCTGGATGCTTGTGGCAAAGGCCAGAGCCGAGTAGAACGCTTTCACAAGCTACGCCCGTAGAAGGCGCAGGATTACAGCAGTGGACGGGGGTTCAATTCCCCCCATCTCCACCGATGGTCGCTATCGCACGATGTTGAACTCGTCCCGAAGCGCCGGCCCGACCGATGTGCGGCCCTACCGCCCGGTTCTCATGAAGTCGGCGACGAGTTCGCCGATGAGCACTGCCGTGGCCGCAGGCCCCCTGGTCGGTGTCGTCGGAAGTATGGACGTGTCGGCGACGCGCAGGCCCGTCACGCCGTGTACCCGGCCGTACTGGTCCACGACGGCGCGCGGGTCGGATACTGGTCCGAGCTTCGCGCTTCCGCAGAGATGGATGGCGGTGCCGAGGTGCGAGAGCATCCACCGGTCGAGCAGCCCGTCATCCTCGAGCGTCGCGTTGGTCAGTTAGGTGAGCCGACGGAACAGGTGCCTGTACGCATCCGATTTCAGAAGCCGGACCGTCACCCGCACGACTTCGCGCATCCGGCGGAGGTCGTCCTCGGTCGAAAGATAGTGGTAGTCGATTCGCGGCTGCACTGCGGGGTCCGCTGATTCGAGCACGATCCGGCCGCGGGATGTCTCGGCCTGCACCGCCACGAGGAAGGCGAGGTCGCCCTGGTGGGCGACCTGCTGCAGGAACCGACGCAGCGAAACGCCGCGCATCGCGCGCAGTGAGCGCACCGGATGGCGCAGGAATGTCGCACCGCCGCTGACTGTCGCCTGCGCACGGCCGGTGAGCAGGTAACCCATGGGTTTGATCATGGGGAGGATTTCCAGGTCGCTCCCATACTCCGAGCCCGTCGAGGCGAAATTGAGGCAGGCCGCCATCGACTGGCTGGTGGAGTAGTCGACGATCCGTCGTCGCGGCTGCCATCCGATGGCCAGCTCGGGGTGATCGCTGAACCCTGTCCCGACGCCGGGTGAATCGCGAACGACGGGGATCCCGAACTGCTCGAGCAGGTCGCGCGGCCCGATCCCGGACAGCATCAGCAGGTGCGGCGACTTGACGCCTCCCGCGCTGAGCACGATCTCGCGGGCGGTGATCGTCGAGATCTCTCGCCCAACCGAGACCTCGACACCAACCGCGCGCGTTCCCTCAAAGATGACCTTCCGAACGTACGTGCCACCCTGCACGGTGAGGTTCGGTCGGCTTCGAATCGGGTTCAGGTAGGCGATTCCGGTGTTCTGCCGGACCCCGTCGACAACATTCATCGGTACCGGACCGACGCCTGGCTCGCCCTGGTCGTTCTTATCGGGCTCGGGGGAGAAGCCG
>Ga0302157_10004784_pt1 | contig 14601 bp, 12 predicted proteins | sample I_Bog_N3_3_FD_193502 | JGI IMG/M metagenome (GOLD analysis project Ga0302157, IMG submission 193502) | Peat permafrost microbial communities from Stordalen Mire near Abisko, Sweden - I_Bog_N3_3 | ecosystem: Environmental > Terrestrial > Soil > Wetlands > Peat | place: Sweden: Abisko, Stordalen...
GGACGCCGCAGTGGCGGTGGACGGTGACGACGCGGACAGCGCCGAGCTGGCCACGGCCACGGCCGCCGCCCTCTGCCTCGACGGCTACGCCCGGAGCGCCAAGGAGTGCCTCCAACTGCTGGGTGGCATCGGGTTCACCTGGGAGCACGATCTCCACCTCTACCTGAAGCGGGCGCTGGCCGATCGTCAGCTGCTGGGCGGCTCTGGCCGGGGGCAGGCCCGGGTGGCGGAGGTGGCCGTGCAAGGGGTGCGAAGGGCGCTGTCGGCGGATCTCCCCGACGAAGCCGAGCAGCACCGTCTCGATCTCGGGCCGGTGGTGGAGTCGGTGGCTGCCGCCGACCCGGACGACCAACGGACCCGGATGGTGGAGGAGGGCCTGGTGACACCCCACTGGCCGACACCCTGGGGCCGCGACGCCTCGGCGGTGGAGCAGGTGGTGCTGGACGAGCTACTGGTCACCCACGGACTCACCCGGCCCTACCTGGGTATCGCCGCCTGGGCCCTGCCGGCCATCATCGCCGCCGGCACCGACGAGCAGTGCGAGCGCTGGGTGGGTCCCTCGCTCCGGGGGGAGCTGGCCTGGTGCCAGCTGTTCTCCGAACCGGGCGCCGGCTCCGACCTGGCCGCCCTGTCCACCCGGGCCGAACGTACCGAGGGCGGCTGGCTCCTCACCGGCCAGAAGGTCTGGACGTCGATGGCCGCCCAGGCCGATGTCGGCATCTGCCTGGCCCGCACCGATCCGGCGGCGCCCAAGCACGACGGGATCACCTACTTCATCGTCGACATGCACGCCCCGGGACTCGAGATCCGTCCGCTCCGCGAGCTCACCGGGGCCGCCCTCTTCAACGAGGTGTTCTTCGACTCCGTTTTCGTGCCCGACGACTGCGTGATCGGTGAGGTCAACCATGGGTGGGGGATCGCCCGGGTGACCCTGGCCAACGAGCGGGTCTCCATCTCCTCGGGGTCCACCTTCGGCATCGGCGTGGAGTCGGTGGTGCGGCAGGTGTCCAAGTCGGACCTGCCACCCGCCCCCGACGACCTGGTGGCACTGGGGGCACTGCTGGCCGAGGCCCAATCCCTGCGACTGATGACCCACCGGTCGACGCTGCGTTCGCTGGCGGGAGCCGATCCGGGGCCGGGGGCCAGCCTCCGGAAGCTGCTGGGGGCTGAGCACGAACAACGGGTACAGGAGCTGGGCCTCTCGCTGCTGGGGGCCGAAGGCGCCACCGTCGAAGGTCGGGCCGCCCGGTGGACCCAGGGGGTGCTGGCCACCCGGTGTCTGACCATCGCCGGCGGTACCAGCGAGGTGCAGCGGAATGTCATCGCCGAGCGGATCCTCGGCCTGCCTCGGGACCCGGAGCCCGGGGTCACCAGCGCTCCTCGATGAGCACCGACGACCCGACGGTCGGACGGTTCGATCTCACCGGCCGGGTGGCCCTGGTGACCGGCGGCAGTCGGGGCCTCGGCCGGTCGATGGCCCTCGGATTGGCCGAGGCCGGCGCCGACGTGGTGGTGGCCAGTCGCAAGCTGGATGCCTGCCGGGCGGTGGCGGCCGAGGTGGAGGCCCGGGGACGCCGGGCTCTGGCGGTGGCGGTCAACATCAGCCGTTGGGAGGAGCTCGACGGTCTGGTGGACACCGTCTACGACCGGTTCGGCCGGCTCGATGTGCTGGTGAACAACGCCGGGTCGTCCCTCCTCTACGGCGATCTGGGCGAGGTCACCGAGGCGATGTGGGACAAGGTGGTCGGCCTCAACCTGAAGGGTCCGTTCCGGCTGACCGCCCTGGTCGGACCCCGGATGGTGGCCGACGGCGGCGGATCCATCATCAACGTGTCCAGCACCGGCTCCATCCGGCCGGCTCCCTTCATGCTCCCCTACGACGCCGCCAAGGCCGGACTCAACGCCCTGACCGTCGGCTTCGCCCACGCCTACGGGCCGACGGTCAGGGTCAACTGCATCATGGCCGGGCCGTTCCTCACCGACGTGGCCAAGGAGTGGGACATGGCGGCCTTCGAGGGAGAGGTGGAGCGTCGCCACGCCCTCCGACGTGGGGGACAGCCCGACGAGGTGGTGGGGGCCGCCCTCTACTTCGCCAGCGGGGCGTCCAGCTACACCACCGGCTCGGTGCTCCGGGTGGACGGCGGCATCCCCTGACGGGTCGGTCGGGTCAGGGGTGAGGGGGTGGTGGCACGTCGGGGTCCTGCTGGATCTCGATGGTGTTGCCGGCCGGGTCGGCGAACCAGATCTGGACGACTGGACCCTGGGCCCCCTCCAGATAGGGGATGCCCTCGGCCTGCAGTTGGGCGATGGCGCCGTCGAGGTCGTCGACGGCGAAGCAGACATGGGGACCGGTGGGCTGCACGTCACCGGCCGCCACGGCGTCGACCAGATGGAGCTGGGCGTTACCGGCATCGAACCAGTGGCCGCCCACCCCGGGGATCTCCGGACGGGGGTCGGAGGGCAGCTCCAGCAGGCGCCGGTAGAACTCCACGGTCGGGTTCAGCCGGCCTTCCACATTGACGCTGTGGTGGAGGGTGCGGGTGACCCTCACCGCGGCCAGCCGTCGGGGACCACCAGGTGGTCGATGGTCCGGGGGTCGACCGGCTGCCGGGTGTTGCCGGCCTGGTAGACGGCGAAGCAGAGCTGCAGCGCCTTGATGGCGTCGTCGGCGCTCATCTCCGGGGTCACCCCGTCCACCAGGGCATCGATGAAGTGGGTGGAGGAGCGGTGGAAGCCGGCCCCCCAGTCGTCGTCCACCGACGGGAACGACGTGGTGGTCTGGCTGCCCTTGGACCCGTCGTAGAGGACCACGGCCGGCAGGTCGAGGAGCTGGCCCGTGCAGCGGGTCACCCACAGGTAGCCCTCGTCGCCCTGCACCTCGAAGAACTCATCGGCTCCGTAGTAGGCGCTCCGCAGCCACATCTGCGGGGCATAGGAGACCTCCATGGTGCCGAGCACCTCCGGATCCTCGTACTCGAAGATGGCGGCCAGCGGCTCGAAGTAGTAGTCGCGACGGCGGACGGCGGCCTGCACCGAGACGATGTCCTGGTCGAGCAGCCACAGCGCCACCGCGTACTTGTGGATCATGTCGTCGAACAGGTGGCCCCCGGGGCTGGCCGCCGTCATCCGCCACATGTACCCCTCCATGTCCAGGCCGGCCTGGAACGGCGACTCGGTCTGGCCCACCACCGTTCGGGTACGGAGGTTGGTGGGCTTGCCGATGGCGCCTTCCTCGATGAGGCGCTTGGCCAGCTCGAGGGGCGGATAGTGGCGGAAGCACTCGCTGACCCGGAGGATCAGGCCGGCCTCTTCGGCGGCGGCGGCCATGGCCCGGCCCTCGGTGACCGAGTTGGCCAGCGGCTTCTGGCAGCTGACGTGCTTACCGGCGGCCAGGGCCGCCAGCACGTGGTCGTGGTGGAGATTGGTGGGGGTGAGGATCTCGACGGCGTCCACCGCCGGGTCGGCCAGCAGGTCGTCCAGGGAGGTATAGACCCCGGGCACGTCCCAGGCGTCCGCCGCCCCGGCCGCCTGGCCCTCCCGGGGGTCACAGACCGCCACCACCTTGCACCGGGGGTCGTCGAGATAGCCGGCCACGTTCATGCCGGCGATGTTGCCCGCCCCTACGATCCCGATCCCCACCACGTCATCACTGGTCGTCATGACGGTCACGATACCGTCGCCGAGTCGGGCGGCACCTCGAGCTGTGCCTTGACCACCTTGCCGGTGGCGTTGCGGGGGAGGGCGTCAACCACGTACCACTGCCGGGGCACCTTGTAACGGGCCAGCAAGGCGAGGGTGTGGTCGCGGAGCTGATCGGGAGTGGCTTCCGTGCCGGGCCGGAAGGCCACAAAGGCCACCACGTCCTCGCCCAGCACCGGATGCTCGACACCCACCACCGCCACCTCGTGGACCGCCGGGTGGGAGGCGATGGCGTGCTCGACGTCGGTGGGGTGGATGTTGTTCCCGCCCCGGATGATGACGTCCTTGCTCCGGCCGACGATGTAGAGGTAGCCGTCCTCGTCGAGGCGCCCCAGGTCGCCGGTGACCAGCCAGCCGTCCACCCAGGTCTGGGCAGTGGCCTCCGGGTCGCCGTAGTACTCACGGGGGCGGCCGGTGATCCGCATCCGGACGTGGCCCACCTGACCGGCCGGGGTGGGGGCTCCGTCATCGTCGACGCAGATGATCTCGGCCGGTGGCAGCGGCTTACCCACCGAGCCGGGCCGCTTGACCGCCTCGCCGGGTGGCATCAGGCAGTAGACGGAACCGGCCTCCGTCATCCCGTAGTTGTTGGAGACCAGGGCGGTGGGCATCCGCTCCTGCAGGCGTTCCAGCACCCGGGGGGCGAGCGGGGCACTCCCCACCGTGCACAGCTGGATCGACGAGAGATTGGCGGTGTCGAAACCGTCGTGCTCCAGCAGCAGGGTGGCCATGGCCGGAACCAGAAAGACGGAGCCCGGTTGATCCGACGCCACGGTGTCCAGCCAGGTACCGGCATCGAAGGACGGGAGATAGATGCCCCGGAGCCCCAGTCGCATGGGCGTGTAGATGAAGGCCAGGCCGGCGAAGGTGTAGGGAGGGCTGGCGTGCAGCCAGCCGCCACCGCTCCATTGGGGGGCGTGGAACGGTACCAGTGACGAATTGTCGTGGCGGACGGCCACCGCCTTGGGGTGGCCGGTGGTGCCGGAGGTGTAGAGGATGTCGGCCAGATCGCCCCGCTCCCGGGCCACCTGGAAGTACTCGGGCGAGGCGTCCAGCAGTTCTGACCAGGTGACCGTGCCGGCCGGTGCTCCCTCCGGCGGGCCGCCACCTTGGGAGCCGGCCGGCGGCACCGCCACCACCACGGCCGGACCACCCCCGGCGTGTCGGGGGAGCAGGGCGTCGTCGACGAAAACGGCGGCGGCGCCGCAGTGGGCCACCATCCGAGCCACCTCCGGCTGGGAGAGCTGGGGATTGAGGGGTACCGCCACCGCTCCCGACCGATGGATGGCGGCGTAGGCGGTCATCCACCGGATGGCGTTGGCGGCTTCGAGGTGGATGGCTACCCGGTCGCCCGGTTCGACTCCGGCGTCCACCAGACCTCGGGCCACCCGGCTGGCGGTCGAATCCCAAGCGGTGAAGGTCAGGTCACCCCTGCCCACCACCGTGTAGGCCGTCTCGTCGCCAAACGCCTGGGCCATGGCGTGCAGCTGTTCGGGAGGGAGCCCAGCCATATTCTTCAGACCTGTCCGAAATCGGTGGGCAGGACGCGGGGCCGACGGGTAGGTCGGCGCACCGAATGCCTGGTGCATGCACACTTCTCGACCATGCTTCCCCCCTCGAATCGGTCATCCGGCCCCCCGGCCAGGCCAGCAGCATGACCGACGGTGGGGACGGTGGTCAATCAGCCGGACGGCGCCGTCTCGGCGACCGAACGGTCACTGGCGGGCGATGGCCTCGTGGGCCTCGATCTCCGGATCGGCGAACGGTTCGCCGTCCACCTCCACAACCACCGACTCCAGATGGCCGGTGAAGCGGAAGGGGGCGGTGTACCGGGGAGTCACTGGGAGGCCGTCGCTGTACCCGCAGGTGAGGCCGGCCCCGGTCACCGAAAACTTGGTGAGGGTGAAGCGAGGGATCTCCACCCGGGCCACCTCCACCCCGTCGACGGCCAGATGACCCACCCCCCGATGGGGCCGGGTCCGTTCGAACCGGTAGGTGATCTCGTGCCGGCCGGGCGGCACCGGGGTGTCCGCCTCCACCCACTGCTCCTCCAGGGAGACGAAGTTATGGGCGTAGGCGGGGCGGCCTTCCGACAGGTAGAAGGTCCACCCGCCCAGGGCCGACCCCTGGGCCAGGATGATCCCCTCCACCGGTGCCCCTTCGGTGATATCGACGGTGGCCCGAATCAGATGGGAGCGGTCCCGGACGTTGACCGCCACTTCTTCGGGAACGGCCGCCGCCCCCGGAAAGTAGACATAGCGCTCCCGGTCGGGCACCGGCCGAGGGCGCTCGAAGACCAGATCGGAGAACGGCCGGTTGTCGAGCGGTAGGACGCCGTAGGTACGGGCTTCGTGCCACCACCGCTCCACCAGGTCGGCCAGTCGATCGGGCTCGGTCTCCGCCAGGTCGTGGCACTCGGACGGGTCCACGGCCACGTGGTAGAGCTCCCACCGGTCGTCGGCGAATCCCACCGAGGTGTCCTGAATCGGGTGGTAGGTGACCGCCTTCCAACCGTCGCGGTAGAGGGCCCGGCACCCGAACATCTCGTAGTACTGGACGGTGTGGTGATCGGGCGCCTCCGGATCGGTCAGCACCCCGGCGAACGACGTGCCCTGCAGCGGTGTCTGGTCGACGCCGGCGATGGTGGCCGGCGGTTCCACCCCGATGAGGTCGAGGAGGGTGGGCATCACGTCGACGGCGTGCACGTACTGGCGCCGGGTGGTGTCGGTGGACCGGGTGCCGGCCGGCCAGTGGACGATGAGCGGGTCGGCCACCCCGCCCTCGTGGACCTCGCGCTTCCACCGGCGGAACGGGGTGTTGCCGGCCACCGTCCATCCCCACGGGTAGTTGTTGTGGCAGAGGGGGCCGCCGATCTCCTCGATCCGCTCGAGGCCCTCCTCCACCGTGCGGGGGGCCATGTTCCAGGGGCGGATGTCGTTGACCGAACCGGTCGGCCCTCCTTCGGAGCTGGCGCCGTTGTCGGACAGGACCACCACGACGGTGTTGTCGAGATCGCCGATGCGGGCCAGGAAGTCGAAGAGTCGGCCCAGATGGTGGTCGGTATGGGAGAGGAAGCCGGCGAAGGCCTCCATGTACCGGGCATACAGCCGACGGGTGTCCGCCGACAGCGAGTCCCAGGCGGGCACCCACTCCGGCCGGGGCGACAGCTCAGTGCCGGACGGCAGCAGGCCGGACGCCAGCTGGCGCTGGAAGGTAGCGTCACGCCAGGCGTCCCACCCCTGGTCGAACCGCCCCCGGTACTTGTCGATCCATGGCCGGGGGGACTGGTGGGGCGAGTGGCAGGCGCCGGGGCAGAAGTAGAGGAAGAAGGGCTTGTCGGTGTCGATGGCCCGGAGGTCGGACACGAAGCCGATGGCGGTGTCGACCAGGTCCTCGGTGAGGTGGTAGCCCTCCTCGGGGGTGGCGGGGGGGAGGACCTGGTGGTTGTCGGAGACCAGGGCGGGGACGAACTGGTGGGTTTCCCCGCCCAGGAAGCCGTAGAACCGCTCGAACCCGCGGCCCAACGGCCAGTTGTGCCGAGGGGCGGCCAGGTGCCCCTCGTATTCGGGCGCCAGATGCCACTTGCCCACCGCCAGGGTGGCGTAGCCCTCCTCGACCAGGATCTCGCTGAGGAAGCCATTGGCCCGGGGGATGGTGGCGTCATAACCCGGAAAGCCGGTGGCCAGCTCGGTGACCCGGCCCATACCGTTGCTGTGGTGGTTGCGACCGGTCATCAGGCACGACCGGGTGGGGGAGCAGAGGGCGGTGGTGTGGAAGTTGGTGAACTGCAGGCCGGCTCCGGCCAGGCCGTCGAGGACCGGGGTGTCGATGTCGGAGCCGAAGCAGCCGAGCTGGGCGAAGCCGACATCGTCCAGCACCACCAGCACCACATTGGGGGCGCCCGCCGGTGGACGCCGGGCCGGTGGCCACCAGGCCTCCGAACCCTCGAAGTCGTCGGCGATGACGCCCTGGAACTGGCCCGGTTCCATGGTGGCCTCTACCGAGGCGCCGGGGCGGAGGCCCGGACCGGCAGTTCGTCGAGGATGTGCACGGCGTCACTCTAGGCGCCGACGGTGCCACCGCCCGGGAGGTCGTCGGTACCAGGTTGGCGCTACCATCATCCCGTTCCGCCGGGGTCGGCCCGGTGCACCCCAGGAGGTTCCGCCATGCCCCGATTCGTGGACAACGCCCCGCAGGCCGTCCTGGCCGCCGCCAAGGACATGTTGGCCAAGGGCCTGGTGGAGGGGACGGCCGGCAACATCTCCGCCCGTCAGGAGGACGGCACCATCTGCGTGACGCCCTCGTCGGTCGACTACACCGAGATGGCACTCGAGGACCTGATGGTGGTCGACCTGGACGGCAAGGTGGTGTCGGGGGAGCGGTCCCCGTCGTCAGAGCTGCCGCTCCACCTGGCCGCCTACCGGGCCTTCGACGACATCGGGTCGGTGATCCACTCCCACCCCATCTACGCCACCATGTTCGCGGTGGCCCGTCAGCCGATCCCGTCCTGCATCGACGAGTTCACCATCTACGTGGGGGGCGACGTCCGGGTGACCGAGTACGCCATGAGCGGCAACGACCGGGTGGGGAACAACGCGGTGGTGGCCCTCGAGGGTCGGGGGGCGGCGCTGCTGGCGAACCACGGGCTGGTGGCGGTGGCCCCGTCGCCGGCCAAGGCCCTCCACATCACCGCCCTGGTGGAGCGGAGCGCCTTCATCATCTGGGGAGCGCGCCAGCTGGGGGAGATCCACCACCTGCCGGAGAAGGTCGACAAGAGCTTCGCCGGGGTCTACGAGTACATGCGTCAGAACTGATGGCCGACGACGCCGGTCGGATCCGGGCCCGCCTCGGCGAGCTCGGCCTGCCGCTGCACGGACCCCATCCCCCTCACGATCCGCTCGACGCCGTGGTGATGCACGGGGGAGTGGCCCGGACGTCCGGCCAGCTGCCCAGGATCGACGGGAAGCTGACCTGCATCGGGACGCTGGGCGACGATGTCACCGTCGAAGCTGGAACCGAGGCTGCCGCCGTCTGTGCCCTCAACGCCCTGGCCGTGCTGGAGGTGGCGCTCGGCTCCCTCGACCGCGTCGAGCGGGTGCTGACGGTGACCGGGTTCGTTGCCTCCACCCCGGACTTCCACCGTCAGCCCGAGGTGGTGGACGGGGCCAGTGCGGTGTTGTCCCGGGTCTTCGGCGATGCCGGCCGCCACACCCGATCGGCCATCGGCGTGGCCGCCCTCCCCCGCGGGGGCGCGGTGGAGATCGAAGTCATCGTGGCCGTGCGGCCCTGAGCCGGCCGGCCTTCGACAAGGAGCATGATGAGCGAACACGACACCGCCGGGGCATTGGCCGCCCTGGGAGCCGCCACCCTCGGAGAGTCCGGTGGGCTGACCATGCCGCCGAGGATCCGACCGGTGTGGCCGGGGGCGGCAGTCACCGCACCGGCCTACCCGGTCAGCTGCACACCCGGCGACAACCTGGCCGTGCACGTGGCGGTCACCCGGGCGCCGCAGGGTTCGGTCCTGGTGGTCGACGTCGGCGAGGTGCCCGACCGCGGCTACTGGGGGGAGGTGTTGACCACCGCCGCCCAGGCGCGGGGACTGGCCGGGCTGGTGATCGACGGCGGGGTCCGCGACGTCGATGCCCTCCAACGCCTGGCGTTCCCGGTGTTCTCCAGCCGGGTGGTCCTGCCGGGTGCCACCAAGCACGCCAGGGGGACGGCCGGGTTGGTCGCCACCGTGGCCGGCGTCAGGGTGGCCCCCGGCGACTGGGTGGTGGCCGACGTCGACGGCGTGGTGATCGTGCCCGGTGGCGACCTCGAGACGGTGCTGGGCGCCGGTCGGACCCGAGAGGCCAAGGAGCAGGGTTTCTTCCAAGCCTTGCGAGGTGGATCGACCACCGTGGAACTCCTCGACCTCGACGCCACCCTCATCGACGGCCACTGACGGCCGTTCGGCGGCCTCAGTGGTTGGTGTAGTCGATGGGTCCCGAGCCCTTCACGCCGATGGCGAAGCAGAAGCAGTGGATGGGGGCGTGGTCGGTGGCCGGTCGCAGGCTGTGGACCACATCCGGCGGAATGTGGACCAGATCGCCCTGGGCGATGAGGCGCTCCTCGTCCCCGATGATCATGGTGCCCCGGCCGCGGAGCACATAGTAGAACTCGTGGGTGGGGTGGGCGGGGGGATCGACGTAGCCGCCGCCGGCCACCTCGAACTCGTTGACCAGCTCCAGAAAGCCACCATCGGTCATCTCCTTCATCTCCCGGGAGTTGACCATCCACCACACCGGGACGGTGCCGTTGTGCTCGATGACGGGGGCGACGTTTTCGATGTTGCGTACGTCCATGGCCGCGTGATCTCCTGTGCTGGTCGGTTCGGAGCCCACGACGTCGGCAGGTGTGGATGCAGCACCCGGTCGTCGTCGAGGGGCGTGTCAGAGGAGTGACAGTGCGACAGATCCTACCGATCCCCCTGGCGGCTGACACCTGGTCACCCTTCGGCTGGCTGCCGGTGGCGGACACCGATCCCGTCGATGGCGACCACACCTTGGCCTTCCAATGGGACGACGCCCATGTCAACCGGATCAGCCACCGGCGCGACGAGGTGCCGGCAGTGGAGGTGGGCCTCCGCTGCGACATGCTCTACCGGCACCTGACCCACACGCAGGTACTGCTGCCCCTCGATGTCCTCTCGGTGGTGGCGGTCGCCCCGCCCGACACCGACCTGGCCGCCCCCGGCGGGGTGGAGCAGATCCGAGCGGTGCTGCTGGAGCCCCTGTCGTCGGTGGTGCTCCACCAGGGCACCTGGCACTGGGGCCCGTTTCCGGTGGCCGCCGAGTCGGTGGAGCTCTTCAACGTCCAGGGACTGCGGTATGCGGACGACAACGAGTGCTTCGACCTGGCCGCCCGGGGTCTGGCGATTGACGTCGTGCTTCCGGGGTAGTCCCCACCCCGGGCGGGGCAACGTCGGCCGGGGTCGGCCGTCGGTCAGGTGGAGAGTGGTTGACATGGCTGGTGCCGGTGCCATAAGAACAGGCCCAGCGAATTGCCGTTCATTGGGGGGACGGAGCAGCCCTGCTCCTGTCCGGTCCGGCAGATCCTTCACAAGGAGAGCAAAAACATGGGTCGTCACCGGGGGAATTGGGCAGTGCCGGCGGCGGCGCTCGCACTGACCGCCATCGTCATCGCCGGATGCTCGTCGAGCAGTAGCTCGTCGACGACGACGACCTCCACGACGGCGGCATCGACTGCCACCACCAAGGGCAGCACCTCGTCGGCCGCCCCGGGGGTGACCGCCACCCAGATCAACGTGGGGGCCATCTCCACCAAAACCGGGCCGATTGCCGGCTACTTCGCCGGCCTGTCGCCTGGGGTCACCGCCTACTTCGATGCCCTGAACGCCCAAGGTGGCATCAACGGCCGGAGGCTGGTCCTCGCCTACGACCTCGACGACGGGGGTTCGCCCAGCCAGTTCACCCAGCTGACCCACACGGTGATCGACCAGGACCAGGCCTTTGCCGTGGTGGTGGGTTCACCGTGGTTCAACCCCGCCTACTTCGTCTCCACCAACACGCCGACCTACGGCTACAACGTCACCTCCAACTGGGCCGGTCCCGGCAACCTGTTTGCGGCGGGCGGCTCCACCCAGATCTACTCGTCGGCAGTGCCCACCTACGCCTACTTCGCCAAGGCCACCGGCTCCAAGTCCCTGGCCTTCATCAGCTACGGCCCAGGGGTGGCCGCCTCCTACGGGGCCTGCAGTACGGCGGCCAGCGACCTGAAGGCAGCCGGTTACAACGTCAGCTTCGTCGACGTGGGAGCCCAGCTGGGTGGCAGCTACGCCTCGGACGTGCAGCGGATGCAGCAGGCTGGATCGGACATGGTGCTGAGCTGCATGCAGGCGTCCGACGACATCACCCTGGCCCGGGACATCCAGCAGTACGGCCTGAAGGTGAAGCAGTTGTGGCTGAACGGCTACGACCAGAACCTCCTGAATCAGTACAGCAGCCTGATGCAGGGGGTCTACATGAACAACTCCGGCAACGTCCCCTTCGAGGCCGGGAAGCCCGCCAAGTTCGGCAACCTGTACCCGGGGATGCAGCAGTACCTGGCCGACATGGCCAAGTACGAGCCGAGTGACGCCCTCAACAACGTGTCGTTCGCCGGATGGCAGTCGGCCGCCTTGCTGGCCGCCGGAATCAAGGCGGCCGGGTCCAATCTGACCCAGGCCAACGTGATCAACCAGACCAACAAGATCGTCGGGTTCACCGCCGACGGCACGTCATCGACGGTTGACTGGACCACGGCCCACACCACCAACACCCTGCCGAACTGCACCGCCTTCATCCAGGCGAAGGGGAGCACGTTCGTGTCGGTGTTCGGCTCCGGCAAGCAGGTCTTCGTGTGCCTGGGCGCCAGCGTCAAGAATCCGGTGCCGGTGGCGGCCCCGGCGGGCACCCCCGGGGCGTGAGGCCTCCCATCCTGAGGATCCGGTAGGGGTCGGCGGCAGCGTGGAGCACTTTCTGGGATTCGCCATTCCCGGCATCCCCTACGGGTGCACCTACAGCATCATGGCGGTGGGCCTGGTCCTCACCTACCAGGCCACCGGGGTGTTCAACTTCGCCTACGGGGCCCAGGCCTACGTCTCGGCGTTCATCTTCACGCTCCTGATCCAGAACGAGCACCTGCCGATCTGGCTGGCCTTCCTCATCGCCGTGGTGATCCTGGGCCCGGGCTTGGGTCTGGTCTTCGACCGGTTCTTGTTCCGGAAGATCTCCAACACCAACACGGTGGCCAAGCTGGTGGTCGGTATCGCCCTGTTCGTCGGAATTCCGGCCATCCTGTCGATTATTTTCGGGAGCGCCAATCAGTACAACACCCCCAGCGTGCTCTTCAATCCGGACGTCGTGTACTTCCGAGTGGCCGATACACCGATCAACGGGATCTACCTGAGCACGGTGGTCACCACCGCGGTGATCTTGGTCGCCTTGCTGGCACTGATGCGTCTCACCAACCTGGGGCTCCAGATGCGGGGAGCGGTGGAGAGCCGTCGGCTGATCTCCCTCGACGGGGTCAACGCCGGCCGGGTGGTGGCCACCGCCTGGGCCATCTCCGGGCTGATGGCCGGGCTGGCCGGGGTGCTGCTCGCCCCCATCTACGGGCAGCTCCAGTTCAGCGACTACGCCGCCCTGATGGTGGCCGCCTTCGCGGCGGCGGCCTGGGCGGTGCTCCGGTCGATGCCGATCGCCGCCCTGGTGGGGATCCTCATGGGGGTCACCGTCACCGTGCTGCAGGGCTACCTGCCGGTCAGCAGCGTCTGGTCGTCGGCGGCCCTCACCTCGCTGCCGTTCGTGGTACTGCTGGCGGCCCTGCTGTTGGTACGGGGACTCCGCTCGGTCGACCAGACCAAGGATCCGCTGTCTTCGGTCGACCCGCCGACCCCTCCGACCACGGCCACCCTCCGGGCGCCGACGATGGACAAGAACATCCGGCGTTCGTACTACGTGCTGCTGGCGGTGTTTGCGGTGTCGATGCTGACCTGGATGCCGAAGACCTGGGAGAGCGTGTTCAACAACGCCCTGGTCTACGCGGTGATCTTCCTCTCCATCACCTTGATCACCGGCATGGGGGGACAGCTGTCGTTGGCCCAGGCCACCTTGGCCGGGGTGGGGGCGGTCACCGCCGCCCAGCTGGCCAGCCACCTGGGTCTCAACTTCCTCGTCGGCGGTCTGGTGGGGGCGATCGTCGCCGGTGCCGTAGCGGTGGTCATCGCCTTCGCCTCGGTTCGTCTGCGGGGCTTGGGCCTGGCCCTGATGACCATCGCCGCCGCCCTGTTCTTCGACAACGCGGTGTTCCCACAAGAGGCCATCGGCACCGGGGGCTACGACCTCAAGTCCAGCTGGATCGGCCTCGGACTCCACGATGCCAACGGGCACGCCTTCTTCATTCTGGTGATGGTGGTGCTGGTGATCTGTGTGCTCGGGGTGATGCAGGTCCAAAAGGGGACCCTGGGTCGTTTCCTGGGGGCCATGCGGGGCAGCGACACGGCGGCCGCCGGCCTGGGCATCAACCTGACGTGGCAGCACGTGGTGATCTTCGCCCTGGCGGGGGTGGTGGCCGGCATCGGCGGAACCTTGCTCTCCATCCAGCAGGCCTCGGCGTCCCCGGAGCTGTTCAACTACCAGTTCTCGTTGGTGTTCGTGGTGGTGGTTGTCACCACCGGGGTGAGCACGGTGGAGGGCGCCATCCAAGCCGGGTTCGGCTACATCGTCCTCCAGCAGCTGATCACCTATCTGCCGGCCCGATGGGGCGGCAACAACCTGGTCATCCTCTTTTTCGCCTTCGGCGCTCTGACCTATGCCGCCCACCCCGAGGGGATCCTCGAGTACCAGAAGCGGAAGTGGACGCTCCGGGCCGAACGGATCATCTACCGATCGAAGCCGGACGGTGGGCCGGCTCCCGGCGGCGGTGCCGTGTTGCCCGACCCGTCCCCCACCCCGACGCCGGCGGTGCACGATCATGGTTGAGCGTTCGCCGCTGCTCGAGGTGCGCGAGGTGCGCAAGGCCTTCGGGGGCATCGCCGCCATCAGCGACGTCTCCCTCCACGTCGGCGAGGGGGAGATCGTCGGGCTGGTCGGTCCCAACGGAGCCGGCAAGACGACCCTGTTCAACTGTGTCTGCGGTCAGATCCGCCCGGACGGTGGTCACGTGCTGCTGGAGGGCCGAGAGCTGTTGGGGATGCCGACCTACAAGCGGGCCCGGCTGGGGGTGGGGCGCACCTACCAGCGGGTGGAGATCTTCCCCGACATGTCGGTCGCCGACCACCTGCTGGTGGCGCTGCGGGCCAGGGATCGCACCGGTCGTCTGTGGAAGGACCTCTGCAACATGAGCGTGCCGACGGAAGAC
>Ga0302157_10004785_pt1 | contig 14594 bp, 10 predicted proteins | sample I_Bog_N3_3_FD_193502 | JGI IMG/M metagenome (GOLD analysis project Ga0302157, IMG submission 193502) | Peat permafrost microbial communities from Stordalen Mire near Abisko, Sweden - I_Bog_N3_3 | ecosystem: Environmental > Terrestrial > Soil > Wetlands > Peat | place: Sweden: Abisko, Stordalen...
GGCAGCCCCGCCTCTTTCACCAGATGAGCCGGGCGATGTTCCGGCTTCCTCCGGCGCTCCGGCCCGAGACCGCATGGCTCGTGAGCCAGGGACCGTTCGCCCCCGCGCTGGTCCGCGCGCTCGCCACCGGGACCGACCGGCCGACCCTCTTCACCCCCTACCTGTACCACCCGACCATCTGGGGGCTCCCCGCCGCAGCGCATCCGCGCCTGCTGATCCCCGCCGCCCACGACGAGCCGGCGCTCCGGCTCCGCGCCGTCGGGCGCGCGGTGGCTGCCGTCGACGCCCTCTGGTATGGGACCGAGGAGGAGCGCACCCTGCTGGAGGCCGTGCATCCGGTCGCCGCCCGGCGTCCCTGCGCCATCGGCACGGTGGCGATCGACCCACCGATCGGGGTCGACCGGGAGGCCTTCCGGCGCGACCGGGGCCTGGGGCGCTACCTGCTCTACGCCGGGCGTGTCGCGCACGGCAAGGGCGTGGGCCTCCTTCTCGACGGGTACGCCCTGCTGCGGCAGCGCCATCCCGAGATCTCCCTGGTGCTGATCGGCGATCCCGCCAGGCTGGCCGCCCCACCGGAGGGGGTCCTCTCCCTCGGATGGCTCGACGACGACGAGCACTGGTCCGCGCTGGCCGGGGCCGCGGCCGTGGTGGTGCCGAGCAGCCTGGAGAGCCTCTCGCTGGTCACTCTCGAAGCGTGGGCGGCCGGGCGCCCGTGCCTGCTAAACGCCGCTTCACCCGTGCTCGCGGGTCAGGCGGCGCGGAGCGGGGGCGCCCACCTCTTCCGCGATCCCGAAGAGCTCTCCGAGAGCGCCGAGCGTCTCCTGGCCGACCCTGCCGAGGCCGCCCGTCTGGGAGATGCGGGACGGCGTTTCGTCGCCCTCCACTACCGCTGGAACGGCGTGGTGCGGCGGCTCGAGGAGCTGATCACGACCGTGGCGGGAGCCGGGGGGGCGGAGCGGCCGGCGGATCGGCGATGAGACCCATCCTGATCGACGCCCGCCCCCTCCAGGGCGACTCGGCGAGCCGGGGCATCGGCACCTACCTCCGCGGCCTCCTCGACGGCATGGGGGAGATCGGCTTCGCACCCCAGGTGGCCGTGCTCCTGGGAGGGGGCGCCCCGGAGCCAGGCGATCTCGCCGAACGCGGCCTCACGGTGGGAGCGCGGACCCTCCGTCTGGAACGCCGTGCCCAGGTCCTGGCCGACCCCTTGCTGGTCGCGAGGGCGCTGCGGGGGCACCCGCCTCGCCTCTACCACGCCGTCGAGTACGGCCAGCCCCGGCGTGCCGCGATGCCGGTGGTCGTGACCGTCCACGACCTCATCCCGTTTCTCCTCCCCGGGTACTCCTGGAGATCGAGGCTGCTGCGCCGTCCGGGGCTGCGACTGCTCGGCCGCGCGGACGCGATCATCGCCCCAAGCGGCGCCACCGCCCGGGATTGCATCCGCGTCGCCGGGGTGGATCCCGAGAGGATCCACGTGGTCCCGCACGGCCTGTCGCCCCGGTACCGGCCGGCGCCCCCGGAGGCGGTCGAGGCGGCGCGGGCCCGCCACGGCCTGCGGAGGCCCTACCTCCTCGGCGTGGGCACCTTCGAGCCGCGCAAGGGCCTTCCTCACCTGGTGGCGGTCACCCGCCGGCTGCGCCGGGATCACGATGTCGACCTGGTCGTCGCCGGTCAGCAGGGGCTCTTCGAGCCGGCGGTGCGGGCCCAGCTGGCCACGCTCGGTGATCACGGCCGGGAACTCGGGTTCGTGGAGACCGGCGACCTGGTCGCCCTCTACGGGGGGGCGGCGGCCTTCGTCTTCCCGAGCTCCTACGAGGGCTTCGGGCTGCCGCTGCTCGAGGCGATGGGCTGCGGCGCGGTGGCGGTGGGCTTCCAGAACAGCTCCCTCCCCGAGGTCGCCGGCGAGGCCGCCGTGCTCGTCCCGGACGGGGACGAGGCGGCGCTCCACGCCGCGCTGGAGCGGCTGCTCTCCGACCCGGAGGAGACCGCCCGGCGGCGGCGGCTCGGGCTGGAGCACGCGGCGAGCTTCACCTGGCAGGCGGCCGCCAGGTCCACCGTGGCCGTCTACGAGGGGCTGCTGGGTGAGCCGCTCCTCGACCGGGTCAGCGCGGCGGCCGACCGGGGCCGGAGCCAGCTCCGCTGAGCTCGACGGCCGACGCGATCTCGTCGAGGTCGGCCGGGCTCAAGCCGAGGTCGGCGGCGGGAAACCAGCCCTCGACCTGGGCCGCCGAGCGAGCCCCCACGATGGCCCCGGTCACGCCGTCGAAGCTCAGCACCCACGCCACCGCCACAGCGGCCACCGAGACCCCGTGGCGCTGAGCCACCGGGCGGAGCGCGTCCCGGAGCGCAAGATTGCGCTCCAGCCGCGGCAAGGTGAACTCGGGACTGCCCAGGCGCCAGTCGTCGGCGTCCATGGCCGCCACCCGCTCCGCCGAGAAGCTGTCGGTGAGCAGACCCGACTGCATCGGGCTGTACACGATGACGCCGGTGCCGTGGGCCGCGCACCAGGGGAGGAGCTCGGCGGCGGCCCCTCGGTTGATCAGTGAGAAGGGCGGCTGCAGAGAATCGACGTGGCCCACGCGCTCGCAGCGCTCCAGCAGCGCCACGTCGAAGTTGGAGACGCCGCACCAGCGGACCTTGCCCTCCTCGCGGAGTCGGAGCATGGTCCCCCAGCTCTCCTCGATCGGCACTCCGGTGTCGTCCGGCCAGTGGAACTGATAGAGGTCGATGGTCTCCACCCCGAGTCGCGCCAGCGACGCCTCGCACTCGCGACGGATCGACTCGGGGGCCAGCAGCCGCCGGGGGAAGGCCGTCGGCCGTTCCGGGTCCCAGACCATGCCGCACTTGGTGAAGACCAGCGGACGCTCCGAGGCGGGCAGCCCTGCCAGCGCTTGTCCCACCACCTCCTCGGAGCGGCCGAGCCCATAGATCGCCGCGGTGTCGACCCAGTTCACTCCGAGTTCGATGGCGTGGTGGATGGCGGAAATGGATGCGGTGTTGTCCTGGTTCCCCCAGCCGAAGGCGTACCCGCCTCCGCCGATGGCCCAGGCGCCGAAGCCGACGTGGGTGATCTCCGGCCCGACGCTGCCGAGTCGCCGACGAGGCAGTGCCATGACGCGATCCTCCTCAGGTGGGCCCGGCGCGGAACTCGATCAAGCGTAGCAACCCGCCCCTCCGATGCGCTCCCCGGGACCCGTGTGCGGATCGGGGCCCGCTCGTGCGCCACATCGAAGAAGCGCTGCTCAGGCAGCGCATCGGGGACAGAGGGGCAGTTAGAATCGCAGGCCCATGCCAGACGCCACCGTCGAGAGCCCCCGCCCCGGCGCAGCGCCCTCGGGGAAGCGGCTCCGGGTGCTGAGCGGCATGCAGCCGACCGGGCGGATGCACCTCGGCAACTACCTGGGCGCGCTGCGCAACTGGGTGCAGCTCCAGGACGATTACGAGTGCGTCTTCTTCGTCGCCGACTACCACTCCCTGACCACGGTCACCGACCCGGCGACGATCCGGCCGGCGACCACCGAGATGGTCCTCGACTGGCTGGCCGCCGGGCTCGATCCGCAGCGATCCATCATCTTTCTCCAGTCCGACCTTCCCGAGGTCGCCGAGCTGCACCTCCTCCTCTCCATGACCACCCCGCTCGGCTGGCTGGAGCGGGTGCCCAGCTACAAGGTGAAGGCCGCGCAGTTCCCCGACAACCAGAACTACGGGCTGCTCGGCTACCCCGTGCTTCAGGCCGCCGACATCCTCCTCCCCCGCGCCGATCGGGTCCCGGTCGGCGAGGACCAGGCCCCCCACATCGAGCTGACCCGCGAGATCGCGCGCCGCTTCAACCATCTTTTTGGCCAGGTATTTCCAGAACCTCAGGGGCTGTTCACCGAGATCCCCCGGGTGATGGGCACCGATGGGGTCAGCAAGATGAGCAAGAGCCGCGGCAACACCATCGGCATGCTGGATACCCCCGAGCAGATCCGCAAGACGGTGATGACCATGGTCACCGATGTCGAGCGGCCGCGCCGCAGCGACCCCGGCCACCCCGAGCACTGCAACGTCTGCGTCCTCCACAGCTTCTTCAGCCCTGACCGGGTAGCAGAGATCTGGCAGGGCGAGCGGGAGGCGCGGACGGGCTGCGTCGAGGTCAAGCGATGGCTCGCGGAGGCAATCGCCGATTACTTCGCCCCGATGCGCGAGAGGCGTGCCGAGCTCGCCGTCCAGCCACATCTGGTCGACGACGTCCTCGCCGACGGCGCGCGGCGTGCCCGCGTCGCGGCTCGGCAGACCCTCGACATGGCCCGCGAGGCCTGCGGGCTGGCCGTCTCCAGCAGCGCGGGCTAGACTGGGTTCACACCGCCACCGCTGAGAGATCGAGGGCTTCGAAGATGGCCAAGCAAGGGGTTCGCTTCGCCCCCGGAACCGTGGTCAGCCCCGGGGAGTACCGCAACGTCGAGACCGGCCGGGTCCGCTACTTCGACGGCAGCTCCCCACTCCCGGGTCAGGTCAACGCGGCATCGTGGCAGCAGATCTCGGATCACTACCACGCCGGCGAATCCTCGGGCCCGGTGCGTCACACCATGCCAGACCAGGTCACTCACGAGGTTCGTTTCGCCCCGGGCACGATCGTGAGCCCCGGCGAGTACCGCAACGTGGAGACGGGTGACGTCCACTACTTCGACGGCAACAGCCCGCTTCCCGGCAAGACCAACGCGGCCGCCTGGCAGCAGATCTCCGACCACTTCCACGCCGAGAGCGGGCATCGGGACTGAGGCCTCCTCCGATCTCGCCGAGGGCGTCGGTCAGGCGCTCTCTGTGCTCCGGGCCGCCGCCGCCCCGGAGGGGCTGCTCGCCTCCGCTGAGCTCCCCCATTACGCCGCCGTCTGGACCCGCGATGTGGCCTTCGCCTCACTCGGGGCCAACGTCTCCGGCGACCCCAAGCTGGTCGAGGCGGTGGCGCGCAGCCTGGTGGGCCTGGCTCAACTCCAGGCGGAGTCCGGGCAGCTGCCCAACGCCTGGTGGCCCCGCCGGGGCTACTGGGACTTCCACGAGGCAGGCTGCACCGACGCGACCTGCCTCTTCGTGGTGGCCGCCTCCCAGCACCTCAGCGCGCATCCGGATGGCCGGCTCCAACGCCGGTTGTGGCCGCACCTGCGGCGAGCGATCCGCTGGCTGGCGGACCAGGACGCCAACCAGTTCACCCTCATCGACTCGCCGTCCGGCGGAGATTGGATGGACTCGACGCTCCAGCGCTCGGGGAAGCTGCTCTACGTCAACGCCCTCTACCACCGGGCGCTGCTCGGGATGGCGGAGGTCTTCCCGGGCGACGCCGAGCCATACCTGGCGCGAGCCGCACTGCTCCGCCGCAAGATCGACCTCCTGCTCTGGCCGGAGCCCGGCTCCGACCACGGCGAGCTCCTCCAGGGAGTCGGGTACCCGCATGGCTCCGACGCCGGCTTCCCCCACCCGGTCGGCCCGGCCGCCCGCCGCGACGCGATGCGCGAGGATCGGCGCCACTATCTCTCCCACGTCGACGGTGGCCGCTACGTGGACGAGTGCGACGTCCTGGGCAACGTCCTCGCGGTCCTGTACGGGATCGCCGCCCCCGAGCGAGCGCGGCTGATCATGGAGTTCCTGCACCGGAGCGCGGCCGGCGTCCCCTATCCGATGCCGACCTACACCCGGAGCTTCGAGCCCGGCGACCGCTGGGGGATGTACCGGCACGATCTGGAGCGCTTCCAGGACGAGCGCTGGCGCAACCCCCCCGGCCGCTATCACAACGGCGGGGTCTGGCCCTTCATCGGTGCCCTCTACGTGGTCGCCCTGCAGCGGGTGGGGATGGCGGCCGAGGCCGGCGCCGAGTTCACCCGGCTGACCGCGGCGAACCGGCTCAACCGGGCCTCCGGACCTGGGTGGGGCTTCCACGAGTGGATCGACGCCCGGACCGGAGAGCCCGAGGGAGCACCCGGCCAGAGCTGGAGCGCGGGCGCGTACCTGCTGGCGGCGGAGGTCCTGAGCGGGCGCCCGGTCAGCCTCTGACGGGGAGGACCTCACCAGTCCGCCGCCTCAGGCGTCCATCACTCCTTGTCGGTGACCCGGTACTCCAGGTACGCGCCGAACATCAGGCGGGTCTGCGCCTCCAAGGCGGGGATGACCGACAGCGCCAGCCCGACCACCGGGTAGAGGAAGAGCTGGAAGTCGGCGTAGAGGCGGCGCCACTTGCCCCACTCGCTGGGCTTGGGGCACATCGCCCGGTCCACCACGATCAGGACCAGCGTGTTGAGCAGGGTCATGGTGAGGATGACGGTGGTCAGCAGACCGAGCGCGGTGGCGGTCGGAGAGAGGCTGTAGTCGAGATCGATGAGCGCGGGCAGCGAACCCCCGATGGGCAGCAGGAGTGGCAGCGTCGCCCAGGTGAGGTGGTTGAACATCAGGTAGCGGAAGCGTTGTGCCCGCAGCCTCCAGGGAATCTCCGGATGATTGAGCAGCCGCACGCAGACGTAGGGCACGTCAGTCGCGCCCCAGGCCCAGCGCTTGATCTGGTTGTACTGGCTGACGTGGGTGGCAGCGTAGTCGCGCGCTCGCGGAGCGTCACCGAAGACGGGGAGGAAGGCGGGCCGCACCTGGAGCTGCTCGCCATAGCGGAAGAAGGCCTTCCAGAAGAAGCGTGAGTCCTCGGGGATGACATCGTCGTCCCAGTACCCGGCCTCGGTGAGCAGCTTCATCGACATGGTGTACGAGGAGAACATGACCAGGCGCTCGGGATGCTGGTGGAGGAACATCTGCCACTGGGTCGCCGCCGTCGCCATCACCCGGACCGCCGCCGGCACCCGCCAGAGGTTGTTGAGGAAGACGGGCACCGGCTGCCAGATCGAGGTCAGCGCGCGGTCGACGTGCAGGAAGTTCCAGGTGACGTAGGCGAAGTACTCCGGGTGCAGGCGGAAGTCAGAGTCGAGGTCGGTGATCAGCGTCCGGGTGGGGTCCAGCCCGAGCTCGTCGCAATGGCGGCGCAGCACCGGTCCGCCATAGGCCATCGCCGCCGACTTGCCGACCACGATCCCGGGAAGCAACGGGTCCTTGATGTGAATGAAGGCGCGGAAGCGGTCACCGAGCTCCCGGCGCAGCCGGGCGACATTCTCACAGCCGGCCAGGTCGGTCTCCCGAGTGATGATGGCGCAGACCTTGAGCTGGTCCGGGTAGTGCTGGGCGACGAGTGCGTCGACGGTGGCGCGCAGCACCTCGTAGCGCTCCGTGTAGGTGGGGATGAGCACGCAATGGGTGATGTCGTTAGGGCCAGGCGCGCCCTCGGAGGGCTGGATGGCCTCGCACTCGGCCCACCAGTCGGTGGCCTCGACGCGGTGCAGCTCGTGGAGGGAGCGCCACACGAAGTAGACGGTGACCGCGGTTCGGAGAAACCAGTAGGCATCGAGCAGCACGGCTCCCAGTCCCAGCACCCAGAGGTCGGCGGGGTCGTTGAACCGGATCGCGAAGCCGACGATCAAAGGGGTCAGCAGCACCGCCCAGGTCATCGCCCCCGGGGCGATCTCGAGGGCGCGCTGCTGAGCTCGGGGGGAGAGTGCCCTCCAGGTGCGAACCGCCATGGTGCCCGATTCTAGGCTGACGCCCGGGTGGGCCTTGGCAACTCTCCCCTCCACACCCGGGGCGGCACCGGGCTGGCGAGGCGGTATCCTCGCTCTCTCAGCACTCATCCCACGACGAGAAGGGGAACATGGCTGGCGACGATCTAGACGACGAGCCCGCTGACTTGGACGCCGTTGCGGGCGACGACGATGACCTCGAGCTGGTCGTCGGCGAGGTCCACGACGTCCCCGAGGTCGAGATCCCTGATGTCGTCGACGTCGAGATCCCTGATGTCGTCGACGTCGACCTGGTCGACGACCCCGTGGTCCAGGTAGACGACGAGGAGGAGGCTGACCCCGTGGTCGGCCCCGTCCTGCCGCCCCCGGTGCGGCCTCAGCCGGGCCGCCCGCCCAGCGCCCGGGAGGAGCCGCCTCCACCGTTCGCCGTCGGCGAGCGGGTGGTGCTCATCCAGAACACCCGCCCCCGCACGGGCACGCTGATCGGCAACTACCCCGTCGGCACCACTGGCAGGGTCGAGACGGTGCTCAGCCAGACGGCGATCGTCCGCTTCGACTCGGCGCCCGACACCAAGGAGGTGGTCGCCTTCACCTGCCTTGAGAGCGGCGAGAAGCCGGGCGACGAGAAGCCGGGCGACGGGGAGTCCCCAGCCTAGCCGGGGAGGGACGTCAGGGGCGGTTCGCGAGCGGCCGGTCGCCGGAGGGCTGGGCGGCGGCCATGTCCGGCGAGCCCGCCGCCGGAGTTCCGGAGTGCGCGTGAATGCCCGCGTATCGGGGCGGCAGCAGGGCCGCCACCTCGGCGGCGATGGCATCGGCGATCTCCTGGTCACTGCCCCCTGAGATGGTCACCGGACGGCCATAGCGGACCCGGAGATGGCCCCGGCGGGGCAGCAGCCAGCGGCCCCGGACGATGGCGTGCTCGGTTCCCCAGATCGCCACCGGCAGCACCGTGGCCCCGGTACGGCGGACCAGGAACCCCACGCCCGCCTCGGCGGGGCGCATGCCGCGGCCCATCGAGCGGTGACCCTCCACGAAGATGAGCAGCCGCCCGCGGCCGCGGAGGATGTCGAGGCTGATCCGCAGGGCGCGGCGGTCGGCGGCGCCCCGGTCCACGGGGAAGCAGTTGCATCCGGCGAGCAGCCAGGCAAGCGGCGGCGGCCGGAACACCTCCCGCTTGACCATCGCGAAGAGGGTGCCCGAGAAGAAGGAGCCGATGATCACCCCGTCCCAGTTGCTGATGTGGTTGGAGGCGACCAGGAGCGGGCCCTCCAGGGGCACGTTCGCAGACCCCTCGAAACGCAGACGGCGGAGGAAGAGAACCCGCAGGAAGTTGCGGCAGACTCCGGCGGTGAGCCGGTAGCGCCATGAGCGGCGGCCGTCTCTCCGGACCGGGAACAGGGCAGGGAAGCCCCGAACGGTGGCGGGCACAGCCAAGATGGTGCGACATCGACCGGACCGCTCGGGTGGTGCCGAAGCTGAGCGTTCCACCCACAGAGCGGTGGGGGGTGCCCCCCAACCGCGCGCCCTCCCCGGTCCACCGCGAGGCGGTGGGCATAATGCGGTTCCAGCCGCCCCCTTAGCTCAACGGCAGAGCAGCCGGCTTTTAACCGGTTGATGCGGGTTCGATCCCTGCAGGGGGCACGGCCGGGAGGGCCGGACCGCGCAGCTCACCGAGCCGCCGCACCCCGGCTCGGGTGGCGATCGCCATCAGGCCATCCAGGATCTCGAGGCTCGCGGCGGGGTTCACGAAGGTCGCCGTGCCCACCTGGACCGCGACCGCGCCCGCGATGAGGAACTCCAGGGCGTCGCCTGCGTCCATGATGCCGCCCACCCCGACCACCGGGATGCTCACGGCTGCGCTGACCTGGGCCACCGCGGCGAGGGCCAGCGGCTTGATCACCGGCCCGCTGAGACCGCCCGTGCCCCGTCCGGGCAGCACCGGGGCGCGGATGCCCCGGTGGATCTTCATGCCGACGTAGGTGTTGACCGCCGAGACGGAATCGGCGCCCGCCTCCTCCACGGCGCGCGCGACCGCGGCGATGTCGGTCACGTTGGGAGAGAGCTTGACCATCAGGTGGCGCCCGGTCCGGGCGCGCGCGGCGGCGACCAGGCGGCCGGCGGCCGCAGGATCCCGGCCGAAGTCGAGCCCGTTGGCGATGTTGGGGCAGGAGATGTTGAGCTCGTAGCCGGCCAGCCCCTCAGCCCGCTCCAGCCGATCCAGGCACTGGAGGTAGTCCTCGACGTTGCCCCCCGCGACGTTGACGACGACCGGGACGCTCCAGCGGGAGAATTCCGGCGCGTAGGCGGAGGCGACGTGCTCGACCCCGGGGTTCTGAAGGCCGATCGCGTTGAGCATTCCGCCCCGCACCTCGGCCACTCGCGGAGGCGGGTTGCCGTCCCGCGGGTGGAGGGTGGTCCCCTTGGTGAAGAGGGCGCCCAGCCGGTCCATGTCGATGAGCTGGCGCAGCTCGAAACCGTAGCCGGCGGTGCCGCTCGCCAGCCCGACCGGGTTGGGCAGGATCAGTCCGCGCCCGAGGTCGACACGCAGGTCGGGAGCGGTCATGCGACGTGCGCCGGGGGCAGGGCGAGCAGCCCGGGCCAGTCCACCTCTGAGACCTCCCTCACGGGTCCCTGATGGCAGCAGAGAAACCATCCGCCTCCGGCGGCCGGGAGGGCGCACCCCAGGCAGGTGCCGAAGCCGCAACCCATCGGCGCCTCCAGGGAGACGTCGGCGCGCCGAGGGGGACGGGCCAGCCGCCGGATCGTCAGGGCCAGGGCGGCGAGCATCGGGTTGGGGCCGCAGGCATAGACGGCGGCCGTCTCGTCGCAGGCGCCGGCGACCAGCTCGGTGACCAGGCCGCGCCGGCCCCGGCTGCCGTCGTCGGTGGTCTCGACCACGCGGACCGCATCATCGCCCCGCCGGAAGCGCTCCGCGGGATAGAGACGGCTGGCGGTGGCGGCACCGCTCAACACGATCACATCGGCGCACCCACCCCGGCGCAGCTCACGCACCAGGAGGGGGAAGGGGGCGCAGCCCAGGCCCCCGCTCACGATCACGGCGCGGACGGGGACGGGATCGAGGGGGAAACCGTTGCCGAGCGGACCGAGCGCCTGGAGCGGGTCGCCGGGGCGGAGCGCCACCAGCAGGCGGGTGCCCGCACCGACCGCCTCGAGGACGAAGGAGCAGAGCTCCCCCGCCGTCCAGGCCACGCTGAACGGTCGCCGGAGCAGCGGGTCGACCCCGCCCCAGGCGCGGAGCTGGGCGAACTCCCCGGGGCGCGCGGTGGCGGCCAGGTGTGGCAGCCGGGCCGTGATCTCCACCATCCCGCCGTCCAGCGTCTCGACTGCGACCACCTCCCCGGACTCGTCCCGGGCACGCCCGAGATCGGACAGCGGGCTGCTCACCCGGGTACCGCCGCGACGATGCCCTCGCGATAGGCGCGCACCGTGGCCACGGTGATGTCCCCTCCCCGGCGCTGCCGGGTGATGGCATCGACCAGGGCCTGGGCGGTGTCCATGGAGGTGCAGCAGGCGATCCGGCGATGCTCGGCGGCCAGCCGGATGCGATAGCCGTCCTTGACCGTGCGCCCGGCGGCCGCGAGCCCCCGGCTCCCGTCCGGCGAGAGGGTGAGCTCGTCGCTCTCCAGGTTGGAGACGGTGTTGATGATCAGTGACACCCTGCCCTCATCGATGATGTCGAGGACATTGGGCCGGCTCTGCCCGATCCTGCCCACCGCGGTGGCGCTGATGCCGGCGGCGCTCAGGGCCGCCGCGGTGCCCGCGGTGGCGTAGACCCCGAAGCCGAGCGCCGAAAGCTGGGCCACGATGGGGAGCGCCTCCGCCTTGTCGGAGTCGGCGATGCTGCAGAGCACCGCGCCCTTGGTCGGCACCGAACCGAGCGCGGCGACGAATGCCTTTTCGAGAGCGGCTCCGAGGCTGATGTCGATGCCCATCACCTCGCCGGTCGACTTCATCTCCGGGCCGAGCGCCGAATCCACCAGCGCGAGCTTGACGGTGGAGAAGACCGGGGCCTTGACGGCGACGAGCGGTGCGGCCGGGCGGAGCCCGGTCTCGTAGCCGAGGTTGCAGAGCTTCTCGCCCCGCATCACCCGCGTCGCCAGCTCAACCATCGGCACCCCGGTGACCTTGCTGATGAAGGGGACGGTTCGCGACGCCCGGGGGTTCACCTCGATGACGTGCGGCACGCCGCGCCAGATGACGAACTGGATGTTGCACAGGCCGCGGACGGGAAGCGCACGGGCGATGTCGATGGTGTCCGACACGATCTGCCGGGTGACCTCCGCGTCCAGCCCCGCGGCGGGATAGGCGGCCATCGAGTCGCCGCTGTGGACGCCGGCGCGTTCCACATGCTCCATGAGACCGGGGATGACCACCGACTCACCGTCGGAGACCGCGTCGACGTCGACCTCGGTGCCGAAGAGGTACTTGTCGACGAGCACGGTGCCCCGCGAGCCTCCGATCCGATCACCGTCGTCGGGCAGCGCCGCCATCGCCGCAGCCACGAAGCGCTGGAGCTGGTCGCGGGAATGGACGATCTCCATGGCTCTCCCGCCCAGCACGAAGGAGGGGCGGACCAGCACCGGATAGCCGATCCGGTCGGCGATCGCCGCCGCCTCCAGGGGGTCGAGGGTGGCCGCTCCGTGGGGCTGAGGGATCTGCAGACGGCGCATCAGCGCCTCGAAGCGGCGGCGGTCCTCGGCGAGGTCGATGGCGTCGACCGTGGTGCCGAGGATGGTGACCCCGTGGCGGTCGAGTGGCTCGGCCAGGTTGATCGCGGTCTGCCCCCCGAACTGGACGACCACCCCGCTGGCCCGCTCGGCCTCGATGACGGCGAGGACCGCCTCCTGGTCGAGCGGCTCGAAGTAGAGGCGGGTGCTGCAGTCGAAGTCAGTGCTCACCGTCTCGGGGTTGCTGTTGACCATGATCGCGGCCACGCCCTGACGGCGCAGTGCCTCCGCGGCCTGGACGCTGCAGTAGTCGAACTCGATGCCCTGTCCGATGCGGATGGGCCCGCTGCCCAGCACCACCACCGCCTCCCCGTCCGGAGCCGGTCTCTCATCCTCGGACTCGATGGTGGAGTAGTAGTAGGGGGTGGTCGCGGCGAACTCGGCGGCACAGGTGTCGACGCACTTGAAGGTGGGGACGAGGCCGAGCCGCTTCCGGGCCTCCGCGACGGCCGCCATCGAGACGCCGGCCAGCTCGGCGATCCGCCGGTCGGAGAGCGCCATGCGCTTGGCGGAGATGAGGACTTCGTCCTCGAGGCCACGCCGGAGCGCCTCCTCCACGCCGACCAGGGCGCGGATGCGGTCGACGAACCACGGTGCGATGGTGCTGCGGCGGCTCACCTCCTCCACCGAGTCCCCCTGGCGCAGCGCCTCCATGACCGCGAAGATGCGGCGATCGTTGGGATTCTCGAGGAGCACCGGGTCGCGCACCTCGGCCTCGGCGGGCGGACGCTGCTCCAGCGATCGGAGGGCCTTGCTGAAGGCCGCCTCGAAGCTGCGCTCGATGGCCATCACCTCGCCGGTCGACTTCATCTGGGTTCCCAGGCGACGGTCGGCCTCGGGGAACTTGTCGAAGGGCCAGCGCGGGATCTTGACCACACAGTAGTCGAGAGCGGGCTCAAAGGCGGCACAGGTCTTGCCGGTGACCGCGTTGGGCACCTCGTCGAGGCGGCGCCCCGCCGCGATCTTGGCGGCCAGCCGGGCGATGGGGTAGCCGGTCGCCTTGCTGGCCAGGGCCGAGGAGCGCGACACCCGGGGATTGACCTCGATCACGTGGTAGTCGGAGGCGTCGGGAGCGAGGGCAAACTGGACGTTGCACCCGCCGGCGATGCCGAGCGCGCTGATGATCCTGAGCGCCGCGCTGCGCAGCTGCTGGTGCTCCCGGTCGGTGAGGGTCTGCGCCGGCGCCACCACGATGGAATCGCCGGTGTGCACCCCCATGGGGTCGAGGTTTTCCATGTTGCAGATCGTGATGCAGGTCCCGGCGGCGTCCCGCATCACCTCGTACTCGATCTCGCGCCATCCGGCGAGCGACCGCTCCACCAGCACCTGGCCGATCGGCGAGACGGCGAGCCCATTGCTCACCACCTCGACGAACTGCTCCTCGGTGGCGCAGAGCCCGCCGCCTGTCCCTCCGAGGGTGAAGGCGGGCCTCACCACGAGCGGCAATCCAATCTCGGCGAGGAACCGGCGCGCGTCGGCGAGCGAACCGACGGTGCGCGACTCGGGCACCGGCTCGCCGATGCGCTGGAGCAGCTCCTTGAACTTCTCCCGGTCCTCGGCCGTCCGGACCGCCTCCAGGGACGTCCCCAGGGGGCGGACCCCGTACTTCTCGAGGACACCGGCATCCTCGAGCGCGATGGCGAGGTTGAGCCCGGTCTGACCTCCGAGGGTGGCCAGCAGCCCCTCGGGGCGCTCGGCGGCGATGATCCGCTCCAGCACCGGCACGGTCAGGGGTTCAATGTAGACCGCATCCGCCGACTGATCGTCGGTCATGATCGTCGCCGGGTTGCTGTTGACCAGCACCACCCGGATACCCTCTTCGCGGAGGGCCTTGCAGGCCTGGGTACCGGCGTAGTCGAACTCCGCAGCCTGGCCGATGATCACCGGGCCGGAGCCGATGACGAGCACGGATTTGGGTTTTTCCGTGCTGCCGGTCGGGACCCGGGGGTGGGGCTTCGCCTCGGCTGCGCCCGCGCCCCCGGGCCCATCACCGCGCACCCCAGCCTCCCCTTCGCCGTGACCATCGGTTCGAAACTCGACAGGAGCGTCGCCGTACTGGGAGGCGAGGGTGAGGAACTCGTCGAAGACCCCGGCCCGGTCCTGGGGGCCGGGAGCGCCCTCCGGGTGGTATTGGACAGAGATGACTGGAAGGCTCCGGTGGCGGAGCCCCTCCACGCTGCCGTCGTTGAGGTTGCGTTCGCTCACGTACCAGCCGGAAGCCTCCGGCAGGGTCTGGGCGTCGACCTGGAACTCGTGGTTC
>Ga0302157_10004788_pt1 | contig 14591 bp, 15 predicted proteins | sample I_Bog_N3_3_FD_193502 | JGI IMG/M metagenome (GOLD analysis project Ga0302157, IMG submission 193502) | Peat permafrost microbial communities from Stordalen Mire near Abisko, Sweden - I_Bog_N3_3 | ecosystem: Environmental > Terrestrial > Soil > Wetlands > Peat | place: Sweden: Abisko, Stordalen...
ACAAGGGCGTCGTGCCGCCGACGCTGGGCCTCACGACCATCGCCGCCGGTTGCGCCGGCTTGTCGCACGTGCTGGGCGAAGGCCAGCATGCGCCCGACCTGCGTCACGCGATCAGCAACTCGTTCGCGTTCGGTGGCACCAACGTGGCATTGGTTTTCAGCCGCGCTTGATGCGAACTCTCGCCGACACGCCTGAACGTCAGCGTCGCTACAGCCGCGACGATCGGTGAGCCTGAGAATGGCGCAAATCTGTCTAGGCGACCCTGTTCCATTCGCCGCCCATCCGGTTTTCTGATTCTTGAGGAAAGCACATGTCGATGACTGATCAACTGCTGATCGATGAAGCGCGGTACTGCTCGTTCGGCGACACCGTTCACTACGTGAATCCCCCCAAGGTCTTCACCGGGTGCGACGGGAGCTACATGTTCGATGCCGATCAGACACCGTATCTCGACCTGCAGATGTGGTATTCGGCCGTGAACTTCGGTTACAAGAACAAGCGGCTGGAGGCCGTCCTCTTGCAGCAGATCGAAACGCTGCCGCAGATCGCCAGCCAGTATCTCCATCCGACCAAGATCGAGCTCGCGAAGTGGATCGCGCAGGATGCTCAGAAAAAGTGGGGGCGCCCTGGACGCGTTCACTTCAACGTCGGCGGCGCACAGGCCATCGAGGACTCGCTCAAGCTCGTGCGCAATGCGTGCGGCGGCAAGAGCCTGATGTTCGCCTTCGAGGGCGGCTACCACGGCCGCACGCTCGGCGCCTCGAGCATCACCTCCAGCTATCGCTATCGGCGCCGCTTCGGGCATTTCGGCGAGCGCGCCCAGTTCATTCCGTTTCCCTACCCGTTCCGTCGCCCGAAGGGCATGACTGCCGAAGAGTACGGCGACGCGATCGTGGCCGAGTTCGCGCGGAAATTCGAGAACGAGTACCACGCCATCTGGGATCCCAAGACGCGGCAGTGCGAGTACGCGGCGTTCTACATCGAGCCCATCCAGGGCACTGGCGGCTACGTGGTGCCGCCGGCCAACTTTCACAAAGGCCTGAAGAAAGTGCTCGACGAGCACGGGATCCTGCTGGTCGTCGACGAGATCCAGATGGGCTTCTGGCGAACCGGCACGCTTTGGTCGATCGAGAACTTCGGCGTTCAACCAGACGTGCTGGTGTTCGCGAAGGCGCTTACAAACGGACTCAATCCGCTCTCCGGCCTGTGGGCGCGCGAGGAGATGATCAACCCCGAGGTATTTCCTCCTGGGTCGACACATTCGACTTTCGCCTCGAACCCGCTGGGCACGGCAATCGGACTCGAAGTCCTCAAGATGACGGCCGAAATCGACTATGGCAAGCAGGTGCGCGAGAGCGGCGCCTATTTCCTGGAGGGCCTCAAGGAACTGCAGAAGCGACACAAGGAGATCGGTGACGTCGGCGGGCTCGGCCTCGCGCTGCGCGCCGAGATCTGCACGGACGACGGCTTCACGCCCGATCGGGCCTTGCTCGACAAGATGGTCGACATCGGCCTGTCGGGCACGCTCGCCTATCAGGGCCGCAAGGCCGGGCTCGTGCTGGACGTCGGTGGCTACTACAAGAACGTGATCACCTTCGCGCCGTCACTCGAGATCTCGCGCAGCGAGATCGACGAGGCGATGGTGTTGCTGGAGCAGGTGCTGGTGCGCGCCAAACGCGGCTGAGGACGGCGCGACGACACAGGCCAGCCCTCCGTCATCGCCAGGCGCCTCGCGCCAGCGACGATCAGGTCGCGCCGCCGGCCTGGCCCGGCAATCGGCCTGGCGGGAGCGGCACTACGCGACGAGCCCGGCGCCGGGACTCGACGAGCTTGCAGGAGGGGACGCATCGGCAATTCGCCCCGCGAACTCGATGATGCGGTCGGTCAGCAAGCGCCTGTCGCTGTCGATCGTGATCATGTGATAGCTGTTGTGCAGGAGCAGCTGCTCGACCGGCCCCTGAACGCGACTCGTCACCAGTTTCGCATTGGCCAGACTCGACACGTCATCATGGCTCGAGTGCGCGACGAGGCACGGGACGCGGATGCGGCGCAGTCTGTCGCGGACGTGCTTGCTCAACGCATGCATCTCGACGATGGAATACCACGGCGTGCCCATCAGCCCGGCGGCTGAGCTGTCCCCGCTGCGCATCTGCGCGACCACGTATTTGCGCAGCCCTTCGTTTCGGATGCCGAAGGGCGACCGCTCCAGGAAGAGGCGCCGGCGACCGATGCCCAGCGCTCGCACCCCCTTGAGCAAGAACGCCAGGCGGGTGAAGACCGGCATGCTCCAGCCGTCGTGCCGAAAGGATGTCGACAGCGCGCCAACGCCGTCGACAAGATCGGGCCGCTCGGCGGCCAGTTCGAGCGCCAGCACCGCGCCCATCGAGAGCCCCACCACGACGAGGCGATCCACCTTGGCGCGCAGGCGCTGCGCGCCTGCATGCACGCTCTCGACCCAGTCCTGCCAGTGCGTGGCGACCAGATCGTCCAGCGTCGCGCAATGGCCCGCCAACTGCACGCCGTGGACCTCGAAGCCGGCATTCTGCAGGTTGCGCCCGAGCATCCGCATCTCGTTGGGCGTGCCGGCCAGACCGTGGACCAGGAGAACGCCCATGCGGCCCCGCGGCCCGTGCCCTGGCAGGGTGAACTCGAGAGACGGGCCGGGGGTAGGAGCCGCCATCGTCAGGCTCGCGCGACGGCACGCGAGCAGCCGACGATTTCCAGCAGGCGCGGGAGCGCATCCTCGAAAGTGTCGAACCTGGCGTGGGCGATGCCATGCCGGGCGCAGTGGTCGACCAGCTTCGCCTTGGCCAACACGAAATCGGCTTTGCCGGCCACGCAGAAGTCGGACTGGCCGTCGCCCACGAACAGCACGTCGAGCTGGGCGCTTGCCGGCAGCTTGAGCAGTTCGCATTTGCAAGTCCCGCTCGCGCGCTCGCAGGCCGCCGTCGCATGCGGTGACGTCAGCCTCCACCGACGTTCATCGAGCTGCACGAGATGATTGGCGCGAACCGGCAGGTGAGCCAGCCCATGGCGCCCCAGGATGCGATGGATCGCATGGTCGATCCCGTCGCTGGTGACCACCAACGGGATGCCCAGGTGCTCGGCCATCGCGGCGAAGGCGGCGAAATGCGGATCGATGGCAATGCCGTCGAGGAATTCGTCCAGCTCGGACAAGCTCATGTCCAACAAGGCGACCTGGCCCTTCATGCATTCGCCAGAGCCCATGTCGCCAGCGACCCAACTGGCCTCGAGGGCTTGCCACCCAGGCCGCGCGAAACGCACGAGCAGGGCGTCGGTGACGTCCTGCAGGCTGATCGTTCCATCGAAGTCGCACTGGACCGCCCATCCACTGTTCTCGATCATCAGACATTCCCAAGCGCCGAAGAAGCGCCACCAGTTTATCGCCTGTCACCCAAGCGCCCGAACTGGCGACCACCGGCAGGCACTTGGTCCACCCCGGACGAGCCGTCGTTCGCCGCGTGTCCGGGAGCCAGACCTGGGTGGCGCCAACGCGGCTGGCGCAGACGTCCTGCGTCGCGACCGCGGCACCGGCTTCGCAGCGCTGTGTAATCATCGGCGCCGATCATGTCAAAACAGACCTTGCCAAGTTCGCGCGTCGGGCGCCGCGTCGTCGCAGTCCTGGCCATCGCCATTGCGCTCGACACGGTCGCCCAACTGCTATGGAAGTTTGCTGCGATGCGGTTGCCTTCGAGCATGTCGCCGAGCGTGCAGTTTCATGCAATCGCACACGATCCGTTGCCGCTGCTCGTGATCGCCGTGTCCGTGCTCCAGCTCGTCAACTGGCTGCTGGTACTCGAACGCGTCGACCTGAGCTATGCCCAGCCACTGACAGCTTTGAGCTACGTGTCGGTTTGCCTGCTGTCGGCGTGGCTCTTCGGGGAGCGGTTGGACGCCCACAAGGTGTTCGGGGTATTGCTGGTGCTCATCGGTGTTGCGCTGGTAAGCGCGAGCCCGGTGCGACGCGAGAAACCATGAGCCCGACACTCATTGGCATTCTTCTGGTGTTGGCGTGTACCGGGGTCGAAGGGCTGGCGCAGATTTGCCTCAAGCAATCGACTCGGCAACCAAGCCGGCGTACGCGCTGGATCTGCCTGGGCGTTGCATTGTTTGTGGTCGAGGCGCTGATCTACACCGCGGCGTTGCAGCGCCTCGATGTCAGTGTCGCCTACGCACTGGGCGCCATGAGCTTCGTGGTGGTGGCGCTCGGCGCCTCCTGGCTGCTCGGCGAATCCCTGCCAATCGTGCGTCGACTCGGCATCGGCTGCATCGTCGCCGGCTGCGCCGTGCTCGCAACACGGGGATGACCAACCCGCCCTACGAGCTCGCCTGGGTCGATCACTCCGACGACATCCCTGCGTCACTGTGGGCGCAATTGTTTCCACCACCGCTGGAAGGCGACTGGTGGTATCGCGCGCTCGAGCGGAGCGGGCTGGATGACCAGTTTTCCTTCCGCTACCTGTTGCTGAAGCAGGGCGGCATCGCCGTCGGTCTGGTGCCTACATTTCTGATGGACGTTCCCATGCGCCTGGTGGTGCCGCCGGCACTGCTGCCGTGGGTCTCGGCGCTCGGCCGCGTCTTCCCTTGGTTGCGGGCTCAGCGCACCTTGTTCGTCGGTTCGCCCTGTGCGGAAGAGGGCCGGATCGGTCTGTTGCCAGGCGTTGACGCGACGACTGCGTTGCGTTGTATCGACGCGGCGCTACGTGTCGAGATGCAGCGCAGCGGTGCCAGCTTGCGCGTCTGGAAAGACTTCGGGGTCGAGTGGGATCAAGCTCTCGGCTCGCTTGCACGGGAGGCCGGCCTGTTCCGGCTCGTCAGTTTTCCGGGTACCGTGGTCACACTGCAGAGCGATGAGCGCGATGCTTACGACCGGTCGTTAGGCACGAATCGGCGCCATCAGTTCAAGAAAAAACTTCGTCGCAGCAAGGAATCGGCGCGGCTCGATGTGGAATTGCTGCGACAGCCTGACGATGCAACCCTGGACAAATTGTTTGCCTTGTTCTGGCAGACATATGAGAAAGCGACAACGCGCTTCGAACGTCTGAACCGACGCTTTTTCGGGCTCGTCGCCGCCGAGCCAGTCGCCTGCTTCATCGTGCTGCGCGAGCCCACCACCGCAGAGCCTGTCGCCTTCATGCTGTGCTTCGAGTTTCCCGGACATCTCGTGAACAAGTTCATCGGCATCGATTACGGCACGCCACGCGAGTGGTTCTTGTATTTTCTCCTGTGGGATGCGGCGGTAGATCACGCGATTGATCTGGGCGCGAAAGCTTTGCAGAGCGGTCAGACCGGCTATCGGCCCAAGATCGACCTGGGGCACCGCCTGGTGCCACTCACCAACTACTGCGCTCACCGCAATCCATTGATCCATCGGATCTACGCTTGGGTGGCAGCGGAAGTGGATTGGCATACCCTCGATCCGGCGCTGGCAGCCGCATTGAAGGCACATCCCGAATTGCGAAGCACCGAGTGACGCGTCCAGAATCGATGAGCTTTGCAGCGGCTGCCGTCTGATGGCGGCTTTCCGGCAAGCGGGCACAATTGTCTGCCCGGGTATCGGCAAATCGATGACACTGACGCCGTTGTGCTGGTCTCGCGCCAACCGCTCCGCCCCACCGCTTTCATGCCACTCCTTCTGCGTTTGACGATTGTTCTCGCCAGCCTTCTGCCCGCGCTGGCTGACGCCGAGCAAGTGCGAGTCTTCGTCGCCGGTGCCGCCAAGGCCGGCGTCGAGGCACTGCTGCCAGGCTTCGGGCATGCCGATGGCGATACCATCCAGGCCAGCTACGACACTGCCGGTGCGCTGCGCGACCGCGTGCTCAAAGGCGAGGAGCCCGACCTGGTGGTTCTGTCCGATGCTGCTGTCGACGCGCTCGCAGCTCGAGGATTGATCAGAGACGGTGATCGGCGCGAAATCGGCGTCGTCGTTGTCGGGCTGGCCGTTCGGCAGGGCGCGCCGTTACCCGATATCACCACGGCCGACGCGCTGCGCCGCACGTTGCTTGCCGCCAAGACCATCGGTTCTGCGGACGCAACGCATGGTGCGACCTCGGGAGCGCAGTTTGACGTGGCGGTCGACGGGCTCGGCATCCGCGCGCAGATTGCGCCGAAGCTCACCGTGCTGCCGACCGGAGGCGAAGTGCTGCGAGGCGTCGCCAGCGGCAAGTTCGAATTGGGTGTCAGCCAGTCCAGCGAGATCCTGCCGGTAGCGGGGGTTGCGTTCGTCGGCGGGCTGCCGGCGCCGTACGATTTGCGTACGCCCTACGCAATTGCCGTGTTGGGCGGCAGCGCACAGGGAAGGCGGCTGATGCGGTATCTCGATTCGGCCGCGGCTCACGCCCGGTTCGAAGCGAGCGGGTTCTCGACGAATTGAAGGATCGTCGGCTGCGCCACTCAGCGGCTGCTTTCAGCTGCTGAGCCAGGGTGGCGGACATCGCCATGGATGCCGAAGGCGGGGGCGTGCTGTCGCCCGGGCGCCGAAGGGCACGCGTTAGCCGAGTGCGGCTGGTCCCCGCCTTCAGACGCGGCGGTCTGCAAGCGCCACAACGGAGCGCGCCGAAGGTTGCGCCTCCACGCGCGTTTTGCCCGCAGGCAACACGCGCTCAATGACGTCCTCGAGAATCATTGCGGAATGGGTGCGCTCGATAACGGCGCCGTTGGCGAGCGTCGTATGTCCCTCGCCGGGCTCAATGCCGACATAGTCGTTGCCCATCAAGCCCGCGCTGCGGATGCTGGCGAGCGAGTCGACCGGAAAGCCGACGTCGTCGTCGATCTCCATCTCGACGACGCCGCGATGCGTCGAGCGATCCAGCGAAATCAACGTGACGCGTCCGATTGGCACGCCGGCGCTGCGCACTGGCGCGTTTTCCGTGAGACCGCCGATATCATCGAAGTGGGCCCGAATGCGGATCGATTTCGCATGCGCATGAACCACCGCCTCCGCAGATTTCCATGCGGGCAGTGTCACAACGGCGATCCCGAACAACACCAGGATTCCGATCAGGCTTTCCAGGTTCTTCTGCGTCATTTCAATTCTGGCGCTTTGCACGCCACCTCACCCGGCAGTTCATCGCCGCGACAGCCTGGATGTTGAGCGCGAAACTGTCGGGTGAAATGCGGATGAACGTCGATAAGACCCGGCAATCGCGGTCGTTCGCCAGCCGCTTCGGTGACGAACCCGGCCGCGAGCCAGCCGGCGATGCCTGTCGACACACCTCGACGTCATGGAAGCCCATCTGGCGCGCGCGTCGGGCCGCGTCGGGTGTCTTGCAGCGCGGTCGGCGAGATCGACTTCCGGCTGCACAGGAAGGCGAACATGCCGCCTCGCTTGGCGCTGCGACGCATCCACGCGCAGCGCGCCGTGATGCCGGCAACAACGACGACGGGCGACGCCGGCGCCGCCGAGCGTGAGTCACGGATGGTCGCATTCCAAGCGGGGTTGGACGACCTCGCAGTCGGCAACGTTGCAAACCGCGTTGCGCAGACCTTCCTCAGCGATCGCGGGTTCGTCTGGCCGACAATCGACGCACCACGTGGTACAGGTCCGATGTCGGCTCTGCTTTGCAGAGCGTGCGGATCCGCGGTTGCAGTTCGTCATATGCCGGCACCTCTACATCGGACGTCCCGTCGAACGCCGAGGCCACCGAAGCGATGCCGGACAGATATCCCTGGGCCCAGGAAAGCACCGGCATGCGGTCGGCCTCTTCCGGGCTCGACAGGCGGTCGAGAACGACGCTGCACCGCATCATTCCAGGTCCGGACAACGCGCCCAGCGCAAACGCTGGTGCACTCGACAAAGTGCAGGCTGCCACCAACGTGATCAGCAACGAAGGGAGGATTTTCATGTGCGCACTTCGAGATGTGCCGTTGCGAGCACACCGCTCACAAACCTGTCCGCAGAATGACACGCCGCCTGGACGCCAGGTACTCGGAGCAAGGTCACGAAAGTAGCGCTGTTCTTGGCCGTCTTGTCCCGTGAACTCACGCTCGGCGGGCAAGAGCGGGCCATCGAGGAGGGTCGCTTCCGCAGGCAGCCCGGGTCCTGAGCAGAGACATGGCCGACATTGCATGAGCCGTGCCAACCGGCCGGAGTCGCCATGAGCAGCCGTCGATGACGGGCAGCTTCGGGCGTCTCCGCGATGACGGTTCGGACGTGCACAAGGTTGATACAACCCAAGTCAGGGCGCGCAGCTTGCCCCGGTGAGAGAACGAAAGCCATGGGCTCTCTGAAATTTCGAGTGGGTTGCTGCGGAGCCGGCGACCCCCGTGCAAACCTGGGCATCGAGCGAAGCAGGAGGTCTCCGCGAGCACAGACTGGCCGTAGTCCCGAGCAGGAGATTTGAGCTCACAGGCCTCTTCAGCACGAATTGATGCGGGCCTGCGGGCCGGGTCCGACATCGACCGAGACTCCCGACCGTAGCGCTGACTGCGGCCAGGGCAGTGCTGCGCCGAGAGCTCCAGCACGCCGGCCCCATGCCAACTACACCCAGTCAATTTTCAGGAGAGCCAAATCATGAGGCTGCGTTTCATCCAGGGCTTGGCGGCGGCGGCGGCCTGCACGGTCGTTTCCGGGGCCTGGGCCAGCGTCACGACCCAAATCACGGTGGCGGATTTTCGTATCGAGCTCAGTGCGCTCGCGCCGGGAGTGTCGCCGGCTGCAAGCTTCGCCAGCGTCGTCGGAAGCACATCGGAATGCGACAGTTCTTCCGGTGACCCGTTGACCGACACACATCGTTTTGCTTCCAGCGGCCAGCCCTTCGGGACGGCCATGACCGCCGTATCGGCCGACCCGTTCGCCGGGAGCGCGGCGGCATTGGCAGGCAACGTGTTCGGAACTGGCGCCACTGTGCAGACATCGGCTTACGCCAGCAGTCTCGCCCCCCAATCGGTTGCCTTGGGGACCATCGGGCTGGTCAACAACGTCTCCGCCGCGTCCTTCACTCTGGCGCCGTGGACGGAAATGACGATCTCGGCGAGTGTGCGAGCCTCGGCCTCTTCCACGGGCGCAAACCCACTCGAATCAGCCGACAGCGGCGTCCTGATGGCGATCGGTGACAGCGAAGGCACCGGCCCTCAATGGGCATACGTCAATTTCAATGCTTTCGCCTTCGGCGGCTTGGGTGCCGACGACGATACGGAGACGGGGTTCGTGAGCCTGAGCTACGAAAACGATAGCGCGGCCCCTGTCGACGGCCTGTTCAGCGGCTACGTATCGTCGTTCGCGAGCTCGGGCAGCCCGCTCGTCGCGGTGTCGGAGCCCGCAGACGCGGCGATGCTGGTGGCAGGACTGCTTGCCCTCGGCTCCTTTTACCGGCGGCGCGGCCGATCAGCCACATCTCCTTGCCGTCGCCGCTTTCCCGTGTGCGGAATTCCGCATTGAATTTTCCGGTGTTGTGCGGTGATCCGCTCATCCGTTTCATCGCTTTCCCTCGACGAGTCAGATACCTCTGGCCTGTGGCGTTCTTCGCGAATACGCTCGGGTCGTTCCAACCCGGACTGCGCCGGATTTCCGACGCAATCCGCATGAATCCAGAGGTGACAAATTGACCAAGACTTCATTCGCGCTGTCCAGCCTTGCCGCGCTCTCGACCTTCGCGCTGGCCAATGCGGCGACTGCCCAGGACATCGTCCTGGGTGCGTCCGTGCAGCTCACCGGGCCCGTCGCCAACACCGGCCGCTACTATCGGGACGCCTACCAGCTGGCCGTCGACAAGATCAATGCGGCAGGGGGGGTGAAGATCGCTGGCAAGTCCGAGAAGTTGACGTTGAAGCTGTACGACAACCAGTCCGACGTCAACCTCAGCGTGCGCCAGTACACGCAGCTGGTCTCGCAAGACAAGGTCAACCTGCTGCTCGGACCGTTCGCGAGCAACTTCGCGCTCGCCGACTCGGCGGTCTCCGAGAAATACCAGGTGCCGATGGTGCAGGGCGGCGGCGCATCCGACCAGATCTTCGCGCGCAACTTCAAGTACATCTTCGGCACGCTTGCGCCGGCCAGCGACTACTACGCCAGCACGATAGCCATGCTGAAGGCCCTGAAGCCCGCGCCGCACACGGTGGCGCTCCTCTACGCCGACGACGCGTTCGACGTGTCCGTGGCGGACGGCACGCGCCCGCTGCTGAAGAACGCCGGCCTGGACACGGTGATGGACGAGCGCTACAGCACGAACGCGACGGACTTCAACTCCTTGCTGTCGCAGATCAAGAGCAAGAATGCGGACGTGGTGCTGGTGGCCGGGCACGAAACGGAGATCCTGAACTTCGTGCGCCAGGCCAAGAGCCTGGCGGCGTCGCCGAAGATGTATTCGTTCACGGTCGGCGTGCCGAGCGAGGACTTCCGCAAGGCGCTCGGCAAGGACGCCGACTATGCGTACGGCATGACCGCCTGGCTGCCGTCCACGGCGCTGAAGGACCGCTGGTTCGGCGATGCGCAGGCGTTCGCGACGGAATACAAGGCCAGGTTCGGCTATGAGCCCGACTACCACGCGGCGTCCGCCGCTGCCGACGTCGAGACGCTCGTGATGGCCGTCGAGGCGGCCGGCACGACCGATCCGAAGAAGGTGCGCGACGAGATCGCCAAGGTGCGGTTCGCCAGCCTGTACGGCCCCATCGCCTTTACCGCACACGGCCAGATCGACCTCCCGCAAGTCGTGATCCAGGTGCAGGGATCGGAGCTCGTGGAGGTCTATGGCGCCGGCGGCTTCGTCAAGCAGCCGAAGTACCCGATGCCGGCCTGGACCGCGCGCTGATCCGCAGGCCATCCGGAACGACGCAGTGGATCTGCTCTCGCAAATTCTGGTCAACGGCATCCTGCTCGGCGGCCTGTACGCGGTCATGGCGCTGGGACTCGCGCTCGTCTGGGGCGTGCTCAACATCGTCAACCTCGCGCACGGCGCGTTCATCATGCTGGGCGGGTACCTGTCCTGGTACCTGTTCACGGTGGCCCACGTCGACCCGTTCCTCGGCCTGCCGATCACCGCCGTCGTCATGTTCGGGCTCGGCTACGTGCTGCAGCGCGGGTTGCTGAACCTGGTCGTCAAGGCGCCCATGTTCAATACCTTGCTGATCACGTTCGGGCTCGAGGTGGTGATCACCTATCTCGCGCAGTTGGCGTTCTCCGCCGACTTCCGCACCATCAATCCGCCGTATGCGGGCGGCAGCTGGCAGATCGGGCCGATCGCGTTGCCGATCGCGCGCTTCGTGGCGTTCGGCGTGGCGATCGCGTTGACGCTGGGCATGTGGGTGTTCCTGCTGCGGACGCGACTGGGCCGCGCCATTCGCGCGACCGCGCAGAACCTGGTGGCTGCGCGCCTGTACGGCGTCGAGCCGCGTCATCTCTACGCCGTCACCTTCGGGCTGGGCATCGGCCTGGCGGGCGCGGCCGGCGGCCTGTATGGCACCGTGTCGCAGATCAACCCTTACATCGGCGCTGCGCTCACGGCGAAATCGTTCGCCATCTCGATCATCGGCGGACTGGACAACCCGCTGGGTGTTCTCGTGGGCGGCCTGTTTCTGGGCGTCGTCGAATCGTTGACGACGCTGTACATCGGGCCGACGTTCGCCGACGTCGCGAGCTTCGGCATCCTGCTGCTGGTGCTGGTCGTGCGCCCCAGCGGACTCCTGGGGAGGACAGCATGAAGCGGCTCGGTCTCGCGCTCGTCGCCCTCGGCGTGGTCGCGCTCGCGGCGGTGCCCTGGTTCGGCAGCGACACCTTCATCCAGTTCGGCATCAACGCGCTGCTTCTGGCCGTCCTCGCACAGGGCTGGAACATCATCGGCGGCTACGCCGGCTACGCATCGTTCGGCAATTCGGTCTTCTATGGACTGGGCAGCTACGGCGTCGGCATCGCGATGGTGCAGTGGCAGCAGCCGTTCGGCGTCGGGCTCGCCTTCGGCGTCGTGCTGGGCGTCGTCTTCGCGTGCTCGCTGGGCGTCGCCGTGCTGCGCTTGAAGGGGCACTACTTCGCCATCGCCACCCTGGCCCTGGCGCAGGTCATGACGGCCATCGTGTCGAACGTGAAGCTCGCGGGCCAGAACGTGGGCCTGGTGCTGCCTCCGCTCAACAACGATCGGCTGTTCTACGAGTTGGCACTCGCCTTGCTCGTGGTGGCCACATCGACGATCTGGTGGATCACGCGCAGCCGTTTCGGCTTCGGCCTGATCGCCATCCGCGAGAACGAAGAGGGGGCTGCGGTGATGGGCGTCAACACGACGCTGTACAAGGTGCTCGCCTTCACCCTGGCCGGGATCTTCAGCTCGCTGGCCGGCGGCATCCATGCGTACTGGGTGACGTTCATCGATCCCGAGAGCGCGTTCGACATCACGTTGAACGTGAAGATGATCATCATGACCGTGTTCGGCGGGGCCGGCACCGTGCTTGGCCCCGTGGTGGGCGCTTTCGTGCTGTCGGCCATCTCGGAAATCCTCTCGAGCGAGGTGACGACCATCGCAGGCCTGTTCTTCGGCATCGTCATCGTCGCCGCCATCGTGTTCATGCCACGCGGCCTGGCCGACATCGTGCGCAGGTTCCCGCAGGCCGGGTGGCGCTACTTCAAGCAGAACATCCAGGCGAACCGGCTGTGACTGCGCTCCTCGAGATCCGAAACGCGACACGGCGCTTCGCCGGCCTGGTGGCCGTGGGCGACGTGAGTCTCACGCTCGCCCCCGGCGAGATCCTGGGCCTGATCGGCCCCAACGGGGCTGGCAAGACCACGCTGATCAGCCTCATCAGCGGCACGCTGGCGCCGAGCGAAGGCGAGATCCTGTTCCAGGGCGAATCCATCACGACGATGCCCGCGTTCCGGCGCGCCCGCCTGGGCATCGGCCGCACGTTCCAGATCATGCGGCCGTTCCCGGGGCTGTCCGTGCTCGACAACGTGGCCGTCGGTGCGCTGTTCGGCCGCGGCGGCGGCCAACCTCAACTTGCCAAGGCGCGCGAGCAGGCGCGCGAATGCCTGGACTTCGTCGGCCTCGGCAAGCTCGCCGGATACCGGGCCGACGAGCTCGGTGGCCCGAGCCGCAAGCGCCTCGAACTGGCCAAGGCGCTGGCCATGCAGCCCAGGCTGCTGCTGTGCGACGAGGTGATGGCGGGCCTCAACGTCGTCGAGATCGACGAAGTCATCGACATCATCCGCAAGGTGCGCGACCAAGGCATCAGCGTGCTGGTGATCGAGCACGTGATCAAGGCGATCAAGAGCCTGTCCGACCGGCTGCTGGTGATGCATCACGGCGTCAAGATCGCCGAGGGGCTTCCGGCGGACGTACTCGCCGATCCGCAGGTCGTCGAAGCCTATCTCGGGAAGCGTCGCACATGAGCGCCGCCATCGACACGGCGCACGGGCCGGTACTGCTTCGGGTGGAGAACCTGAGCGCCGGCTATGGCGGCATGCAGGCCTTGCACGACGCCACGCTGGAGATTCGCAAGGCGGAGATCGTGGCGCTCGTGGGCAGCAACGGCGCCGGCAAGACGACACTCTTGCGCGCGCTCTCGCGCACCATCGCGAGCACCGGTACGGTCACGTTCGACGGGCATGACCTGGCAGGGTTGGCGCCCGACCAGGTGTTCGCACTCGGCCTGGTGCAACTGCCCGAGGGGCGCCAGTTGTTCGACCGCATGACGGTTCACGACAACCTGTTGATGGGCGCGAACCTGCGCACGGACAAGGCCGAAATCGCCGCCGATCTCGATCGCATGTACGCGCTGTTCCCGAAGATGAAGGAGCGACGGCGCCAACTCGCCGGCAGCATGTCGGGCGGCGAACAGCAGATGTGCGCCATGGGGCGCGCCTTGATGGCGCGTCCGAAACTGATGATGGTCGACGAGATGAGCCTGGGCCTCGCGCCCGTGGTGGTGGATCAACTGATGGAAGTGCTCGGCGCCATCCGCGACGCGGGCGTGACGGTGCTGCTGGTCGAACAGGACGTGCAACTGGCGCTCGCCGGCTCCAACCGGGGCTACGTTCTGGAGACGGGGCGTGTCGTGCATTCCGGCGATGCCGCAAGCCTCATCAACGACCCTGCCGTGCGGCAGGCCTACCTGGGCCTCTAGCGCAGCGCGCACGTGAATTCTGCAAGAAGAATCGGCGGATGCCCCAGGTGGCGACCGCCCGATCAGACGATTCCAGGAACCGGAATCGGCGCGTCGCCCGACGCGGCGCCTCCGGCGTGTTTGACAAAAGAAGGAGACGACGATGACACACGGAAAATCAACAGGTCCTGCGGGACTGGGCGTCGTGGCGGCCTTGTTCGCCGCGACGTGGCTGTCTGCGTGCGGTGGTGACAGCAGCAGCCCGCCGCCGGCACCCGCCCCCACGCCGGTGGCGGCCGTGCCGCTCACCTGCGACCAGGTCAACGGCATGACGGTGGCCGCAGCGGCGATCGGCCTGCCGACGACCGGCGCGACGGTGACCTCCAGCACGGTCGTGGCTGCGAGTGGCACCGGCGCGACCGCCGTGGGCTCGTATTGCCTGGTCACAGGCACCATTGCCCCGGTTGATTCCACAGCGCCGAACATCGTCTTCAACCTGGCGCTGCCATCCACCTGGAACCAGAAGATCATGATGTTCGGTGGCG
>Ga0302157_10004789_pt1 | contig 14589 bp, 16 predicted proteins | sample I_Bog_N3_3_FD_193502 | JGI IMG/M metagenome (GOLD analysis project Ga0302157, IMG submission 193502) | Peat permafrost microbial communities from Stordalen Mire near Abisko, Sweden - I_Bog_N3_3 | ecosystem: Environmental > Terrestrial > Soil > Wetlands > Peat | place: Sweden: Abisko, Stordalen...
CTACTCGACGACGTCCCCCCCGCTGATCAACTGGACCTGCGACGTCTGTGGCGGCGAGGTGGTCCAGCGTGAGGACGACACCGAGGAGGCCATCTCCCGCCGTCTGGAGCTCTACGAGGTCCAGACGGCGCCGCTCGTGGAGTGGTACCGGTCCCGGAGCCAGCTGGAGACGGTGGCCGGCACGGGTACGCCCGACGCCGTCACCCGTAGAATGGTCAAGGTCATCGAGCAACGGCGCAACCGGGGGATCGGGTTCACCTGAGCCCATCCGGGCCGCCGGAACCCGACCGACCCACCCACCGACACCGAACGACCCCGAACAGATGAGCCTGATGAGCCAGAACCGATGAGACGCAACGCCGACGAGCTGGCCAAGATGCGCAGGGCCGGCCGCGTCGTGGCCGAGATCCACGAGGCCACCCGGGCGGTCATCCGCCCCGGTGTGTCCACCGCCGACATCGACCGGGTGGCCCGGTCGGTCCTGGACAAGCGGGGGGCCGGCTCCAATTTCCTCAACTACCACGGCTTTCCGGCCGTGGTCTGCACCTCGCCGAACGCCATGATCGTCCACGGCATCCCCTCCGAGACGGTGGTGCTGGACGAGGGGGACATCATCTCGGTGGACTGCGGGGCGATCATCGAGGGCTACCACGGCGACGCCGCCTACACCATGGGGGTGGGCGAGGTGTCCAAGGAGGCCATGCGGCTGATGGAGGTGACCGAGCAGAGCCTGTTCGCCGGCATCGACCAGCTGCGCCCGGGCAACCGCCTCCACGAGGTGGGCCGGGCCGTCCAGGAGGTGGCCGAGGCGGCCGGGTTCTCGGTGGTGCGGGAGTACGTGGGCCACGCCATCGGGACGGCCATGCACGAGGAGCCCCAGGTTCCCAACTACTGGCCCGGATCCGGGGGACCGACCCTCAAGACGGGGATGGTCTTTGCCGTCGAGCCCATGGTCAACGCCGGCGGGCCGGGCACCGTCCAGCTCGACGACGGCTGGAGCGTGGTCACGGCGGACGGCCGGCTGTCCGCCCACTTCGAGCACACCATCGCCGTGACCGAGGACGGCCCGGAGGTGTTCACGGTCCTGTGAGCGGGGCCGGGACCGGATTCCGGGGTCGGACTGGCAATTTGGCGCCGGCAGGCTAAACTGGTCGTTCGGCTGGCCACGGCTGTGTTGTGGCGTGCCGATCCCGCTGACGGTTCAGCCTCTACAGGTGTGCGCCGGACGTGGTGCGGGCGAACGACGAGACCGTGGTTCGCGGTGCATGCCGGTCCCAGGACCGAGCGGACAGACGACAAGACTATTCGAGGAGATTCACCTGCCCAAGCCCAAGGAAGATGCCATCGTGCTCGAAGGGACGGTTGTCGAGCCACTTCCGAACGCCATGTTCCGCGTGGAGCTCGAGAACGGCCACAAGGTCCTGGCCCACAGCTCCGGCAAGATGAGGATGCACCGCATCCGCATCCTGCCCGGGGACAAGGTGCAGGTGGAGATCACCCCGTACGACCTGGCCCGGGGGCGGATCACCTACCGCTACAAGTAGGCCCGACCCGCCAGGGGGCCGGGGCCGACCGTCGGCCGGACCGGCGGGCGGTCGGCCGGACGGACGGTCGTCGGGGGTCCGGGGGGCGGAGCAGTGGCAGTACCAGAAGACCAGTCAGCAAGCAGTCGAAGGCAAGGAAACGATCGTGAAGGTTCGACCCAGCGTCAAGCCGATGTGTGAGAAGTGCAAAGTGATCCGCCGGCACCGGCGGGTCATCGTCATCTGCGAAAACCCGCGCCACAAGCAGCGCCAGGGCTGATGCAGGCAGATCAGGCGTAAGAGAGAAGAGACGAACACGTGGCCCGCATCTCCGGCGTGGACATCCCCCGCGAAAAGCGGTTGGAGATCTCCCTGACCTACATCTTCGGCATCGGACGGACGACCGCACAGCGGATCTGCTCGGAGACCGACACCAGCCCCGACACCCGGGTCCGTGACCTGACCGACGAGGAGGTCACGCGGCTCCGCAACTACATCGACGCCAATCTGCAGGTGGAGGGGGACCTCCGCCGCGACGTCTCCCAGGACATCAAGCGCAAGATGGAGATCGGCTGCTACCAGGGGATCCGGCACCGCAAGGGCCTGCCGGTCCACGGACAGCGCACCCACACCAACGCCCGCACACGGAAGGGACCGAAGAAGACGGTCGCCGGAAAGAAGAAGGTTCGCAAGTAGATGGCCAAGACCACCAAGCCCGCCGCCGGCGCCCGCCGCCCCCGCAAGCGGGAGCGCAAGAACATCACCTTCGGCGTGGCCCACATCAAGAGCTCGTTCAACAACACCATCGTGTCGATCGCCGACCCCGAGGGCAACGTCCTGGCCTGGGCCTCGGCCGGCAACGTCGGGTTCAAGGGCTCCCGCAAGTCCACCCCGTTCGCCGCCCAGCTGGCCGCCGAGCAGTGTGCCAAGCGCGCCATGGAGCACGGAGTGCGCCGGGTGGACGTGCTGGTCCGCGGGCCGGGCTCGGGTCGTGAGACGGCCATCCGGTCGCTGGCCGCCGCCGGCATCGAGGTGGCCGGCATCAAGGACGTCACCCCGATCCCCCACAACGGCTGCCGCCCCAAGAAGCGGCGCCGGGTCTAAGGGAAGCAAGGAACCCATGGCTCGATACACAGGTCCCGTCTGCCGGCTCTGCCGGCGGGAGCGCACCAAGCTCTTCTTGAAGGGTGAGCGCTGCTATTCGATGAAGTGCCCGGTCTCCGAGGCGGTGACCGACCGCCACAGCCGCGCCTACCCCCCGGGTGAGCACGGGCGCGACCGCATGCGCCAGGGCTCGGAGTACCTCGGCCAGCTGCGGGAGAAGCAGAAGGCCCGCCGCATCTACGGCCTTTTGGAGCGGCAGTTCCACAACCTCTACGTGGAGGCCAGCCGGGCCCCCGGCATCACCGGCGAGAACCTGCTGCGCATGCTGGAGCAGCGGCTCGACAACGTGGCCTTCCGGGCCGGGTGGGGGGCCAGCCGCTCCCAGGCCCGCCAGTTCGTGCGCCACGGCCACGTCCTGGTCAACGGCAAGCGGGTCACCATCCCCAGCTACCGGGTCCGCCAGGGTGACGTGGTGGCCCTCAAGCCCTCCTCGCGTGAGCTGTTCCACGTCCGGCGCAACATGGACACCCTCGACCGCCAGCTGCCCCCGTGGCTGGAGACGGTGGGGGACCGGTTCGAGGTCCGGGTGTTCTCGCTGCCCCTCCGCGAGCACATCGACGAGCCGGTGCAGGAGCAGCTCATCGTGGAGCTCTACTCCAAGTAGCCCCGGCGCCCACGCCCCGATCGATCCCGTCCCAACGAAACCGCACGACCACTACCGACACACTGCGCAGCCCGCTGCCGAGGAGCCCTGATCAGCATGCTCATCATCCAACGACCGACCGTCGAAGCCATCGGCGAAGAAGAGGACAACCGCCAGCGGTTCGCGGTGGGTCCGCTCGACCCCGGGTTCGGGCACACGCTCGGCAACTCCCTCCGGCGCACGCTGCTGTCCTCGATCCCGGGTGCCTCCATCACCCAGGTCCGCTTCGACGACGCCCTGCACGAGTTCACGACCCTGCCCGGGGTCAAAGAGGACGTCACCGACCTCATCCTCAACCTCAAGGACATCTTGTTCCGGGTGCACAGCGACGAGCCGGTGACCATCCGCCTCGACAAGCGGGGCCCGGGCGACGCCACGGCCGGCGACCTGCAGGTCACGGCCGACGTCGAGGTGCTCAGCCCCTCCCAGCACATCGCCTCCCTCAACGCCAAGGGCCACCTGGCCGTGGACCTGACCGTCGAGCGGGGCCGCGGCTACCTGTCGGCGGACAAGAACAAGCGCTCCGCCACCATCGGGGTGATCCCGGTGGACGCCATCTTCTCGCCGGTGCGCCGGGTGGCCTTCACCGTCGAGCCGGTCCGGGTGGAGCAGTCCACCGACTTCGACCGCCTGGTGCTCGACATCGAGACCGACGGGTCGCTGACCCCCCGTGAGGCCCTGGCCTCGGCCGGCGACACCCTCCGGACCCTGGTGGCCCTGGTGGCCGACCTCGAGGACGAGCCCATGGGCCTCGAGCTGGGCGAGGTGGGCACCATCGGTACCGGGTCCCCGGACCTCGACCTCCGCATCGAGGACCTCGATCTGACCGAGCGTCCCCGCAACTGCCTCAAGCGGGCGCAGATCAACACCATCGGCGAGCTGGTCGACCGCACCCTCGACGACCTGCTCAACATCACCAACTTCGGGCAGAAGTCGCTCGACGAGGTGCTCCAGAAGCTCGACGAGCGGGGCCTGTCCCTGCGGGTCAAGGACTGAGGCCACCATGCTCGGCACTCCGAAGAAGGGCCGCCGGTTCGGCGGCAGCGCCGCCCACCAGAAGGCCATGATGGGCAACCTGGTGGCCTCGCTCATCGCGGCGGAATACCTGGTCACGACCGAGGCCAAGGCCAAGGCCCTGCGCCCGGTGGCCGAGAAGGTCATCACCGCGGCGGCCAAGGGCGGTGTGGCCCGCCAGCGCAACGTGGTGGCCTTCATCCGTGACAAGGACATGGCCCACAAGCTGTTCGAGGAGATCGGGCCCCGGTACGCCGAGCGTCCGGGCGGCTACACCCGCATCCTCAAGCTGGGCAACCGTCTGGGCGACAACGCCCCGATGGCCCGCATCGAACTGGTGTGAGTGACGCCCCCCGCACCGGGGGGGCGGACAGCGGTGCCGACCCCTCCGTCCGCTGGAGGATGTCGGTGGCCTACGACGGCTCGGGCTTCCACGGGTTCGCCGCCCAGGACGGCCAGCGCACCGTGGCCGGCTGCCTGGCCGAGGCCCTGGGACGGGTCATCCGGGGCCCCGTGACCCTGACCTGTGCCGGCCGGACCGACACCGGGGTGCACGCGCTGGGCCAGGTGGTGCACTTCGAGGTCCCCGCGGCGGTGTCGGCCGGACTGGACCCGGCCGCCCTGGTCAAGTCCTGCAACCGCCAGCTGGGCCCCGCCATCGTGGTGCGCGGTGCCGGACCGGCCCCCGAGGGCTTCGACGCCCGCCACTCGGCCACCACCCGGCGCTACCGCTACCTGGTGGTCAACGCCCCGGTGCCCGACCCGTTGCTGGCCGGGCTGGCCTGGCACGTCTCGGACCCCCTCGACATGCGGTCGCTGGCCGCCGCCGCCGACGCCCTCGTGGGTGAGCACGACTTCCGCGCCTTCTGCCGGCGGGTCCCGGGCACGTCGGCCGACGAGCCGATCACCCGGCGGGTGCTGGATGCCCGCTGGTCACGCCTGGCCCGGGCCGGCGCCGACGACCGAGCGGGTGACGGGGGAGCCGAGGGCACGGTGCCCACCCCGGCCACCGTGCTGGCCCCGGTCACCGGGGACCTGATGGCCTTCGAGATCGAGGCCAATGCCTTCTGCCACCAGATGGTCCGGTCCCTGGTGGGGACCCTGGTGGACGTGGGCCGGGGCCGCCGGCGTCCGTCCGACATGCTGTGGATCCTGCGCTCCGCCGACCGCCAGCAGGCCTCGCAGCCGGCCCCGCCCCAGGGCCTGACCCTGATGGCCGTGCGCTATCCGGGCTGACCGGCTTGCCTCGGGCCGTCATTTCGTCGTAACCTAGGCAGTCGCCCGGTAGAGCCTGGGTCGACGGAAGGGAAGGCAGCCCCACTGCCCTCCGCCGTTCGAGAGGCCGCCGTGACGACCGGCCCGCACCACCCGGTGCGGCACCACCCGGTACCACCGACCAAGGACTCCTGCGTGCGCACGTTCACCCCCAAGCCCGCCGACATCACCCGTGCCTGGCACATCGTCGACGCCGACGGGCTGGTGCTGGGCCGTCTGGCCACCGAGGTGGCGGCCATCCTGCGCGGCAAGCACAAGCCGACCTTCGCCCCCCATGTCGACGGGGGCGACCACGTGATCGTGGTGAACGCCGACAAGGTGGTGCTGACGTCGAACAAGGCCGACTCCAAGATCGCCTACCGGCACAGCGGCTACCCGGGCGGCCTGACCGCCACCACCTACAGCGACCTGATGATCGACCGGTCGGACCAGGTGGTCCGCAACGCCATCACCGGCATGCTCCCGAAGAACCGCCTGGGCCGCCAGATGGCCACCAAGCTGAAGGTGTACCGGGGTCCGGAGCACCCCCACACCGCCCAGTCCCCCGAGCCCCTCGACCTGCCCGGTGCCCGGCGCACCGCCTCGGCCCGGAGCGGTGCGTAAGCACCCGCGCTGACCAGGCGACCGAAGAGAAACGAACGCGAGGAACCCCACAGTGGCCACCGCCCCCATCTGCCAGACCACCGGACGACGCAAGCGTGCCGTGGCCCGGGTCCGGATCCGTCCGGGCCAGGGTGCCATCACCGTCAACGGCCACACCTTCGAGGAGTACTTCACCTCGGCCACCCACCGGATGATCGTCACCGAGCCCCTGCGGCTGACCGAGACCACCGAGTCCTGGGACATCGACGTCACCATCGACGGGGGCGGGGTGTCGGGACAGGCCGGTGCGTTCCGGCTGGGCATCGCCCGGGCCCTGTGTGAGCTCGACCCCGAGCTGCGGGCGGTGCTGAAGAAGGCGGGATTCCTGACCCGGGACGCCCGGGAGAAGGAATCGAAGAAGTACGGCCTGAAGAAGGCTCGCAAGGCGCCCCAGTACTCCAAGCGCTGAGCCGATGGCCCGAGCCCGGTTCGGCACCGATGGCGTCCGGGGCGTCGCCAACGTCGAGCTGACCCCCGAGCTGGTCCTGGCCCTCGGCCGGGCCATCGCCCGGCACATCACCGCCCCCACCTTTCTGGTCGGCCGCGACACCCGCCGGTCGGGACCCATGCTGCAGGCGGCGCTGTCGGCCGGCCTGGCCAGCGAGGGTGCCGACGTCGTCGACGTGGGCGTGCTGCCCACGCCCGCCCTGGCCTGGCTGTCGTCGGTCCGTGCCCTTCCCGCCGCCGTCGTGTCGGCCTCGCACAATCCCTTCGGTGACAACGGCATCAAGCTGTTCGCCGCCGGCGGGGTCAAGCTGACCGAGGAGATGGAGGCGGCCATCGAGGAGGAGCTCGACCGGATCCTCGACCCCTCGGCCAAGGGGCCCCAGAGTCTCGAGGGGCACGGGGTGGGCCGCATGACCGTGGAGTCCGGTGTGGGGGAGGCCTACGTCGAGCAGCTGTCGGCCCCGCTGGAGGGCCGCCGTCTCGACGGGCTCCGGATCGTGGTGGACGCCGCCAACGGCGCCGCGTCGCACCTGGCCGCCTCGGTCTACGAGCGGCTGGGCGCCGAGGTGGTGGCCATCGGCTGCGAGCCCGACGGCACCAATATCAACGCCGGGTGCGGGTCCACGTCCACCGCCACCTTGGCCACCGCCGTGGTGGAGCACCGGGCCGACCTCGGACTGGCGCTGGACGGGGACGCCGACCGGCTGCTCGCCGTCGGCCCGGACGGCACGGTGGCCAACGGCGACGAGCTGATCGCCCTGTTCGCCCTGGACCTGGCCGAGCGCGGCCAGTTGGCCGGCAACACCGTGGTGGTGACGGTCATGACCAACCTGGGGTTCCGGCTGGCCATGGCCGAACGGAACGTCATCGTGAAGGAGACGCCGGTCGGCGACCGCTACGTCCTGGCCGCGCTGGACAAGGAGGGCTTCTCCCTCGGGGGGGAGCAGTCGGGGCACATCATCTTCCGCCGCCTGGCCACCACCGGCGACGGCCTGCTGACCGGGGTGGTCCTGGCCGACCTGGTCAACCGCAGCGGGCGCTCCCTCACCGAGCTGCTGGACGGACTGGTCAGCCGGGTGCCCCAGGTGCTGGTGAACGTGCCGGTGCCCAACACCGAGCTGCTCGACCGGGCCGACGCCGTCTGGTCGGCGGTGGCCGAGGAGGAGGCCCGGCTGGCCGGCAGTGGGCGGGTCCTGCTCCGGCCCAGCGGGACCGAGCCGCTGGTGCGGGTCATGGTGGAGGCCATGGGCGACGGCGTGGCCGAGGCCATCGCCGAGCGCCTGGGCAAGCTGGTGGGCTTCGAGTTGCAGGCGGCCGCGGCCACCCTGGGCTGACGGGCGACCCCGGGCGGAGCGACCCCGGGCGGAGCGATCCCGGGGGAGCGATCGTGGCCGGGCGGTCCGGGCCGACCGGGTCGTGGCGCGGGGAGGAGCCTCTCGGTGGGGCCCGGCCACTAGCCTCGGGGTCCATGTGCGGCATCATCGGCATCACCAGGATCGCCCCGGCCGGGGTCCCGCGGGCCGGGGCCGACGAGGAGGGGCGGCGGGCCGACGGCGTGCTCGAGGTCCTGCTGGAGGGGCTGAGCCGGCTGGAGTACCGGGGCTACGACTCCGCCGGCGTGGCGCTGGTCGTGGCCGACGCCGGGGCCCCGGACGGGCCCGGTGCCCTGTGGCGGGGCCGCGCCGCCAACGGCACCGACTCCCTGGCCGACCTGTCCAAGCAGACCGAGGAGGCGCCGGGCGGGGTGACCGCCGGCATCGGCCACACCCGGTGGGCCACCCACGGCCGGCCCACCGAGGGGAACGCCCATCCCCACCTCGACTGCACCGGGCGCCTGGCCCTCATCCACAACGGCATCATCGAGAACCACGTCGAGCTGGCCGACGAGCTGGTCGCCGCCGGACACCAGCTCCAGTCGGACACCGACACCGAGGTGTTGGCGCACCTCATCGAGGCCGGACTGGCCGCCGACCCCACCGGTGACCTGGCCGGTGCGGTGCGCGCCGCCCTCGGCCGGGTGCGGGGGGCCTTCTCCATCGCCGTGGTGTGGGCCGACCGCCCCGACCTGGTGGTGGCGGCCCGCAGGGTCTCGCCCCTGCTGATGGGGGTGGGAGAGGGCTCGGCCTTCCTGGCGTCGGACATCCCGGCCATCCTCGGCCTCACCCGCGAGTTCTTCATCCTGGAGGACGACCAGGTGGCCGAGCTGACCCCCGGCTCCATCCGGGTGACCGACCTCGGGGGCGCCACCGTCGAGCCCCAGCGCATCTCGGTGGCGTGGGACCTCGAGGCGGCCCAGAAGGACGGCTACGACGACTTCATGAGCAAGGAGATGCACGAGCAGCCCAAGGCGGTGGCCGACACCCTGCTCGACCGGCTCCTGCCCGACGGGACCCTGTCCCTCGACGAGATCCACATCTCGGCCGACGAGTTCCGGGCCGTCAACAAGGTCTTCATCGTGGCCTGCGGGAGCAGCTACCACGCCGGCATGATGGCCAAGTACGCCATCGAGCACTGGGCCCGGCTGCCGGTGGAGATCGACATCGCCAGCGAATTCATCTACCGCGACCCGGTCCTCGACCCCACCACCCTGGTCATCGGGGTGAGCCAGTCCGGCGAGACGGCGGACACCCGCATCGCCATGGAGGTGGCCGGCCGCCAGGGGGCCAAGGTGCTGGTGATCTCGAACGTGGTCGACTCGTCCATGGCGCGGGGCGGCGACGCCGTCCTCTACACCCGGGCCGGCCCCGAGGTGGGTGTGGCCGCCACGAAGACCCACCTGGCCCAGATCACCGCCCTCGGCATCGTCGCCCTCTACCTGGCCCAGATCCGGGGCACCCTCTCGCCCACCGACGCCCGGGCCCTCTTCGAGCACATGGGCGTCCTGCCCGACAAGGTGGCGCTGGCCCTGGAACGGGCCGCCGACGTGGAGGCGGTGGCGGCCCGCTACCGGGACTCCCCGTCCTTCATGTTCCTCGGCCGCCAGGTCGGGTACCCGGTGGCCCTGGAAGGGGCCCTGAAGCTCAAGGAGCTGTCCTACGTCCGGGCCGAGGGCTTCCCGGCCGGTGAGCTCAAGCACGGCCCCATCGCCCTGGTGGAGGAGGGGACGGTGGTCATCGGCGTGGCCACCCGCACCCCCATCCTGCCCAAGATGATGAGCAACGTCACCGAGGTGAGGAGCCGGGGCGCCACGGTGGTGCTGGTGGCCAACGACGGCGACGACGAGACCGCCCGCCACGCCGACGCCGTCCTGTGGGTGCCCGAGACCGAGTACCTGTTCTCCCCGATCGTCGACGTGGTGCCCCTGCAGCTGTTCGCCTACGCGCTGGCCCGGCTCCACGGCCTCGACGTGGACCGTCCCCGGAACCTGGCCAAGGTGGTCACCGTCGAGTGAGCGGCGACGCCGCCGGCTGGTCGGACGGGCTGAGCCACCGGCTGGCGGGCGAGGTGGGTCGCCTCCGGGCCGCCGATCCGCCCGGTCACCCGGTCGGGGTGACCGGGGTCGGCATCGATGCCGTCGAGATCGACCGCTTCACCCGGGTCCTGGCCCGCCGTGCCGGGATGGCCGGCCGGCTCTTCACGCCGGGTGAGCTGGCCTACGCCCGGTCGGCGGCCGACCCCGCGCCCCGGCTGTCCACGCGGTTCGCGGCCAAGGAGGCCGCCATGAAGGCCCTCGGCGTCGGGCTCGGCTCCTTCCCCTTCCACGACGTGGAGGTGGTGCGTGACGGTCTGGACGCCCCCCGGCTGGTGCTCCACGGCGCGGCGCTGGCCCTCGCCCGCCGGGCCGGCGTCACCCGCTGGCACCTGTCGCTCACCCACACGGCGCGCACGGCCATGGCCGTGGTGCTGGCCGAGGGCACACCGTCGGACCCGGTCACCTCTGGCCCCCGCACCGGGCCGGTCTCCGAGGCGGGGGCCGGTCCGGTGCTGTCGCACCCGGCAGCGAAGCCGTAGCGTCGGAGCGATGCGACCGGTCCTGACCGTCTCCGAGATGCACGCCATCGACACCGAGGCGGCCCGGACGACCCCGCTGGAGGTCCTGGTGGGCCGGGCGGGCACCGCCGTGGCCCTGGCCGCCCTGGACCTGCTGGGCGGGGCCTACGGGCGGCGTGTGGCCGTGGTGGCCGGGCCGGGCAACAACGGCGCCGACGGCCGGGTGGCCGCCGGGATCCTCGCCGCCCGGGGCGCCCGGACGCTCATCGTCGAGGCCGGTGCCGACCCCGGCCAGGCGGCCCGGGCCCTGGCCTCGGCCGACCTGGTCATCGACGCCGCCTTCGGCACCGGGTTCCGGGGCGAGTACCGCTTCCCGGACGTGCCCGGGAGCACGCCGGTCCTGGCCGTGGACATCCCCTCGGGGGTCCACGGTGACTCGGGCCAGGCGTCGGGCGCGCCGGCACCGGCCACCGCCACCGTGACCTTCGTGGCCCTGAAGCCCGGCCTCCTCCAGGGCGACGGCGCCGGTCTGGCCGGTGCGGTCCGGGTGGTCGACATCGGGCTTCCCACCGGCCGTCCGGCCGTGGCCGCCGTCGAGGACGCCGACGTGGCCGCGCTGGTCCCCGCCCGGGGACGCCAGGGCAACAAGTGGTCGGCCGCCGTGCTGGTGGTGGCCGGCTCTCCCGGCATGACCGGCGCCGCCGCCCTGTGCGCCCGCGCCGCCTACCGCGCCGGGGCCGGCATGGTCCGACTGGGTGTGCCCGGTGCGGCGCTCTCGGAGTCGCCGGCCTCCGAGGCGGTGAGCGTGTCCCTGCCCGCCGAGGGCTGGGCGGACCGGGCGCGGGAGGTGGCGTCCCGCTGTGCCGCCGTGGTCGTGGGACCGGGCCTCGGCCGGGAGCCCTCGACGGCCGCCGACGTGGCGCGTCTGGTGTCCGGCTCCCCCGTGCCCGTGGTGGTGGACGCCGACGGCCTCTACGCCCTCGGGAGCCTCCGGGACGGACCCCCGGTGGCCGCCGCCTCGGCCGTGGTCCTCACCCCCCACGACGGTGAGTACCGGCGGCTCATGGACGGCGACCCGGGCGGTGACCGCATCGAGGCGGCGCGGCGGCTGGCCCGCAGCGCCGGCACCGTGGCCCTCCTGAAGGGGCCGACCACCGCCGTGGCCCACCCCGACGGCCGGGTCAGGCTGGCCACGGCCGGCACAACCGCGCTGGCCACCGCCGGCACCGGCGACGTGCTCTCGGGGGTCATCGCCGCACTGCTGGCCCGGGGCCTCGCACCGCTGGAGGCGGCCGCCCTGGCCGCCCACGTCCACGGCCGGGCCGGCTCCCTCGGCCTGGGGGAGGGGCTGGTGGCCGGCGACCTGCCCGAGCTGGTGGCCCGGGTGCTGCAGGACCTGGGCGGGTCCGGCGGGTCCCGTGGGTCCGGCGGGTCCCGCCTGTCGAGTGCCGGCCCCGGCGCCGGTGGCTGAGCCGACCCCGGACCGGTGGCGCCCGGCCTGGGCGGCGATCGACCTCGACGCCGTCCGGCACAACGCCGGGCTGCTCCGCCGTGTCGCCGGGCCGGCCGCCCTGTGTGCCGTGGTCAAGGCGGACGCCTACGGCCACGGTGACGTTCCCGCGGCCCGCGCCGCCCTGGACGGCGGTGCCACCTGGCTGGCGGTGGCGCTGGTCGAAGAAGGGGTGCGCCTGCGCGACGCCGGGATCGACGCCCCGGTCCTCCTGCTGTCCGAGCCCGGCCCCGACGGCCTGGCCGAGGCGGTGGCCCGCCGACTGGTCCCCACCGCCTACACCGCCGGCGGGCTGGAGGCGCTGGCCCGGGCGGTGGCGGCCCAGGAGCTCCCGCCGGTGCCGGTCCATCTGAAGGTCGACACCGGTATGCACCGCGTGGGTGCCGACGCGGGCGACGTGGTGGCCCTGGCCGACCGCATCGCCGCCGATCCGGGGCTCGGGCTGGCCGCCGTGTGGACCCACCTGGCCGTGGCCGAGGGGGCGGGACCGGTGGACCGGGCGTTCACCGGCCTGCAGCTCGAGCGGTTCGACGCGGCACTGGGCACCCTGGCCGCGGCCGGCCACCGTCCCCCCATGACCCACATCGCCAACTCGGCCGGCGCCATCGGTGTGCCCGACTCGCGCCGCGACCTGGTGCGGTGCGGCATCGCCCTCTACGGCGTGTCGCCCACTCCGGCGCTGGCGGACACCCTGGCCGGGGCCACCGGCGGCGGCCGGCTCCAGCCGGTGCTGTCGCTCCACAGCCGGGTCACCTACGTCCGGGACCTCGATGCCGGTGAGCGCCCCTCCTACGGCCGCCAGCGACCGCTCCCCGGCCCGGGCCGCTCGCAGGTGGCCACCCTCCCCCTGGGCTACGCCGACGGTGTGCCCCGGCGCCTGTTCGACCAGGGCGGCGAGGTCCTGATCGGCGGCATCCGCCGCCCGCTGGCCGGGGTGGTGACCATGGACCAGATCGTCGTGGACTGCGGGCCGGTGGGGTCGGCACCGGTGGCGGTGGGCGACGAGGCCGTCCTGCTCGGTCGCCAGGGCGACGAGGAGATCACCTCCGACGAGTGGGCCGGCCTCCTCGGCACCATCAGCTACGAGGTCCTCTGCGACATCGGCCCACGGGTGCCCCGGCTGGTGCGGGGGGCGGACACCCCGGGCTGAGCGGACGGCCCGGGGACAGCCCGGGGCCGGCCCGGGGCTACCATGCGGCAGTGGCACCGGGGACCGAACTCGCCGAGCTCGCCCGCGAGGCCTCGGGCTGCACCCGGTGCCCCCTCTCGGCCACCCGGACCCAGGTGGTGTTCGGCGTCGGCGATCCCCATGCCGACCTGATGTTCGTGGGCGAGGCCCCCGGCCGCGACGAGGACCTCCAGGGGGAGCCCTTCGTGGGGCGCTCCGGGCGGCTGCTGGACCGGCTCGTCCTCGAGGAGCTCGGCATCGACCGGTCGCAGTTCTACATCGCCAACGTGGTCAAGTGCCGTCCCCCGGACAACCGGGACCCCAAGGCCGAGGAGATCGCGTCGTGCCGCCCCTACCTCGAGGCCCAGCGACGCGCCATCCAGCCCACCGTGGTGGTGTCCCTCGGGAACTTCGCCACCAAGCTGCTGCTCGACACCGAGCTCGGCATCACCAAGGTGAGGGGCGCGTCCTACCCGATGGACGGCTGGACCCTGGTGCCCACCTACCATCCGGCCGCCGCCCTCCGCTCCGGTGGCGTGGTCGTGGCCGAGATGCGGGCCGACCTCATCCGGGCCAAGCGCCTCCTCGAGGGATCGCCGTGACCGGCCCGCCCCCATCCGGTCGCACCGGCGCGGGGCACGAAGCCGACGAAGCGCCGGTCAGGCTGGCGACCACCGACCCCGAGGAGACCCGGGGTGTGGCCCGGGCGCTGGCCGGGCTGTGCCGGCCCGGCGACGTGCTCCTGCTGATCGGTGACCTCGGCGCGGGGAAGACCACCTTCGCCCAGGGCTTCGGTGCCGGGCTCGGTGTCGAGGAGGCGGTCACCAGTCCCACCTTCACCCTGGTCCGCCAGTATCCGGTGGTGCGGGAGACCGCCATCACCACGCTGCTCCACGCCGACATGTACCGGCTCGACCACATCCACGAGATCGTCGACCTCGGCCTCGGCGAGCTGGTGGAGGACGGCGCCGTGGCCCTCGTCGAGTGGGGCGACATGGCCGAGCCCGTCCTCGGTCGGGGGTCGCTGGCCGTCGAGCTCGTGGCCGGCCCCGGGGACGCCGACCGCACCATCTCGCTGCGCCCACTCGGCCCGGAGTGGTCGTCCCGATGGGCGGGGCTGGTGGCGGCGGTGGCACCGTGGGCGGTCGAGCCGTGGGCGGTCGAGCCGTGGGCGGTCGAGCCGAGGGCGGTCGAGCCGAGGAGAGTCGAGTCGTGACACTGCTCGCCATCGAGTCGGCCACCGACATGGTCGGGGTCGCGCTGATGACCGACG
>Ga0302157_10004795_pt1 | contig 14582 bp, 13 predicted proteins | sample I_Bog_N3_3_FD_193502 | JGI IMG/M metagenome (GOLD analysis project Ga0302157, IMG submission 193502) | Peat permafrost microbial communities from Stordalen Mire near Abisko, Sweden - I_Bog_N3_3 | ecosystem: Environmental > Terrestrial > Soil > Wetlands > Peat | place: Sweden: Abisko, Stordalen...
TGACGCCGCGGCCCGCCGAGGTCACCCCGATGAGCGAACTGCCCATGTACCCTCGCCACTTCGGCGTGACCTTTCGTGAACAGAGCGACTTTGACGCCCTCTACCAGTTGTGCCGCCAGCGTGACGTGCCGCTCTACGGCGACGTGAGTCTTCGTTTTGAAGGCAAGGTCGAAGTGCATCAGACCTTCGTGGCGTGTGATCCCTCGTCAAACCTCATTGAGTTCAAGCACTACGTCGACCATCGAATGATGTACCAATCGGATCGCCGATGGAGACCGCCACGCCCCCACACGACCTCAAGTCACTCGACGCGTTAATCGAGCGTCAAGCGACGTCGCTGGGGTCCGCCCCGTATCTACTCGAAGCCCGAGGTGCGCGAGTGCGATCCTTCGTGGACCTCCGTGACGAAGTGACGGCGCTTCGCTCACAACTCGACGGCTGGGGACTGGGCGCGGGTGACCGCGTGGGCCTCTTGTTGGAAGACCCGCTGACGTTCGCGTCGTGGTTTCTCGCGGGACTGGCGAGTGGGGTATGGGTGGCGCCGATGGACCCGACGCTCAATCCCACCAACGTCCGGCTCTTCGAGGATCGTGCACGGACGCTGCGACTCAGTGCCGTCGTGAGTGAGCGTGAAGCGCCCGTGGCGGCGTCGCTGCCGTGGCACCAAGTAGAGCGGGTCGATTCGGTCCCCCGAGTGGTCCCCACGAGTCCATCTGGTCACGTCGAAGGTGGCGTCATTCTCTCCTCTTCCGGGACCACCGGTACGCCAAAGGTCGTGCCGCTCGCGACCTCTCAACTGCTCGAGACCGCGTCGTTGATCGCTGGTCATAATCGCCTGACGTCGGACGATCGCGGCTTCAATCCGCTGCCGCTGTGGCACGTGAACGCTGAGGTGGTGGCGGTGCTCGCGACGTTGGTGGCGGGATCTTCACTCGTGCTCGATGACAGCTTTCATCGGACCGGCTTTTGGAAGATCATTGACGACTTCGAGGTCACGTGGATCAACGCGGTGCCGGCGATCATCTCGCGACTCACCGCAGTCCAGGGCGATGAGGTGCCACTCTCCCGGGTTCGATTCGTGCGTTCTGCGTCGGCGCCGCTCTCACCGGCGCTGGGCGAGCGATTTGAGTCCCTCACCGGCGTGCCCGTCGTCGAGTCCTACGGCATGACCGAAGCGGCGAGTCAGATCTGCGCCAATCCGGTGGCCGGACCCCGCAAAGCGGGCTCGGTGGGCGTGCCGGTCGGTGTTCGCGTCCGCGTCGTCCCGCGCGACGACGATGGCGGCACGACGCCCCAGGTAGGTTCGATCGAGATCAACGGTTCGACGGTGATCTCGGCGTACGAAAACCAGACGTACGCGGATCGTTTCGACGCCGAAGGCTGGCTCAGCACGGGGGACCTCGGTTACTTCGACGGCGACGGCTACCTGTTCATCGTCGGGCGCAGTGACGACGTGATCAACCGCGGTGGCGAGAAGATCTATCCCCTCGAAATCGAGAACTTTCTCGCGGCGCACGACGAGGTGGCGATGGTGGTGGTGATCGGTGAAGCCGACGAGGTCTTCGGTCAGGTACCGGTGGCCTACGTGCAACCACGTGACCCGGCGGTGTTGCACACCCCCAGTGACGCCGCGGCGCTGGTCGCGTCGCTGCGCGCTCGTCTCGTCGACGCGTTCGCCAAGGGACATCGCCCATCGAGCGTTCGCCTCGTGCACCACCTCCCGGCGAATGGCACCGGCAAGGTGCGAAAGGGCGCCGTGCGCGCGGGCGAGGTCATCGTCGACTACGAAGAAGCCATCTAGAAGACTCGCGGTTCGCTCGGGGGTTTGATATCGAGGAAGGTAATGAGTACGGCCCCTGAGACGGCACCGAGCGGCACGCGCCAGCGACTCGATCACGTGGACGCGATGCGTCCGATCAAGCAGACCGCCGTCATCTCGACGCACGCGCTCATCTACTTCTCCCCCCTCTCGACGAGCCTGCTGGCGTCGGGTCTGCTCACCCTCACCCACTTCTCGCGCGACGCGTTTCTCTTCGTCTCGGCGTGCATGCTCGCGTACAGTTACCGCAACGCCAAAGAGGTCAAGCTCGGCGTGTACTGGCAGCGACGCTTCATGTCCGTCGGGTTGGTCTATCTGGTGTGGACGGTCATCTACTTCCCGGTCGCCGCCGCGAAACGGGCTCAGGGTTTTCCGTACTTTCGCGTCCCGGGGTCCGCGATCTTTTCCAGCACCGGTGTGCACAATCTGTTGTTCAACTTGGCGACGGGCTACTACCACCTCTACTTCTTGTTGGTCTTGCTGGAGTTCTACGTGGTCTTTCCCCTCGTGCTCGCCTTCGTTCGTCGCTACCCTCGTTCGCACCTCTACGTACTGGTCGGGGCGTTGGTGTGGCAAGTCTTCTTCCCCTACGCCGTGCGTCACGCGTGGTTCGGCTTCGTGATCTCCTCCAAGCTCGAGACGCGCCTCATCTTCTCCTACGCGCTCTATCTCCTCGGTGGCGTCATCGCCGCCCTCTACCTCGAGCGCTTCCACGACTGGGTCGTCGCCCACCAGCGCGCCATCTTGATCTGGACCGTGGTCGCGGGCGTGGTGCCGCTCGTCATGGACTACTTCTACCGACACGGTCACCACCTGCCCAAGCTCATCACGCCGGGCTCGGACCCCTTCGCCGCGGTAATTGTGCCCTACGACGTGGGCGCCATCGTCGCGGTGTACTTACTGGGCGTCTACCTCGTGAGCCCGCAGCGCAGCGCGAGGACGCGCGCCATCGTCGCGTCGGGTTCGGAAGCGGCCTACGGCATCTACGTCTCACAGCTGCTCTGGATCTTCATCCTGCACCGCGTGGCGACCCGCTTCGGGTGGCTCGGACACGTGCCGTGGCTGCTCATGATGCTCTTCGCGGTCACCTTCACGTACTTCATGGGATGGCTCTTCAGCGCCGTCTTTGCCCGCACGCCGCTCGCGCGCGGAGTCGTCGGTCGCAGCCGCGTGCCGTGGAGCACGTTCATCCCGAAACGTCATCAGTTCTCCCCAACGCTCGAACGGGACTTCGGCGAGGGCCCCCTCAACCTGACCGACGAGTAGTCGTTCCCGTCCCCACAACTTCCATCGAGATAGTGGCAATTACGCGACGGACGGGCCGTGGGGTCAGAACTACGCTGGGGACCGCGAGCCAAGGTGAGGCCTAGGGTGCCCAAGTCGAGCGGTGACAGCGAGCGCCAGCGCGTCCCGCAACCCCTCATCAAACGACGCATCGCGTCGGGACGAGGTGCGATGGAACAGCCCAACGTCACCCACGACGGTGACGCGCGACTCACGCCGAAGTTCTGGGTGGCCGTCGTCGTGACGGGCGTCGCGGCGGGGCTCTTCGGTGACCTCATGATGTGGGTCCTCTCCCTCGCTGAACGCGTCGCCTTCAACTATCGATCGGGCAGTTACGAAGCCGCCGTCGCCGCCAGCTCGGACGCTCGTCGGGTCACGTCCCTGGTCTTGGCGGGCGTGATCGGCGCGGTGTCGTGGTACTTGATTCGTCGCTACCTCAAGGGCGAGCACGCCGAGATCGACGACGCCATCTGGAGCGGCGACGGCGATCTCTCGCCGCGACGCAGTCTGTTGACCTCGCTCGTCTCGGAGGTCGTGATCGGGATGGGGGCGTCACTCGGCCGCGAGGCGGCGCCGAAACTGATGGGCGGGGCCTCGGGCTCGGTCCTGGCGCGGTGGTTCAACCTCACCCCCGCGCAGAAGCGTCTGCTGGTGGCCTGCGGCGGCGGGGCCGGTCTCGCCGCCGTCTACAACGTGCCCTTCGGTGGTGCACTCTTCACCGCGGAAGTGCTCTTTGGGAGTTTCGCGTTGCCCGTGGTGTTCCCCGCCCTGGCGACGTCGCTGATCGCCACCGCGGTCGCTTGGATCTACCTGCCGAGCGGCGCGACCTACGCGGACATCCCGAACTACCGCTTTAGTGCGTCGCTCATGGTGTGGTCGCTGGTGGCGGGCGTCGTGATCGGGCTCCTCGCCATCTTCTACGTGCGACTCATCGGTTGGGTGTCGTTTCACCGCGCTCAGGGCGTGCATCTGTTCTGGGCGATGCCCGCGTCGTTCGCGGTGGTGGGCGTCATTGGCTTTCAGTACCCCGAACTCTTCGGCAACGGCAAGGACATGGCGCACGAGGCCTTTCTCGGCGCGGGTTCGCTCGGTCTGCTCTTCGCGCTCTTCGCGCTGAAACCCCTGGTCACCGCCCTTACTATCGGCAGCGGGGCCGCGGGCGGGGTCTTCACCCCCTTCCTGGCGACGGGTGCGGTGCTGGGCGGGTTCTTGGGCGCGCTCTGGCTGCATCTCTGGCCGGGGGCGCCGCTCGGCGCCTTCGCGGTGGTGGGCGCGGCGGCGATGATCGGGGCGGTGATGCAGGCCCCCCTGGCCGGCCTGGTGCTCGTCTTGGAGCTCACCCACGGAGGATTTAACATCGCCGTGCCCATGATGGCCGCGACGGTGATCGCGACGTTCCTCGTTCGTCAGGTGGACGGCTACTCCATCTACTCCGCCCGCTTGCCCCGGCGTGAGGTCGAGCCGACCTAGCGGGTCCCGTGACGTGGACCCCGCGTCGAGATGGAACAATGGACCCATGCGAACAGGACAAATGATGCCGCGACGGAGTGGGCGATGAGCGACGACCTGGTGGTGCGCCGAGCCCGGGGCGATGACTGGTCCGCGCTCAAAGCGATTCGACTCGAGGCGCTCAGCGACACGCCGGCGGCCTACGGGTCCACTCTCGAGACGGCGAGTGGCTTCAGCGACAAGCGCTGGCGCGCGATGGCTGAGCAGTTCGTCTACTTCTTGGTCGAACGGCGCGGCACGGTGGTGGGGATGGCCTCGGGCGGCGGGAACGACGAACACCCTGGCACGAAGTGGCTCTACGGCATGTACGTGACGCCCTCGGCGCGCGGCAGTGGCGCGGCCTACCTCCTGGTGGACGCCGTGGCGACCTGGGCGAGGGAGCAAGGGGCCACCGAACTGTTCTTGCACGTCACCACCAGCGTCGAACGCGCGAAGGCGTTCTACGTGAAGGCCGGCTTCGAGCCGACCGGCGAGCGCTTTCCCATGGAACGAGACCCCTCGCTCGAACTCATCACCATGGTGGGGACGATTGTCGACGCCTGAGTTTCGCGTCACGCGCGTCGAGGCGCCGGTGCTCTACGAACTTCGCCGGCGGGTCCTACGCGGCAACAGCCCCACGTCGAACGTGGAGGACCCTCGCGACCTCGACCCGACGTCGCTGCACTTCGGCGGCTTCTTAGACGACGTCCTTGTCGTCAGCGCGTCCTTCTTCAGGTCCGTGTCGCCCGTGGACCCCGAGGCCACGAGTTACCAACTGCGCTACATGGCCACGGACTTCGACGCACAAGGCAACGGCTTCGGCGCGCGGGTGATGAGCGAGGCGCGACGGGCACTGCGCGAGGTGGGCGCGCAGGAACTCTGGGCGAACGCGCGCGACAGCGCGCTCGGCTTCTACCAAGCGACCGGATGGACGCACATCGAGGGCAGCGAACACCTCAGCCCCGAGACCCAACTCCCCCACACGGTCATCGTGCTGCGCCTCGAAGAGGCTTGACTAGTTTTAACTGATGCGTAACTTCCTCCTTGGCCTGATTGGGGTCATTGTGATTGCCGTCGCGGCGTTCTCCTTCGTGCACTTCCACACGTCCTCGACGCCCACGACGACCACCACGACGACCACCACGACGACCCTGCCACCACCGACCTCGCCACTGACGGGCCTGCCAGATCCTTCGGGCACCGCGCTCACTCGCCCCGCCCTCACGGTCAAGATCGAGAACACGCCCGAAGCCCTGCCGCAGTGGGGCATTGACCAGGCCGACGTCGTGTACGAGGAGATCGTCAACGGGGGCATCACGCGCCTCGCGGCCATCTTTAACTCCCAGGCCCCCACCAAAGTCGGACCCGTGCGCTCGGTGCGTCCGACCGACACCCAGGTGGTGTGGCCACTCGGCGGGATCTTCGCGTTTTCGGGCGGTGCGGCCTACGCCGTCGACAGCATCGAGACCGCGCCGGTCAAACTCGTCGACGAGAGTTCGGCCGGCGTCGCCATGTTCCGCGATCCAAACCTGCAAGCGCCGCACAACCTCTTCGCCAGTGCGCCACTGCTCTTCGCCTTCAAGGGAACCCCGACCCCGCCCCCCGCACTCTTCACCTACCGCGGCCCGACCACCAAAGCGGTCGGTAGACCCGTGTCGAGCTTCGTGGTGCCCTTTCCGAGCATCTATCCCGTCACCTGGACCTGGGACACCGCGACGAAGTCCTGGGACCGTACGCTCTTCGGACAGGCGGACGTCACCGGCACCGGAGTGCGCGAGTCACCCCAGAACGTCGTGGTGATGTTCGTGAACTACGTCAACGGCATCGGCACCGAGAACTCCTACGCCGACCTCCAAGGGTCGGGTACCGCCGACGTCTTCAGCGATGGGCGCGAGGTGGCCGGCACGTGGTCGCGCGGTCCCTCCAAGGCCGACATCATCCAGTATCGAAACGCCGCCGGGGCGACCATCGCCCTCAGCCCGGGTCAGACCTGGGTCGAGTTACTCAACGACGGTACGGCGCTCACGGTTACGAAGTAACGGCCGTCTCAAGACGCTCCAGGGTCGCCACCATGGCGCGCCGATTCCGCTCGGGAAACCCGAGCACCATGATCACCAGGCCCAGGGGGTTGTTGTAGGTGAAGGACTCGGTGACCTTCGTGCCCCCACTCACCTCCTCGAGGTCGTAGCGCCAGGTGAAGTGCGCGAAGTGGTGCCAGGCGATGGCGCGGTTCTCCTCGAAGACGCTGACCACGTTGCGCGTGGCGTAGGTCGCCCCGATACGCATCCGCATCGAGAAGACCGCACCCCGAGAGAGCCGGTTGGGCGCCGCGATCACCTCGGTCACCGAGCCCGATCCGTCGAGTCGCACGTGTTGGCGCGGGTCGGCCAAGAGGTCGAAGATCGCGCTCGCGGGAGCGGGAATCGTGCGCGTCGCGCTGACGGAGAAGCCCATGGTGACCAGCGTATGGTGAGAGCGTTCGAGAAAGACGCTGACATGGACCACGAAGAGCTCATCACCCTCGCCGACGGCCGCACCCTCGAGGTGGCGACCTGGGGCGACGCGACGAAGCCAACCGTCGTGTTCCACCACGGGACGCCGGGCTCGTCGAGAACCCTCGCCCTCTTCCAACCCCTGATCGATCGCGGTGAGTTCTTCTTCGTCACTACCTCGCGCGCCGGCTACGGTCGCTCGTCGCGCGACCCCGGTCGCGCCTTCGCCTCCGTCGTCCCCGACACCCGCGCGGCGCTGGACCACCTTGGACGCGACGCCTACACCAGCCTCGGGTGGTCGGGTGGCGGGCCGCACGCGTTGGCCTGCGCCGCGCTCGACGCGCCACGGTGTCGAGGCGTCGTGGCGATTGCCAGCGTGGTGCCGATCGACGTCGACATCAACTGGACCGACGGCATGGGACCCGAAAATCTCGAGGAGTTCGCGCTGGCCCTCGAGGGCGGACCCGCGTTCGAGGCGGCCATCGAGGCGGCGGGACTGTTCCTCGCGGAGTCCTCGGCGGAGAACGTGCTCGAACTCATGGGGGGACTCCTGAGTGAGCCGGACCAGGCGGCGTTGAGTGACGACGCCCTCCGCCGAGCCTTCGCCGAGTCGACGGCCTACGGTTTCTTCGAGGGGTGGCGAGGGTTCTACGACGACGACGTGGCCACCTTTAGCCCGTGGGGTTTCGACGTGACGGCGATCACGACACCGGTCGACGTGTTCTACGGCGACCTGGACCTGATGGTGCCCGCGTCGCACGGTGAGTGGCTCGCGGGCCACCTGCCAACGGCCCGGGCGCACCACTACGCCCACGAGGGTCATCTGTCGATCTTCGCCAACCACGCCGACGAGGTCGCCGCAGCCCTGGCCGCGAGTGCCCTCGACTGAGTCGGCGCTCAGTCCTTCATGGAATCGAGGATCTCTCCGACCATCTCGTCGGTGGTGTTCGGGTGGAGGAACGCGAGTCGCGCGACCGTTTCACCCTCCCACTTGGTCGGGGTGACGAAGGCGACCTGTCGACGCAGGAGGTCCTGGCTCCACTGGCTGTAGCGCTCCGCGTCCCAGCCCTTGCGTCGAAAGAGCAGGATCGACAGGCTCGACGGTCGCACCATCTCGAGTTCGTCGCGTCCCTCGATGATCGCCTCAGTGCGTTGGGCGAGGTCGATGGCGGCCTGGACGGCCGCTTCGTAGGCGGCCGTGCCGTTGGTGACGAGCGAGAACCAAAAGGGCAGTCCGCGCGCGCGTCGCGAGAGGTGGATGCCGAAGTCCGAGGGGTTCCACTCGTAGTGTTCGTCGTCGCTTTCGTGCAGCACGTCTAAGTAGCTCGCCTGTTGGGCGAGGACCTTGCGCGCGACGGTCGGATTTCGATAGATCAACGCGCAACAGTCCAGTGGCGCGAAGAGCCACTTATGGGGATCGACGATGAAACTGTCCGCGTGGCGGATCCCGGCGAAGAGGTGGCGATGCGTGGAGGAGAAGATGGCGGCGCCCCCGTAGGCGCCGTCCACGTGGAACCAGAGGTCGTGCTCGCGCGCGAACGCGCCCAGACCCTCGAGGTCGTCGATGATGCCCGCGTTCGTCGTGCCGGCGGTCGCGACGATGCCGATCACGTTCTCGGGGTGCTCGTCGGCGGCGAGCGCGGACTCGAGGGCGGCGCGGGTGAATCGGTGGTCGTCGGTGGCGACGATGAGCGTCTCGACGTCGAGGACGTGCAGCGCCTTGCCGATGCTCGAGTGCGCGTCGGAGGAGATCGCGAACCGGACCTCGCGCGGGTTGAGTTCGGGGTGCTTGGCGCGCGCGACGTCACGTCCCACCGTCAAGCTCGAGAGATTGCCGATCGAACCGCCCGAGACGAAGGCGCCGCCCGCTCCACTCGGCAGGCCGGCCACGCTCGCGACGAACTCCAGGGCCTGGTTCTCGACGACGACGACACCGCTCGATTCGAGCCAACTGGTGCCGTTCAGTCCCGAGCAGGCGACCACCATGTCAAAGAGCAACGAGTTCTTGGTTGGTGCGTTCGGGATGAAGGCCAAGAAGCCCGGGGAGTCGATGGAGACGACCGCGGGGGCCAGTACGTTCTCGAAGAGGTCGAGGACGTCGGCGGCGTCGCGACCTTCGGGCCGAATGAGCCCCTCGATCCGCTCCATGGGAATGGGCATCTGACTGCCGTAGTCGAGGGGCACCGGTCGCATCGAAAGTCGGTCTCGGCAGTAGTCGAACACGGCCTCGCCGAGCGCCGCGTCGAATTCAAACATCTCGTGCCCCATTGCACAACCTTTCGATTTTGGTCCCTCGCCATCGTACGGCCTCAAACGATCACAACGCCGTGCCCGCCGGGACCTCCAAGGGGGTCAGGTAGCATCCCGTCATGGCAACGGCTCGTGTCGGCTACCTCGGCCCCGAAGGTTCGTTCTCGCACGAAGCCGTCACCACCCTCAGTGGGGTGGAGGCCGTCGCGTACCCCACCATCGAGGATCTCCTCGCCGCGGTCACCGACGGGACGCTGCACCAGGGCCTGGTCCCGCTCGAGAATGCCCTCGAAGGGACCGTTTCGGCCGCGATGGACGGGCTGGTCTTCAACCACGATTTGGTGATCGTCCAAGAGATCGTCTTGCCCATCCACCTCCACCTCTTGACACGTCCGGGCGTGGAACTCGCGGAGGTCACGAGCGTGCGCAGTTACGTCCACGCCCTGGCCCAGGTGCGCGGATTCCTCCACCAACACGGCCTCGCCAGCGTGCAGACGACCTCCACCTCGCAAGCGGCCCGGGACGTCGCCGAATCGGACGAGGCCTGGGCGGCCGTGGGCTCGTCGCTGGCCGGGGAGTTCTTTGGTTTGGTGGTGGCCGCGTCGGACATCGAGGACCACCCCGACAACTCGACGCGCTTCGTGCTCGTCGGGCGCGAGGAGGTCGCCGCCGCGACCGGTCACGATCGCACCACGATCGTGTGCTTCCAAGACGCGGACCGACCCGGCTCGCTCTACGCGATTCTCGGGCGATTCGCCGCCCGCGACGTCAACCTCACGAAGCTCGAGAGTCGCCCCACCAAACGCGGACTCGGGGACTACTGCTTCGTCATCGAGTTCGAGGGTCACGTCGACGACGACGTGGTCGCCGACTGCTTGGCGGATCTCCAGGCACACCTGGCGCGCGTCAAGTTCCTCGGCTCCTACCCCGTCACCGGTGAGGGGTCGAGCGATCGTCGCGATGAGGTGAGCCAAGCCCGTCAGTCGGCCGCCGCGTGGATCGAGGCAATTCGCGCTCGAGTGCGTCCCTCCTGACGCGTCGCACCCCGGGATGCGGGCGAGCGCCCACCTTCGCGACGCTGCGATCATCGGTACGTGCACGAACCTTGCACTTTTACCTTGCACTCGCGGCGGGCGTGCGCGCGGGGCGAGGTTGCTCGACGTCGCATTGTTAACTCACTGTTAAACCCATCACGCGGCGCGAAAAACGAGTCGTTGACCCGGACTCAGTTTGTAAGTTGGCTCTACTCCTCTGCGCTGTAGCACTGACGAAAGTGGGCCCCGTGAGTGACCTGGTCGATCACTCGTCGTCGTGGCGACGTCTCCTCGCCGTGCTGCCCGCAGACGTGCTCATCGCCGATGAACTCGACACGGTGGTGCACGCCCGTGTCGAGGGCGGCACTTCGATCGACGACGGTGAGGACCTCATTGGGCGCTCGCTCGATGACGCACTGCCCGAGTGGCGCGACGACGGGACCAACGACCGGCGCGACGACGTCCTCTTTTTGACGCTGGCGCTGGAGGGACGAACCTGGACGGTCGCGGCGTTCGTCGGCGCGGGTGACGGTATTCGCGGACGTCGTGAACGCATCGAGATGCAGTTCCGCGCCGCGCAGGTCCTCGCCGAGAGTGAAGAGCGCTTTCGTCACTCTTTCGCCGACAACATGGCGCCGATGATGTTCACGGACTTGGAGAATCGAATCACCGAAGTGAACACGGCCTTTTGCCGCATGATTGGTCGAAGCCGCGAGGAACTCCTCGGAAGCGATTCGAGTGAGTTCACCTTCCCCGAGGACCTTGGGATCTCCGAGTCAACCCACCGTCGCATGACCACCGACGACGTCGGACAGCTCCGTTACGTCAAGCGCTACCTGCACAAGGACGGTCGAGTGATCGTGGTGGAGATCTCGAAGTCAACGGCGCGCGACGCCGAGGGCAACATCCTCTACTTCGTCATCTCCGAGCGCGACATCACCGAAGAGCGCGCGCTCAGCGCGCAACTCGCTCACCAGTCGCTCCACGACCCCTTGACCGGTCTCGCCAATCGGGCGGTCTTCGAGGACCGGCTCACCCAGGCCCAGGCCCGCCTCGCGCGCCGTCCGGGCTTGGCCGCCGTGCTGCTCTTGGACCTCGACGACTTCAAGGCGGTGAACGACGCGCACGGACACGTCGTGAGTGACCACGTGATCGTCACGATCGCGCACCGTCTCGAGGAGGTGACCCGTTCCTCGGACACGCTCTGTCGCTTGAGCGGGGACGAGTTCCTCTACCTGGCCGAAGGGCTGACCAGCGAGGACGAAGCCGAACAGCTGGCGCTGCGCTTACTCGAGGTCTTCACCCAGCCCATTGCGGTCCCCGGAGCGCAACTCGAGGTGCACGCCAGCGCGGGGGTCGTGGTGTGGGACGGCGCGACCGAGGGGTTCCAACGGGTGATCCAGCACGCTGACTCGGCGATGTACGAGGCGAAGCGCCGCGGCAAGGGTCACTACTTCCTCTACACCCCCGACTTAGAGCAGCAGTCGGTGAGTCGCTTCGCCCTCGCTCAAGAGCTCCGTCACGCCCTGCACGCCGGCGAGCTCTCCATGTACTACCAGCCGATCTTGGACCTGGCGTCGGGCGAGGTGACCGGCTTCGAGGCGTTGATGCGCTGGCGCCACCCCGAGCGGGGATTCGTCCCGCCGAACGTCTTCATTCCCCTCGCCGAGCAGAGCGAACTCATCTTGGAGCTCGGCGCCTTCGCGTTGCGCGAGTCGGTGCGCGAGGCGAGTACCTGGCCGGCGATGGGGACGCTCGGGGCGCCCTTTGTCACCGTGAACCTCTCGTCGCGACAGTTTCACGATCCCGAACTCATCAAGTTGATCGCCGAATCGCTCGCCACCCACCACCTCGCGCCCGAGCGACTCGTCGTCGAGATCACCGAGAGCGTCACCCTCCTCGACGTCGCCGAGACGCTCAGCGTGCTCGAGCAGCTCCAGCGTCGCAACGTCGCGGTCGCCCTCGACGACTTTGGGACCGGCTACTCCTCGCTCTCCTACCTCGCGCTGCTGCGCCCGGCGATCTTGAAGATCGACCGCTCCTTCGTCAGCCCGCCCCAAGAGAGCGACCACAACGACACGCTCCTCCAGATGATCGTCTCGCTCGGACAACGCCTGCGGATGACCGTGCTCGCCGAAGGCGTCGAGACGGCGGAACAACTCGCTCGCCTTCAAGCGCTCGGGTGCGACCTCGCGCAGGGCTTCCTCTTCTCACCCGCCGTGGCGGCGCCCGAGGTGGCGCGAACCCGCGAACAGGTGCTGGGCTAGCTCGCGAAGTCCTCCGCGGGAATCACGTCGCCCGATTCGTGCAACAACGGATCGCGAGCGCGGAGATGACGAATGGCGAGCCAGCCAATCAGTCCAGCGACGAGACACGACGCCGCACCCACGCCGAGGCCGGTTCGTGCGCCGAAGGCGCTGGTGATCCACCCGATGAGCGGTCCACCGATGGGCGTCGATCCCATGAAGGCCACCGCCCACAGCGCCATGACGCGCCCACGCATCTGGGGGTCGGTGCCTAACTGCAGCGTCGAGTTCGCCATGGAGAGGAACGACACGCTGGCGAAGCCCACCATGGCCAACGCGATCAACTCAACGGCCAAGACGGGCGCGAGGGCCGCGAAGGTCATCACGACGCCGAAGATCAGCGCCGCGCGAATCATCGCTCGCACCCCGGTCTTGCCGCGCGCGGCGGTCCAGAGTCCACCGATGATGGCCCCGACGCCCATGGCCGCCATCAAGACGCCGTAGATGGTGGAACTCCCGTGAAAGACCGTGCCCGCCACGATGGGTAGCGTGACCTGGAACTCGTAGGCGAGCATGCCCACCAGCGCCATCATCACGAGGGGTATGGCGAGGGCGGGGGTGCGTGCGACGTAGCGCAGTCCCTCGCGGAGTTGTCCCTTCGCGCGAATCGTCGGCACACTCGGATGCAGTTGCGACTGGTCCATCGCCACGAGCGACGCCACCACCGCGATGAAGCTCGCGGCGTTCAGCGCGAAGCACCAGCCCTCACCCAGCGCCGCGATGATGATGCCGGCGACCGCCGGTCCCACGGCGCGCGCGACGTTGTTCATCGTCGAGTTCAAACTCACCGCGTTGCGTAGGTTGTCGGTGCCCACCATCTCGAGGACGAAGGCCTGGCGAGAAGGGTTCTCGAAGCAGTTATTGAGACCCAGCACGACGGCGAGCACGCACACGTCGAAGTAGTTCACGACGTGGGTCAAGGAGAGCACCGCCAAGATCGCGGCCTGCACGCCCATAAAGGACTGTAGGACGATCATCAGCCGGCGCTTGTCCACCCGGTCGGCGATGACCCCGCCGTAGGGGCCGAGCAGCAGCACCGGCAGGGTCTGGAGCGCCACGACGAATCCGATGTCGGTCGCCGAGTGCGTCAAGGTGAACACGAGCCAGGACTGCGCCGTGGTCTGCATCCACGTGCCCACCAGCGACGTGGTCTGACCGAAGAAGAACTTTCGGTAGTTGGGGTTCGAGAGTGAGGAGAAGGTTCGCTGGGCGACGGCGTGGACGTTCACTACTCGCGACTCCTCAGCGTCTCCACGAGGGCCTCCAACGTGGGCAGGACGTCGGTGAGCTCGCGGCGCTGGCGCGCGCTCAACTTCTCGAGGGCGAAGAGCAGGGCGTCGGTGCGCTCGTTCCTCATCTCTTGACAGAGCGCGCGACCCGCGTTCGTCGACTCGAGGTGCACGACGCGGGCGTCGGTGCCGTCGGGCGAGCGCGTGACCAGCTGGGCGTTTTCGAGGTGCGACACGATCCTCGACACCATCGTCGGGTTGAGTCCTTCGCTCGCCGCGAGTTCCGAGAGGCGTAGTGGCCCCCGTCGGGTGATCGTAAAGAGCACTTCGCGCTGGCTGGGGGAGAGGTTGCCGTCGGCGTGGGTCAGACGTAGGGAGCGACTCAGCCGAGCGACCGCCGCCCGGAGTCGATCGGCGACCTCGGCCGCCGCGCCGATGGTCGCGGGGTTCGGGGCGGGGCTTTTCACCACTCCAGTCTAGCGTTAGTTGCTTGCCGGCAGGCAACTAATGTGACCGACCCGGCGAGCGCGACGTCAACTCCGTCGAGGAGTCGTCGCCGTCAGAAGGTGGAGGGAAGCAGCACCGCGGTGCTCCAGGCGATCTGGCGATTGCCCTGGTTCATCGGGGCCTCGACGATCCCGGAATCGGGCGTCAGCGGACTGTTGTCGACGAGCGTCACG
>Ga0302157_10004796_pt1 | contig 14581 bp, 12 predicted proteins | sample I_Bog_N3_3_FD_193502 | JGI IMG/M metagenome (GOLD analysis project Ga0302157, IMG submission 193502) | Peat permafrost microbial communities from Stordalen Mire near Abisko, Sweden - I_Bog_N3_3 | ecosystem: Environmental > Terrestrial > Soil > Wetlands > Peat | place: Sweden: Abisko, Stordalen...
TTCAGCTCCGCGGTACTCGACTGGGACCGGCGCGACGTAGCGGCGGGAAAGGCCCGGCTGGCCTTGGTGCAACGGCTGCTCGCGATCCGTCATCGTGACATCGTGCCGCGGCTTGACGGCGCGGCCTTCGGCGAGGCGCAAGCGGCCGACAACGGCTTGTTGACGGCAACCTGGCGCATGGCCGACGGCGCAACGCTGGCGCTGCTGGCGAACCTGTCCGATCATGCGATCCCCCACGGCGGTCGCGAGCTCAGCGGCAGGCAACTCTGGGGGGGCAGGACCGGCGATCTCGTTCCTCCGTGGTCGGTGGCCTGGTATCTCGGAGCGCGCTGATGCCGCCGGCCATTCCGATCGCCACCTATCGCGTTCAACTGACGGCGAACTTCGATTTCGACGCGGCGGCGGCCGTCGTCCCCTATCTGAAGGCGCTCGGCGTCACCCATCTCTATGCGTCGCCCTTCATGAAGGCGCGCAAGGGATCGACGCATGGTTACGATATCGTCGACCACACTGTGCTCAATCCGGAGCTCGGCGGCGAAGACGGATTTGTGCGGTTGAGCGACACGCTCAGGGCTCACGACCTCGGCCTCATTCTCGATTTCGTTCCCAACCATGTCGGCATCCATTTCGCGGACAATCCGTGGTGGCTCGACGTGCTGGAATGGGGCCCGGCCTCGCCGCACGCGGCATCGTTCGACATCGACTGGGAATTGCTGCCCTATCGCGCCCGGGGCGGCGTGCTGCTGCCGATCATCGGCTCTTCCTATGGCGAGGCGCTGGAAAAGGGCGATATCGAGCTGCGCTACGAGGCCGGCGAAGGCAGCTTTTCCGCCTGGTATTTCGAACACCGCCTGCCGATCGCGCCGGAGCGTTACAGCGAAATCCTGCGCAACGTCGTCAGGGAAGCCGGGGCGGACGACGGCGCGGCGGGGAGACGCATTCTCGCACTCGCGTCGCGCTTCACCGGCCTGCGCCATCCCAATCGAAAGGAGGCGCCGTCCTTCAAGGCGGAATTGAAGGGCATCGCCGAAAGCGCCGGGATCATCGGGCGCGGGCTCGACGCCTACCGGGCGGGGCCGGATCGGCCGGCACAAAAGCTCGCGCTGCATCACCTGCTGGAGCGCCAGCACTACCGGCTCGGACATTGGCGGCTCGCTTCCAGCGACATCAATTACCGCCGGTTCTTCGACGTCAACACGCTGGCGGGGTTGCGGGTCGAGGATGCCGGCACCTTCGCCGCCATCCATCGCCTGGTGCGAAAACTGATCGCCGAAGGCAGGCTGCAGGGCCTGCGGCTCGATCACATCGACGGCCTGCGCGATCCCGCGCAGTATTTTCAACGCCTGCGCCGCCTGATCCGCGATGCCGGTGCAGCCGGCGGCGGCCCGTTCTACCTGGTGATCGAAAAAATCCTCGGCGAGCATGAAGAGCTGCACGAATTTCCCGGCGTCCACGGCACCACGGGCTATGAGTGGCTCAACGTCATCACCCAGGTTCTGGTCGACGGCAACGGCCTCGCGCCGCTCGACGAGGTGTGGCGGCAGATCAGCAACCAGCCGCCCCGGCTGGAGCCGGTGCTGCAGGTAACAAAACGCCGGGTGCTCGAGACCCTACTGACCAGTGAATTCACGGTGCTGAGGCGGCTGCTCGCGCGCATCGCCGGCGGACATTACTCGACCCGGGATTTCTCCGCCGACAGCCTGCGGCAGGCGCTCGAACTCTACATCCTGCATTTTCCGGTCTACCGCACCTATCTGACATCGTCGGGTCCCACCGCCCACGATCGCGCGCTGATCTCGGAGACCATCGAGAAGGCGCGCGCGGAGTGGTTCGCCGCCGACGAAGGCATCTTCGACTTTCTCCGCGATACCCTGACGATGGATCTGATCGGAGCCGGCCGCGCGTCACACAGCGCGCCCCGCGTCCGCCACTTCGCGTTGAAGCTGCAGCAATTCACCGGCCCCGTGATGGCGAAGTCGCTCGAGGACACCGCCTTCTACCGCTATCACCGCCTGCTCGCGCTCAACGAGGTTGGCGGCGACCCGTCCGCGACAGCGCTTCCGGTCGATGCCTTCCACGACGCCATGAAGGTCCGCGCCAGGGATTGGCCGCACGGCATGACGGCGACGGCGACGCACGATACCAAGCGCGGCGAAGACGCCCGCGCCCGACTGATCGCGCTCGCCGAAATTCCAGGCGAATGGACCAGTGCCGTGGCGCGCTGGAAGGTCCTGAACGCGCCGCATCTCGTCGCCTGTGGCGAGATGCGCGCACCGTCCGCGACCTTCGAATACATGCTGTATCAGGCGCTGCTCGGCGCCTGGCCGCCGGGCGGGTGCGACGATTGTTTTCGCGAGCGGATGCAGGCCTACGCCTTGAAAGCCGCGCGCGAGGGCAAGCAGGAGACCAGCTGGCTCAATCCAGACCAGGCCTATGAGGCCGGATTGAAAACCTTCATCGGGCGCATCCTCGACCCCACGGCCTCGGCCGAATTCCTGGCTTCGCTGCAGACGCTGGCGCAGCGGCTGTCGCTGCTGGGAGCGCTGAATTCCCTCAGCCAGCTGACGTTGAAGGCGACGATACCCGGTGTGCCCGATTTCTATCAGGGCACCGAGTTCTGGGATCTATCGCTGGTCGATCCCGACAACCGGCGGCCGGTGGATTTCGCCGAACGCGCGCGGGTGCTGGCGACGATGGAAACACCGGACTGGCAGAGTCTCGCGCGGGAATGGTCCAACGGCCATCTGAAGCTCGCCTGGACCCGCCGCCTGCTGAGGCTTCGCACCGAACTTGCCGATGTCTTCGCCAACGGCGGCTACGAGCCGCTCGAGGTCAGCGGGCCGCATCGCGACCACGTCATTGCTTTTGCGCGGCGCCGCGGCCGCGATGCCGCGATTGTCGTCGTCGCAAAATCGTTCGCCGCCTTCACGCAAGCCGGCAGGTCCTGGCCCAAGGGCGATGACTTCGACGCGACGCTCGATATTGGTGGCTATTCCGTGCAAGGCTTTGCCGCAGCGCACGCCGCCCAACTGCGGCTGTCCGATCTTTTCCGCGATCTCCCGGTTGCAGTGCTGCAGGCGCGGTTTGTCGGCGCCTTGAAGCCGGCGCGTGCGCGGCCTTCCTGAAACGCCAAAGCCGCCCGGGATCGACGGCCGGGCGGCTTGGCGGATGTCGTGCCGACTCAAGAAGTTCGGTTCCCTCCCCCGCACAAGCCCGATAGTCCGGAATATGCGTTAGCGAAAGCTAACGCCGGGCGTCGCCGTGGCAATTTGCAACTTGCTGCTGTGCAGCATTCTGTCGCTCAGCTTCGTTTGGTGAGCAGCAGCCGGCCGCGCTGCCGGATCGCGGTCTGCGCCGCTTCGGCAAACCGCTGCAGCAGCCACGGCAGCGTGACTTCGAGCCGGACATGATCGTCGGCGACGTCGATGTGGCCGGCCGCCGCCTGCCCCAGCGCACGGACGCGAAAGACCATGCGATGGTCTTCCCAACGCTCCTCGTCGACCTCGAGTACGGGAAGGCTGGCGGCGGCGCGGGCCAACCCAGCCCGGAGACGGCGCGTCGCCTCCTCGCGGCCGAGCTGATGCGGAATCGAAACGACGAGCGGTGCGGACATGCTTTTTCTCCGGGCTATGTCACTGCATGTAATCGCGAATCTTCCCGGGAAAAGAAGCGGAACAACCACGGCCTGGGAATGGAACCTTCCCGGTTCCCGTTCGTTTTTTCGGCAGAGGGCAGAGCAACAGTGCGCTGCCGGGCTAGAGGAATTTTGCATGTCTATCGGAACGATAATCCTGATCATTCTCGTGATCGCCCTGCTCGGCGGCTTCAGTGGCATCGGCGGTGGACCTTTCTACGGCACTGGCTATTATGGCGGCGGCGGCCTCGGACTCATCGTCGTCGTCCTGGTGATCCTGCTGTTGATGGGACGGCTCTGAGAGCGGACCTTCATCGCCGGCGACGTTGAAGACAGCGACGGCAACGCTGCCGAATCCGGGACAACCCGGGTTCGGCGCACGTACGTGCGCTTCCCGCTCGGGAATGACGTGAAATATTCCCACGGGATCGGCAGAATTTGCGCTCGCGCGGAAGTCGAAATAGGTTGTATGCCATATCCTGGCTTACCTTCCCTCGGCGACCGCCGCTTCGCTCCTTTGCGCTTCCGGTCCTCATGAGCAGAAAAACCCTTGCGACATGTTTGCTGCCGGCGTTCGCCTTGCTCGCTTCGGTCGAGGCGCGGGCCGATGCCTGCCCGACCGCCAAGGACGACATCACGACCGACCGGCCGAGTGTCGCCAATTCCAGCACCGTCGTGCCGGTGGGCAGTCTGCAGAGCGAAAACGGCGTCAATGTCAGCGGCCATGACGGCGGCACGACGATCGACGGCAGCAACAGCCGCTGGCGGCTCGGCGTAGCGCCCTGCCTGGAGCTGCTGGTGGACCTGCCGAACTATTTTGCCAATGTGCGAGGCCCGGGAAGCTCGGGCTTTTCCGACGTCGCTCCGGCGGTGAAATGGCAGGTCAGTCCGGCCCCGGGCAAGGTCGACCTGTCGCTGACATTCGGCATGGCACTGCCGACCGGGGCGGCCGAGATCGCGGGCCGTGGCGCGCAGCCCTATCTGCAGATGCCGTGGTCGTGGGACTTACGCGACGGCTGGGGCCTCAGCGGCATGCTGACCGAATTCTTCCGCCCCGCCGAACTCACCACCAAGCGCGTCAGCGAGGCCACCTTCGTCATCGGAAAGAAAGTGACTGACGACGCCAGCCTGTTCGTCGAATATGTCGGCGATTACCCCGAAAATGCCGGCCCGAGCCATCTTGTGAATTCCGGCGGCGTCTTCCGCCTGAGCCCGACGCAGCAGGTCGATTTCCATGTCGCGTTCGGGCTCAATCACAATGCACCGAGTTACGTTGCCGGCGTCGGCTATTCGTTCCGGCTGGACGGGTTGTTCGCGAACAACGCGCGATGAGGCCGCACGCGCGGTCATGATTTCGTGGCCAGTTTCCCGATCGCGGCCTTGATCGACGACGCCGCGTCATCATAGCCCTGCCAGGCTTTTGTCTTTGCCAGCAGTGCCGGCACGGTGCGGACGGTGAAGCGTTTGGGATCGAGATCGCCGCGGACCTGCGCCCAGCTCAGCGGCATCGAGACGGTGGCGCCGTCGCGCGCCCGCGGCGACAGCACCGCGACCGCGGTCGCCATGCGGTTGTTGCGCAGATAGTCGAGGAAGATCCTTCCCTCGCGCAGCCTTTTCGACATGTTGAGCAGATAGCGTTCGGGCTCCTCATCGGCCATCCACCGGCAAACGCCCTGCGCGAAGGCTTTTGCCTCCTTCCAGGTCACCTTTTCCCTGGTGCCATGCGCCAGCGGCACCACCACGTGAAGCCCCTTGCCACCGGTGGTCTTGCAGAAGCTCTCGATGCCGAGCGCGGCGAGGTGCCGACGCATGTCGCTGGCCGCCTCGACGACGTCGGCGAATTCGACATCCGGCGCGGGATCGAGGTCGAACACCAGCCGGCCGGGAACGTCGGGCGCGCCGGGGGCGCAATTCCAGGGATGCAGTTCGAGGCCGCCGATCTGCGCCACCGCCGCCAGACCCTCGACGCGGTCGATCTGCAGGTAAGGCTTGCGGTCGCCGGAAACCTTCACCAGTTCCAGCAGGTTCGAGGTGCCGGGCATGGCGTGGCGCTGAAAGAATGTCTCGCCGTTGATCCCGTCCGGCGCGCGCACCACCGAACAGGGCCGGCCCTTGAGATGGCCGATCATCCAGCCGCCGACCGCCTCGAAATAACGGGCGAGATCGAGCTTGGTCACCGCCTTGCCATCGAAGGCGTCCGGCCACAGCTCCTTGTCGGGCTTCGAGATCACGACGCCCATCACCTCGGCGGAGCGGATGGCCGCCGCCACGGTGCGCGTCTTGCCGGGTTTGGTCGCCCTCGGCCCAGTGGGTTTTGCGATCCTTGTCATGGTCGGCTTCTCCGCCACGATTTCATCGGCCGGTTTGTCCTGGCGTAGCCCCTTGAACGCGGCCTGCCGAATGTTGCCGGCGCCGGTGAAGCCGGCGAATTCGATTTCGGCGACGAGCTCCGGCTTCAGCCAATGCACGTCGCGGGTCTTGCGCGGCGCGTTCTTGCCGCCGAACGGGCTCTTGTCGGACGCCGCGGCCTTCAAGGCCGGCATGATGCGCCGGACCTTTTCCTGGCCAAAGCCGGTGCCGACCAGTCCGACGAAGGCGAGGTGATCGCCGCGATGGACGCCCGCCATCAGCGAGCGGAATTTGCCGTTGGTGGTTTTCCAGCCGCCCAGCACCACTTCCTGGCCGGCGCGGCACTTTGCCTTGGTCCAGTTCTCGGAGCGCCCGGAACGATAGGACGAGTTGAGCTTCTTCGAAACGATGCCTTCCAGCGACAGCTGGCAGGCCGATTGCAGAATGGCCTCGCCGTCCATATCGCCGGTCTCGAAATGCTCGACATAGCGGATGGTGCCGGCCTTTACTTTGGCTTTGGCTCTGGCTTTGGCGTTGCCCTTGGGCCGCGCCTCCAGAATCTCCTTCAACCTTGCCTTCCGCGCCTGCAACGGCAGCCGGCGCAGATCCTCGCCACCGGCGAACAGCAGATCGAACGCGTAGAAGATCAGGGCATCGGTATTGCCGTCGGAAATGGCGGCCTGCAGCGTGGAGAAATCCGGCGCGCCGTGACAGTCGAGCGCGGCGATCTCGCCGTCGATCAAAACGTCCGGCAGCGTCCCGGCCTGCGTGGCGATCGCCCCGAACCTGGCGGTCCAGTCGAGGCCCTTGCGGGTCCTGAGCGTGGCCTTGCCGTCCTCGACGCGTAGCTGCACGCGATAGCCGTCGAACTTGATCTCGTGGCACCAGCCTTCGCCGGCCGGCGGCCGCTCGACCGGGGTGCAGAGTTCCGGCGCGACGAAATCCGGTATCGCCGTGACCTTCTTGCCCTTTGGATCTTTCGTCGGCGCGGCGCGCGAAGCGGTCCGGGTGCGTTCCGCGCGCGCCTCTGCCGCCTCGCCCCGGTTCGAATCCCACACCGCGTCGGCCCTGCCGCGGCCCGACTTCGCCATCATGAAGGGCTTTGGCGCCCTGCCCTTGCCCGCGGCGATCTGAGCCATCGACCGCCCCGACGCGACCGAACTGTCGGCCTCCAGGATATCGTTGGCCTTGCCCTCGCGGGCGAATTCGTCGCGGTGCTTGATCAGGAGCCAATTGGTGCGCTTGCCGCCGTTGCGGTCGTGGCGCATGCGCACCAGCACCCAGCCGCCGTGCAGCCTGTCGCCGTGCAGCGTGAATTTGAGATCGCCCTTTTTAAATCCCTTCTCGGGATCATCGGATTCCCAGGTGCCGCGATCCCAGAGCTGCACGGTGCCGCCGCCATACTGGCCCTTCGGGATGGTGCCTTCGAAATCGCCGTAATCGAGCGGATGATCCTCGACCTCGACCGCCAGCCGCTTGTCGTTCGGATCGAGCGAGGGTCCCCTTGTGACCGCCCAGGACTTGAAGACGCCGTCGAATTCCAGCCTGAGATCGTAATGCAGCCGGGTCGCATCGTGCTTCTGGATCACGAACCGCCGGTGCTTCGACGGCGCGACCGCCGCCTCGCCGCTGGGTTCGGCGGTTTTCTCGAAGTCGCGCTTCTTCCGGTAGGTGGAGAGGTTTCTCAGCAACGCTCACTCCCGAAGCATCAGGGGCAGGACGGCAACGGCCCGGAACCGAAACCCTCAATAGCCGTTGAAGTTCCCGAATCGACCGCCGTACCCCAAACCCGTCAAGCCGGAGATTGTAATGGCCGTCCGCGCCTATTGGAAAGGATCCCTGAAACTTTCCCTCGTCACCTGCCCGGTGCTGCTCTATCCGGCCTCGACCTCGGTGGAGAAAACCCGCTTCCACATGATCAACAAGGAGACCGGCAACCGGCTGAAGCAGCAGATGGTCGATGCCGAGACCGGCGAGGTCGTCGAGAACGGCCAGAAGGGCCGCGGCTATGAGCTGAAAAAGGGCGAGTTTGTCGAGATCGAAAAGGACGAACTGGAGGCGGTCCAGATCGAAAGCAACCATACCATCGACATCGACAGTTTTGTGCCCAGGGGCGAGATCGACAAGCGCTACCTGAACCACCCCTATTACATCGCACCCGACGGCAGCGCCGGCATCGACGCCTTCGCGGTGATCCGAGACGCCATGAAGGACCAGGACCGCGTCGCGCTAGCGCGCATCGTCCTGACCAACCGCGAGCACATCATCGCGATCGAGCCTCTGGGCAAGGGCCTGCTCGGCACCACCTTGCGCTATCCCTACGAGCTGCGCGACGAGAGCGAGTATTTTGCCGACATCAGGAGTCCAAAAATCTCCAGGGACATGGTCGACCTCGCGGGCCACATCCTCGAGACCAAGGCCGCACATTTCGATCCCGCCAAATTCAAGGACGAATACGAGACCGCGCTGAAGACGCTGGTCAGGCGCAAGGCTGCCGGCAAGCCGGTCAAGGCTACCGAGCCGGAGAAACGAGGGGGTAACGTCATCAGCCTGATGGATGCGCTGAAGCAGAGCCTGAAGGGTCGCACTTCGGCGAAGCGGCCCGCGCCGGCCCGCCGCTCGGGCCCTCGTGCAGCCAGGAAGGCGCATCGATCGGCGGCGCGGGGAAGGAAGGCGAGTTGAGCCTTGATCAGCTCTATTGTCGTTCCGGCGACCGCCGGAACCTCGCGTAAGCTCGAAGCCGCGCTGCCTCTTGTGAAAGATGCTGCTCACCGCCTGCGCGCAATCGCCAATGTCTATGGTTTATGGATCCCGGCGCGCCATCGCGCGCGGGACTTTGGCCCGGCCATGACGATGGACGTCAACACCGAACCGCAGGCCCCGCTATCGCGCGGACTTGCGACCGCGCTACTTCGCCGTCTTGCGTTTCTTCGCGGTCTTCTTCGGCACCTTCTGTCCCGCCGCCCGTGCCTCCGACAGTCCGATCGCGATCGCCTGCTTGCGGCTCTTGACCGTCCTGCCGGATCGGCCGCTCTTCAAGGTACCGGCCTTGCGCTTCTTCATCGCGCGGCCGACCTTGGCGGCAGCCTTCTTCGAATATTTTCGTGCCATGACGATTCTCCCGGTTTCCCGAAATAATCTTCATGACGGACGATGGTTCCCGTTCGGACGGCAATGCGCCGCCGAGAGATCACGGCGCCAGGCAGTCTATCCGAGCAGCGCCGAATAGAGCTCCGACGCATTTTTCGCGCCGCGCAGCCTAACCAGATTCTCCGGGGCTCTCAGCGTCCGGGCCACAAGCGCCAGCGCTCCGAGCGCTTCGTGCTCCGCCGCCGCGGGCAACAGAAGCACCAACACGATGTCCACCGGCTGGCCGTCGATGGCGTCGAAATCGATTGCAGGCCTCAGCCGGGCAAATACACCGTAGGGGCGTTGCAGGTCGGGCAGCCGGGCATGTGGAATGGCGACGCCCTTGCCGATCCCGGTCGATCCCAATTCCTCCCGCTTGAGAAGGAAGGGCGCGACCTGATCGACCGGCCGGCCGAGAGTGGCCGCCGCCCTGGCAGCAAGGTTCTGCAGCAGCTGCCGCTTGTTCGAGCCGCGAACGTCGATCATGGTGTCCGTTGGCGAAAGCAGATCGGAGATTTTCATGGCCGCTCCAGGAGGACGCCTCGCTAAAAGCACGATTCGGGCCCCGGTGATAGACGGTTTTGGCGGGCTGGAGGCCTGCTTCGATAGCGAACGAAAGCGGGACGCCGGACTGGCCCGTCGCCGACGCCGCGCCGGGAGCAAATCGTTCTGCATTGATCCATATCAAGTGTTTCCACGAACAAGTGCGCAAATAATTACCATGTCCTGTCGTCATTGCTTCCGGGCCGTCGTGGCGGCCTTGCTGTTCGCAGTCGTTCCGGCCGGGAACGACCTCGCCCGCGCGGCCGACTCGAACGCCGTCCCCGCCAAGACGCTGCCGGTAGCCGATGCGTCGTTCTTTTCTGTCAACGACAACTACCTGACCTACTCCTACCTTCCCGAAGGCGCCGACCCGGGCGTGGCCGGCAAAACGCAAAAGCAGCTTTACTCGTTCAGTCATTTCGACGTGTGGGCTTACGGCACGAACTTCGCCAACTTCCAATACGTCAAGTCGGACCATAGCGATCCGGCTGCTCCCTGCGGCAACTACCATGCTCCTTTGAGCGGGTGCGCCGGCGCGACGGAATGGCTGGGCCAGATCCGCAGCACAATCGGCTGGAATGAGATTTTCAACACGCACGCCTTTGCAATAGGACCGCTGCATGGCGTTTCGTTCGAGGCCGGCACCGACGTCACGACCAAAAATAATTTCCAGGCGCCCGGCCGGAGAGACGTGGTGGCCGGTCTGCAGTTCGCATTCACCCTGCCTTACAAGGGCTACGTCAATGTCGCCCCGCTGTACTATCAGGAGTGGAATCACAACTCGTTCCTGACGCCCGCATTCACCGCGCCATACCCCGGCATTCCCGGCGGCAGTACCCATTACAATCCGACCTGGGCGCTCGAGATCAACTACTACATGGATCTCGGCTTCCTGCCGCCAGGCCTGCAGTATTTCGCGGTCAGCGGCCGCGCCGGCTTCTACGGGCCGAAAGGAACGGGCGCGGCTCCCGGCATCGTCGCCCCCTACTACCAGACCAAAACCGAAATCAAGACCGAACCGGTTCGCCTGACATTCGACGCCGGCAAGGCGCTCTGGGGCCAGAAGTATTCACAACTGGTCCAGCTCTTCGTTGCCTATCGCTATTGGGAAAACATCTTCGGGCACGACAACAACGATCCGGCGAACAAGGTTTGCTTTACCGCCGGCGTCAACAATCGCAGCTGCGCCGAAAAATCGGTGTACTCCGGCATTACCGTCAAGTTCTGAATAGCCCGCGCTCTCACTGCCGATCGAAAAGCCTGGCGGTCGAATGCACCGGTTTTTCGATCCCGTTGCAATTGCCCGTATGACGCTATTGCGTCCGCAATCCTTTCAGGATGCCTCTTCTACGGACCAACCGGACCGGTCTGATGACGTCCGTTGTTCGGAGTAGACCAGAAGCGGCGTTTCGGTGCTGTCAGGACTGTTTTGACACACGACCCAAACCGGAATTCACCCTAATGAATTAGGCTGACCGCGAAGATGTGCCTTCGGAGAGTGAGCAATATTGCTCACTCGTTTTTCTCCGGAGGCGGGACCTTTTTTCTGACCGCGTTGTTGCAATATAGGCGCATATTTCCCACTGCGTCACCTGCTAGCGCAGCTGGCGCACCAATCGGACAGTTCGACGTGAAGCCCCTCAGGCATTTTAGGTACTCTCGACGACATGGTGCCGGTGTCTTTGCCGTTCCGGAAACGTTGCGCTAAATGGATGTCCCGGTCACACAGGGCATTGCCGACGACCTCGCTTTCCGGGGCACCATTCGCCAATCGGAAATCCGCTACCGCAGGCTTTTCGAGGCTGCCCACGACGGCGTTCTTATTCTGGACTCCGCCAGCCGAAAAATCACGGACGCCAATCCTTTCATGTCCCAGTTGCTCGGCTATCGGCACGAAGAGTTGCTGGGTAAGGAGCTTTGGGAAATCGGCCTGCTGAAGGATGAGCAGGCGAGCCAGGCCGCATTTCGGGCATTGCAGAATACCGGTCAGGTCCGCTACGACGATTTGCCGCTGGAATCCAAGTCGGGCGAGAAGCGGGAAGTGGAGATCGTGGCCAACCGCTACGACGAGGACGGCACGCAGGTCGTACAGTGCAACGTCCGCGACATCACCGAGCGAAAGCGGACCGATGCCGCGTTACGCGCGAGCGAAGTACGCTTTCGCACTCTGTTTGAACTAGGTCCGTCAGCCGTCTATTCTTGCGATGCAAGAGGGGTCATTCAGGATTTCAATCGGCGTGCTACAGAATTGTGGGGCCGCACACCGGCTCACGGGGATGACAGCGAACGGTTCTGCGGATCGCTCAGGATGTTCCGCCCGGACGGAAGTTTCATGCCGCACGACCAATGCCCCATGGCGTGGGTGGTCTCTGGGAAAGTGTCGGAGGTCAATGACGAGGAAGTAATAATCGAGCGGCCCGACGGCTCGCGGGTGACCGCTGTCGTAAACATCCGCTCACTCAAGAATGAGCGCGGAGAGGTCACAGGCGCGATCAATTGCGCCTACGACATTACCGAGCGGAAGCACGTTGAAGAGCACCAGCGATTCCTCATGGGTGAACTCGCCCACCGGGGCGGAAATCTGCTGGCCGTGATCCAATCCATCGTGGCCCGCACCCTTGTTGGAGCGAAGCCTCTCGCCGAGGAGCGCAACACACTTACGCGGCGCCTGCAGGCGCTTGCAGGCAGTCAGTCGGCGTTGATGAGCAAGGGATTCCAGGGCGCTCTCGTGGCTGAGATCATCCGGCTTGAGTTCGAGGGATTTTCCGACAGAGTCATGGCGGTTGGTCCGGATGTGATGCTGAACTCGAGGGCTGCGCAGACGTTTGCGTTGCTGCTGCACGAACTCGCTACCAATGCGACCAAGTACGGTGCTCTCTCACTGCCGGGCCAGGGCCAGGTCAATATCCATTGGTCGATCGAGGGGGGTGCCGAGGCAAGCAGATTCAAGTTTCAATGGCAGGAACGCGATGGGCCACCCGTCGCCGTTCCGACCCGAAAAGGTTTCGGCAGCGTCCTGCTCGAAAAGCTTGCCTCACAAGATTTTGGCGCGCAACCGAATATCATTTTTGCGCCCCATGGATTGACCTATTCGATCGACGCATCCATGCCGACCATGACAGCCGGGACTCAACGAACCAATCTTCTGCGTTCGAGTGATTACTCTCGACCGTGAAGGACCGAGCTTCCGACTTTTAGAGATGCTAAGTCCGTAATTGTTGAGGGTTTCGGATGCCGGCCAGCGACATCGGTGCGACATACGCCAGTGGCCGGCGTCCGAAAGCCGCCAAGGAAAGAACCCGCGGGGGATGGGGCGCGGAGAATGCCGCGCATTCCGCTATGGGGATTTGGCTGATGCGGAAAGTGCGAGCGCGGGATTGCCGTGTGCTTCGAGGCGGCCGGCAGGCAGCGATAGCTCGGGTTTATGATTGAGACTGTTGTTGAGTGTGTCGGTTGCAGGGATGCGTAGCTGTCGGGACGGCGCATCCGCGTGAGCGTGGTCGGTGGCGGTCAGCAACCGACGCTGGGTAAGGTTGTCAGTACAATTTTTCAGCACAGCGATCGTGATCATGACGTATCGATCCTGACGGTGATGATTGGACCGGTCGGCCGGTGATGCGGTGTGGAGCCGCGCTTGAAGGTCTCGATGATGTTCATGCGCCCGCCGCAACATGGGCACGAGTGGGTCGCCTGGTCGGTTGCCGCGGCATTATCGGGAGGCTGCTGCTGGTGCACGGTTTGCACAGGTGCCACCGCAGCGATCAGTTCGCGCGCCCGCGCGATGGTCTCGGCCTTGGTCCCACTCGCCAACAGCCCGCAGTGCCTGATGCGGTGGAATCCGTTTGGCAAGACGTGGATGAGAAATCGGCGGATGAACTCGCCTGGCTTAAGCGTCATGGTCTTGTAGCGGCCGGGTCCCTCGATCCGGTAGTCTTTGTAGCTGAACGTGACGCCGGTCGCGTCGGCGGCGACGAGGCGGCTGTTGGAGATCGCGACGCGGTGGGTATAGCGGGATAGATAGGCGAGTACCTGCTCGGGCCCGGCGAATGGCCTTTTGCTATAGACGAACCACTTGGTGCGATGCAACGGCGCGAGATAGGCCTTGAACGCGGCGTTGCCGGCGAGGTGGGCGCGGTCGCCGAAGAACTGCAGGCGGCCGGCTTCGTGTGCGGCGAGCAGCATCTGAAGCATCAGGCGGCGGAAGAGTCGGGACAGGACCTTCACCGGCAGGAGAAAATTTGGACGGCAGCCGATCCAGCGGGTGCCGTCGGGCGATATCCCACCACCCGGCACGATCATGTGGACGTGTGGATGATGGATCATCGCGGAGCCCCAGGTGTGGAGTACCGAGGTGAAGCCGATCTTGACGCCGAGGTGCTTGGGATCGGCCGCAATCGTGTGCATGGTCTGCGAGGAAGCCTTGAACAAGAGATCGTAGACGACGGCCTTATTCTGGTAGGCGATGGCGGCAATCCGCGCCGGCAGCGTGAACACGACGTGGAAGTAAGGGACGTCCAGCAATTCTGACTCGCGCTGCTTCATCCATGCCAGCGCCTGTGAGCCCTGGCACTTGGGGCAGTGCCTATTACGGCAGCTGTTATAAGCGATCTGTGTGTGGGCACAGTCCTCACAGCGCATGACATGGCCGCCGAGAGCCACCGTGCGGCAGCTCTCGATCGCCGACATCACCTTCAACTGTCCGAGGCTGACGTGACCTGCATTGGCTTTACGCCAAGCGGGCCCATGGTCGCGGAAGATATCCGCGATCTCCAGGGCGGGGCGAGCCATGATCGCCGTGGCTTATGTCGGCGGCTTGTCCTCCGGTCTCAGCGGCGTGAGCCGATCCAACGGGCTCATTACCGCGCGGATCGCGTTGGTGGCTACCTGCGCGTAGAGCGCGGTGGTATCCACCCTGGCATGCCCGAG
>Ga0302157_10004797_pt1 | contig 14580 bp, 10 predicted proteins | sample I_Bog_N3_3_FD_193502 | JGI IMG/M metagenome (GOLD analysis project Ga0302157, IMG submission 193502) | Peat permafrost microbial communities from Stordalen Mire near Abisko, Sweden - I_Bog_N3_3 | ecosystem: Environmental > Terrestrial > Soil > Wetlands > Peat | place: Sweden: Abisko, Stordalen...
GCCCGCCGATACGGTCAGCTACGACGACGCATCGAACAACCGGGCCCTGATCTCCGGCAAGTCGGCGATGATCTGGAATCCGCCCTCGGCGTGGGCGGTGGCGAAGCGCGACGCGCCGCAGGTGGCGGAGGATTGCTGGACCTTCCCGAACCCGCGTGGCCCGATGGGCCGGCTGGTGCCGCTGCGGCCGTATTTCTGGGGCATCTGGCAGTTCGCGCAAAACAAGAGCGCGGCCAGGGAACTGATCGCGTACCTGTCGCAGCGCGAACAGATCGAGGTCCTCGCGCAAGCCGTGGTCGGATATGACATTCCGCCCTTCCTCTCGATGTCGGACCTGAAGATCTGGAGCGAGGTCGAGCCGCCGAAGGGCACGGTGTTCAACTATCCCGTCCGGCCCTGGCATGACGCGGAGTATTTTGTCACCGGGTCGTCGGGGCCACCGGACCTGGCGGTGCAGATCTGGAACCGCGGCACGGTGCCGACCATGGTGGCCAAGGTGGCTTCCGGTCAGACCATCGAGCAAGCCATCGCCTGGGCAAAGGACGAGCTGGAAGGGTTCATTCGATAGACCCGGCAGTCTCAGAAATAAAATCATACCCGCGGAAAAGCGCGCAACCGCCATTCTTTCCTGTGGCGCCGGAGCACGATTAATGGCAGGTTTCTAAAAAAAGCCGGGTTGTGCGGGATTTTTGCGTTTTGATAGGGTGCCCGCTATGGGCCGGCACATCGTGTGACGGATATCCGGCGTTTCCAGGGAGAGTGAATTGCGGTCATCGGAGCCTTCCACCGCAGCGATAGACAGGACCGCAAGCGCGCGCGCCTTTGACCTGGCTGAGCACCCGGAAGGCTCGGGCCAGGCAGCGGCGGCGCGCCTGCCGGCCATTATCGATGCCATCGCCGAGCGGCACCGACCGTCGGACAAGCCGTTTTTTCGCCACCTCAGGGCCCTGCCGCCAGCCGTCGCCCGAGACCCTGATCTGCTGGGGGACCTGTACCTCGTCTATCAGGCCGCCATGCACGCGACCCGCGCGGCGGTCTATTTCCTGCCGCATCTCGACAGTCCCGATCTGCGCAAGCGCAAGCTGCAGATCTTCATCGACGATGATGGCCTGCCGGGCGGCGACACCCATCACCACCAACTCAGCCGAGCGTTTCAGGCCATCGGTGCGGTCTGTCCGATCGAGGAGCAGGCGTTTGATGACGGCACGGAACTGACCCGCCATCTCGATGCCCGCACCGCAGCCTTCGTGCGGCTTGCCAAGACCCTTTATGCCCGCTCCCTTGGCCCGTGGTGTGTTGTCGAGACGATGTCGGATGACTGGATGCATGCGCTCGCCAGCGCGCTTTCCATCCATTTTCCCGCCATCGTGCAAGAACCCTATTTCGCCGACTGCTTCGACCACGGGGTCGAGGAGCGGCACGCGGCGGAGGCGATTGCCGTCACCCAGGCGGTGCTGGCGCGGCGCCCGGACCTTCTCGCCGAGACCGTCGCAGATGCCAGGGCCATGGCTGACGCGCTGGATGGACTGTGGGTCGCCATGGATGATATCCTCCGCGCCGCCGTCCGCCGGCACGCGGATACGGGTCCCTCGTGCTGACGGCACGTCAGCCAAGCGATCCTCAGCCCTCATCGGGTGGGCCCATGAGCCAGTCATCCGCGTCCGCCGCTCCGGCCCGCAAGCGCCGGTGGTTCAGTCGGGACCGCCTGTCGTTCAGCCTGACCACGAAGATGTTCCTGCTGGTGCTGATCGCCGTCATGCCGGCGCTCGCCATCCAATCCTATAACGAATACGATCTGCGGAAGTCACGGGAAGACGATATCCGCAACAAGACCGTCCAGATCACAAAACAGTTCGGCGCAGAAATGGGGGAGATCCGCGAGGGCGCGCGCCAGTTCCTGGAGGTGATCAGTCAGATTCCGTCGATCAAGTCGCTGAATACAGCCGAGTGCGCACAGCTTCTGGCGACGTTGAACGCCCGGACGCCGTATTACAACCTGCTGGGCGCGGCCGACGCAACCGGCCAGGTCCGTTGCACAAGTGGTCCGACATCCCTGACCTCGGTCGCCGGCCTGCCGTTCTTTCAGCGCGCGATCGCGCAACCCGATCTTGCGGTCGGCAACTACTGGGTCGATCCGGTAAGCGGTGTCAAGCAGATCCATTTCGCTTTGCGGTTTTCCGCCGAAGCGGGCGGGCCGGTGACCGGCGTCGTGTTCGCCGGCCTCGATCTCGACTGGCTGTCGGAGCATTTGAAGGAACGCGGCCTGACCGCAACCCAATCCATTCTGATCGCCGACCGAGCGGGCAATATCATCGCGCGGCTGCCGCATCCGGAACAACTGGTCGGCAAGAACATGCGCAACGGGCATGCCGCGGTGATGGACGGCAACACCGAAGGGTGGGAGGAAGCGAAAGGCGTTGACGGGGTCGTGCGCATCTTTGGCTATGTGCCGCCAGCCCTGCCACCCAAGGATTTCTTCCTCAGCGCGGGGGAATCGAAAGCCGCCGCCTTCGCCGCCATCGACCATGTCACCCAACGCGGCATCCTGCTGATTATTGTCGGCCTGCTGCTGGCGGGCTATGCAGCCTGGCTGGGCGGCCGGGTCTTCATCAAACGTCCGGTCCAGGCCCTGCTGCGAGCGACCATCGAATGGCGCAACGGCAATTATGCGGCGCGCAGCCAGCTCAGGGATCCACACTCCGAGATCGGGCGGCTGAGCACGGCGTTCAATGACATGGCCGAAGCCGTCGCGACCCGCCACACCGCCCAATTGCAAGCCGAACGGCGCCTGCACGACCTCAACGTCACGCTGGAAGAACGGGTCGACGAACGGACCCGCGAACTGGTGGCGGCAAACCGGGCAAAATCGCAGTTCCTGGCGAACATGAGCCACGAAATCCGCACCCCGATGAACGGCGTGCTCGGCATGCTGGAGCTGCTGCTGCAAACGCGACTGGAAGCACAGCAGCGGCGCTATGTCGAAACGGCACAACGATCCGCCGACACCATGCTGGGACTGATCACCAGCATCCTTGACCTGTCCAAGATCGAAGCCGGCAAATTCACGCTGGAGCACAAGCCCTTCGACCTGCGCGAATTGATGGAGGATGTCATTTACACCCTGGGTCCGGCGGCAAAGCAGAAGGGGCTGCAACTGGCCCTGCTGGTGCCTTCGAATCTGCCAACAGCACTGCTGGGCGATCCGCTGCGCCTGGCCCAGATCTTCAATAACCTGGTCGGCAATGCAATTAAATTCACCGACCGGGGCGAGATCACGATCAGAGCCGCATTGCAGGAGGCCACGGCCGATGCCGCGCTGATCCAGTTCGAAGTGCGCGATACCGGGATCGGCATCTCGCAGGAAGACCAGGCGATCATCTTCAACGCATTTTCACAGGCGGACAGCAGCGATACGCGACGCTTCTCCGGCAGCGGCCTCGGTCTCAGCATCTGCAAGGATCTGTGCCAACTGATGGGTGGGTCCATCGAGGTGACCAGCAAGCCCGGTGTCGGCTCGACGTTCCGTTTCACCGCGCGGCTGTCACAGCAGGCCGACAGCGTGCGGCGCATCGGCAATGAAACCGGCCTTGCCCGGCACTATCGGGTGCTGTTAATGGATGGTAACGATACCAGCAGTGCCGTGTTGCGGACCCAACTGCCTCGCGTCGGCATGCGCGTCGATGCTGTCCGGAATGCCACAGAAGCCATCGATCACATTCGGGCAGCGGGGGGCCGCGGCAGCGCCTTCGATATCGTTCTTGTCGATATGACCCGAAGCGAGGCCGACGGGCTGGACTTGATCCGTTTCATCCGCTCCGACCCCGATCATGCTTCGGCCCAGATCCTGATGCTCATCGCGCCCGGACAGACAATCCTTGAGGCGCAGCGATACGCGTTGGGGCAACTGACCAAACCGGTGCAACTGGCCAGGCTGATCGACTGCATCCATGAATGGGAATCCGCCCGCGATGTGGTGTCGGCCGTTCCCGTGAAACCGGCGCCTGCCGACGATACGCCTGGCCGCCACGTGGCCCTGGTGGTCGAGGACAATGCCGTGAATCTCATGGTCGCGGTCGGCATCCTCGAAAGTCTTGGTTGGCATGTCGAAACCGCGGTCGATGGGCTCGATGCCCTGGCCGCTTACGAGCGCCGGCACTTCGATGTGATTTTCATGGACTGCCAGATGCCGAAGATGGATGGCTTCGAGGTAACCTCGGAGATCCGCAAGCGCGAAGCCACCGGCGCCGCGCGCACACCGATCGTTGCGTTAACCGCAAGCGCCGACACCAGCTTCCGCGAACGCTGCCTGGCTGCCGGCATGGACGATTTCGTTGCCAAGCCATTTACCCGCCGGCAGATCGAAACGGCGCTGGCGACCGTGTCCTAACAACCGTGCCAGCCTCTTTCATGAGCCCGTCGTGGCGGCTCGCCTGTGGGTGGCTCACGATGTTCGTGGTCGGCACCGACCTGTTCATCATCTCGCCGTTGCTGCCCTCGATCGCCGCCGAATTCGGCACGTCCCCGGCCGCGGCCGGTCTCAGCGTCACCGTGTTCTCGGTCACCTATTTGCTCAGCGCACCGTTGATCGGCCAGTTGGCCGACCGGACCGGCCGGCGCCGCACGTTGCTTGTTTGTCTGCTGTGCTTTGCCGGGGCGAATGTCCTGACTGGCCTGGCAACGGGGTTCACCGGACTGCTCGCCAGCCGGGTCGTCGCCGGCGCAGCGACCGCGGGTGTCTCCCCACTCATCTACGCCGGCGTCGGCGAGGCCGCCCCGCCGGCTCGGCGCGCCACCTGGATGGCGGTGGCCGTGTCGGGGCTGTTGCTGTCACTGTCTGTCGGCGCGCCGGCCGGCACACTGTTCGCGTCGGCCTGGGGCTGGCGCGCGCCGTTCCTTTTGCTCGCGCTGTTCAGCCTGGCGCTGATTGTCGCCAATCGGGTGGTCTGGCCCGCCGATCCGGGTAACAGCGCCGGGATCGCGGCCCCGTTACCGCCGGCGGGCGTTGGCGCGGTCGCCGAACGGCTGCTGCCAACCGTGCTGTGGGCCACCGCGCTGTACGGCGTTTACACCTATCTCGGCGTCTGGCTCACAGGCGCCGGACTGACCTCGGCCCTGGTCGCGCGGGCGATCAGTTTCTACGGGATCGGTGCCCTGGTTGGGACCCTGGCCGGCGGGCAACTGGCAGACCGGTTCGGCAGCCGCCGGACCATGCTGACCAGCCTGGCCGGCCTTGGCCTGTGCCTGTTCGCGTTCGCCCTTGGCGTCGGTACCGGATGGGCGGCCGATGTGCTGCTTCTGGTGACCTCGATCTTCGCCCAGTTCTTCTTCCCGGCGCAGCAGGCTGCCTTGGCGCGCCAGTATCCACAGCGCCGCGCCTTCATCCTGGCGTTGAACAACAGTGCGCTGTTTCTCGGGATTTCGACTGGCTCCGTGATTGGCGGAGAAGCCATGGCCTGGGGCGGATTTGGCGTCGACGCCGCATTCGGGGCGGCGATCGCCTGCGCGGGTCTGGTGTTGGTGGCGGTGAAGGTCCGGCCCTGACGCGTCCCTACCCGCCGGCGATCAGCGCCAACGCTTGGGTGTGGCGCAATCCGAGGGCGTGGGCGACCGCGAGATGGGCGACCTGATGATCATGGATGTTCAGCCCCTCGCGCAGATGGGGATCGTCGGTCATAGCTTTGCGCCAGCCCTTTTCGGCCAGCGCCAGGACGAACGGCAAAGTCGCATTGGTCAGGGCGAAGGTGGACGTCCGGGCGACCGCACCCGGCATGTTGGTGACGCAATAGTGGACGACGTTGTGCTCGATATAGGTTGGCGCGCTATGCGTGGTCGGCCGGCTGGTTTCGAAGCAGCCGCCCTGATCGATCGCGATATCGACCAGCACCGACCCCGGCCGCATCCCCCGCACCATCGCGCGCGTGACCAGCCGCGGCGCCGCGGCCCCCGGCACCAGAACGGCGCCGATCACCAGGTCGGCGGCCAGCACCGCTGCCTCGATCGCGTGGGCGGTGGCGAACAGGGTGGTCGCGCGGGGGCCGAATTGCAGATCGAGTTCCTTGAGCCGCGGCAAGGACTTGTCGATGATCGTCACCGACGCCTCCAGCCCGACCGCCATGCGGGCGGCGTTGGTGCCGGCGACGCCGCCGCCCAGGACGACGACTTTGGCGGGGGGGACGCCGGGCACGCCGCCTAGCAGGATGCCGGCCCCGCCTTGCTCCCGTTCCAGGCAGTGCGCGCCGACCTGGACGGCCATGCGTCCGGCGACCTCGCTCATGGGCGCGAGCAGCGGCAAGGTGCCCGCTTTGTCGGTGACTGTTTCGTAAGCGATGCAGGTGGCACCCGAGTGCAGCAGGCCCTCGGTCTGGGCCCGGTCGGCGGCGAGGTGGAGATAGGTGAACAGCACCTGTCCGGGGCGCAGCATGGCGATTTCCACCGGCTGCGGTTCCTTGACCTTCACGATCAGGTCGGCGGCGGCGAACACCTCGTTCGCGGTTGCGACGACCGTTGCTCCGGCGGCGCGATACGAGTCATCATCGCAGCCGATCCCCAGTCCGGCGTTGTGTTCGGCCAGCACCTGATGGCCGTGCAGGGTGAGTTCGCGAACGCCGGCCGGGGTGAGGCCGACCCGGTATTCCTGTGTCTTGATCTCCTTGGGCACGCCGATCTTCACCGAAAGCCTCCTGTGAGAGCGGCTTATAGGTGGGGCTCGCGACGGGCGACGGCAACTATTGGGTGAGCTCGAACCAGAAATCCAGCATTTCACCCTTGCGATCGGCCGCGAAGGTTGTCGTCACCCGCGTGCCAACCTTCAATTTGTCGGCCGCGGCCTGCGGGTCGGTCAGGTCGATTCCCTTGAAATACCCGCCCAGCGCGGTGTCCGCGCCATCCAGCAACACGTAGCCGAAGGCATAGGGCGGGTCCGGCAGGTTGTTGAAACGTTCATATACGATGGTGAATGCCTCGATCTGCCCGCCGGGTCCCACTTTCACCCATTCCGTTGTCGGCAACAGCGTTTCGTCGGAGAAGGAGCGCGGTGGCACCAGAACGCGTCCCGATCCCGCGCTGCGGCGGCCATAAATGGCACCCTCGTCGCGGATGCGGGTGTAAAATTCGCTCGCGGTTTCACCCAGAGCGTGATGGTAGGTGATGTTCCAGACTTCCTGACGTTCCAGCAGTTCCATCGTCCGCTCCTGTTATGCTTCGATCACCACGGTGCCGAAGATCTGGTGATCGCCCCCGTTGCCGCTCGCGATGCCCAGCCGAGCCCCTTGGGCCTGATGCGCGCCGGCGCGTCCCCAGACCTGCAAGGCCACTTCCGCGACGCGCGCCATGGCGGTGACGGCGATGGCGTTGGTGCAGAGCGTGCCGCCGGACGGATTGACCGGCAGCCGTCCGCCGAGTTCGAACTCGCCGTCGCGCAGGCGCGCAATCGAATCGCCCGGCTTCGCAACAAGTCGAGCGGCGTCGATGCAATGAAATTCGGTGTTGCTGAAGGGGGCATAGAGTTCGGCGACGTGCACCTGGCGCTCCGGGTCGGTGATGCCGGCCATGCGATAGGATCTTTCGAAAGAGCGGCGGAGGGCGTGGGCGCCGGCGTGTTCCGCGGTTGGATTGTTGCCCATGCGGTCGCCCATCCAATAGGTTTCCGCCGCGTGGCCGACGCCGGTGATCCACACGGCATCGAGATGATTGTCGCGGATGAAGCGTTCCGAGGCCAGCACCATCGCGGCGCCGCCGGTCGATTGCGGGCAGCAATCCAGCAGCTTGATCGGCCAGGAGATGGTGCGCGAGGCCATCACATCGTCGATCGTCACCGGCTTGCGCAGATGCGCCTTGGGGTTCAGCGATGCATGCCGGCGATTTTTTACCGTGACTCGCGCCATGTCTTCCTCGGTCATGCCGTAGAAGTTCATGTAGCGGACGGCCGACATCGCCAGCATGTTGATCGTCCCCAGCGGCAACGGGCGTTCGTAGCTTGGGTCCCAGATCTTGTTGAGCACAGTTTGCGAATCGCCACATTCGCCCACCTTGTCGGCGCCCGCGGTCAGCACGACATCGAACATGCCGGATGCGACGTGATAATACGCCGCGATGACTGACGAGATCCCGGTCGCACCGCCATTGTTAATGCGAAGGAACGGCTTGTTGCGCCCGCCGACAGCATCAACGCCCAGCCGTTCGGCGTTGCCGATGCCGACCATGGCATCCGGCGACAGCGAATAGACCACCGCCTGGACCGCATCGAAATCGAGGCCGGCGTCGCTCATTGCGGGGGCGACCGCTTCGCGCACCAGTTCGGGGTAGCTGGCGTCATCGCGGCGCGACCGGAACTCCGACTGGCCGATGCCGATGATGCCAACGCGATCGCTGCTCATTGCCGAGGCTCCCGAGAGAGGATGACGGCGGCCTGGTATTGCAAGGCGAAGCCGCTGCCCGCGTGGGCGACACCGCAACGCGCATTCGCCTGCTGATGCGCGCCCGCTTTGCCACGGATTTGATTGGCGAGCTCGCCGATGCGCATCAGGCCCGTGCAGAACACCGGGTTCCAGGTCAGGACGCCACCGGACAAATTGACCGGCACCCGGCCGCCGCGGGCAAAACGTCCGTCGATGCTGTCCGCCAGCCAGGCCTCGCGCGGACACAGCCCCAGCGCCTCCCAGGCCAGCAGTTCGGTGTAGGGGGTCGCGTCGGTGACCTCTGCGAGGTCGAAGTCGGCGGCGGGATTGCTGATCCCGGCGGTTTCGTACGCCTGGCGAACCGCGGCGGCCAGGGCCGGCGCGGTCGAAAGGTCCCGATCGCCCAGGAAGCCGGGTTCGGTCGCCCAGCCCATGCCGCGCAGCCACGCGACATCGCGCAGTCCGCCTTCAGCAACAAACTCGGGGCAGGCCAGCACCAGGGCGACGGCCCCGCTGACCGGCGCGGCGGTCATCGCGGGGGTCAGCGGCCAGCGCAGCGGACCCGCGGCGGGATGCAGCGGCGGGTCCGGCCAGGCCAGGCGGCCATGCTCCCGGTTCTTGGCGGCAACGGCCTCCGCGGCCTGACGCGCACCGGGGACGGCATGTTCCAGGGCGGAGGCCTGCAGCGCATGCGCCGACAGTTCGTCCAGCGGCAAGCCGCGGTGAAAATACGGATCGGTCCCCAACCGCTGTGCGTCGGCCATTGAAGAGACTTCAGTCGGGCTCCAGGACACCACCAGTTGGGTGCGAAACTGCCCCGAGGCCACGCGCAACGCCCCCATGATGAAGGCGTGTTCGGACGCCGATGGGGTGGACATGATGTCGCGGTCCACGCCGCCCACCGGTCCTGACGCCATCATCACGGAAATGGAGCGGCCATCGAACTGGTCGTTGGATGCAACGACGATGCCGTCGATGTCGTCGATCGTGATGCCGGCATCGCGCAGCGCCTGTTGCGCGGTGTCGTAAATCATCTCCTCGAGCGAGCGGTCGCGGGCCGCGATCACGGGCCGGAGCGCGCAGCCGATCACCGCTGGCTGGATACGCAAACCCATCGTTCAGGTCTCGCTTCGGTTAGCAGTCGCCGCGTCGCCGGCGGTTCGGCTTCGACATCACAAGACGGCCATCGGGCTGATCGGACTGCCAGTGCCGCCGACCACGGGTAGCGGGCTGGCGGCGAACAGGAATTCCGACCGGCCGGTGGCGGCCAGGGGTTGCAATATTAGCCCCTCCAGCAGCGGAATGCCAAAATCGCGGATCAGTCGTTGGTGCACCGGAAAGACGGTGCCCTGCGCGAAGGGGATGACCTCCACCGCGAAATTATCCGCCCCCAGCGCCGCGATCTGCTGTTCCGCGAGCCACAGGGCTGCGTCGGCATCGATGCCGGGCTCCGTATCGAACGACACCGGCCCGGATCGTTCCGGCCAACCGGTGCGGATCAGCACGATATCGCCGGTGCCGATGCGCACCCGAACCGCGGCTTTTTGCAGATCAGCCCGCCCGATCGTCGCACCATCCGCCAGCGGTCCGCCATGCAGCTCGGCCAGGTCGAGCAGGACACCGCGGCCCACGATCGGTCCCATTTTGTCGATGCCGCACCGGGTCGCCCCGGTCGTGCTGCGCGTGCCATTTCCGGGAAACCCGTTGTACAGGGCGTCGTCGTACCAGGCGTGACATAGCGCGTCGATATGTGTGCCGAAATGCAGCGGCATCACGACGGTGTCCTCCGCGAATTGAAAGCCGCCAGGCCGGCGCGCGCCAGCCGCATAGTCGCCGCCGTCACGCCCCATGAAGTGCTGCAAACCGGCGCGATGTTGCGGCACCGGGGTCCGAGGCGAGAGCGGCTGCGCCAGGCTCAGCACCTCCCCCGACCGCACCAGCGCCGCCGCTTGCTGCACTTGCGCCGCACCGATATGGTTCAGCGCGCCGCGTTCATCCTCGGGACCCCAGCGTTGCCAGGCCTCCTGCGTCATGGCCTGGTGTTCCGGGCCAATAATGATGCCATCTGCTTCAGTTCGCGGCGCATCAGCTTGCCGGTGACGGTCGTCGGCAGGCTGTCACGGATCTCGATAAAATCCGGCACTTTGTAGCGCGAGGCGATCGCTCGGCAATGCGCAACGAGTTCCTCGGGCAGCGGACTGGTGCCCGGCCGCACCACGACGAAGGCCGCGAGCAGTTCACCCTGCGTTGAATCGGGCACGCCAACAACGCCGGCCGATGCCACGGCATGATGCCGCATCAGCACATCTTCAACTTCGGCGGGTGATATGTTGATGCCACTCTTTTTAATCATTTCACTGACCCGGCCACTGAACGACATCGTGCCGTCCGCCAGCAGCCGTCCCTGATCGCCGGTGCGGAGGAATCTATCGCTAGTCATAACGGACTCAGTCTGATCCGAACTGCTGCCGACGTAACCGCGCATGAGGTAGCCGCGGACCTCAATCAAACCTTCCTCACCAGTCGGCAACACGGCGCCGGTTGCGGGGTCGGTAATCCGGATCGTCACACCCGGCAACGGCGGCCCCTGGCAAGCTGCTCTGCGTTCCAGCGGCCAGTGATGCGGCGTCACGCAGCAATTGCCGTAACTTTCCGTCTGGCCATAGACATTGCAGATTTCGGTCACACCCAAGACCCGTGCCGCAGTCAGAATGTCCTGTGGCGCGCCGATGGTCAGGCCGGTGCGCAGGCTGGCCACGCGGTCGCGATGGAATTCCGGATGCGAGATGATCGCGCTGGTGATCGCCGGCAGCGTGTAAAGCGCGGTGCAACGATGCTTTTCAATCAGTGCAATCGCGTCCCCGGGCTCGAATCGACCTTGTAGCACCAAAGCGGCCCCATGGGTCAACACAGCCGACATCGCATTGGCACTGCCGTACGACCAGAACAGCGGCGGCACCAGCAGAACCCTGTCGTCCGGTCCGTAACCCTGTCGTTCGCCGATATTGAAGCCGTTCTCGATGATCCCGTAATGCGACAGCGGCACAGACTTGGGCCGGCTGCTGGATCCCGACGTGTAGATGATGATCGCGTCATCCGCCGCGCTCGCGGCCTCCCCTGGCGGCAAACGAGCGGACGGTTCGGCGGCGATCATCGTTTCGTATGACAGGAAGGCGCTGTCGCCGAGGATCACAACCGCGGGCGGGCGGTGTGTCATCGCCTGCAATCCGGCCACAAAATCATTGTCACCATAACGATCGAGCGTGATCAGCACCTTCACATCCGAATCGCCCAACAGCCAGTCCAGTTCGTCACGCGTGGACCAGGTGCTGAACGCGACCGCGACGGCGCCCAGCATGGCGGCGCCGAAGAAGGCCTCCATCCATTCCAGCCGGTTGTTCAGCAGCAAGCCCACGCGATCGCCGCGCGCGACGCCGTGCTGGCGCAGGAATGTGGCAACGGCGGCCGAACGGTGAGCCAGTTCTGCGTAAGAAACAGTGCGGTCACCGCAGATCACCGCGGGACGACCGGCGTGACGTTCCGCCTGTTCGAACAGCAGGTCACCCAGGGTTCGGGCATAAGGCGCGTTCATGATGACCGGTATCCGGTTCCCCGCATATAATTGCTGTTTGGCCTAGAGTGTTTTCACCGGGACTGGAAAAGTCGTCTCCCATACGTCATGGCCGGCACAAGCGTGCCCGCAGGCCTGACCCGAGGGGCCGGCCATGACGAAAATGGCCGCTCTGCCAGTCGGATTTCCAGTCACGATGAAAACGCTCTAGGGGCGCTTCCCTGGCGTGTCAATGCGGGCGTCGTGCGCCGGCGGTTCCCATCCGAACACGCTGCGCCCGCCATAGCTGTGGGACAGGCCCCGCTCCTGCGCAACGAAAGCGGGAAGGGACGGGCCGGTCGCGTGCCGTTCCAGACGCCTCGACTGCTCGTCCAGGCGGCGGATCGCGTCCAGGCGCTCGTCGTTGCCGAGGCTGGCTTGGGCAACGGCGGCTTTCAAGACCACGATCGTCTGGTCGTAAACCACTGTCGGTACCGGGAACGGATGGCGGTCCTTGCCGCCATGCGCCATCGAGAAACGCGCCGGATCCGCGAAGCGGCAGGGCGCGCCGTGAATGACCTCGGCGACCATCGCCAGAGATCGCACGGTGCGCGCGCCCACGCCGGGCACCAGCAGCAGTTCGGCGAAATCGGCGGGACCCCGGTCGGCCGCGGCGGCCAGCGCGCCATGCAGGCGGCGGATCATCACGTCACCGGCGCGCACGTCATGATGCGCGGGCATCACCAGATGCGGCAGGAAGGGCGTGCCGTCCAATGTCGCGATCTCGCTGGCGATCCCGTCCGGCCCGAGCTCGCGCAGCAGGTCGAGCTGGCCCTGCCGCGAGGCCGCCGCCCGCCGGTCGGTCAGGTTGACGATCATGCCCTGGCTCTTGCCGTCGATCGCCGTGTGCGGCGCGTCCACGAAGCTGTGCAGGTCCTCCGACTGCCAGTGATAGCGGCGGGCGAGGCGGTTATCGCCGTTCATGCCCTGCTGCACCACGACCCACTGGCCGTCGTCGGTGACGAAGAACCCATGCAAATACAAGTCAAACCCGTCCTGCACCGCCGAACTGTCCACTTTCGCAACCAACCGGCTCGCTCGGCTCAGGGCGCTGCCGTCGAGGCCGGTGCGCTCGCCGATCGCCATCAATTCGTGCGGCGTCTGGCGTGAGTGGCTGCCGCGCCCGCCGCAGACATGGATGCCCAACTCGCCCGCCAGCGGGGTCAGGCCGCGCTTCAGGGCGCCGATGACGCTGGTGGTGATGCCGGAGGAATGCCAGTCCATGCCCATGACCGCACCGAACGACTGGAACCAGAAGGGGTGGGCGAGGCGGCGCAGGAACTCCTCGCGGCCGTAATGGTGGACGATGGCCTGGGTGATCACCGCGCCCAGGCGGGTCATGCGCTGCCCCAGCCAGGCGGGAACCCGGCCGTTGTGCAGCGGCAGATCGGCGGTGCCGGCCCGTTTGGGCATGGGTCGCTCCATGAGAACAAAAGGAGGGTATCATGGTTTGGTTTGGGGTGCCAGATCAGTCTGGGGTGCGGCCGCTGTCCGTATCGGATACATGATCGTTCCGGTGATAACGTCCTGCTGAAACAAGGCAAGGTCCCTTTGTGACCCGGCCTTTTTTTAAGATGATGAAGGGGATGAAGATCGATAAACGGGATCGGGTATTGCCGTCTCGGTATTTGCTTTTTTATGCAACGGTTGTCGTTTTGACAACCGGCAGCGTGGCACTCAACGACAGGCAGGCCGCTAGAGCATGTTCACCTTGACCGGAAACTACCACGGCATCCCCTTCATCGTCCTTCATCCCCTTCATTGCCTACAAAAAATACTTGTACGCGCGCCATCGCAACGCTATGCCACAAGCTCGTACGCCAGGCCCCGCGCCAGCCAGCACCCGACCGTCACCCCAACAACCCGCCCCGCCGCGTCGCGCCGGAACGCTAAGGTCCAGTCCCCCGGCGGCGTCTGGTCCAGCGCCCGCGGGCACGGCAACGCCCAGACATCGGCCCCGACCGGATCCAGCAACTCCATACGCCCCTGGCCCAAAAATCCCGAAAACGCCCCGTACAGCACGCCCCCCGTCTCCACCACCGACAACCCGGCCTCCAGCTCGGCGCAGTGGTACCGTCCGGCGACATCGGTCGCACCGACCGCATCGCAGGAACGCAGGCGTGTGCTGAAATTCTCCTGCGGCCGGTCCATCCAAAGCCCGTCCGCCGCCAACCGCAGCCGGGTCCCGTGATCGCCGCCCGCCAACCCGTCGGGCCAGAGACGCAACAGTTCCCCACCATGCCCGAACCGCAGCCGAACCTGGCCGTCGCCGGCCGGGTCGATGCGCACGGATAGCCCGGTTTCCGGCTCCACGTAGGCGCCCAGCCAGGCCGGATGCGGCAGGTCGGCGGCGACGGGCGCCGGCGGGTCCTCACCCAGCGCGGCGCCCAGCAGGTCCAGCGCCGCGGTTCGCGCGTCGGAGAGATGATTGAACAGGACGACGACGGAGACCCGTTCGGACGGCACGTACAGCCGGTGGCTGCGCCAGCCGCGCAACGCACCACCATGGCCGGTGACAAAACGACCGAACTCGGTGGAGCGGCCGAGGCCGAAACCATAGGGTGCGGCGGCGCC
>Ga0302157_10004802_pt1 | contig 14571 bp, 11 predicted proteins | sample I_Bog_N3_3_FD_193502 | JGI IMG/M metagenome (GOLD analysis project Ga0302157, IMG submission 193502) | Peat permafrost microbial communities from Stordalen Mire near Abisko, Sweden - I_Bog_N3_3 | ecosystem: Environmental > Terrestrial > Soil > Wetlands > Peat | place: Sweden: Abisko, Stordalen...
GGCGAGGACGTGCCGTTGCAACGCATGGTCTTCGAGGCCAAGATGCGCTGGCGAATCGAGCGTGACTACCAGGACTTGAAGCAGGATCTGGGGCTCGGCGACTACGAGGGCCGAGGCTGGCGCGGGTTTCACCATCACAAGCCTCGAGGCAGCCCAGCGCACGCAGCGCCACGTCCCATCATCGATAACGAATTTGCGACTGCGTATCGCCGCGGCCTTGCTCAAGACCCTGCCTCGCTGCCCCTGCTGCCTGCGGGTCAACGGTAGGCTCCGTTTTTGACACGGTGAGACTAGCTACCTGACCGGGATCACCGTGCCGCGATCGACCGCCACGGCGGTCACCGCATTCTGTGGCGATCCATCGATGAGGCGATCCGAGTAGGTGAGGTACACGAGCGTGTTGCGCGTGCTGTCGACCATGCGCACGATGCGCAGCCGCTTGAACAGGATGCTCTGGCGTTCGCTGAATACCTCCTCCTGGTGCGGCAAGGGCTGCTTGACCGACACCGGCCCGACCTGGCGACAGGCGATCGACGCCTCCGACTTGTCCACCGCGATGCCCAGTGCGCCCTTGATGCCGCCGGTCTTGGCGTGCGACACGTAGCAGGTGACGCCGGCCACCTTCGGGTCGTCATAGGCGTCGACGACGATCTTGTGGTCGGGGCCGACCCACTGGAAGGCGGTGTCGACGGCGCCGATCGGCTCGGCGTGGACGGCGGCGGCGACGCTCGCGGCGACGGCGAGCGCGAGCAGGGTGGCGGTGGGGCGAAGCGACGGGTGCATGCGGATCCTCGATTGGAGTGCGACCTGTGCACTCTATGCGTTCGCAGGCGCTGCGGAACAATCGGCGTTGTCCTCGCCCCGGTCCACCCATGCAAAAGGCGGCCCGCGGGCCGCCTTGGTGGCTCGAAATGCGTGCCGTCTCAGATGTCGAGATTGAAGGCGAGATCGACCAGGGCCGTATGACCCTTGGGCGTGGGTTTGAAGCGCCATTGGCGCACTGCTTCCACCGCAGCGGCGTTCAGGCTCGCGCTCGAGGTCTTCATCACGGTGACGACATCGACGACACCGTCCGCGCCCACTTCGAACTTCACTTCGACTTCGCCCTTGCGCAGGCGGCGCATCGTCGTGATCGGGAAATCGGGGTCGGCCGACTTGATCATGATCAGACCCGGATCCGGCTCTTCTTCCGGAACGGGGACGTCGATCTGCGGCGCGGCGGCGGCGGGCGCGGCCAGCGAGCCGGCCATGCTTGCGCCCGAGACACCGGCGTCGAGGCCGCCGGCGGGCATCGCACTGCTGTTGCCGGTGCTCGCGGTGCCGGTGGCAGCGGCCAGCGAAGGCGCGGCGGCGGCCGGCTCGGCGGACACCACGACCGACGACGGCGCTGCGTTGGCGGTGTCGGCGGAGGTGGGCGACGGCGCCGCGGTGGCGACCTTCACGCGTTCGGGAACGGGGACGGGTGCGGGAGCGGCGGCGACCTTGGGTTGCGGCACGGGTGCGGTTGCGGCGGCGACCGGCTTCGGCGCGGCAGCCGGCTTGGCCGCGGGCTTGTCCGACAGCACGCGGATCCAGTACATCGTCCGGTCGGTTTCCTTCTGCGCACGTTCGGCGGCGGCGGAGGCGGCGGCGGACGGGGCCATCACCTGTGCCATCGTCGCCGTGCTTGCGGCAATGCCAGCCAGCATCAGGACGCAGCGCGCGATGATTCTCAACTCAGTCATGGCGTTCGTGCTCAGGTGACACCTTGTGGTCGCATCGGCGAGGGCGGGCCGCGCTGATGCGTCTTGGATCGGGAAACCACCGCGGCGTCCCAACGAGTGAAACCACAGTGATCTGGCGAAGTTTAGCGACAAGTAACCGCATGCAAGCCTTATGCCGTGAGAAAGGGATTGCCAAACCCCGCGGAATGCGCATTACGTCACCAAGCGGCGACCCCGGTTGACGGCTTGCCGCCGATTTCGCTGCGCGGCACGCGGGCCGGTTGGCGCCGCGGCTGAGCCTTTCGGCTAAACTGGTCCGCATGTCCGATGGCTTCTTCCTCTCCTGCACCGGCGCAACGACTTGCGCGGTGCGGTCGCACGACCAGGGAGCCTGGGTCTGGCGACGCCGTTCGTGATGAACGCGCGCGCGCGCCGCTGCTGACTCGCCCGCGCAGGGCACTGTCGCGGTGCGATGGCGCCGCAGTGCGGTGGCGCGTGCCCCGCGCGTGCACCATGGACGACATCACGTTTCGCTGCGGCGCAACGTCGTCGAGAATCTTTGCCGGACCGCAACGCGACCCCTCCACGCCCGTGATCGCTGCGTATCTGGCCACCGGAGTCCCCCCAACGTGATCACCGAACTCGAATTCAAGAGCCTGGCCGCCCAGGGTTTCAATCGCATCCCGCTGATCTTCGAGGCCTTCGCGGACCTCGAGACGCCGCTGTCGCTGTACCTCAAGCTGGCCGGCGGCCAGCCGCAAAGCTTCCTGCTGGAGTCCGTCGTCGGCGGCGAGCGCTTCGGGCGCTACTCGTTCATCGGCCTGCCGGCACGCACGCGGGTGCAGAGCACCGGCCTGCGCACCGAAGTGATCACCGACGGCCAGGTCGTCGAGACCCATGACGGCAATCCGCTCGATTTCATCGAGGCGTTCCAGCAGCGCTTCAAGGTGGCGCTGCGTCCGGGCCTGCCGCGGTTTTGCGGCGGCCTGGCGGGCTATTTCGGCTACGACGCCGTGCGCTACATCGAGCCGCGCCTGGCCGGCACGGAGAAGGCGGGCGGCCTCGACACCCCCGACATCCTGCTGCTGCAGACCGAGGAACTGGCCGTCATCGACAACCTGTCCGGGCGGCTCTACCTGATCGTCTACGCCGACCCGTCGCGGACGGACGCCTTCTTCGCCGCCAAGCGCCGCCTCAACGAGCTGGCCGACAAGCTGCGCTATTCGGTGACGGCGCCGACCGTGAGGCGCGGCCCGTCGTACGCGGTCCAGCGCGAGTTCTCGAAGGAGGCCTATATCGCGGCGGTGCTCAAGGCCAAGGAGTACATCGCCGCCGGCGACATGATGCAGGTGCAGGTGGGCCAGCGGCTGCAGAAGCGCTACACCGAATCGCCGTTGAGCCTGTACCGCGCGCTGCGCTCGCTGAACCCGTCGCCGTACATGTACTTCTACGACATGGGCACGTTCCAGATCGTCGGTGCGTCGCCCGAGATCCTGGTGCGCCACGAGCACGTGGCCGAAGGCGAGAAGATCACCATCCGCCCGCTCGCCGGCACGCGCCCGCGCGGGGCGTCGCCCGAGGCGGACCTGGCCATCGAAAAGGAACTGCTGGAAGATCCGAAGGAGCGCGCCGAGCACCTGATGCTGATCGACCTGGCGCGCAACGACATCGGCCGCATCACCCGGACCGGCAGCGTCAGGGTGACGGATGCGTTCGTCGTCGAGCGCTACTCGCACGTGATGCACATCGTGAGCAACGTCGAAGGCCTGCTCAAGCCGGGCCTCACGAACATGGATGTCCTGCGCGCCACGTTCCCCGCCGGCACGCTCAGCGGCGCGCCCAAGATCCGGGCGATGGAGATCATCGACGAGCTGGAGCCGGTCAAGCGCGGCATCTATGGCGGTGCTTGCGGCTACCTGAGCTTTGCGGGCGACATGGACGTGGCGATCGCGATTCGTACCGGAATCGTGCAAAACAACACGCTCTATGTGCAGGCGGCCGCCGGCGTCGTGGCAGATTCGATACCCGAGATGGAATGGCTCGAGACCGAAGCCAAGGCGCGGGCGCTGCTGCGTGCGGCCGAGCTGGTTGAGGAAGGTTTCTGAGCCGCGCCTCGGGCGTCTTGCCAACGCCTGCGAAACGCGCATAGTTGGTTCTGCGCGCTACGGGTTGCGCCGTGCGGGCTGTCCTTCGAGGAGTTCATCATGTCGATGCACCGCACGTCCCCCGTGTCATCTCCCGCGGTTGGAGCCCGTCCACGCTCGCGTGTCCTTTGCGCCGTCCTGCACCTGGCCTGCGTCGCGGCGCCGCTGGCGCTCGCCGCGTGTGCCACGGAGGTGGGCACGGCGACGTCGCCGGCAGCCGTTCCCGCCCTGTTCGACGACGCCCGGTTCGCGCCGAGCACGGAGCCGATCGATCCGGCCGACGTCTTTCGCATGACGCCCGACATGGACGCCTACCTGCAGAACGAGGTCCAGCCCACGGCCAGGTCGAAAGGCCTACGCGCCGGCCTCACCGATGCGTTGTACACGCGCAGCAAGCTGCAGCTGGAGTACGAGGCCAGCATCACCCGCAACGCCGCCCAGGCGTTCGAGGCGCGCCAGGGCAACTGCCTCTCGCTGGTCATCATGACGGGTGCGTTCGCCAAGGCGATGGGCCTGGACGTCACGTTCCAGGAGGTCACCACCGACGAGATGTGGAGCCGCACCGGCGACTTCTATTTCATGAGCGGCCACGTGAACCTGCAGCTCGAGCGCGCGTTCGCCGACACCGTGGGCAAGTACGACCGCTATTCGGTCTACACGATCGATTTCATGCCGCAGCCGGAAACGATGGGTCTGCACGTGCACCCCATCAGCGAGCGCACCGTGCTGGCCATGTACATGAACAACCGCGCGGCCGAGGCCCTGGTCGTCGGGCAACTGGACAACGCGTACTGGCGGGCGCGGGAGGCGATGGAGCTCGATCCGAAGTTCCTCAGCGCCTACAACACGCTGGGCGTGATCTACATGCACCACGGCGACAGCGACGATGCCGAGAGGGTGCTGCACTACGCCATGGGCTCCGCACCGGGCAACGCCCGTGTGATGGCCAACTACGTGCAGGTGCTGCGCACGCTTCACCGTGACGCGGAAGCGCAGGTCATCCAGGCGCGCCTGGATGTGCTGGAACCCTTCCCGCCGTTCTATTGGTTCAATCGCGGCCAGGCGGCATTGAAAGCGGGCGACCTGCTGGCGGCACGCGGCTTCTTCAGGAGGGAACTCGATCGCGAGCCGGACTATCACGAGTTCCACTACGCGCTGGCCATTGCCGATTTCGGGCTCGGCCGCGTCGATGAGGCGCGCAGCGAACTCGCGCTGGCCATGAGCGATTCTGTCAAGCGTACCGACCACGACCTGTACGCCGCCAAGCTCGACAGGCTGAAGGCGTATCGGCAGGCGAACGCGCCGACGCAGCCGAGCGTGCAGTGACCGCCGCGCGGCGGCACGGGTCGACGGCCATGCACCGTCCGCGAATCGCAAAGGCACGACGAGCGTGATGGACCGCACTGGCCGGGCGATCGATGCCTGGCCTGCGGGCGTGGGCCAAACAGGCTCGGCTAAAGTGCGTTCATGCAGCCCGCTGTTTCCTGTCCAGCATGAGCGTCGCGTCGATTCCCTTCGTCATCGACGACCAGGAACTCGAGCGCCAGGAACTCGCCCTCGCGCCGGTGGGCGCGGCGCGCCTGACGGGCCTGGTGTCACTGGCATGGCACCTGCGCCAGCGCGACGGTCGCCGCGCCGGCGAGTTGTCGCAGCAGGCGCGCGAGATGATCGCGCAACGCGACACCGACCCCCAGCAGGCGCGCTCGACTGCATTGCGGCTCACGCTGGTGGATGCCGAGGTTTGCTGGTTGCTCGCGGACTACGGCACCGCCCTGAGGCTGGCAAGCGCGGCCGTCGAGGCGGCGCAGCAGATGGGCGACGGCGCAATCGGCGCGGATGCGCACTGGATCCGCGCCCAGGTCGCGAGCGATCTGGGCGACACGGCCCTGCGCGACATCTCGCTTCAAGCCTGCGAAGGCCTGGCGCAACGACTGGACGACCCGCAACGCGCGCTCATCGCCCGCGCCGCCATCGCCCGCTGGGCCGTCTTTGCCGATCCGCTCCAGGCGCGCGAACGGTGGGCGGCCGAGTTCGCCGACGACAAGGGGCCCTGGCCGGTCGGGGTGGCCACCTGGGTGCACGATTTCCTCGGCAATCTTGCGTTCTCGGACGGCGACAACAGCCCGGCGACGATGCACCGGTTGCGCATGCACGACGATGCCGTCGCGACCGGGCAGTGGCAACGTGCCGTGATCGCGTTGACGAACATCGGCGCCTGCTTCTCCAACCTCAACGATCACGACAGCAGCCTGATCTGGATGCAACGCGGGCTGGACGCGGCGCGCCGCCTCGGCTCGCCGATGTCGATCGCGGGCGCCCTGTGCCAGGTCGGCGGCATCCTGCCTCCGCTGGGCCGGCTGGACGCCGCGCTCGAGATGCTGCAGGAGGCCCGCGCGATGATGAGCATCGCGCCGCGTTCGCGCAATCTCGTGATCGTGCTGCATTACCTGGCCGAGGTGCTGAACCTGCAGGGGCGGCATGCCCAGGCGATGGACGTGCTGAGCGAACTGGAGGAACGTGCCGCGTATCTGCAGCAGTCCGACATCCTGATGGAGACCCGCCTGGCGACCGCCGTCGCGATGTCCGCGCTCGGCCAGCGCGACGAGGCCCTGACGCTGGCCGGCGACACCTTGGCCGCATGCCGCGAGTTCAAGCGCCGCTCGGTCGAGATCCGCGTGCTGATGGAGCTGGCGCGCCTGCGCACGCAGGTTCGCGCAGGCGGGCCGCCCGCCAGCGCCACCGACCACGCCGCCGCGCTGGGCTACCTGCGCGAGGCTGTCGAGGTGTCGAAGTCGATCGACGGCTATCAGATCGCCGGCGAGCTCTACGACGCGCTGGCGCTGGAGCATGCGCATGCCGGCGACTACGCGGTGGCCTACGAGGTATCGCGCCAGGCGGCCCAGGCGCGCGAGGTCACGATCAGCACGGCGGCGTTGAACCGGTCGATCGCGATGCAGATCGCGTTCCAGACCGAACGCACGCGGGCCGACGTCGAGCTGCACAGGTCATTGGCGACGACCCTGCAGCGCACCACGGCCACGCTCGAGAGTCTGGGCGTGATCGGGCAGGAGATCACGCGCCATCTGGACGAGAAGGCGGTGTTCGACATCCTGCAGACGCACGTCCATGGCCTGCTCGACGCGACTCATTTCTCGATCTGGCAACTGAACGAGGCGGGCGACGGGATGCTGCTGGCCTTCGGCGTCGACCATGGCCAGCCGATGCAGACCGGACGCCGCATTGCGCTGGACAACCCGTCTTCCAACATCGCGCGCTGCGCCCGCACGCGCGAGGTGAACGTGCGTCGGGAAGCGGTGCCCGGGTTCAATCCCAACCACATTCCCGGCACCATTCCGTCTTCGAGCGCGTTGTTCGCGCCGCTGGTCGTGGGCGACAACCTGCTTGGCGTGATGTCGATCCAGTCGCCGCAGGCCGACGTCTACGGCGAACGCGAGCGGCTGATCTTTCGCACGCTGTCCGCGTACGGCGCGATCGGATTGCACAACGCGCGCGCCTACAAGCGGCTCGGCGCGGCGCTCGGGGAGCTGCATGTCGCTCGCGACGAGCTCGCCAACAAGAACAAGCTGCTCGAAGTCGCCTATCTGCAGCAGCAGCAGGCGAGCTTCACCGACCCGCTCACGCAACTGCGCAATCGCCGCTTCCTGATGGAACATATCGAGGACGAGGTGGCGCTGACGCTGCGCCGATTCGAGCGCCAGCGCCGGCAGGCGCCGACCGACCTCGTGCCGGATCACGACCTGATCTTCTTCATGATCGACGTCGATCATTTCAAGGCCGTGAACGACACCCATGGCCATGCCACGGGCGACGACGTCCTCGTGGAGGTGGCGCAACGCCTGCGTGGCGTCGTCCGCGAGACCGATTTCCTGATCCGCTGGGGTGGCGAGGAGTTTCTGCTCGTTGCGCGTGCCACGCATGCCGACGAGGGCCCCGCCCTCGCGGAGCGGCTGTGCGGCGCCGTGGCGGCGCGGCCGTTCGACCTGGGCGGCGGCCGGTTGCTGACGAGCACCTGCTCCATCGGCTTTGCGGGCTACCCCTTCTACCCGCACGAGCCGCGTCTGGCGAACTGGTCCGAGATCACTCGGCTGGCCGACCAGGCGCTCTACCTGGCCAAGAAGGAAGGCCGCAATCGGTGGATCGGGTTCCGCGCGGCGGGCGGCGCGACGGACCGGACGCATTTCGAGCAGGTCTGTCGCGATCCCGAGGCCGCCGAAGGACGCGGCGGCCTGGCGATCCTGCGCGGCGACAGTCCCTTGACCGCTCCCTGAGCCATCGGCGACGGCACATTGACCGTTGTGCAAGTGCGAATCAAGGGTTCGCGCCCGGCGGCGCGGCGCGCGCTTAGAATGTTCCTGACATGAAGCAACTCTCGACCATCTTCCGCACCGGGCATTGGCGCTGGTGAAGATCCCGGCCCGGGTCGCGCCGCCCTTGGCGTGCGCCCCGTTGCACCGAGCCGCGGGCCACCGCGGCTGACGAGAGACCCCGATCGACCGCCTCCGCGCCCCGCGGCCCTGCGAGCCGGTCCAAGCCAAGACACAGGAACGCTCATGCTTCTGATGATCGACAACTATGATTCCTTCACGTTCAACCTCGTGCAGTATTTCGGCGAGCTCGGGCAGGAGGTGCGCGTGGTGCGCAACGACGAGATCAGCGTGGAGGAGATCGGGGCGATGAAGCCCGATCACCTGGTGCTGTCGCCCGGCCCCTGCTCGCCCGCCGAAGCCGGCGTGTGCGTGGCGGCGATCCAGGCCTATATCGGCAAGCTGCCGATCCTGGGGGTGTGCCTGGGCCACCAGAGCATCGGCGCAGCGCTGGGCGGCCGCATCGTGCGCGCGCAGCGCCAGATGCACGGCAAGGCCAGCACGCTGACGACGGACGGCGAGGGCGTCTACGCCGGCCTGCCGCGCGAATTCAGCGTGATCCGTTACCACTCGCTGGCCATCGAGCGCGAGACCTGTCCGGCCGAACTGCAGGTCACCTCGCGCTCGGAAGACGGCGAGATCATGGGCGTGCGCCACCGCGAGCTGGCGGGCACCAGGACGCCGCTGGAAGGCGTGCAGTTCCACCCCGAATCCATCCTGTCGGAGCACGGCCACGCGATGTTGCGCAACTTCCTCAACCTGAGCCAGCTCCAATGACCGCCATCGTCGATCTCCGCAGCGATACCGTCACCCGCCCGACGGCGGCGATGCGCGACGCGATGTTCGCGGCCCCGCTCGGCGACGACGTGTTCGGCGACGACCCGAGCGTCAACGCGCTGCAGGAGCGCATCGCGGCGCTGCTGGGCAAGGAGGCGGCGCTGTTCATGCCTACCGGCACGCAGAGCAATCTCGCGGCGCTGATGAGCCATTGCCAGCGCGGCGACGAATACCTCGTGGGCCAGATGGCGCACACCTACCGCTGGGAAGGCGGTGGTGCCGCGGTGCTGGGCAGCATCCAGCCGCAGCCGATCGCGCACCAAAGCGACGGGTCGCTGGCGCTGGTGGATATCGAGGCGTCCGTCAAGCCCGACGACGCGCACTTCGCGCGCACCCGCCTGCTGTGCCTGGAAAACACCTTCGGCGGCCAGCCGATGACGATGGGCTACCTGCGCGACGCCACCGCGCTCGCGCGCCGCTACGGCCTCGCGACGCACCTGGACGGCGCGCGGCTGTTCAATGCCGCCGTGGTGCAGGCCGAGTCCGACGGCAGCGACCCGTACGCCCAGGCGCGTGCCATCGCCGATCTGTTCGACAGCGTCTCGGTGTGCTTCAGCAAGGGCCTGGGCGCCCCGGTGGGTTCGGCGCTGGTCGGCTCGCGCGAGCTGATCGCGCGCGCGAAGCGCGTGCGCAAGATGGCCGGCGGCGGCATGCGCCAGGCCGGGATGCTGGCGGCCGCGGCGTCGTACGCGCTCGACCACCACGTCGTGCGACTGCGCGAGGATCACGCCAACGCGCGCCGGCTCGCCGACGGCCTGGCCGACATCGAGGGCGTCGCCTTCGCGCCGCCGGCCAGCAACATCCTGTTCGTCGATCTCGCGCCCGCGCTGGTGCAGGCGCGCACGGCCGCGAAGTGGGGCGGCGAGCACGACACGCTGGTCGGTCAGCTGCGCTCGCGCGGCGTGCTCTGCACGGGTCTCTACAAGCTGCGCTTCGTCACTCATCTCGACGTGGACGCAGCCGCCATCGACCGCGCGATCGCCGAGATCCGCCGCGCCCTCGGCGCGTCACACTGACACCCTCTCCGGAAGCCGACCTCACCATGCCGATCACCGACACCGAGGCGCTGACCCGCGTCATCGAACACCGCGAGATATTCCACGACGAGATGCTGGCGCTGATGCGCCGCATCATGCGTGGCGAGATGTCGCCGGTGATGATCGCCGCGATCGCGATCGGGCTGCGCGTGAAGAAGGAGACGATCGGCGAGATCGCCGCTGCCGCCACGGTGATGCGCGAGTTCGCCGTGACGGTGCCGGTGCTCGACCGCACGAACCTGGTCGACATCGTCGGTACCGGCGGCGACAGCTCGCACACGTTCAACATCTCCACGGCGTCGGTCTTCGTCGCCGCGGCCGCCGGCGCGCGCGTGGCCAAGCACGGCGGGCGCAGCGTGTCGTCCACGTCCGGCAGCGCCGACGTGATGGAAGCGCTTGGCGCGCACATCAACCTGGCCCCCGAGCTCGTGGCCGCCTGCCTGCAGGAGACGGGCATCGGCTTCATGTTCGCGCCCAACCACCACGCGTCCATGAAGTACGCCGCGCCCGTGCGCAAGGAACTGGGCGTGCGCACGTTCTTCAACATCCTGGGCCCGCTCACCAACCCGGCGGGCGCGCCCAACCAGTTGATGGGCGTGTTCCACCCCGACCTGGTGGGCATCCAGGTGCGCGTGCTGCAGCGACTGGGCTCCGAGCACGTGATGGTGGTCTACGGCCAGAACGGCATGGACGAGGTCTCGCTGTCCGGCGAGACGCTGGTGGGCGAATTGGTCGACGGCGAGGTGCGCGAGTACGTCGTGCACCCGAGCGACTTCGGCTTGCCGGTGTACGACTCGCGCGTGCTGCGCGTGGCCAACCGGGAGGAGTCCGTCGCCTGCATCCGCCGCGCGCTCGCCAACGAGGAGGGCCCGATCCGCGACATCGTGCTGCTCAACGCCGGCGCCGCGCTGTACTGCGCCGGCGTGGCGAGCTCCGTGGCCGAGGGCGTCAAGCGCGCCCGCGAGGCGGTGGCTGCCGGACTGGCCCAGGCCAAGCTCGAGCAGTTCGTGGCGGTCACCCAGAAGCTGAAGCCCAATGTCTGACATCCTGCAGCGCATCGTCGAGGTCAAGCGCGAAGAGATCGCGGCCGCCCGCCCCCGGCGCAGCGTGGGCGACTTGCAGGAGCTGGCGCGCGCCCAGACCGCGCCGCGCGGCTTCGCCGCGGCGATGCGCGCCAAGGTGGCGCGCGGCGACGCCGCCGTCGTCGCCGAGATCAAGAAGGCCAGCCCCAGCAAGGGCGTGCTGCGCGAGAACTTCGACCCGGCGGCGATCGCCGCGTCCTATGCGCGGCACGGCGCCGCCTGCCTGTCCGTGCTCACCGACGTGCAGTTCTTCCAGGGCCACGCCGACTACCTGCAGGCGGCGCGCGCGGCCTGCACGCTGCCCGTGATCCGCAAGGACTTCCTCATCGATCCGTACCAGGTGGTCGAGGCGCGCGCGATGGGCGCCGACTGCATCCTGCTGATCGCCGCCTGCCTCGGCGACGGCCAGATGAGCGAGCTCGAGGAGGCCGCGATCGAGCAGGGGCTGGACGTGCTGGTGGAGGTGCACGACGGCGCCGAGCTCGGCCGCGCGTTGCGCCTGAAGACGCCGCTGGTGGGCATCAACAACCGCAACCTGCGCACCTTCGAGGTGACGCTGCAGGCCACGCTGGAGCTGATGGCGGGTGTGCCGGCCGATCGCCTGCTCGTCACCGAGTCCGGCATCCTGGTGCAGGCCGACGTGACGAAGATGCGCGCGGCGGGCGTGCACGCGTTCCTGGTCGGCGAGGCGTTCATGCGCGCGGCCGATCCGGGCGCGGCGCTCGAGGCCTTGTTCGGCGCGCCCAAGGCATGAGCAGCCAGTCCGACCTGCCGTTCGACGGCGCCGAGCGCGGCGGAGCCCCGGTCGTGCATCGCGCCGACGACCTGCCCGCCGCGTTCGCCTGCCTGCCGCCGGCCTGGCGCGCGGTGCTGAGGGGCTGGACGCCTGCTGCCGAGCACGCGGTCGTCGATGCGGTGCGTGCGGTCTCCGCCGATCGCGAGATCGCGCCGCCCGATCCGTTCCGGGCGCTGCGTCTGCTCGCACCGCAGGACGTCCGCGTGGTCGTCTTCGGCCAGGATCCCTATCCGCGGCCGGGCCACGCCGACGGGCTGGCGTTCTCGGCGGGCCACGGCAAACCGGTGTCGCTGCGCCGCATCTTCGAGATCCTGAAAGCCGACCGGCCGGGCTGGCAGCCGCCGGAGCGCTGGCTGCTGGACGGCTGGGCACGCCAGGGCGTGCTGATGCTCAACCCGGTGCTGACGGTCGAGGTGGGCTCTGCCGGAGCGCACATGAACTGTGGTTGGCAGTCGCTCACTTCCGATATTGTCCGCGTACTGGCTGCTCGGTTGGCTCCGCCGACGTTCCTGCTGTGGGGCAAGCCGGCCGGCGCTTTCTTCGACGCGAGCTGTCCGGCAAGCGCGCATCCGCGCGTCCTGCGCGCACGCCATCCCTCGCACGACTTCAAGCGCGAATTCATGGCCGACGGCAGCCACTTCGCCGCCACGGCCGGGCAGATCGACTGGTGGGCGCTTTGAGACACGGTCATGACGGTCACGTCGGAGGTGGCGGGCGTCGGGGTCTATCCAAACCCGAATCCAATGTGGTATAGTTGCGGGCTTCGCTGCGGAGGGGTGGCCGAGTGGTTAAAGGCAGCAGACTGTAAATCTGCCCGCTAACGCGTACGCTGGTTCGAATCCAGCCTCCTCCACCAAAAAGCGAAGATGTTTGAAGCGCGCTGTCCGCAGGCTCCAGGCGGGAGTAGTTCAATGGTAGAACCCTAGCCTTCCAAGCTAATGACGCGGGTTCGATTCCCGTCTCCCGCTCCAGTGCTGGGGATCAGCCAGCAAGACAGCAGCAGTACCGGTAGCAAGACTCGACAGATGTCGACAGCGGTTTGGATACAGGCCCCGCGCCAGTGTCCAAGCCCGTGTCGATGCCCATGTGGCTCAGTGGTAGAGCACTCCCTTGGTAAGGGAGAGGTCGCGCGTTCGATCCGCGCCATGGGCACCACTTCTTTTCCTCGACTTTTTTCGAACGCTTGACTAGGAGCGCAAGATGGCAAAAGGTAAATTCGAACGGACCAAGCCGCACGTCAACGTCGGCACCATCGGTCACGTCGACCATGGCAAGACCACGCTGACGGCAGCCATCACCACGGTGCTGTCGAAGAAGTTCGGCGGCGAAGCCAAGGCGTACGACCAGATCGACGCGGCACCGGAAGAAAAGGCGCGCGGCATCACGATCAACACCGCGCACGTGGAGTACGAGACGGCCAACCGTCACTACGCGCACGTCGACTGCCCGGGCCACGCCGACTACGTCAAGAACATGATCACCGGTGCCGCCCAGATGGACGGCGCCATCCTGGTGTGCTCGGCCGCGGACGGCCCGATGCCCCAGACGCGCGAGCACATCCTGCTGTCGCGCCAGGTCGGCGTGCCCTACATCATCGTCTTCCTGAACAAGGCCGACATGGTGGACGACGAAGAGCTGCTGGAGCTCGTCGAGATGGAAGTGCGCGAGCTGCTGGTGAAGTACGACTTCCCGGGCGACGACACCCCCATCATCAAGGGCTCGGCGAAGCTGGCTCTCGAAGGCGACACGGGCGAGCTGGGCGAACAAGCCATCATGAAGCTGGCCGATGCGCTCGACTCGTACATCCCGACGCCGGAGCGCGCGATGGACGGCGCCTTCCTGATGCCGGTCGAAGACGTGTTCTCGATCTCGGGCCGCGGCACGGTGGTGACCGGTCGTATCGAGCGCGGCATCGTCAAGGTGGGCGAGGAAATCGAGATCGTCGGCATCACGGTGACGCAGAAGACGACGTGCACGGGCGTGGAAATGTTCCGCAAGCTGCTCGACCAGGGTCAGGCCGGCGACAACGTCGGTATCCTGCTGCGCGGCACCAAGCGTGAAGACGTCCAGCGTGGCCAGGTTCTGTGCAAGCCGAACTCGGTCAAGCCGCACACGCACTTCACGGGCGAGATCTATGTCCTGTCGAAGGACGAAGGCGGCCGTCACACGCCGTTCTTCAACAACTATCGTCCCCAGTTCTACTTCCGCACGACGGACGTGACGGGTGCGATCGAGCTGCCGGAAGGCAAGGAAATGGTCATGCCGGGCGACAACGTGTCGATCACGGTCAAGCTGATCGCTCCGATCGCCATGGAAGAAGGTCTGCGCTTCGCCATCCGTGAAGGCGGCCGTACCGTCGGCGCCGGCGTCGTTGCGAAGATCATCGCCTGACCTTGCGTGATGCGGGCGCGGCGTCCTCGGGCGCCGCGCTCTCTTTCCCGAACTTCCGTCGGCCCCGCCGGCATCGCTCTTTGAGGACATCACCATGCAAAAGCAAAAGATCCGCATTCGCCTGAAGGCATTCGACTACAAGCTGATCGACCAGTCGGCTCTGGAAATCGTCGAGACCGCCAAGCGCACCGGCGCC
>Ga0302157_10004803_pt1 | contig 14569 bp, 14 predicted proteins | sample I_Bog_N3_3_FD_193502 | JGI IMG/M metagenome (GOLD analysis project Ga0302157, IMG submission 193502) | Peat permafrost microbial communities from Stordalen Mire near Abisko, Sweden - I_Bog_N3_3 | ecosystem: Environmental > Terrestrial > Soil > Wetlands > Peat | place: Sweden: Abisko, Stordalen...
AATGTAGCCCCGCTTCTCGCGTGTTCCTCGCCGACGGCGACGCCTTGGTGCTTCCGACCGACGACCTCGCCGCGATCCTGGACGCGTTGGCGACGCGCTTTGCTCGCCTTGATCGGGTGTCGTGTTACGCGACGCCGATCAATCTGAACGGGAAGTCGCCGGAGGACCTGAAGCGTCTGCGCGAGAAGGGGCTGACTCTCCTCTATGTCGGCGTCGAATCAGGGTCGGCCGACATCCTCGCGCGCATTCGTAAGGGGGCGAACCCCGATAAGATCGCCTTGGCACTCGATCGCGCGCACGACGCCAGCATCGGCGTCTCGGCGACGGTGATCCTCGGGCTCGGCGGACGTCGCTTGTGGCGGGAGCACATCGAGGGAACGGCCGCACTCGTTGATCGCGCGCCGCCCAATTTTCTCTCGACCTTGCAACTGCGCCTCGCTCCAGACGAAGTCGACGCGTCCGTGGTGCTTCGAACGCGACGGGCCATTCGAGCCGCAGGACGACGCCGGTATTCTCGACGAACAACATCTGTTGGTGCCCCCGTGAACCCGCCGCGGCCGGGGGTGTTCCGCTCCAATCACGCCTCGAATTGTCTGCCCCCGCCGGCACGCGCTGCCACAGGAGCGTGACGATCTCGTCGCGATCGTGGCGGCCGCGCGCGCGGGCGCTCCAGTGCTCCGACCGGAGTTCGAGCGCGGACTGTGACGGCATGCGCCCTCGCCATCGCGGCCGTGGTGATCGTCGTGGCCGCTCGCGTGCCGGCCGCACCTGGCGCTTTCGCTTCACGCTGGCTTTGGCCCTTCCGTGGCGGGCGTGTCGGGTGTCGGCAGAGACGACGGCCAAGTCGGGCCGCGGCGTTCCCGAGGCATGCCGATTTTTTGCCATCGTTTACGTCGGTGACATGGGGAACGCTCCTTCTGCGATCTTCTGGTCTTGTAACAAAACCAATATGTTATTCTGCGCTTCGCCGATCGTGCGGCTGCCTCATCCGCCGATCAACTCCAGCAACTGCTGCTCGGTCAAACGGCCGGCGGTGTCCGCGCCCTCCAGGAGTTCGGCGGCGAGTTCGCGCTTGGCGCGGTGCAACTCGACGATCCGCTGCTCAATGCTGTCGGCCATCACCAGCCGGTAGATTGTGACCGGCCGCGTCTGGCCAATGCGGTGGGCTCGGTCGGACGCCTGATCCTCCACTGCCGGGTTCCACCATGGATCGAGATGAACCACATAGTCGGCCGCGGTCAGGTTCAAGCCGGTGCCGCCGGCGCGCAGGCTGATCAGGAACAGCTCTGCCTCTCCCGCCTGGAACGACGCCACGCGGCGCTCGCGCTCGGCGGCCGGCGTGCTGCCGTCAAGATATGCATAGGTCACGCCACGCTCGTCCAGCGCCGCACGCACCAGCTCGAGGTGACCGGTGAACTGGCTGAACACCAGGGCCTTGTGCCGGTTGGCCCGCAACTCCTCCACCAACTCGATGAACGCCGCCAGCTTGGCAGCTGGCACCGCGACCTTGGGATCGATCAGCGCCGGATTGCAGCAGGCTCGGCGCAGCCGCATGAGTTCAGCGAGGATGTGGACCTTGCGCCGGCCGGCCGGCGCATCCAAGGCTGCGATGGCGGCCAGCGCCTTCTGCCGCAACGCCTCATAGAAGGCGCGTTCATCCGGCTCCATCTCCATCAGGATGGTTTGCTCGGTGCGTGGCGGCAGCTCGCTCAGCACCGCCGCCTTGGTGCGCCGCAGCAGGAACGGCCGCAGCAGCGTCTTCAGAGCCGCACGCGCCCCCGGGTCCCGATCGCGCTCGATCGGGCCGGCAAACCGCTTCTGAAACTTCTCCCGCGATCCGAGCAGCCCCGGGGTCACAAAGGCGAACAGGCTCCATAGCTCGTCGAGGTCGTTCTCCACCGGCGTGCCGGTCAGCGCCAGCCGGAACCCCGCCTGCAAACGGTGGATGACCTGCGCACGACGCGTCTCGGCGTTTTTGATCGCCTGCGCCTCGTCCAGCACCACCATCTGCCAGCGCCGGCCGCCGAGCAGCTCGGCTTCCTGATGCAGCAACCCGTAGCTGCACAGCAGCACGTCGCGCGCGCCGAGTCCTTCCACCAGCGCGGCGCGGTCGCCCCCGCTGCCCAGGCGATGCACGTTCAGCGTCGGCGCAAACCGCAACAGTTCCGCCGCCCAGTTCGGGCATACCGAGGTCGGCGCCACCACCAGGCACGGCCCTTCCGGCGCCCGATGCAGCATCAGCGCAATCGCCTGCACCGTCTTCCCCAGGCCCATGTCGTCGGCCAGACACGCGCCCGCCTCCAGCCGCGCCAGCCGGGCGAGCCAGGTGAAGCCTTCCTCCTGGTAATCGCGCAACTCAGCCTGCAGCGTTCCGGGCGTTTTCGGGGTCCAGGTTCCGGCCTCGCGCAACCGGGCAATGTGCTTGCGCCAGGCGGCATCCGCATCGACCTGGCCGGCTTCCTCCAGCAGGTCGCCGACCGCCGCCGCGCCCAACGCATGTATGCGCTGGCCGGCCTTGTCGGCCTCCGACACCGACGCGAGCTGGCGCAACTGCGTCTGCAGCCGGTGCGTCAGCGCCACGAAGCGCCCGTCGCCGAGTGGCACGAAGCGGCCCTGCGCACGGTCGAGCCGGTCAAGCAGGAAACGCATCTCCAGCACTTCGTCCGCATCGACGGTGACGCTGCCTTCGACGGCGAACCAGTCGCGCACCTGCCGGACCTTGAAGCGAATCGCCTGCGCCTCGACCGCCCCAACCGCCAGCTTGCGGCCCTGCGGCCATTCCACAACGATCGTGTCCGCCCCGGCCTGCTCGAGGTGCGCCTGCAACTCCAGCAGCAGATCGAGGCAGTGTTCCAGCCCGTCAACGACCACCTCATGCGCCACCGCTGCGCCGCACGCCTGCAAGGTTGGGCAGGCCTCCACCAGTGCGCGCCGCGCGGCGAGTTCGGCGTCCAGGTCGCGCCGGGACCGGACCTGCTGGCCGCCGAGGCTCGCCAGCACCGAGCGACCGCCCAACCCGGCGACATAGGCCGGGCCTTCGGCGCCGAACGGGCGCACCAGCAGAGTGATCTTCAGCCCGCCATCCTGGGCCGGGTCGCCCTGCGGAACCAGTTGCACCACCGGCGTCGTGATGCCCTCGCGGGCGGCGGCCTCGATCGCGTCGATCTCCGCCCGAATGGGCAACGACGGGTTGGCGCGCTGCACCAGGCTGATCACCCGCTCGCGCCCGTCCTTCGGCACGGTCAGGCCGCTGGCGCCGAGGATTTGCTGCACGGCAAGGAGCCGTTCGGACAGCTCGACCACCCGGTAGCGGCTTGGCGTCTCGGCTTCCAGGAACACGCTCGGCCGGTCCGCGGTGTGCGACAGTGCGATGCGGTAGGCGCCGCGCTGTTCGGTGACCACCAGTTCCACCGGATAGGCCACCAGTTCGATCGGCTGGAGACGGCTGCGCGCATCGAACACCGCCGGATGGCCGATCAGCGCTGGTAGAGCGCGGACCGGGTCGAATTCGTAGCTGTACTCGTCGTGGTACCAGCCCACCTTGTCACGGCGGATGGCGCGCAGCGCCCGCCGGTCCTCGCTGGTGAGGTAGTCGAGCCGTGGGTCCTGCTCATACAGGCGCTTCATCGCCACCGCGCGGCCGTCGGTCCAGCCGTCGCGGCCCTTGGGGGACTGCTCCGCGACCTCGATGTCCAGCTTGTCGGGATCAACGAACCAGGCAAGGCGCTTGGCCTTGCGCACCGGGGTTTCCCTGGGGCCCCTCGACGGCCCTGTGAACAGGAAGGCATCCAGGCTTTCGAGCGCGCGCTCCCAGGGCGGGGTGACCTGGATCAACTGCGTAAAGGTCACGCCAATCCCGCTGCCGGTGGCCTGCAGGAAGTCCGTGTACTGCGCTGCCGGGGCCACATCGGCGAGAATTTCGGCATAGATGCGCGCCGGCAACAGCAGCGTGTCCTTCACGCTCGCGAAGCGGGCGGCAAGTTCCGCTGCCCGTAGGCGCGCGCGGTCTGGACTGATGGCGTGCTCCGCCAGCGCCAGGCAGGCATCCGTGAGCGGATCAGCGGTCCTGAAATCCTTGAGCCGTTCGCTCTGCTCGCGCGCCTGGCCCTCCAGGCCCTGCGCCAACCAGAGCAGCATTCTCAGCGCGAGCCACGCGGCGGGATGCGGCCGTTGGTCCAGCGGCAGCACGTCAATGCCGGCCTGAATCTCGGCATGCAGCGTGGCGTCGTTCGCGCGCAGCAGCGCCATCAGGAAGAACAGGCCATGTGCGCCGTGCAGAAACAGCTTGCGCTTGCCGGCCTGCTTGCGCTGCTCCTTGAGCACCGCACGATAGAGGGCGATCGCCTCGGCGTTGTCCCCGGACAGGAAGCACAGCGTCGCGGTCGCGGTCTGGCGCAGGTGCCCGTCGGCCTCGTCCAGCTTCGCCAGCAGACCGCGAGCCTCGTCGAGCCGCAGGGCCAGCAAGTCGTGCTCCAGCAATGTCCGCCTTACCGTGCCAAAGCCGGGACGGTCCCGCTGCCCACGATACCGCGCGATCAGGTCCGGCAGGCCGGGGATTGCCAGACCACCGGCCAGAAACGCTGTGACCCGGCCCTCGAACAGGGCCTGCTGAATTGTCGGTGCGCGACTATCGAGCCAATCGGCGGCCAAAGGCACCTGGTGAAGCAGCCAGCCGAGCAAGGTGGTCAGGCGTTGCGGGGCAAAGGCGCTGTCGTGCTGGTTGCAGTGGGCAATGAAACCGGATTCGTCATTGGCATAGACGGCCAGCCGGGCGAGCCGGAGTATGGGCTCCGGGTCGGTCATCGGCTTGCTCAGTTGATACATGCCCGCAAGCTGCGGTGGAAAAGCCCGGCGTACCGCCGCGATCAGGCGCTCGCCCTCCGGCGACGCGACGGCGTCAATCGCAACCGGATGCAGCAGCACCAGCGGGCAGGCAAGGTCCACGTCCAGCAGGTCCTCGCGGCGCAGGAGTTCCAGCACAGGATTGACCGCCGCGACGGTCCAGGCCCGGCCCTCCGGCGTGCGCAGGCCGCTGCGGGAGATACAGTCGAAGAACACGGACTTATTGGACGCCAGGAACACCAGGCTTTTCAGCCGAAGGACGGTCTTCGGCCCCGGCGGGAGGCGGGTGTAGCGGTCCCACAGAGTCTGGGTGTCCGGGCGGGTGCGAATCGAGCTTGCCATCGACAACTGCAATGCCGGATCGACCCCGTTCGCGAAAGCCTCCGTCTCTTGAGTTTCGCGTGGTGGCCCGCGATCGCGGCGGCCGCTCGGCCGGGTGCGCGTTCCACCCTGCCCGGTTCGGGGCTTGCGTTCAGCCGGCCCCCGCGGGTGCAAGAGCGGGGGATGCGCACATCGCCGGACTGATATACAATGCCAGGCGTGTATCCAAGGAAGGAGCCTGGCATGCAGGTCGGAAAATGGGGCAACAGCCTGGCGGTGCGTCTGCCAGCATCAGTCGTCGAGATGTTGCGGCTCAAGGAAGGCGATGAGATCGAGATCGAGATCGCCAGCGAGCGCACGTTCAGGGTGAGGCGCGACGGCGGCCGCGAGCGGGCGCTCGAGCAACTTAAGGCGCTGCAACGGCCTCTGCCGCCCGGTTTCCGGTTCAGCCGGGATGACGCGAATGAACGTTGAGGTGTTCCTCGACAGCAACGTGCTGGTCTACTCGATGGTGACGGATGACCCACGCTCTGCCATCGCGACAGCTCTGCTCGAGCGAGGAGGCACCATCAGCGTTCAGGTTCTGAACGAGTTCACCAGCACCGCCATTCGCAAGCTCAAGCGATCCTGGTCCGATGTCACGGCCGCATTGGCAGCATTTCGGAAGCTGTTACCGAATCCGCTTCCCGTCACCTTGGCGATGCATGAAGCAGCACTGGAGATCGCGCAGCGGGACCGCCTTAGCTTCTATGACGCGCTGATCGTTGCCGCCGCGCTGGAGGCGGGTTGTTCGACGCTTTTGACCGAGGACATGCAGGACGGCCGGGTGATCGACGGGCGCCTAACCATCCAAAATCCATTCGCTCAGGCCCAACAAACCGGAGGCCGATGAAGGGCGCCGCATGTCGCTTGGGCGTAGCCGGCAGTTCAGTGCTGGCAAGCTTGGTGCCCGGACAGTCCGGCCCGGACTGATGGCAATTCGTTGGCCGGTGTCGCCTGTTCGGCAGCCTCGCCAGGGTCGGGGCGGAACTACTCTGGTTGGGTTATCTCGACCGCGCCTGGCATCGCTCGAACGCCCCGGTCGAATGTGACCAGACAAGCACAGCGAGCGCGACCTGCTTCGGCCAGAATTACCCCATCAGCAAAATCGCCGCCCGCCACCAGCATGGCCAGTCCCGCCTCGGCGAGGGTCCGATCGACCTCCACGGTGCGGCTTTCGATCAGCCGCCGCAGCACCTTCGCGACGTCATCGGCGACATAGCGGTACGCACGCCGGAGGACCCAGACCACTTCGCACAGCACAACGGTGGAGAGCACCACGGCTTCGGCGGCCTCGATTGCGCGGGCGGCCGCCTCGGCTTGGGCCTGGTCATCCCAAACCAGGTAACGGACGACAACGTTGGTATCGGCGGCAATCCTCATGCCGGCGCTGACGCGGAGTCGCCGTGCTCTATCGCTTCCTGCATTTCCTGCAGCGTCACCACGGGTTGACCTGGCCGCTGCAGGACGCCGCGCAGATCGGCGATAGCCGTCAGATCCTCAACCGGGCGCAACTCCACGCGCCCGCCGGGAAGCAGCGCGACACCGAGTTTCTGGCCCGGCCCGACGCCGAGATGCTCGAGTACGCTCTGTCGCAGGGTCACCTGACCTTTGGCGGTGACGGTCAGTTCGATTGCCATAGCCGCCTCGCTTGAACGCGGGGCAAAGAGTAAGGCACTTACTCCCTTACTTCAAGGTCGTGCTATTTTGGGCGTGCCGCAGCGGGAGCGGCAGACCGGCACGCTTCCAGTAGGTCGGCCAGCTTGGCGACCAGTGACCAAGGGCCGGATCACGCCGGCGACTGGGCAAATGTCTCCTGGCAGAACCTTGCGCAGTCGACCACGTCATTCCAGTCGAAGCGCTCAGCCGCTTGGGCCATGGCGCCAATCACTGCGAGCTTCGCTACTGCCCCGGGCTCTGGCCGGGCATGCTCGGCCCGGACCCGGCTCACATCCATCATGGCGTCCTCGGGGTCGAGATCGCGTTCGTCCATTGCGTCGACGAATTCCTGGAGGCCGGGAAAAGCGGCCGTCGCGGCGGCCATGGCCTCTCTGACCTCCTCGCTTCGTGGCTCTCGGCCTGCCGCGAACGCATCGGCGAGCCCGCGGCACGCGCGGCTGCCCTTCTCGGGGTCGTAGTCCGTTGCAAAGAAAGTGTAATCAGCCGCTTCAGCCATGTGCCCGCTCCCGCGTAAAGGCACGCTGGAACATGGCCCGAGTCCTTGCAAGAGGGCGCCCCGGGATCGGCGCTCCGCGACCTCCCATTGCCTTTGGCCTGCCCCATCCGATCAGCGAGCCACTGCCGAGACGATCGACCGAGGATATGTCGGCATCGACATCTACGTCGGCCTAACCCTGCTCGATCCCCGGCCGGTATTCGAAGCGTTCGCCGGCTTCCTTGCCGGCATTGTAGGCAGTGGACAGGACCCTCTTGCGGGCGGTTGCCCGTCGGTGGAACGTGAGGCCCAGCCGCTCCAACTCGTCGTCGATCATTGCGTCCTTGATCGGCACCAACGCGCGTCCGTTGCTGCCGACGCTGGCCTTGTCGCGAGCCTGCCGCAGCCTCTGGAGCTTCTGGTTGATCCCTCGCGCCAAACCCAGCTGGAATGAGTTGGTGGCCGACCGCCGATGACCGCTGTCGGCCGAGCGATAGAATTCGCCAGCCTGGAACGTGGCCGTTTCGCTCACAAAGGCCCGCGCAATCAAATCGTGCAGGTAGACCGTTGCCTGCACATCGGCTGGCAAGCCGAAGAAAATATAGCGCAGCGTGGCGTCCTCGCCAGTCTCGGCCCAGACCCGGCAGTCAAAGAACGCGGCGATGGTGGCCATACAGTCATCGATCGGCCCGCGCCGCTTGCGGTCGGTTTCGACGCCGATGCCCTCACAGCTTTGCTTCCGCAGATCGAGTTCGCTGAGGTTTAGCCGGTAACGGTCCAGCAGTTCCGCCACCTTTTCGGCTGCCGCCAACGCCTCTTGCTCAGTGCAGCCTTGCTCGACCGTCTTGGCGCGAAGGGCGCGGATGCGGTGCACAAGCCGGTCGAGGTCAGCGGTGTCGTCCGTTGGCCGGGCCGCCGATAGTTTCACCCGCTCCCGCAGGGAGTCGAACAGGTTGCGACCCTCCCGATGAAACGTTCCGCCGGCGATCGCTGCGTCGATCGCCGAGGCAACAGCATCAAGGTTCCCACGTGCCGAACCATTTGCCGCGCGCAATGCCAGGGTTTCCACCAGGACGGCGGCGATGCGGGTGTAGGCGCTCGCCAGTTCGGGTGCTCCTCCGTTGCGGGCGGTACTGACGCTGAGCAGGACCTCCATCAGCGCGTCCTGGTTGGCGAAGCATCGGGCCTGGGCGAGTTCTTGGGCGGTGGGATCGCGGCCCAGCGTGGCCCAGGCGGCGGCCAACGCATCCAGCCTATTCTCATCCGGCCTGAACGGCAGCTTCGGTTTTCGCGCGCCGGCAGCACAGAACGTCGCGCGAGGCGCAAGGCCGTTACGGACAATGTGCCGGTAAACCGCTTCGGCGCAGCGGACGCCATTACCGAGGCCGCGATTGCCAGGGCGAACGAAACTGCGGGCGAGCACCAGCGCTTCGTCATCCAGCGGGACCAGGGGTCTCGTGGCGGCAATATGAGCGCCATCAATTTCGGTGAACAGGCCGAACGACACACCGCCGCCGATCTCATTCGAGAATGCGGTCGGCAGCAAAGTGAGCCTTTCGTCCGTCGCCAGATCCTCGAAAATGCGGTCGGAGAGGCGCGCAAGCCTGATCCGGCTCCGGCGCAGCAGCGTCGCAGCGGCGATGTCGTCCGGTGGCCGCCCCTTCATGGCGCGGGCGAGCCGGTCGAAGGCGGTTGCCCCCATAAGAGAGGGCTCGCTCAAGGCCAGTTCCAAGGCAAGCGATCTCGCGACCAGCCATTGCGGGGTCTCGGCGAACGACGGGTGACCACCGAGCCATTGGCGCGCCATGGTTTCAGTCTTATCGCGGCTGACGAAGGCCAGCGCCTCGGCACTCAAAGCCGACAGCCTGTCGGAAATATTGAACGTCATCTCCTCTGGATTGAACGATCTCGCCGTGGATTCGGTCAAGGTATGCAGGGCGCATCTCGACGCTCGACGGGCACCGGACGACGCTCGCCAACGCCATCCGCGGCGTTCACCCGGCCGAAAGGCTTATCATAGTGTCGCCATACATCAGCCTTCGTGCTGTGGTTGCTGCGGGTTGTCGGACATGGGCCGCCAGGCCGTGGCGAAGGAGCCATAGTCCAAGCTGTCGTGGATCGTGATGAGCTGGCCGGGGACACCAACAAGCGGTGCTTGGATGCGGTCGACACCTTGAAGGGCGAGGGCGTTTCGGTGCATCCCATTTCCGGCCATCGACAACAAGACCATCGTGGGCGTGACAGGGAAATCGTCGAGGGGCCGTTCAACTGGCTCTCGGCCGTGTGGGAGCCGGCGCTCCGTGGCATTCGTCACGAGACATCATGGTAGATCACGGGAGAGCACGCCCCGCCCATCATATCGAAGGCGGTGGCCGAGATTGCTGGTCTGGGGGTGCGCGTATGATCGAACCACGCCGACCGCATCCCGGTTTCGCAGCGCACCGCGACGCCCTTCAGGAACGATTGCTGGCGTCGCGCGCGACACCAGCCGAGCGTGCGACGGCGCTTATGGTGTTTGCGGAAGTCCTCCGCCGGCTCGGCCGCCAGACCCACGATTGCGCCGGCACCGCCACCGAGATCGGCGACAGGCTCGGTGTGGACAAAGTCTCGATGTCCAAATCCCTGGCCCTGCTGGAGCGGATCGGCGCCATCGCCCGGGTCAAGCGCGGGCGCAACAAGATCATCACCGTCACGCCCGAGGAGCTTACCGCGGCGACGTAAACCATCACGCCGAAGCTGTGGACCGCTACCGGGCCAACGTCGTGCCGCTCGGGCGGGGGCGCCATACGCCGGGATGACGAACCGCCGGCAGCGGCGCAGCCACCGGCCACGGCCAGCAGTTGCGCGCTGCGGCGCCAGCCGTAACGATTGCACTCAGTCGATATGGCAGAGCTGCCGAGCGCCCCTGTCTCCCGGTTCTGCGGATGGTGGGTGATGGTCCGCCTCGAAGAGGCACCAAAGCTACGACACGTCCTGCAGGGGCGGCCGTCGGCTGAGAGAGTCGGCGCATGACACCCAGCGTCGCAGCGTCCGTTTGGCCGGCTGTCGTGTGGTCGCCGAACCAGCTCGCGCCGGCCGAGCCCCTCACACCCGTGAGCTGATAGGGGTGTGCCCGGCGTGCGGATCGTGGCGTGATCGAGCTCCTGGGTGACGTCTCACACCCGTGAGCTGATAGGGGTGTGCCCGGCGTGAGCCCCGCGCACGCCGTCCAGCTCGACGGACGGAACATGCGGCGCCGGCGCCAGTCACCCAGCCGATGGTCCTGATGAACAACGCCTGGACCATAACGATCGCGCCGGCCGCGACGCGCACCTCTTTCAGCGGGTCGCCACGAAACCAACCGGGGCCGCTTCCGGTCCGTTTTGGCCGGCAAGCATGGCAAGCGACGGTCTCGATCGGCTACAATCACGGCCATGAGCACGACGCAGAAAGCGATGATCGCAGGGTTCACCTCGGCCGAGCGGGAGTACATCCGCAGCGAACTTGATATGTTCTTCTCCACGCTGCCGAGCGTGGCGGAGGGTTTCCAGATCAAGACCTGGCGCGGCGGTCCGCAGGCCGGCAAGCCCAAGATCCCGCAGGCCGCCCAAGGCCTGCTGGACCGGGGGATTATGCGGCTCGACCTGACCGGCCGCCTGCCGATGTTGTTCTTCACCGACGCCGGCCTCGATGCACTGCGCACGATGATGGCGGACGGACGCCTCGCCGATCCGAAGAAATTCGCGCATGTCCGCCGGGAGCTTGGGATCGACCCCGATCCCGAAACGGCGGCAGCCGACTGAGCAAGCCGGCGCGGATCGCATCGGGCCCGGGCACGATCGCGCCGCTGGGGAACCGTTCCTCGGCATTTCAGTTCAGCCGCCGTTTGTCGGGCTTGCCCCACCTGGCCTCGCGCAACGCCCAAACGGTCCTGTCCAGGTGCAGCTCGCCCCGCGCGTCCCGGTCGACCATGCCGGCAAAGTAGCCTCCCGCCGAGCTTCGGAAATGATCCCGTGGCTTCGCAGCGACCAGGGCCAGGGCCAGGGCCGCCCGCTCGCGGCCCATCACCGCACAGGCTTTCGCCCAAAGCGGCCACGAGACCCCCAGCTCTGTCCGCAATCCTGTCCCGGCCGCGACCACGAGCTCGGCCCATGTCGGCAGGCCGGGCAACGCAGCCAGCACGTAGAGGGCCAAGGTCGGCACCAACTTGAGAAGCTGGGCGGCGGTCAGTCGCTCAACCCGTGCCACCGGTGGGCTGGCACCCTGCGGCTTCTCCGTGCGGCAGGGAGCGGCGGAGGCAGTCACCGATCCACCGGTTCGACTACTTTCCTCGGGAGCCACTACGTGTTCGACCCTCGCGCGGCTGGCGGGGGGCTGGATCACCGGCGGCCCCGGCGCCCGCGGCTCTACTGTATCCGAAGGATTAGAACCTAGCTTTGTACCTAAGGTGTCGGGCCCCATGGGGGACCCGTAGGGGTGTGTATAACTCGATTCCTCGCGCGTAACCCACTGCTCGGCCTCGGTTTTGAGGCGCTCCAGCCTCGCCACGGTGAACGCCATCTCTTCGGAGCGGCCGGCGCCCTTCACGGCGCCCGCCAGCCGGGCGGCGTCGGCCGCGAGGACGGGCCAGCCCGCGGGCATGTCGCCCAGCTCGGCCAGCGTCTCGCCGACCCGCGTGATCCCGCGGCGTGCCTGGATGGCGCGTTTGTTCAGCTCCCGCTTCAAATTCCGCTCCGCCTGCGCCGCGGCGGCCAGCCGGCGGAATTCGTCGGTTCGGGCCGCCAGCGGGGACAGATCGAAGCCGAATGACTTACTGACGATGATCCGCCCGGCGGCGTCGCGCTGGCCATATCGCTTCCCGGTCTCGCTATCCTTGGCGACCAGAATCCCCGCCTCGAGCAGCGGCCGTAACCGAGCCTTCACCCGCCCCTCGGTGACTTCGAGAATCTCGGCCAGGTGCCGGTTCGAAGGCCAGACAATCGGGCGGTTTCCTTCCTCCCAATCCACGGCTCGAGTCTGCTTCACCAGAAAGGTCAGCAGCGTGTCCGCGTAGGCCGGCAATCCGAGGTATGGCCTGGCTTCCTGAAACGCGGACAGCAGGTGAAACTGCTTGGCGGTGCCGGCCGGCAGACCGGCCCACGCGTCCGCCCGGTGGAGGGCGGCGTACATCTCCGGGGTCCACCGGCGCTCGCCGGTCGGCCGCTGTCTGCGCGCCGCGTCTTGAACGATCCCCGATCCGCCGCCCGATGGCGGGGCCGACGTGCCGCGTAATCCACGTGGCCCTTTGGGCACGGCTCTCCCGTGCGCCTCACGGGCGCTTTCCGTCTCCATCTCGATCCTCTCTCTCGATTGGATCGCGACGGGCAAGCCTCTCCCGCCAGCGAAAACGGACGTTTTCACTTGACTTCGAGGCGTCTGACGACTAGGTAGGGGTCAGCAACGTTTTATCTATGGCCGTCAGGCCCGTCACGACTTGCCTCCAAAAGCCCGCTGCCAGGCGGGCTTTCTGGTGTTTTAGGGGGTCTTCAGCTCGCTCTCATCCTCCAGCGCTCGGCGAAAAAGAGACCAGGACATCGCCGCGGCTGCGCTCACCGCGTTCATCACGCCAGCGGTGTCGTCCGATTTGCTGGCCGATCGGCCGCGACTCGGTACGAAGGCCCCTTCCAGCAACATGTTCCCTATAGGCGGCAAATCACCGGCAACCCGCGGTCGTGCGGCGAGGGGTGCTGTCCACCCGGCAAACGGAGAGGCCTGCTGGAAGCGGACTCTGAACCGAGCCTCGCCCAGGGCGCGGCGATGTTTCACGGCCTCGAACACCGCTGCCTCGGAGACGACGGTGAATGCCTGTTTGATGTGCCGGCTTTCCGCCACGTAGCTCTTAAACCCAGTCGCCCCGGCTGAGCCGCGCGGCATGGCGTTGATGTGCTCGCCCGTCGTCATGCCCTGCGAGCTGTCGATCGTTACCGCATGGCCGAAGCCAAGCTGCAATCGGCCGGTCTTCCGGTCGGTCAACCGGTCCCAGGTGACCCGGCCGTCGCGGCCTTTCGCGTCGCGCAGGATGATGCCGTCATCCGTCCACCCGCGGACTTCCAGCACATGGCCGTTGCTGCCGATGAAGCTGGGCTTGCCGTTTACCGTCGCGTAGGTCTTGGCGTACAGCCGCACCTTGTCGCCGGTCGCCATCGACCACACGCCGTCCATCGGGCTCGCTGTCGTAAGCGATATCATGCGGCCAAAAAACCCTAACTTCCTGTCGTTCGCAAGAATGATGAATCTCCGTAATAAGCATTCAAGAATAGTCCTAATATCACAACTCGATGACACCAGGACCGTCCTGGACGAAAGCGATAAAAAGCTATTCGAATCCATCGTGGAGTGGGCACCTGATGTTCAGAGAATGGCAGGTGATATTGTGAAGGCGCTTGGGTTCGAGACGCAGGGCCTCGCTCCCTGATTTTGTAGCGCTGACCCGCTATCGCACCGCCGACGACTATGCCGAGAGCCGTGCTGATCGGACGGCTGATGCTCGCGCTGGCACGAGCCGACACAGTGGCGGTCGAAGCGGCCTTCAGATCAGAACGGCGACGGGCTGAAGGTCGGCTTCGCCGCCGCTTCCTCGCGGCGCTGACGTTCGCGCGCCGCCGCGACGCCGCGGCGCGCGATCTCCGCTGTCTGATCGCGCATCTGGCGCAGGAATCCGTTCACTTCCTGCGCCAGTTCCGTGATGACCTCGCCGTTGCGGTTCACCGAGCCGGGCGCAGCGCCGTCCGCTCTCTGCGCCGCGGCTGCCATCCGCGCGCTTGAGCACGTGGCTCCCGACCTGCAGAACGCCGCCCCTGCACCGCGACCGACGCCGGGCAAGCCCACGCCCGACATCCAGGAGACCGAGCACAGCCTTATGCTGGAGGCCGTCGGCAGGCCTGCCGCCGAGCGCGTCACCCCCGCGATGCCAGGGCAAGCAGTGCAGCCTGGGATGGCGCGCAGCCTCACCGAGATCGAGATCGCCGGAGGCAGCTCGCCGGCCGACGCTCGCGCCCGCATGAACGAGACCGCGTCCATCCGCCAGCAAGCGGAGGAGGCAACGCCGTTCCCATTCGACCCGATCAGCGTGGCCGACATGCGCGGACATCTTGACGTCCTGACCGCCGAGCTGCGGGCGCTCGTTTCAAGGGCGGCACCGGGCATGGCCGCCGATTAGGGAATCGACATGAACGGACTGGATTTCGTTGCCTA
>Ga0302157_10004806_pt1 | contig 14567 bp, 11 predicted proteins | sample I_Bog_N3_3_FD_193502 | JGI IMG/M metagenome (GOLD analysis project Ga0302157, IMG submission 193502) | Peat permafrost microbial communities from Stordalen Mire near Abisko, Sweden - I_Bog_N3_3 | ecosystem: Environmental > Terrestrial > Soil > Wetlands > Peat | place: Sweden: Abisko, Stordalen...
TAAGGCTGGATGGACCTACGAATTGCAGAGGGACGATGCACGGAATTGCGGTAGAGAAGAAGGCGTTGACGTTTCAGGAGCTGTTGTTTGGCTTGCAGAAGTTTTGGGCGGAGCGCGGGTGCGTGCAGCAGCAGCCGTATGACGTGGAGGTGGGGGCGGGGACGATGTCTCCGGACACGTTTTTGCGGGTGCTGGGGCCGAAGCCGGTGCGGATTGCCTATGCGCAGCCGAGCCGGCGGCCGGCGGACGGGCGCTACGGCGAGAACCCCAACCGGCTATTCCGGCATACGCAACTGCAGGTGATTCTGAAGCCGCCGCCGGAGAATATTCAGGAGCTGTACCTGGCGAGCCTGGAGGCGATCGGGATCGATCTGCGGGAGCACGACCTGAAGTTCGAAGAGGACAATTGGGAGTGGCCGGTTGGCGGCGCGTGGGGCGTGGGCTGGCAGGTGATGCTGGATGGGCTGGAGATTACGCAGTTTACCTACTTCCAGCAGTGCGGTGGCATGGACCTGGACCCGATCTGCGGCGAGATTACGTATGGGCTGGAGCGGATTGCGGGCTTTCTGCAGGACGTGGAATCGATCTACGACATTGTGTGGGCGGTGGAACCGGACACTGGCCGCAAGGTGACCTATGGCGATATGCGGCTGGCGGAGGAGGAGCAGTTCTCTGCGTACAGCTTTGACTATGCCGAGGTGGACAAGCTGTGGGAGCATCTGCGTCTGTATGAGGCGGAGTGTCTGGACCTTTTGAAGCGGGCGGCGGCGATCTTTGGCGAGAAGAGCACGGCGGATGCGCTGGAACTGAAGCGGTTTCCGGTGCTGGGCGCATATGAGCTGGCGCTGAAGTGTTCGCACGTGTTCAACCTGCTGGATGCTCGGGGAGCGATCAGCGTGACGGAGCGCGTGGGCGTGATGGCGCGGATTCGTGCGCTGGTGATCGGAGTGGCGAAGGCGTACGCGGCGCAGGGACTGGCCGTCCAGGCAGAGGCGCTTCGCGCAAAAGCAAGAGCAGGTACGGCTGTGGCTGGTTGAGGTATTGCGACCCCGCCCATGACGGGGAAGCTGTCATGAGTGGGGCACCCGAGCGGTTTTGGGCAGTACGGGCGAAATGCGGGGATTCTTCGCTGCGCTCAGAATGACAAAGCTAAATAGGATGACAAAGCTAAATAGGACGACAAAGCTAAATAGGACGACAAGACTCGATAGGACGACAAGACTAGATAGGACGATGTGATGGCGGAGTTTTTGTTTGAGATTGGGTTGGAAGAGGTGCCGGCGCGGATGATTGCCGGCGCGCAGGCGGAGTTGCAGCGGCGTGTGGTGGGGATGCTGGAACGGGAGCGGCTGGTGTCTGGCGAAGTTGTGTCGAAGAGCTTTTCGACGCCGCGGCGGCTGGCGGTTTGGGTGGGGAGCGTGGAGGAGCGGCAGGCGGATTCGGCCGAGGAGTTGATGGGGCCGGCGGTGAAGATTGCCTACAAGGACGGCGTGGCCGGGCCGGCGGCGATGGCGTTTGCCAAGAAGGCGGGCGTGGATGTGGCCGCGCTGAAGCGGGTGGAGACTCCGAAGGGCGAGTACCTGGCGGCGACTCTGGTAAAGAAGGGGCGCGCAGCGGCGGAGGTGATTGCGGAAGAACTGCCGAAGGAACTGGCGGGGATCTACTGGGCGAAGAATATGTACTGGCGTCCGGGTAAGCCGGAGCGGTTTGTGCGGCCGGTGCGATGGCTGCTGGCGCTGCTGGGCGAGGTGGTGGTGCCGGTGGAGTTTGGCGGCAAGACGGCGGGCAAGGTGACGTACGGACACCGTGTGCTGGCGGCGGATGCGGCGATTGCGATTGGGTTTCCGGATGAGTACGAGCAGGCGCTGCTGGGCGCGAAGGTGATTGCCGATGTGGAGAAGCGGCGGCAGGTGATTCGCAAGGCGCTGGATAAAGTATGCCGTGGGATTGAGGGCGCGCGGTGGCGCGAGGACCATGCGCTGGTGGACAAGCTGACGCATCTGACGGAGTGGCCAAGCGTGATTGCGGGGGCGTTCGACCGCGACTACCTGACGCTGCCGGAAGAGGTGCTGGTGACGGTGATGCGGGATCACCAGAGTTATTTTGCGGTGGAAGCGGACGGGAAGCTGGCGCCACATTTTCTGGCGGTGTTGAATACGGAGACGGACGCTCAGGGCGAGGACGTGATCCGGCATGGGAACGAGCGGGTGCTGCGGGCGCGCTTCAACGATGCGCGGTTCTTCTGGGAGTTTGACCAGCGGGTGACACTGGCGGACCGCTCGGCACTGCTGGAGAAGGTGACGTTCCAGAAAGACCTGGGCAGCTATGCCGCCAAGAGCGACCGGGTGCTGGCGGTGGCGGAACGGCTGGCGACGCGGCTGGCCGAGCGCGGCTGCACGCTGGATGGTCCGGCGCTGGTGCAGGCGGTGCGGCTGGCGAAGACGGACCTGACGACGGAGTTGGTGAAGGAGTTTACCGAGTTGCAGGGGCAGGTGGGTGGGCTGTATGCGCGGGCGCAGGGCTACACGGCTGCGGTGGCAGATGCGATCTACGATCAGTATCTGCCGAAGTCAATGGAGGACCACGTGCCGCGGACTGTGGAGGGAGCGGTGCTGGCGCTGGCGGACAAGGTGGATACGATTGTGGGGATGTTCGGGCTGGGGCTGGAGCCGACGGGGTCGAAGGATCCGTTTGCCCTGCGGCGGGCGGCGAATGGGATTGTGAAGATTCTGGCGGAGGCCGAGCCGGCGCTGCCGCTTACGCTGGGGGATGTGGTGGATGCGGCTTCCGCGAGTGAGGCGGTGCGGGTGAAGGTGGAGGTGTTCTTCGCGGAGCGGCTGGAGTTCTATCTGCGCGAGGCGAAGGGGCAGGCGTACGACGTGGTGAAGGCCGTGCTGGCGGCGGGGGCGAACGATGTTCGCGACGCAGTGGCGCGAGCCGAGGCTGTGACGGCGGTGCGTGGATCCGAAGATTTCGCCGCGGTTTCAGCCGCGTTCAAGCGGATGAAGAATATTCTGGCGCAGGCGGCGGAGAAAGGCGATCTCCCGCAGGGCGATGCGGACGAGGTGAGCGGCGCGCATCCCACGGAGACGATTTTGACGGCGCAGGCCGCGGAGATCGGTGGGGACGTGAAGGAGCTGACGGCGGAGCGGAAGTACGTGGGCGCGCTGGAGGCGATGGCGACGCTGCGTCCGTATGTGGATGCGTTCTTCGACCAGGTAATGATTATGGATCCGGATACGACGGTGCGGCACAGGAGGCTGCGGATGCTGCAGCGGATTCTGCGGACGTTCTCAGGGATTGCGGATTTCTCGGAGATTGTGACGCAAGGCTGAAAAGCGAATCACAGAGATCACGGAGAAAAAGAGAGAGCACAGAGTGCGCGTCAGCCGAAGCGGGGGGTGAGCAGGATGTATTGCTCGATGACGCGCTGCTCGAGGACGGATTTGTCGGGGTTGGAGGGTTTGTAGCGGATCTGGAGCCGCTTGTCCTTCATCTGGCGGACGAATTCTTCGGCTTCGACCTTCTTTGAGAATTCGTGGGTGTACTTGCCGTAATGGTATTTGTCTTCGAAGTAGTAGCTGTATTGCAGCGTGGCCAGAAAGCGCGAGGTATGCGCGATGCCGGCGACCTTGCCGCTGAGGATGCGGCCTTCAGTGGAGGGCCAGCCCTGGGCGTCCTCTTCGTCGCGGCGGCGGCGCCAGCGGCGGATGTAGAGGGTAGCCCAGCCGCCGATGAATAGGAGCGGCCATTGGTAGGCCTCGTTCCAATGGCGGAAGTAGTGGAGCAGGTGCTGCCACCCGACTTGAGGGATTGCGGCCATGCTTGGAACGGTAGCACGAGATGAGCGAGTGGCTGCGAAGAAACAGGGGAGATGGTTTTTCAGTTTGGGGCGTGGCTGGCGACGCGTGATTATTCGTGGCGGTTTGTGGGCGGGTTATGTGTCGGGCCTTCAGCCCTCGGGATCTCTGAGAGGTTGCTGACCTAGGCCTGCGGCCTAGGCTGGTATATGTCGGGCCTTCGGCCCTGTGGACAGCGACTGCCTGGCAATCCTCAATGGAATGACAATCCTCAATGGAATGACAAGCCTTGGCAGCATGGCGATGCGCGGTGGGATGGCAATCCGCGGCGGCGGATAGGTTGAGTTCGGGGGCGGCGACGGCCTGGATGGTGGTTATGGCGGCGGCGTATAGGTCGGGAGCGTCGTCGTCGTCGAGGTTGGGGCGGGCGAGTTTGAGGAGTTCGGGGTCGGCGGGGCCGTCTTCGAGGTGGTCGGGGACGAGTGGGGCGGAGTTGAGGGTCTGGTTGGGCGCGGCGGCGAGGTTGCGCAGGGCGTTCTGGAGGATGAATCCGAGCAGGCCGGCGCGTTTGAGGTCGATGCGGTTGCAGGCCAGGCGGGAGGCGACGCCGAGCAGGGCGCGCTGGACGTCGTCGCGGGTGTCGAGGCGATCGATGAGGAAAGGATCGTTCTCGATGACGGTCATGATGACGTCGTCGCGGTGGACGTAGCACATGTACTCGTTCTGCATGGCGGTGGCGCGGCAGCGGATGCCGGTCTCGTCGGAGGAGTGCATGCATTGGTGCGGCTTGGACGGCTCGCGCATGAAGTCTTTATAGCTGGCTGGCATGGTGTACCCCCCCGGGGGTGTCGAACGATGTTGCTGAAACGGTTGCGGTTGCGTGGTGGGAGTGACGGATGAGTTAACAGGGAACAGAGGACAGGGAACAGAGGACAGAGGGCAGGGTTAAATGCGGTGGCCCGGCGGGATTCGCCGGGCCATTTGGGTTGATTTCAGTCTGTTAACAGAATACCAAGTGGAGCATAACTGCTATGCCATGTTTTTTGGGGAAAGATGTTGTTTGGGATGTGGGAGATGCGGGGTTTTGCACCGGGTTGGGGGGTTGACACCGATTGCGGGTGGTTCGGGCGGAAGGGTTGGCGCGATGACATTGAGATTGGGTTATGACATTTAGGTTGGGCTCTAGTTGACGCGCTGGAGGCGGGCGATGAGTTTTTCGGCGAGGGGTTCGCCGGATTCGGTCCAGAGGAGGCGGCTGGAGATGCCGCAGTTTTTCTCGACGAGCAGGGTGAAGGCGAGGAGCTTTTCGATGTTTTGCTGGATGTGGAGCTGGGCCTCGTCGTCGAGGGGCTCGTCCTGATTGGTCTCCAGGACCCAGGGGGTGTCGAGGCCGAAGTCGACGAGCAGGTGACCGTTCTGCTCGTAGCCGGCGACGTCGAATTCTGGGCCGAAGCCGAGGATGCGGACGACGTGGGGGCGCAGTTTCCAGGGGGTGTCATGGGCTTCGGGATCGATGTCGATCTCGGTCTCGTCGTCGAGGTCGGGGTCGACGTCGATGCTGCCGTAGGCGGAGGGCGGCGGCTCGAGCGCCCAGAGTTGCCAGCGCATCTCGAACTCGTAGGCCATGTCTTCGTGAAGCTGCTCGGTGGCCTCGGCGACGGCGGCCTCGATGGCGGCGTCGCTTGCTCCAGGTGTGGGGTCAATTTGCGGGGGATGGCCGACCGGGGTGTCCTGGCTGGTGTCCACGTAAATGCGCTGGTAGGTGGGCGGCTCGGTGAAGTCGATGGGGTAGGCGGAGGCCGCGGAGACGCGTTTGGCGCCTACGATGGCGAACTGGCGCAGCACGCCGGCGAGCGCAGCGGGGAGTGCTTCCAGGCGGAAGTTGGGGTACCAGAGGCTCAAATACAGACGATCGGCCATTGGGTTCATTCTAGAGCAGTTTGGAGGTGCAAAAGAAAATCACAGAGAACACGGAGAAAAAGAGAGGCCGCAGAGGGATTTGGGTGGGGACGGGGTTGCGTGGGAGTCTTAAGAGAGGTGGAGCAGGTCGGCGGCGATCCAACGACTGGGATTCTGACCCAAGATCGGTCAGAATGACGCTTCCATTTGGGCTCACAGCCCTTAACCAGAAGTGAGAAGATAGACAGGGCGGACGGATGCGCAATCGTGTGGAGAGGCTGCGGGTGTGGTTGCTGGGGAGCGCGGTCTTCCTGGTGGTGGTGATTGCCGCGTTTGTTGGCTATGCGCGGTTCCTGCGGCATCTGCGCCATTTGAAGATACCGGCGAACCTGGGTGTGAACATTGTGCGCGAGTCCGGCGGGTGGACGCTGTCGCGGGCGGCGGGATCGCGGACGCTGTATACGATCCACGCAGCGAAGTGGGAACAGCACACGAATGGCAAGGTTGCGCTGCATGACGTGTCCATCCAGCTCTACGGGAAGGATGGGACCCGGCGCGACCGTATCTACGGCGATGAGTTTGAGTATGACCAGAGCTCGGGGGTGGTGCGGGCGCTGGGGGTAGTGCATATTGATCTGCAGGCAGGGGACGTGGCCGGCAAACCGGCTGCGCCCGCGAATGCCGGGGGCGCGGATGCGAAGGTGTTGCACGTGACTACCAGCAGCCTGGTGTATATGGAGAAGCTGGGCGTGGCGGCGACCAGCGAGTACATCGAGTTCCAGGGCGGGGCGATGACGGGGAACGCGACCGGCGCGGACTACAGCAGCGATTCGGGAATGCTGGTGCTGCACTCCGCGGTGAAGATGAGCGGGATGGCGGGCGGGCAGCCGGTGGAGTTAACGGCTGCATCGGGGAGTTTCGACAATCACAACCAGGTGGCGTATTTGACGCATGCGACGTACGCCTCCGCGGGGCGGACGGCGGCGGCGGACCAGGCAACGCTGCACACAAGGCCGGATGGGTCGCTGGAGCGGGTGGAGGCGCAGGGCAATGTGACGATAGCTGCGAATGGCGCGGCCGTGACAGCCAAGCAGGCGGACGTGGCGATGAATGCGATGGGTCAGCCGGAGTCTGCGGTGCTGCGTGGCGGGGTGAAGTATGCGGCGGATAAGTCGCTGAGCCAGGTGAGGGGGCAGGCGGACGTGGCGACGATTGCGTTCGATGGGCAGCGGAAGCCGCAGGCCAGGCATGCGGTGTTTACCGGCGGCGTGCGGATGACGGAGCGGACGCGCGCGACGAACGCGACGGGCGAGCCGTGGAGCTCGCGGGAGCTGACGGCGGGGGTGCTGGATGCGGTGCTGGCTCCGACGACGGCGGGCAGGTCGGAGCTGCGGGATGCAGAGGCAACGGGGAGTCCGAAGCTGACGCTGGTGGATGCGGGGAGCCTGGGGAAGGGCAAGGGAGCGGGAGACAGGTCGGAGCTGTCGGCGGACGACATGAAGGCGCATATGCTGCCGGCGGCGGTGGCGGGGCAGTCTCCGCAGTTGGATACGGTTTCTGCGCGAGGACATACGGTGCTGCGGCAGATGAGCGCGAAGGGCGTGGAGCAGGTGAGCTCGGGAGACACTCTGGATGCGAGGTTCCGGGCGAACCCGACGGGTGCGAAGGGGCATGTAGGTACGGCGGCGAGCAAGGGCGGTGCGGCGGTTCTGCCGGTAGGCGGGCAGATGGCGGATTCACTGGTGAGCGCGCTGCAGCAGGGGCATATTGCGATGACGCACCGGCAACCGGCCAAGGCCGGGTCGAAGACGGGCGACGATGTATCGCACGCGACGGCTGCGCGGGCAATGTATGACGGCGATACAAAGCGGATGACGCTGACGGGCGGGGTGAAGGTGGCCGATGCGGGCAGTACTTTGTGGGCCAACCAGGTGACGCTGGATAGGGAGTCGGGCGACTCGGAGGCGGTGGGCGGAGTGAAGGTGGATTACGTGGAAGACCCCGCGGCTGAGAACCCCTCCCATGGCGGTGAAGCTGCCTTGAATGGGGCACCCGACGATTCAGAGCCGACGCATTTTCTGGCGGACCGGGCGGATATGAATCATGCATCCGATGTGGCGACGTTCCATGGCAAGCCGGTGCGGATGTGGCAGTCGGGGTCGCAGGTGCAGGCGCCGGTGATCGAGCTGGATCGGGCGCAGAATCGGATGATTGCGCGGAGCGAGACGGCGACGGGGTGGGCGGGTGGTACGCAGCCAGCGGTGGTGCATACAGTGCTGATGGGCGCGAGTGGGAACGTGACTGGAGCGGGCGCGGGAACGGGTGCGGCGGGCTCCGGCACGGCGCGATGCGGAGGGGCAAAGGCGGGCGCGGGGAAGGCGGGTGGCGGTGCGAGGGCGCAGGAGGCGGTGCGGATTGCGAGCGGCGGGCTGATCTTCTCGGGGATTCTGCGGCAGGCGGAGTTTACCGGCGGGGTGCGGGCGGATACGGACGATGCGACGATACGGGCGGCGCAGGCGACGGCGTTTCTGGAGCCGAAGGGTGCGCCCAAGGCTGCGGTTGGGGCGGGAGATGGAACGGCGCCCTCGCTGGCAGGCAAGCTGGACCGGGTGGTGGCGAGTGGCAAGGTGGATGTGGAGCGGCCGGGGCTGGCGGCGACGGGCGAACGGTTGACGTACAACGCTAGCGATCGGGTGTTCCTGCTGACGGGGGACGGCTCGACCCTGCCGAAGGCGGTGGGAGCGCAGGGGACGACGACGGGTGCTGCGCTGCGGTTCGATTCCTGCGATGATAGCGTTCAGGCCCTGGGCGCGGTTCCCGGCGCGCCAGTGCAGCGTGTGCGAACCGACGCACGGGTGAGCAGCGACCAGGTGAAGGAGAAGACCAGGCAGTGAGATCGATTTTTTCGCGTTGGCAGGGAAGAGCGGAGTCGGCTGAGATTGAGACGGACCGGGCAACTCGGGAAAAGGATGGCGCGACGGTGACAGCATCGGTGCGGAAGCTGGCGACGGAAGAGATCGGAAAGGCTTACGGGGGCCGTCAGGTCGTCCGCAGCGTGAGTATGCAGATTGCGCAAGGCGAGGTAGTCGGGCTGCTGGGGCCGAACGGCGCGGGTAAGACGACGTGCTTCTACATGATTGTGGGACTGGTGCGGCCGGATACGGGGCGGATCCTGGCGGACGGTGAGGAAATTACGCGGCTGCCGATGTACCTGCGGGCTCGGCAGCACGGCATCAGCTACCTGCCGCAGGAGCCGTCGATCTTTCGCAAGCTGACGGTGGAGGAGAATGTGCTGGCCGTGCTGGAGGCGCAGCAACTGAGCTGGGAGACACGGCGCACGCGGACGGAGAAGCTGATTGAACAGTTGAACCTGGGCCATGTGCGCAAGACGATGGGCTATGCGCTGAGCGGAGGTGAGCGGCGCAGGGTGGAGATTGCGCGCTGCCTGGCGATTGAGCCGGCGTTTATCCTGCTGGACGAGCCGTTCTCCGGGATCGATCCGATCGCGGTGCTGGAACTGCAGGAGATCATCTTCGACCTGAAGATGAATGGGATTGGCGTACTGATTACGGACCACAACGTGCGCGAGACCCTGTCGGTGACCGACCGCGCATACATCATCAGCGAGGGCAGGATTCTGTTTGCGGGGACGCCGGGCGAGTTGGGCCGGAACCCCGAGGTGCGGCGGATCTACCTGGGCGAAAAGTTCTCGATGAGTTAGGGCAGTGCGTCATGCAGTGTGGTATGGATTGTTTCTTCGTCGCCGACGCATAGCACGGGCCTTCAGAGGGCGCTCAAAACTTTCCTTTTCTTCGACGCAGTGCGCGTGCATCGGCTAGTTGAGCGCGGCGGGCAGAGTGTGTGTATTCGGGCGCACAGACTGATTGATTCAAAGGTGTTATTGCTTATGTTTGCAGGTGAAGTATAAACGGAGGATAGAAGCCTTCCCGTCCGCGGAGTAAAAGATTCTACACGCTGCACGAACGGGTGCGAGGCGTTGTAGACTGTGGCCAAGTTATCGGGCAACAGCGAAGGCGGGGGCTGCGCTATCCACGGCTCTTCCCGCTGGGGTTCGTAGCAATAAAAGGAAGATGAGGTTCTAAGGATTGCTGCAGCCGAAGCTAAATTTGAAAGTCTCGCAGCGGCAGGTGTTGACGCCTGGGCTGGTTCAGATGGTCAGCGTGCTCGCGCTGAACAAGCTGGAATTGAAGGAGATGATCAACACCGAGATGGTGGAAAATCCGGTGCTGGAGGAGATTGAAGAGTCCGCGGTAACGATTGAGGAGATGGCGGGACGTGAAGGCGACCGCGAACGCTCCGCGGAGGAGGTGGTGGCAGAGAGCGAACGGGTGGAGAAAGACCCCTTCGAAGAGATCGATTTTGGCAGCTATTTTCAGGATTACCTTGACCCGGGGTTTAAGACAGGGTCTTCGTTTGAGGACATTGAGCGGCCTTCGTTCGATAATTTTCTGTCGCAGCCGAGCACGCTGACCGACCACCTGGAGTGGCAGCTTGGCTCGATGACGCTGCACGCAGAGGTGCGCGTGGCGACGGATCTGGTGGTCGGCAACCTGAACGAGGATGGGTATCTGACGGCGACGGACGATGAGCTTGCCGATGCCCTTTTGCAGGAGCGCGGCACGGCGCGGAGCCAGCCGATTCCGTTTGAACGAGGCATCAAGGGGCGGCCGGCCTGGGAGGCACACCGTGCGGCGACAGAGGCTGGGCTGGAAGAGGCGGTTGCGGCTGCGGAGAATCCGGTAGAGCCGGGAGTCTCCCCGGAGCGAGTAGGAGCCCTGGCGACGGTGGCGCAGGCGCGCGAGGTGGTGAACCAACTGGACCCGCTGGGGGTTGGGGCGCGGGATCTGCGGGAGTGCCTGCTGATCCAGATTGGAGCGCATCGGCGCGAGGCGGAGATGGTGCTGAAGCGCGCCCAGATACGCTCGGTGGACGATGCGTGGCGCACGGCCGGTGCGCATCCTGGGGAAGAGAAGGCTCGCGAATTTGTGTCTCCGCTGGGGGACAGCGTGCCGGTGAATGGGCACGGGGCGACCAGCAACGGGGCTTCGTCCAGTGGGGCGGGGCGCAATGGCAGCAGTGCCGACGTGTTCGAGATTGCCGGGCACATTGTGGCCAGCCACCTGGGGCTGCTGCAGAAGAAGGACATGCGGGAGCTGACGCGATGCTGCGGACGCGGGGTGGAGGATGTGAACGCCGCGGTGGAGTTTATCCGCACGCTGGACCCGCGCCCGGGGCGGCGCTATAACCTGAGCGAGACCCGCCTGATTGAGCCGGACGTTGCCTTTGTGAAGCGCGACGGCGTGTACGTGGTGCTGATGAACGAAGAGGACCTGCCGACGCTGCGGCTGAGCCATGCATACCGCAAGATGCTGCGCGAAAAGGGAACTGAGAAGGATGTGAAGGAGTACGTGAAGGAGCGCTACAAGTCTGCGATTCAACTGCTGCGGAATATCGAGCAGAGGAAGAACACGATTGTGCGCACGTGCGAGGTGATTGTTCGCCGGCAGCAGGAGTTTCTGGAGTTCGGCGAACAGGGCTTGAAGCCTATGATGATCAAAGAGGTTGCGGAAGAGATTGGGGTGCATCCGTCGACCGTGAGCCGCGCGGTGGCGAACAAGTATGTGCACACATCGCAGGGCGTGTATGAGCTGCGGTTCTTCTTTACGGAGGGCGTGAACGGGCCGGAGGGTGGCGACCTGCCGCTGGTGCTGCTGAAGCGCAAGGTGAAGAAGCTGATTGAAGATGAGGACTCTCGCAAGCCACTGACCGACGACCAACTGGCTGCGGAGTTGCAGCGACAGGGGATACGGGTGACACGGCGAACCGTGGCCAAGTACCGCGAAGATATGCAGATTCCCAGCACGCACCAAAGGCGTGTACGATAACCCCACCAAGATGCATCAAATCTTCGGATGAGGTGTTTGGATGATCATTGAGTACACGGGAAGACAGACAGTCGTCACGCAAAAGTACAAGGATCAAGCCAGGATGGGGTTGCAGCGCATCACACGAATCGTGAACGGGGCGACGAGTGCGAAGGTGGTGCTGACCGTGGACAAATACCGGAAGCTTGCCGATGTGACGGTGAGCCAGGGCAGCCAGAGCATGGTGGCCGCATGTCAGTCTGCGGACATGATGACAGCGTTGCGGGATGCATTGACGAAGATCGAGCAGCAGGCGATTCGTCAGCGACAGAAGACAACGACCGCGATGCGGCATCCGCGGCCGGTGGCGAGTGTGGGTGGGATGGATGACACGACTGCGATGCAGGCGGTCGCATAAAGCTCTGACCGGGGTGTGGTGCTAGGATTCCACCATGCCCCGGAAGAGTATCGCGAAGACGAAGAAACAGCCTGTTGAACCGGCGAGCCACGACGCTCGCGGGGGTGGCCACGGCGAACTGGTGGTGCTGACCGGGATGTCCGGGTCGGGCAAACTGAGTGCGCTGAAGGCGTTTGAGGACCTGGGGTACTACTCCGTGGACAACCTGCCGCTGGAGTTGGTGCCGCGCTTTGCGGACCTGGTGCGGCAGTCTGTGGAGATTGACCGCGCGGCGCTGGTGGTGGATGTCCGCGAAGGGATTCGGCTGGACCGCTTTCCGTCGATTCTGAAGAAAGTGCGCAAGTCGCTGCCGACGCGGGTGGTGTTTCTGGAGGCGAGCGAAGACGCGCTAGTAAGGCGCTTCTCTGAGACGCGGCGCCCGCACCCAATGGGGCGGCAGACGGTAGTGCAGGGCATCCGGGCAGAGCGCAAGCGGCTGGACCCGATCCGCAACGTTGCGGACACGGTGTTGGATACGACCAAGTTCAACGTGCACGAGCTGCGGGCGCACATCAATGCGCAGTTTGAGCGCGGCGCGGAGAGCAAGGACCTGACGATTTCCACGACGAGTTTTGGCTTCAAGAACGGCGTTCCCGCGGAGGCCGACCTGGTGTTCGATGTGCGTTTCCTGCCGAATCCGCACTTCGTCCCGGAGTTTCGCAAATTGACGGGGCGGCATCCCAAGGTGGCGAAGTACGTACGGCAGTTTCCGCAGACGCAGGAGTTTCTGGACAAGGTGACGGACATGCTGAAGTTCCTGTTGCCGCACTATATCGACGAGGGGAAGAGCTATCTGACGGTGGCGTTCGGATGTACCGGCGGCCAGCACCGGTCGGTGTTTATCGCCGAGGAGATGAAGAAGCGACTGGAGGCCGAGGGCCACCGGGTGAAGACGACACATCGGGACATGCCGCGGTAAAGCAGTTGATCGTTGTCAGTTGCTGGTTGTCAGTGGAGAGCAAAGCGCGCTGGGGCGGCGCCTCCTAATTGCAACGCGTGCGGGTCCGATGCCCCTCATCGGCAGAAAACCACTAGAATTGACGGGATGAGCGAGAGCCGGACGAGCGGTATACGAGCGAACGCGACGCGGAGGCGGGAGCAATGAGGCGCATGGTGCGGCTGCTGCGCTATGCGCGTCCGTACGCGCTGTATTCGCTGGCGTCCGTGCTGTTGACGGCCGTGGTGGGCGCGATGGCCGGGCTGCGCGTGCTGCTGATCAAGCCGATCATCGACAACGTGCTGAGCGCGAAGCAATCGCCGGACCATGTGCTGGTATTTCCCATTCGGAATACGCGGCGGGTCATCGACCTGCAGTTCCTGGTTCCGCATCATTTTCATAATGCGTGGAACGTGGTGGCATATGCGCTGATTGTTTCGGCGGTGGTCAAGGCTGTCTGCGACTACCTGGGTACGCTGTTGGCGAACAGAGCCGGGTACGGCATGATCACGGACCTGCGCAACGATTTTTACGATTCGATCCTGCGCCGTTCGACTGCGTTCTATCAGCGGCACACATCTGGGACGCTGATCTCGACGCTGATCAACGATGTGGAGCGCGTGCAGAATGCGATGGCCACGGTGCTCAGCGACTTTCCACAGCAGTTTTTCACCTTGCTGGTGATGATGGTTGTGGTGGCGGTGACCGGCGGAACGATGGCGCTGGTGCTGCTGCTGTTTGTGCCCGTGGTGGTGCTGTCGTCGCGCAAGGTTGGCCGCAGTGTGCGCACAACGACGCGCCGCGGGCAGGACAAGCTCGCCGATATCCAGAACATTGTGCAAGAGACGATCTCCGGCCACGGCATTGTGAAAGCGTTTGGCACGGAGCACTGGGAGATGAGCCGCTTCCGGCGTGCGTCGGACAAGCTGAGGACCGCGAACATGCGCTCGGTGGCGGTGCAGGCGATCTCTTCTCCGCTGATGGATGCGCTGGGCGTGGTGTTGCTGGCGCTGCTGCTGTGGTATGGGCGCAACATCATTGTGCACGACGGTGTGAGCGGTGGCACGTTCATTGCCTTTTTGAGCGCGGTGATCATGATGTACGATCCCCTGCGACGCATGCCGGTGTACTACAACAATTTTCAGCAGGCCGCGGGCGCCAGCCAGGAGATCTTCCGCTTTATGGATGCGGAGGACGATGTGCCGGAGAAGAAGCGCGCGCCGGTGGTGCGGGGCTTCAAGGGGTCTATCCAGTTTGAGAAGGTCGACTTTGCGTATGAGAGCGAAGGCGAGATGAAGACGGTGCTGCATGGCATCGACCTGGATGTGAAGCGCGGCGAGGTGATTGCGGTGGTGGGCCCGAGCGGGGCGGGGAAGTCGACGCTGGTGAACCTGATACCGCGCTTCTTCGACGTGACAGGTGGAAGGGTCCTGATCGATGGACGCGATGTGCGCGATGTCAGTATCGCGTCGCTGCGCAAGCAGATGGGAAAGGTGACGCAGGAGACGATCCTGTTCAACGATACGGTGCGCAACAACATTGCGTACGGGCAGCCGGACGTGCCACTGAGCAAGGTGCAGGAGGCGGCG
>Ga0302157_10004808_pt1 | contig 14566 bp, 13 predicted proteins | sample I_Bog_N3_3_FD_193502 | JGI IMG/M metagenome (GOLD analysis project Ga0302157, IMG submission 193502) | Peat permafrost microbial communities from Stordalen Mire near Abisko, Sweden - I_Bog_N3_3 | ecosystem: Environmental > Terrestrial > Soil > Wetlands > Peat | place: Sweden: Abisko, Stordalen...
GGTGGTGGGCGGGGTGGGGTGGACGGTCTTTCAGGCGGTGGGCGGGTACCTGATCGGCCACGACCTCCGCAATGACTCGACGACCTACGGCGTCTTCGGTGTCGTGCTGGGCCTGGTCGCCTGGGTCTCGCTGGGATCGGTGCTGTTCGTCTACGCCGCCGAGGTCAACACCGTCCGGGCCCGCCGGCTCTGGCCGCGGGGCCTGGTCCAGCCACCGCTCACCGAGGCCGACCACCGCTCGTTGGCCTCCCAGGCCACGGAGAACCGTCGCCGGCCGGACCAGCGGGTGTCCGTCGAATTCGACACGCCACCGATGACCCAGGACGAATGGCTACGTGACGGGGGAGCCGTGGCCGCGGCGCCGGGCGAGGACGGCTGACCGGCGCCGGACGGGGGTCGGCTCAGTGCGGCGTGGTCAGGGCGAGGGCCACACCCGCGCCGGCCAGCAGCACCGTCCCGGCGGTCAGCGCCCGGGCGTGGACGGGCTGGAAGCCGGCCGGTCGCCCGCTGGGCCGCCGGGTGAGGAACATGCCGAGGGCCCAGGTGAGCCCTCCGAATGCCGTGACGATGACCACCACCGAACCGGTAGTGCCCCGGATCGGCCAGAGGCGGCGGCCCACGATGGCCACCGCGGCCAGCACCGCCAGTCCCGAACGGTTCCAGGCCAGCTGGGTCCGTTCGGCCGCCAGCCCGCGGTCGTCGTCGGGACCGTCGACCGGGCGCTCGGAGACGGGAGCCACCGACCTACCGGGCGCCGATGGAGGCGAGGACCACGGCGATCACGGCCACGATGCTGACGCCGACGGCCAGGACCAGGGGCATCGGCGACCGGGGCAGCGGTTCGTCCCGGCGCATGGCCCGCTGGTTGGCCTTCCAGTGGCGGTAGCTGGTCAGCGCCACCAGCGCACCCAGGCCGATCAGCGGGAGGCCGAGGATCCGTCGACCGCCGGTCACGTGGAATTCGGGGAGGAGCTGGGTGGCGGCGACCCCGGTGGCGATGAGGGCCAGCGCGGTGCGGTTCCAGGCCAGGAAGGTCCGCTCGTTGGCGTAGGTGAAACGCACGTCGGGCTCCCGCTCCTCGGCCTGGTCTCGGGGAGCTGCGTTCTCGTCCACCCCGTGATGCTACCGACGTCCCGCCCATGCACCGGGTACCGCTCCGGCGAGGCTGTGGGGACCCGGACCCGTCCTCGGGCTCAGGCCGTGGAGGCGCCCACCTGGTGCAGCTCCACGGCGTTGCCGGCCGGGTCGTCGATGAAGGTCTGCCGTCCGGTGCCCGACGGGACCGGGTCGGCCACGTCGACCCCGACGGCCCGGAGCTCGGCGACGACCGAGTCGAGGTCGGCGACGCGGATGGCCAGGTGTTGGCCGAGGTTGCGGGGCACCGGGGCCTGCAGCAGATGGACCTGGGCGGTGCCCAGGTCGATCCACGCCCCCTCCACGCCGAACTCGGGTCGGTCCTGGCGGAGCGTCCCACCCAGGACCCCGGTGTAGAAGGCCACGCCCTCGGCCACATCGGAGACGTTGAGGGCCACGTGGTGGATCCCGAGGGGTTGCACGGGGTGGATTCTGTCCCAGCTCGCAGATGGGTGCAACGGCGATCCCCCACCCGCCCGGGCCGGCCGTCGGTGGCGAGGCCGTGCCCGGGAGCGGAGGTCGGGCGGCCGGCGGGGAGGTGGCGAGACCGGCGCGTGGGGCCGCGGGCTACCCGACGCGACCGAGGGGCGACCGGGCCAGGAGCGCACCCACGTCCTCGGCGGGGATGCCCGGCGACCAGTAGTACCCCTGCCCGAGGTCACAGCCCATGGCCTGCAGGGCGTCGAGCTGGCCCCGGGTCTCGACCCCCTCGGCGATGGCCTGGAGGCCCAGCGCATGGGCCAGTCCGATCACCGACTCCACGATGGTGGAGTCGTGGGCGTGCTGATCGACCCCGGCCACGAAGGTCTGGTCCAGCTTCAGCGCGTCCACGGGGAACCGGCGCAGGTACACCAGCGACGAGTAGCCCGTCCCGAAGTCGTCGACGGCCAGTTTGACGCCGAGGTCGTGAATGGCGGCCAGGGTCGGTCTGGCGGATGCGTCGTCGTCCATGAGCACGCTCTCGGTCATCTCCAGGCAGAGGGCGGAGGGATCGAGGTGGCTGGCCCCGAGGGCCCGGACGACCGCGTCGACGATGCCCGGGTCGACCAGTTGGATTCCCGACAGGTTGACGGCCATGGTCAGCCCGCCACATCCCGGCAGCTGCCGCCATCGGGACAGGTGCCGGCACGCCTGGTCGAGGATCCACGCCCCCAGCACGATGATGGTGCCGGTCGACTCGGCCACGGGGATGAATTTGTCCGGGGTCACGATGCCCCGGACGGGATGGTCCCATCGGGCCAGCGCCTCGAACCCGGTCACCCTCCCGTCCAGGGTGACCACCGGCTGGTAGTGGAGGTGGAACCGGTTGGCGGCGATGGCGGACCGCACGTCGGCCTCGAAGGCCAGTCGTTCCTGGACCCGGGCCCCGAGGGAGGCGTCGAAGAGCTCGTAGCAGGCACCACCCCGCTCCTTGGCCCGGTACATGGCGATGTCGGCGTCCCGCATCAGTGTGTCGGGGCTCTCACCCGGGGTCAGGGCGATGCCGAGGCTGGCCGTGCACCGCACGGTGAGGCCCTGGAGCTCGATGGGATGCCGGAGTGTGGCCACGATCCGCTCGGCGATCCGCACGGCGTCGTTGGCCCCGTCGATCCGGTCCAGGATGACGACGAACTCGTCACCCCCGTACCGTCCGACGGTGTCCTCGGGACGGACGGCGGCCAGGATCCGGGACGCCACCACCCGCAGGACCCGGTCACCGACGCTGTGCCCGTGGGTGTCGTTGACCGCCTTGAAATCGTCGAGGTCCAGGTAGATCACCGCGGCGACCCCCGGTCGGCGGTACTGGTGGGTCACCAGCTGGTCCACCCGGTCCACCACCAGGGCGCGATTGGCCAGACCGGTCAGCGAGTCCTCGAGCGCCAGGCGGGTGTTGGTGGCCTCGGCCCGCTTGCGTTCCCGGATGTCGGTCATCATGGACAGCACCCCGGTGACGGCGCCGTCGGCGTCGTGCAGCGGGCTGGCCGAGATCAGCACGTCGCACGTCGTGCCGTCCCCTTTCTGCAGGGCGAACTCGTACTGCTCGGCGATCCCCTGCTGGCGGTGGAGCAGCTTGCCCACCGCCAGGGCATGGTCGGCCGGGGGGACGAGGTCGAGGATCGTGCCCCCGACGAGCCTGTCGACCGGGATGCCGACCAGGGTGGCCATCTTGGCGTTGGCGAAGGTGAACCGACCCTCGAGGTCGTGGATGGTGATGCCCTCCTCCGCCGTCTCGACGATGGACCGGTAGAGGGACTCGGACGTGGCCAATGCCTCCTCGGACTCGGTCTGGTCGGTGACGTCCCGGATGTTGGCCACCACCCCGGCAACGGCGGGGCTGTGCCGCAGGTCGGTGAAGCGGGTGTCGACCCGGCGCCACGATCCGTCGTGGTGGCGGAGCCGGTAGCGGGACGACCAGGTCCGGCCCCCCGCCGCCAGGGCGGCTGACGCCGTCGTCACGTTGGCGGCCAGGTCGTCGGGGTGGACGAAGGCCTGATAGGTGGTCCCGACGAACTCGTCGGGCCGATAGCCAAACACCGCCTCGATCGACGGACCGGCATAGCTGACGAACCCCTGGGCGTCGTTGACCACGGTGACGTCGGAGGACCCGGCAGCCAGCGCCTGCAGCCGTTCCTCGCTGCGTCGCAATGCCAGCTCGGACCGGCGTTCCTCGGAGACGTCCTTCAGGTTCCAGACCACGCCCCTCACGTCGGGGTCACGGGTCAGGTCGGTGCGGTGCCCCTCGAAGGGGAGCCAGGTCCCGTCGGCCACCCGGAGGCTGAGTCGGACCGGCTCGGTGCGCCTGCCGTCGGTGGCCGGGCGTCCCAGCTCCCGGAGCGGCGTCCCGTCCTCCGCGGGGCCGACGAAATCGAGGGCGGGGCGGCCCACCGCCGCGGCCTCGGTGGTGCCGAGCAGACGGCACAGGGTGGCATTGGCGAAGGTGACCGTGCCGCGGCGGTCGACCACGGCGGTCCCGTCGTAGGAGTGTTGGACGAGGGCCCGGAGCCTCCGTCCGGCCGCATCGGACGACGGGGGGACGGGGACGGCCACTGCCCCGGCCGCCGGACCGGGGTCCGGTGGCGGGCTGGTCCGGCTTCGGTGCCGCATGTGCGAAGCCAAGTGCACCCCACTCTGCATGCCACAGGGGGGTACCCGGGGCAGGCGTGTCCCCCAGGTATCGACCCGTTGGGACCGATGCTTGAGGACGGGGCGGCCGGTGGCCCCTAGGGGATCAGGACGATCTTGCCCCGGGTGTGGCGCTGTTCGAGCTCGACGTAGGCCTCCCGGACCTGGTCCAGGGGGTAGGTGGCGGCGATGGGCACCTCGAGGCGCCCCGAGGCGGCCAGCCCGGCCAGCTCGGCCAGGATCTCGGCGGAGGCCGCCGCCGCGCTTCCCTCGGCCTTGGCCCCGACAGCCGCCGCCGCCTCGAAGGCGATGATGGTCTCGATGCGGTCGGGGGCGACCCCGAGCTCCACGGCCAGGTGCACGTACTCCTCGCCGAAGGTGTCAATGAAGGCGTCCACCCCCGACGGTGCGGCGGCCCGGATGCGGTCGGCCAGCCCCGGACCGTAGGACACCGGGGTGGCGCCCACCGACGAGAGCCACCCGTGGTTGGCCTCCGAGGCGATTCCGATCACCGAGGCACCCGCCATGGCGAGCAGCTGGACCACGATCGATCCCACACCCCCGGCCGCCGCCGAGACGGCGACGGTCTCACCCGGGCGGGCGGCCACGGCCCGCACCGCGGCGTAGGCGGTGGTCCCGGCCACGTCCAACGCCCCGGCCACCGGCCAGGACAGGCCCTCGGGCTTGACGGCCAGATGGTCCTCGGGGACCAGGACGTACTCGGCGTGGCTGGACCTCCGGTCCGACCAGCCCAGCACCTCGTCGCCCACCGCGAACCCGGTGACCCCCTCGCCGACTTCGGTGACCACACCGGCGAGGTCGGTCCCCTCGCCACAGGGGAAGGCGGTCGGCCACCGGTCGTCCAGGTACCCCTGTCGGATGGCGGCCTCACCCGGGTTGACGGCGGCGGCCCGGACGGCGACCAACACCTCACCGGGCGGTGGATGGGGGATCTCGACGTCGGCGAGGTAGAGGACCTCGATGCCGCCGTACCTGTCGAAGCGAACCGCCTTGGCCATGTCGGGACCTCCTGGAGCGCGTGGGTGACGGCACTCCCGCTCGAGTGTAGGGACAGGGTGAGTGGGTCGTTGCATGCAACGCCTGTTGCCTGCTTATCTTTCTGACAGCGTTTCGGCGAGTTCGGATGTCGGCCAGCGAAGGATCCCGGGGTGGGAAGGTCGACATCGGCGATGGTCACCGGGTCCGGGGAACGGAGGGTCGTCCCGACGGGCCCGGTGGCCGTTGTTCGATCGGGGCGTCAGTGGGGGGCCACGGCGACGCCAAGGGGGACGGCAGTGGATCGATCGAAGAGTGCCGATGACCTGGTGGAGGCCTTCGTCGAGGCGCTGGGTGAGCTCCGACGGTCCACCACGACACTGGAGCGCGCCACCCGCCGGTCCCTCAAGAAGCTGCGGGACGAGGGGGACATGCCCACCGCCCTGGCCCTGGCCCAGCCGGCCGAGCTGCGTGAGTCGCTGAACCACGCCATCCGGCGCGTGGAGGAGTCCCGCCACGCCATCCGGCTGGCCGTGTTCGACGAGGGACTGCGCCAGGGGATGTCGATCGGTGAGCTGGGTCGCCAATTCGGGTTCTCCCGCCAGCTCGCCGCCCGCTACGCCAAGGAGTCCCGCACCGACGCCTGAGCCTCCCGAGCCCGAGCCCGCCGGGCATCGGGGCGGTCACCCGGGACGAGCGCCGGGCCCGGGCGGGGCCAATCGGCCCCAGTAAGGTCCGGGCATGGATCCGGCCACATCGACCGCCACGGCGCTGGTCGCGGCGCTGGCTCGCCGGGAGGTGTCCAGCGCTGAGCTGCTGGAGTCCCTCCTCGACCGGGTGGAGCGGGTGAACCCCGGGATCAACGCGGTGGTCGCCCTCGATGCCGAGCGCGCCCTCGCCGCCGCCGACCGGGCCGACCGGGCCACCGTGGCGGGTGGTCCCACCGGGCCGCTCCACGGTCTTCCCATGACGGTCAAGGACGTGTGGGAGACCGAGGGCCTCGTCACCACCTCGGGGGCCCCCGAGCTGCGTCACCACCTGCCGACCACCGACGCCCTGGCCGTGGCGCGGCTGCGAGCGGCCGGTGCCGTGATCTTCGGCAAGACCAACACCCCGTTGTACGCCGGCGACTTCCAGACCTACAACGAGGTCTACGGGCGCACCAACAATCCGTGGGACACCAGCCGCACGGCGGGCGGCTCGTCCGGGGGAGCGGCGGCGGCGGTCGCCGCCGGGCTGACCCCGCTCGAGCTGGGCAGCGACATCGGGGGCTCCATACGGAATCCCGCCCACTTCAACGGGGTCTACGGGCTCAAGCCCTCGTGGGGGGTGGTCCCGAGCCGTGGCCACATCCCCGGCCCACCCGGCAGCCTGGTGGAGGCCGACGTCAACTGCAACGGACCGTTGGCCCGGGGCCTGGACGACCTCGGCCTGGCCCTCGGCGTGGTGGCCGGACCGGTGCCCGAGGAGGCGGTCGGTTGGCACCTGTCGCTGGACCCCGGCCCGCGGCTGGGGTCTCCGGCCGACCTCCGGGTGGCCACGGTGTTCGCCCAGGGCCGCGATGTGCTGCCCCTGGCCGCCGATGTGGGCGCCCGGCTGGAGGGTCTCGCCGACGGCCTGGCCCGGGCCGGCGCGGCGGTGGAGGAGGTGGCCCTGCCCGTCCCGCTCGGCGAGGGCCTCCGGACGTGGCAGGACCTGGTGGTGCCCATCATCGGCGCCGGGCTGGCCGACGACGAGTACGCCGAGTTGACCGCGCTGGAGGGCGTGCCCGGTGACGACCCCGTGCTGCACGGTGGACGGGCCATCACCGCCCGCTTCCGGACGTGGGCCCGGGCCAACGCCCTCCGACAGCGCCACCGCGCCGCGTGGGCCGAGCTCTTCCAGCGCTACGACGTGGTGCTGGCCCCGGTGATGCCCACGGCGGCCTTCCCCCACGACGTGGAGCGGTCCATGGTGGAGCGGGAGCTCGACGTCGACGGCATCCCGGTGTCGCATCTGGTGGCCATGGCGTGGTGCGGCGCCGTCGGCTCGGTCCTGCTCCCGGTGGTCACGCTCCCGACCGGTCGCACGCCGGCCGGGCTGCCGGTGGGGGTCCAGGTCATCGGTCCCTACCTGTCCGACCTCCGGCTCCTCGGCCTGGCCGCCCTCATCGACGAGGCGGCGGGCCCGGGGTTCGAGGCACCCTGAGGCACCGTCCTCCTTTCGGGTTCCCCCGGGGAGGGTGGCATCCGGTGATGACAGGACCGAGGGCACCCGTCTGGCGCTCTCTCGTCCATCCTTAGTGGATTGCATCACGAAATCCATTGGGATAGGGTCAGTCTCATGACGCAATCGACCACCGTGGAGCGGGACCGGACGTCCACCGGCGGGACCTCGCCCCGGCAGGTGCTGATCATCACCTGTGCCGGGGTGGTGCTGGCCAGCCTGGACCTGTTCATCGTCAACGTCGCGCTCCCGCAGATCGCCCGGAGCTTCGGCGCCTCGAACCTGGGCGAGCTGTCGTGGGTGCTCAACGGCTACGCCATCGTCTACGCCTCCCTCCTGGTGTTCTTCGGTCGGCTCGCCGACCGCTACCGGCGTGACCGTGCCTTCCTGCTCGGCGTGGCGGTCTTCACGGTGGCGTCGGCGGCCTGTGCCGCCTCGACCAGTGTGGGCATGCTGATCGGCTTCCGGTTGGTCCAGGCGGCCGGCGCCGCCCTGCTGACCCCCACGTCCCTCGGCCTGGTGCTGGCGGCCTATGCCCCCGAGCGCCGCCACGGAGCGGTGCGGGCGTGGACGGCGACCGGTGGACTGGCGGCAGCCCTGGGTCCGGTCGTCGGCGGGCTGCTGGTCGCGGCCAGCTGGCGTTGGGTGTTCCTGGTGAACGTCCCGGTCGGGATAGCCGCCCTGGTGTTCGGGTGGACCCGGCTGCCCCGTGTGCGCGGACAGGCGGTGGAATCGCCCGACCCGGTCGGCGTGGTGCTGGCCACCGGTGGCGTGGGCCTCCTGACCTTCGGCCTGGTGGAAGGAGGGGACTGGGGATGGTCCTCACCGACCATCCTGGGCATCCTGCTCGGCTCGGTGGTGTGCACCGCCCTGTTCGTGCTGCACTGCCGCACCAGCCGCAACCCCCTCATCGACCCCGACCTGTTCCGTTCCCGCACCTTCACCGGGGCATCGCTGGTGGCGGTGACCTTCTCGGCGGCGTTCGGGGCCATGCTGCTGTCGGTGGTGTTGTGGGAGCAGGGGGTGTGGGGGTGGTCGGCCCTGCGGGCCGGCCTCGGGATCGCCCCCGGCCCGATCATGGTCCCGATCATGTCGTTCCTGGTGGCCGGCCGGCTGATCGCCCGCATCGGCACCGCGTGGGTCATCGTGGTGGGCAGCCTGTGCTTCGGCGGTGGGGTGGCCTGGTGGGCGCTGGCCGCCGAGGTCCGACCCGACTACGTCTGGGGCATCCTGCCCGGCATGCTGCTCACCGGCATCGGTGTCGGCCTGACGCTGCCCACCCTGATGGCCACAGCCTCGTCCTCGCTGCCACCGCCGTCGTTCGCCACCGGCTCGGCCGTCATCAACATGCTCCGCCAGGTGGGCCTGGCCCTCGGGGTGGCGCTGCTGGTGGCCGTACTCGGCACGGCCCGGCACGGGGCCACCGCCCTCGAGGCCTTCCGGAACGGGTGGTGGCTGACCGCCGGCATCGCCGTGGTCGGGTTGGTGCCGGCCCTGGCCCTGCTCCGGGGGCGCCCGGTGCCCCGGGTGGCCTCGCCACCGGCCGGACACGCCTGACTGCCCGCCGCCGGTCCCACGGCGTGTAGAACGGACCCACCGGCCGTCGCCGACGGCCGGCCGGCGGCCGAGGAGTGTGGGTGAGCGATCGCACGGAGGACCCGATGCGGTTCGGTTCGGCGGCGGGTCGCTGGGTCATCGCCGCCACCGTGCTCGGGTCCGGCATGGCCTCCATCGACGCCACGGTGGTCGGGATTGCCCTGCCCACCATCGGCCGCGAGTTCCATGCGTCCTTCGGGACCCTGCAGTGGGTGGTGACCGGGTACACCCTGGCACTGGCCGCCCTCCTCCTCCTCGGCGGCTCCCTCGGTGACCACTTCGGTCGGCGCCGGGTGTTCACCATCGGCGTGGTCTGGTTCACGGTGGCGTCGGCGGCCTGCGCGGTGGCCCCCGGATCGACGGTGCTCATCGTGACCCGGGTGCTCCAGGGTGTCGGTGCCGCCCTGCTCACCCCGGGGAGTCTGGCCATCCTGCAGGCCTCGTTCCGCGACGACGACCGGGGGAGTGCCATCGGTGCCTGGTCCGGTCTGGGGGGTGTCGCCACGGCGGCGGGCCCCCTGCTCGGTGGCTACCTGGTCACGGCGGGTTCGTGGCGGTGGATCTTCCTGATCAACCTGCCCGTCGGGGCCGTGGTGCTCTTCGTATCGGTTCGCCACGTCCCCGAGTCACGGGACCCCACGGCCACGTCCCACCTCGACCTGGGCGGCGCCGCCCTGGCCACGGTGGCGCTGGCCTCGATCACCTTCGGTCTGATCGAGGGCCCCACTCGGGGTTGGGGGACGCCCCTCATCGTGTCCGTCCTGGTTGTCGGCGCCGTGGCCGCGGCGGCCTTCGTGCTGGTGGAGCGGTCCTCGTCCACACCCATGCTCCCCCTCAGCCTGTTCCGGGTCCGTCAGTTCAGCGTCACCAACCTGGTCACCTTCGTGGTCTACGCGGCCCTCGGGGGTGCCCTGTTCCTCCTACCCGTCCAGCTCCAGGTGGCCGATCACTACTCGCCGGTCGAGTCGGGCGTGGCGCTGCTCCCGTTGACCGTGGTCATGCTGGCGCTGTCCGCCCGGTCCGGCCGGCTGGCCACCCGGATCGGGCCGCGCCTGCAGATGAGCCTCGGGCCGGTGGTGGTCGGGATGGGCCTGGCCCTCCTCACCCGGGTCACCACGGACCGGTCGTACCTCACCGGGGTGCTGCCGGCGGTGCTGGTCTTCGGCCTCGGACTGGCCGTCACGGTGGCCCCGCTCACCGCCACCGCCCTGTCGTCGGTCGCCGACGAGCACGCCGGCCTGGCCTCGGCCGTCAACAACGACGTGGCCCGGGTCGGGGCCCTGGTGGCGGTGGCGGTCCTGCCCGCCCTGGCCGGCATCACCGGAACCAGCTACCTCCATCCGGCCGAACTGTCGAGTGGCTTCCGCACCGCCGTGCTGATCTCGGCCGGATTGTGTGTGGCCGGTGGCGTGCTGGCTGCCCTCGGCATCCAGAACCCCGCACGGGGGGAGCCTCCGTCGACCCATCCCCCTACCGTCCCCACGCCCACCGAGTACTTCCACTGCGCGCTCGACGGAGCCCCCCTGGTGGATTCGGTGGGTGAGGCCTGAACCGGCGTGGCTCAGGCCGGGTCGGGTCGCAGGGCCTGGAGCTGGGGTGTCCACCGGGCCAGCTCGTCGAGCATGGCGGTGAGGGCCGACTCCATCACGTCGTTGGGCTGCAGCCGCTCGTCGTCGTCGATGAACTGCGCGGCGAAGGGGATGCTCACCGCTTCGAAGACCGGGACCATCTTCAGCGTGGTCACGACCTGCTTCAGCATCTGGACCGCCCGTGTGCCGGCAGCCACACCGCCGTAGCTCACGAAGCCGACCGCCTTGTGCTGCCACTCCTGGTGGAGGTAGTCGATGGCGTTCTTGATGGCGGCGTTGAAGCCGTAGTTGTACTCGGGCACCACGAAGACGAAGGCGTCGGCCCGGTCCACGATGGCGCTCCACTCGATGGTGTGCTGGTGCTCGTACTGCCGGAACCTCGGATGGTTGGGCTCGTCGAAGAGGGGGAGATCGACCTGGGCCAGGTCCACCAGCTCGGTCTGGAAGGCCCCGTGGGCGGTGGCCCGGGCGTGGGCCCACTCGCCGATGGGGAGCCCGATCCGGCCCGGGCGGGTGCTGGCGATGACGGTCTGCAGGACGGGTGGGCTCACGGCGGGTTCCTCAGGGGTGGGTGGTGGAGAGGTGGGTGGGGGAGGGGGCGGCGGGGGAGTGGGAAGCCGGGGAGGGGCCACTGCCCACTCCGATGATCCCGGGACCGGCCGGGGCCGGACCGCCGCCCACCGGCGGCAGCGCGGCGGCGACCGAGGGGTACCGGTGGTCGTCGAAGGCGGCCACGAACCGGCGGACCGGCTTGGGCAGTTGGACCAGGAGCCGGCCGGCGGGGCGCTGGTCCTGGGTCACCACGGTGATGGACAGGGCACAGTGGCCGACGGCCACCGATCGGATCCGTGGCTCGGATCCCATGAGGGCCGAGACGTACACGGCCACGGCACACGATCGGTTGTCCCGGGGCACGCCGCGCACGCCGGCCGCCCGCAGGGTGGCGGCCACCTCGTCGGGACTCTCCCCCAGACCGGTCAGGAGCTCGTTGGTGTGGCGCTTGAGTGTTCGCAGGTAGCTCATCGATCCTCCACGTCACATGGTAGATCCCGCAGGGCCGGTCCGAACCGTGCCCGACGTCGGCCGGGGGCCGGCCGCCCGATTTCCACGAGACGGATGTCAGGCTGGATCGGGAGCCGGGGCCTAAGCTCGCGGGACGCGGGGCCGGGCGCCGCACCGCCAGGCCACGTGACCGAGGGCCGAACAGGGGAGGGACGGTGTCGCTGACATACGACGAGGCCTCGTCCCTCGTGATGGGTCCGGGCCAGCTGTTCGAGCTCACCGACGAGGAGGTGGATGGGATCACCTACCGGGTGTTCGCGCACGCCCCGGCCAACCTCGGCCAGTTGTTCGCCGGGGCCCGGGGCGACCCGTCGACGTTCCTGGTCTACGAGGACGAGCGGTGGTCGTTCGACCAGGTCATGGTCCACGTCGACGCCCTGGCCCACGCCCTGGTGCACCGGTACGGCATCGGCCCCGGCGACCGCGTGGGCATCGCCATGCGGAACCTGCCCGAGTGGATCGTCTCCTTCGCCGCCGTCGTCTCGGTCGGGGCGGTCTCGGTCTCCCTCAACGCCTGGTGGACCGAGCACGAGATGGAGTACGCCATCGATGACGCCGGCCTGTCCCTCCTCATCGCCGATCCCGAACGCATCGAGCGTGCCCACCGGCCCGCCCACCGCCGCGGCGTGCCCATGGTGGTGGTGCGGTCCGATGAGATCGAGCCCACGCCCACCGGGGTCGACCGCTACGGTGCGGTCGTCACCCCCGGCGATCCCATGCCCGTGGTCGAGGTGGCACCGGACGACGACGCCACCATCCTCTACACCTCGGGAACCACCGGGTTCCCCAAGGGGGCGGTGTCCACCCACCGGGGCGTGGTCCAGGCGCTCATGGCCTTCTGGGCCCGGGCCAGCATCGAGAACGCCAGCAAGGGCCACGTCCACCTGGCCGAGGGCGGGGTCCCGCCGTGCTTCATCCTCATCGTGCCCCTGTTCCACGTGACCGGGTGCGTGCCGGTGATGCTGTCCTGCTTCGGGATGAAGCTCAAACTGGTGATGATGCACCGGTGGAACCCCGAGACCGCACTCCGGCTCATCGAGGCCGAGCGGGTCACCGCCTTCATCGGCGTCCCCACCCAGAGCTGGGACCTCCTGGAGAGCCCGGCCTTCGCCGACTACGACACTTCGTCCCTGACCAGCGTGGGAGGCGGGGGCGCCCCGGCCCCGGCCACGCTGGTCGACCGGGTGGAGCGCGGCTTCGAGCACGGCCGCCCCACCCTCGGCTACGGCATGACCGAGACCAATGCCTTCGGGCCCGGCAACACCGGCGACGACTACGTGTCCCACCCCACCTCGACCGGCCGGGCCCGCACGTCGATCATGGATGTCGAGATCCGGGACGAGGCGGGCCGCCCCGCACCAGTCGGGACACGGGGGGCCATCTGGATGAAGGGCCCGAACGTCATCCGCGGCTACTGGAACAAGCCCGAGGCCACCGCGGAGGCCATCGTGGACGGATGGCTGTCCTCGGGGGACGTGGGCCGGATCGACGAGGAGGGGTTCCTCTACATCGAGGACCGGGCCAAGGACATGGTCCTGCGGGCGGGGGAGAACGTCTACTGCGCCGAGGTGGAGAGCGCGGTCTACGAGCACCCCGACGTCTACGAGGCCGCCGTGCTGGGCGTCCCTGAGGAACGACTCGGCGAGGAGGTGGCCTGTGTCGTCCGACTCCGGGCCGGGGCCTCGCTCACCGTCGACCAGCTGCAGGACTTCGTGGCCGGGACCCTTGCCGCCTTCAAGGTGCCCAGCCGCATCGCCTTCACCGACGAGCCCCTGCCCCGCAACCCCGCCGGCAAGGTCCTCAAGCGCCAGCTCCGGGATACCTTTTTCGGGGCGGCCGGCTAGGGACGGTCGGCGCGGAGCGACGCCCCGTCACCGCCGCCGCCGGCGTGGGGGCCGGGTCGGGACGGCCGGTGCCCGGTGCGGCACGACGGTCCGTAGTGGGCGGGTCACACCTGGCGTTCCCCACTTTCGCCGTCGCGCACCCCGCGAGATGATGGCCCGATGAGGGCAACGTCCAAGCCGATCTCGAACATCGCCGGGGTCTCGCTCGGCGAGCTGATCGATTTCTGTGCCCAATGCGTGGCCCTGGGCATCCCCGAGTCCACCAAGCTCCGGGCGTTCACCGACAGCCAGACCGCACTGTTGTCCGTCCTGGCCGAGACCCCCCCGGCCAGCCCGTGGGAGATCTTCGAACTGTCCGGGGGCGAGGACGGTGTCGTCATCGACGGTGGTGTCACCATCCAGATCCCCGAAGAGGACTGAGCTCCTCCCGCTCCACCGGGGCCCGGACCGGGGCGGCGCCGATGCCCGGACGGGACCCCGGGCCTGCTCGAGCCGGTGGGGCATGCTGTGCGGATGAGCCCACTCGCCACCTACGCGCTCGACGGACACGTCGCCACCATCACCTACAACCGTCCCGAGGCCCTCAACGCCATCAACGGGGAGATGCGGACCGCCCTGAACGAGGCCTTCGCGCGGTTCCGTGACGACGAGGAGGCCTGGGTGGCCATCGTGACGGGTGCGGGATCGGCCTTCTGTGCCGGAGCGGACCTGCGTGACGGGGCCGGGTCGACGGGTACGTTCGCCGGGACGTTCTGGGAGAAGCCCACCGTCAATTCGTTCGAGAGCGGGTGGGAGATCTACAAGCCGGTCATCGCCGCCGTCAACGGCTACTGCCTGGGCTACGGGCTCACCCTCGTCACCTGGTGTGACTTCGTGATCGCCAGCGACCGGGCCGAGTTCGGGTACCCCGAGGTCCGCATGGGCGTCCCGGCCATGGTGGGCGCCATCCGGCTCCCCCAGCGGGTCAACTGGCAGTACGCCATGGAGCTCCTCCTCACCGGGGAGCGCATCGGCGCGCCACGGGCCCACGAGATCGGG
>Ga0302157_10004816_pt1 | contig 14555 bp, 21 predicted proteins | sample I_Bog_N3_3_FD_193502 | JGI IMG/M metagenome (GOLD analysis project Ga0302157, IMG submission 193502) | Peat permafrost microbial communities from Stordalen Mire near Abisko, Sweden - I_Bog_N3_3 | ecosystem: Environmental > Terrestrial > Soil > Wetlands > Peat | place: Sweden: Abisko, Stordalen...
CTCCGTTTCGCCCCCCCCCCCCCCCGAGAACGGGACCAGAGACAAATCCGGCCTTTCTCCCCTCACCGTGATCGGTATGGATCGGAACGGTTGGATCGCGCTGCGTTTGCCCCAGCCCAAAACACGCCCCTCGCCGAAGAGCTTGCAACCTGCCCCCACCAAGGCCACGGCCAACGGCAAAGACGCACGGATGGGGGACATGCTCTCCCGAGAATCGGTCACCAGCACCATGGGAATATCCTGGCCAGGACAAGGCACCGAAAATCGCCGAATCTTGCCACCGATCTCCCCCGGTCACACATGACCGCCACCGTCTCCATGACCACCTCTGTCCTGCCAAGCGCTCCATACGGCCTCTCCGATGGGTGGATCTGGCCCAAGGTCGGCTGACGCCTCGACCGCCTATGCCGCAACCGCGCCGTTGCAACTTTCATCCCCTGGGCTTGCGCCCATTCCTCGCGAGGCAAGAAAGTTCCCCCGCCGCCGTCCTCCGCTTTGCTGCGGCCCCGTGGGGTGCGCCGTCGATCGCCCCGGGCCTGACGATCACCATCGAGGCCGCAATGGTGCGGGCTCGAAGACAAAGATCACGGAGACATCATCATGGCGACCATCGGCACCTTCAAGAAGACCGGCACCAACGAATACACCGGCGAAATCGTCACCCTCAGCGTCCAGGCCAAGAACGTCCGCATCGTTCCCGAGGCCCGCGCCACCGGCGACAACGCCCCCAGCCACCGCATCTTCATCGGCCGCGTCGAAATCGGCGCCGCCTGGTCCAAACACTCCAACGAGGGCCGCGACTATCTGGGTTTGAAACTGGACGATCCGAGCTTCACCGCTCCCATCTACGCCAACCTGATCGAAGACGAGGAAGGCGACGGCTTCGGCCTCATCTGGTCTCGCCCCCAGGGCCGCCGCAACGGCAACTGAGGGCCCCGGCGATGCCCCGCCCCACACCGGGCGGAGCATCGCCTCCCCGATCAAATGCAAAGGAGCGCGCCATGAGCCGCCACGAACTCGAACAACGCGACAAAGCCATCGCCGAGGGCCAACTCGAAATCGCCATCGGCTGGGACCGCCCTCTCAACACCTACTTCGTTCAAGTTCTCGATCCGACCTACGATGAGGAAGACGCCCGCTTTGAAGTCCTCTGGCGCGGCAACAGGTTCGGCGAAATTCTGTCCTCCGACGAGGCCATCGCAATGATCGCGCCCTGGGCAATCATTCCCGCCGATCTGCGGGCCGCCCTCATCGCCGATCACGACACGGCAGCCTGATCACTCGGCCCGAAAACACCAAACCCGCCAGCGGCGGGTTTGGTGGGAAGCAAGACTCTTTCGTCGCTCCCGCGACCGGTTTCCCCACCCCAACCCCTCCCCAAGGAGGGGCTTGGTCCTGCGGGAGCCTTCTATGTTGGAATTAGCCTTCGGTCGTGGTGTCTCGCCCCGGCGGCAGCGCCCGGTGCAACAGATCCGCCGGCTCGACGTTCAGCGCCGTGGCCAGCTTGTCCAGCACGTCGATGCTGGCCGCATAGACGCATCGCTCCAGGGCGCTGATATAGGTGCGGTCAAGATCCGCCCGATGCGCAAGCTCCTCCTGCGACAGGCCGCGCTCCTGTCGATAGATGCGCAGATTGCGGGCGAGCACCTCTCGAATATCCATCCTTCAAAGGACGCCCGATTGAAGAGTATCCAACCACGGAGTATTCTCGACAAAATGCAGGTGCAACCTTGAGGCCGCAGGGTGTGCAACCTTCCGTTATCCGCCGAAACGACAGACGTGATGCCTTTTGCGCATCACCAAAAGACGCGGAAACGTCCTCATCCATGAGGAAATCACATGATAAAATCGCTCGGCATAGACCTGGAGGAAACACCGGCATGACCGTGCCCGCCTTTGAAGATCGCCCGCCGGAGGGGCTGCGCATCACCCCCTACGACGAACGCCATTTGGCGACCTATCTCAGGCTGTTGGACGCCGAAGCCGAGGGCGCCGACTGGCGCGAGGTGGTCACGGTCCTCTTCGGCCTCGACGTAGATCGCGATCCCGAACGCGCCAAGACCGTTCACGACAGCCATCTGGCACGGGCGCGCTGGATGACCGAAACCGGCTATCGCTATCTGGTGGAACCCCGCCTGCAATAAGGCATAAAGCCTTCCTTGATGGATAGGGCGGGTTTCCGCATGACTCGATGCAAAACCGCCATCTAGCGTTCTGGTAGAATTTTTGAAACGTTGCTCCCTCCGATTCCGAGCCACGCCCCCGTTGCGGAGGATGATCAATGCCAACCCCTTTCTGGCGTTCGGAAACGACGCAAGACCAGTTGAACCGGCTTGACCGGCCCGGCTTTGCCGTGGAGTTTCTGCGCCGCAATCCGAACTACCGAGACGACTGCCAACAAACCCAGCGGCTGATCGCCCAGGGCGAGCTTGATGCTCAAGCCGCCGAGGCCGCATTGGCTCATCGCTGGGGGTTGCGCTTTTGTCCATGATCCGGACCGCCCAGCGGCTCAAGAGCCGGTGTTCTGGCGGCCAGAGGTCTTCCCCGGCACGGTGATTGTCGCCCCGGCGCCGCAAGGTTACGAAGCGAGAAAGCCCATCGATCTCGCGGACTTCACGCCGTTCGCCGCCTATCGCCGGGATGGCTCGGAATACCATACCGTTCTCGCCGATCCGGACGGCGGCCACTATCTATGGCGACCCGATGGCGACAGCGGCCGATGCTTCGCCGTGATCCTGCCGCTCGACGATATTTCCGATCTGCGCTTTGAGGCCATAGGGCGCTTTCTCCGCCGCCTGCGTGGTCGCTCCGGCGGCCCACTGCCCACCGGCCTGCAGCTGACGCCGATGCGGCGGGCCCGGCTGATCCAGCTTCTGCATGCCCTCGATTACCGTCTCACTGGTGCCGGCCCACGAGAGATCGCCGCCGCCCTTGTCGACAAGGATGCGGCAATCCTGCCCGCCATCGAATGGAAAAGCTCGGCGGCCCGCCGCAAGGCCAACCGCCTGATCCGCGACGCCCAGGCCTTGATGAACGGCGGCTATCGCAAGCTGCTGCGCGGCGGCTGAAACTCTTCCCATGGGGGGACACAGAATCCCCCCAACTCTTCGTCCTCCGTCCACGCCCGCCTTCTTCGCCACCGTGGTCCCGTCGCGCCGCCCTCTATCGGCGGCGCTCTGGACCCACACGGAGGCATACGATGCTCAATGAGACCACCCGCTACGTCAGAACCCACGAAGCCGCCCAACTACTCAGCCTGTCGGCCCGCACCCTGGAGAAATACCGCTGCCACGGCACTGGCCCGGTCTTCCGCAAGCTGGGCGGACGGGTGGTCTATGCCATCGACGACCTGGAGGCCTGGGCTGCGCAGTCCGCCTGCAACTCGACCTCGGACCCGCGCTACGACGCCGCCCGTCTGGCCGGTCGGGTTCGCTGAGGTCAGCCGATGTCAGCCCCTTCCACGATAGCGCCGCGCCGGCAACTGGAGCTGTTCCAGGCGCTGCCCGGCGACATGGCGCTCCGCGACGCCCAGGATCTGATGTCCTGGCCGTTCTTCAGCCTGTCCAAATCCCGCCGCATCCAGCCCATCGACTTCCGCATGGGCGAGGTGATGATCCGAGTCGAAGCGACGCCCGAGCACGGCATGGCCACCATCTGGGATGCCGACCTGCTGATCTGGGCCGCCAGCCAGATCGTCGAGGCCCGCGACCGCGGCCGGGCCACCTCCCGCCTGATGGCGGCCACTCCCTATGAAATCCTCACCTTCATCGGTCGAGGCGACAGCACCCTCAATTACGACCGGCTAAAGGCGGCGCTGGACCGCCTGCAATCCACCACCATCGCCACCTCGATCCGTCAGCCCAGCGAACGGCGACGCCATCGCTTTTCCTGGATCAACGAATGGAAGGAACGGTTGGACGGCCGGGGCCGACCGCGCGGCATCGAACTGATCCTGCCAGATTGGTTCTATGCCGGGGTAATGGACGACGCCTTCGTGCTGACCATCGACCGCGCCTATTTCGATCTGACCGGCGGGTTAGAGCGCTGGCTCTACCGGCTGGTGCGCAAGCACGGTGGCCGCCAGGCCCAGGGCTGGAGCTTCGATCTCCGCCACCTGCATCTCAAATCCGGCAGCCTGTCGCCGTTCAAGCGCTTCGCCTTCGAACTGCGCGCCATCGTCCAGCGCCAACCCCTGCCCGGCTATCGCCTGGGCTACGGCATCGACTTCGCCGGCGAGGTCCGCCTGACCTTCGTCCCCGAGTTGCCCGATGGGTTGGCCGGCTCTCCCGCACTCCGAAAGTTATCCACACATTCGGTGCATAAGCCTGGGGATAAGCTGTGAATCCGCCCGTACTATCAGGAACCCGGACTCCCGTACTATCGGGAACCCGGGTCCCGTACTATCAGGAACCGGAGTGGCCTGTAACCCATTGGCCTGACAGGCTGGATTCGGCCCCTTCTAACCTTCCTAACTTAGAATCCTACGGATTCTTCCTAACTGTAGAGGGGGGCGTCCGCCGGTGCAAAAGCCCGGCGCCCCACCCCCTGATCAATTTTGCGCCACTCCGTATTGGCAGTTTCCGACACGCCATTCCCAGTCGGAGGCGGACATGATCGTCGCCCTACTCAACCAGAAAGGCGGCGTCGGCAAGACCACCCTGGCCCTGCATCTCGCTGGACAATGGGCAAGGCTCGGCAAGCGCGTCACCTTGATCGACGCCGACCCGCAAGCGTCGGCCCTCGACTGGTCCGAACAGCGGGCACGCCAGGGCTTGCCGCGTCTGTTCGGCGTCATCGGTCTGGCCCGCGACACTCTGCATCGGGAAGCCCCCGAACTGGCCCGCGATGCCGATCATGTCGTCATCGACGGCCCGCCCCGTGTCGCCGGGCTGATGCGCTCGGCCCTATTGGCCGCCGATCTGGTACTGATCCCGGCGCAACCCTCCCCATTCGACGGCTGGGCTTCGGGCGAAATCCTGAAGCTGCTCGGCGAGGCGCGGATCTTCCGACCGCAACTCGCCGCCCGCTTCCTGCTGAACCGCTGCGGTGCCCGCACCGTCATCGCCCGCGAGACGGCGGAGGACCTAGCCGACCACGACCCGCCGGCGCTGCGCTCCACCGTCGGTCAGCGCGTCGTCTTCGCCGATGCCGCGCAGTCGGGCCGGTTGGTCTTTGAAATCGATGACGACAGTCCGGCATCCAGCGAGATCGCCGCGCTGGCCGCCGAAGTCGCGAGGCTGGCGCCATGACCCGCAAGCGGGCCTTCGCCAGCCGCCCCGGCGATGCCGAAGGCTGGGTCAAGGCGACGGATTCGCCGCGCCCCAGCAGTGGTTTCACCGCCCGCCTGACCATCGATGTCACGCCGGCTTTGCGCGGGCGCATCAAGGTCGCCGCCTTCCAGCGCGGCCTGACCGTCGCCGACATGCTGCGCGATCTGCTGGCCCACGAATTCCCCGACAGCCAAGGAGAGACAGCATGACCGGCATCGCGCCACCCGCCCGTTCATCCGAGAAACCTGATCCGGCCAGCCTGACCCGCGTCGAACTGATCTGGCTCGAGAAGCAGATCGAGAACTGGATCCGCTTCGGCCATACCGTCGAGGACACCATTCTCGACCGACAGCGGCGGGTCGTCAGCTTCGCGCCCAACAGCCTGTTCGCTTTCGTCCGCTGGTCGTCCAACGACTACGGCACCGTCAGTTCGAACATCGACATCGTCCGCGCTATTGCGCCGGGAGAAGCTCACACCACACTGCCATTCGTGCGGCCCGGCGGCGACATCCTGCTGCACATCCACGGCTGGCCGAAGGTCGAAAAGGCGCTGCAGGCCATCGACGCTGTGGAAGCCATCGGCATCGATCCGGCCGATGTCGCACCCGATCACTGGCGGCATGTTCACAACCGCCTAACCGTCAGCCAGCAGCCCCGCCCCTACAGCCGCGAACGCCATGAAGCATGGCTTCGCCGCCGGAGCATTGCGCCATGACGCGCTTCGGCTGGGTGATGGTCACCTACGTCTCGGCATTGGCCATCGGCGCCTCGGCCTTCATCCATCCGACGCCACGGTTGCTGTGGAACGCCACCGCCAGCACGCCGACCGGGCTCTATGCTTTGCAGCCGGGGCCCACTCTGCGTGTCGGCGATCTGGTGGCGGTGCGCCCGCCGGAACCGCTCGCCCACTTCCTGGCCGAGGGCGGATACCTGCCGCTCGGCGTGCCGTTGTTGAAGCACGTGGCGGCCATGGCAGGGGAAACCGTCTGCCGCACCGGCCACACCATCACCATCGATGGCATTGCCGCCGCCGAAGCGCGAGACCGCGACAACCGGGGCCGTGCGCTGCCGGTCTGGAACGGCTGTCGCACCCTCGACAACGGCGAAATCTTTCTGCTCAACCACCATCCCGACAGCCTGGACGGACGCTATTTCGGCCCGCTGCCGCGCACGTCCGTTCTCGGTCGCGCGACAGCACTTTGGCTCACTGACTGACTTCTTTCCCCAACCCCGGAGATTCATCATGTCTCATATCGGCAGTTTCATTCGCACCCCTGAAGGCTTCACCGGCCATCTGCGGACGCTCACCCTCGACCTCGAACTGACGCTGGTTCCGGCCAACCCGATCGACGCCGAAAACGCTCCCGATTACCGCATCCATCTCGGCGCCGATGCCGAAGGACCGGAGATCGGGGCGGGCTGGAAACGCACTGGCGAGCGGGCCGGCGATTACGTCGCCCTGCTGATCGATGACCCCACCCTGACGCGGCCCTTATACGCCAACCTGTTCCAGTCGGACGTCAAGGGCAACGCCTTCACCCTGCTGTGGACCCGCCCGGCCAAACGCGACGGCGAGCGCTGAGGCGATGCCGCCGAACCGCCGAAGTTTCACCACGGCTGCCGGGAGAGCGTTCTCCCTGGCAGCCGCCCTTCTGTCCGCCGCGCTGCTGACCGGCGGCACAGCCATGGCGGAACCGCCGCAGCGTCTTCTGCCATCCGAGCGATCTGCAGACATCCATCCGTTTGCCGCTTTCGTATCGGAAGCCTCGCAACGCTTCGGCCTTCCGTCAGCATGGATCGAGGCGATTATCGCCGTGGAAAGCGCCGATGATCCGCACGCCTTGTCGCCCAAAGGCGCCATGGGGCTGATGCAGATCATGCCGTCGACCTGGGCAACTTGGCGCGACCGGCTGAACCTCGGCAGTGATCCGTTCGAGCCACACGCCAACATTCTGGTCGGCACTGCGTTCCTGCGCGACATGCTTGATCGTTACGGCACCCCGGGGTTCCTCGCCGCCTACAATGCCGGACCGGCGCGCTACGAGGACTATCTGGCGACAGGCCGCCCGCTGCCCGCCGAAACCTGGGCTTACCTCGCCATGCTTTCGCCGATGCTCGGCGACAAGCAGGCGGGCAGCGCGATTGCTCCTGTCGCCGCCGCCAATGTGCAGACATGGAGAACAGCGACCCTGTTCATTCGGCGCGAGGCAACCGCCGGATTCAAACCGATCCCAGACATTCTATCCGTCACCGCGCCACGCTCGGACGATCTGTTCGTCCGCCCCGGTTTGCCGGAGCGTCGACCATGACCATCGGCGCAGTCCATCGCAGTCTGGAGAAGATTATCAAAGCAACGGCGATCTGGCGGGGACTACGGGAGTCAACGACCGAACGAGGGCGAGATAAAAGCCCCTGCCACGTCGTCCTCCAAGTCCCTGGCGGGACTTGTCTTTCTCCTGGCAGGTCGGTCGGAACGTGGCATGCCACCTGCTGTAGGCCAGCGTTTCCGCCATATCTTTCTGCACAGTACCGATTGCCCGCATTTTTTCCGGGCAAATCATGACCAGCCGCGACGACGACTTCCGTGTCCGGCCAGGGCGCATCCGCCATGGCGGCAGCAGCGCCAAACCGAAGAGTTTCGTCGCCCAGGTGCTGAAGGCGGCCCGCAAGGCTGGACCGGCAGTGGCCCGTTCGTCTGGCGGAACGCATTCCCCAAACTTTGGCCGATCGAGCTTTGGCCGGGGCCGCGCCGCCTTCAGCCGGGCTCGGCTGTTCAGCTCAAACCGCCGCGTTGTGGTGAAAGCTCGCGTCGTGCGTCATCAGGGCCGCGCGTTCACTTCGGCGCCGCTATCGGCCCATATCTCCTATCTGAAGCGTGAGGGCGTCACCCGCGACGGCGAGAAGGCCCGCATGTTCGACGCCGCGAACGACCGCGCCGATGACGCGGCCTTCGCCGAGCGCTGTCAGGATGATCGTCACCATTTCCGCTTCATCGTCTCGCCCGAGGAGGCTGGCGACATGACCGATCTGCGGGGCTTCACCCGCGATCTCGCCCGACAAATGGAGGTCGACCTCGGCACCAAGCTTGATTGGGTGGCCGTCGATCATTGGAACACCGACAATCCCCATGTCCATCTGCTGGTGCGCGGTGTCGACCAGACCGGAGCCGATCTGGTGATTGCCCGCGACTATATCAGCCGGGGCCTGCGGGCCCGTGCCGAAGAGCTGGTGTCGATCGAGTTGGGGCCGAAGCCCGAGCATGAAATCCGTTCGGCGCTGGAGCGCGAGGTCGAGGCCGACCGCTGGACCCGCCTTGACGTCGAAATCCGCAGGATGGCCGACGAGACCGGCCGGATCGATCTGCGGCCCGGTGGCAGAGACGATCCGGACCTTCACCGGCTGATGATCGGTCGGCTGCAGAAGCTGGAGCATATGGGCCTTGTCGTCTCCGCCGGTCCCGGTCAATGGGTAGTCGGCCTGGAGGCCGACGGGACCTTGCGTGACCTCGGGATGCGCGGCGACATCATCAAAACCATGCACCGCGCCTTCACCGAGCACGGCCAGGACCGCGGCATCGGCGACTATGCCATCGAAAGCAACGACGCGACCGCCCCGATCATCGGCCGACTGATCGACAAGGGGCTGCATGACGAACTGACCGGTGAGGCCTATGCCGTGATCGACGGCACCGATGGTCGCGCCCATCATGTCCGTTTCCGCGGTATCGAAGCCTTCGAGCATGCCCCGCCGCTCGGCGGCATCGTGGAGGTACGCCGTCTTGGCGGTGCCGATGACCCAAAGCCAACCCTGATTCTGTCCACACGCTCTGATCTCGACCTCGCCACTCAAGTCACGGCATCCGGCGCCACCTGGCTCGATCATCGGCTGGTGGAGCGCGAAGCCATGCCGTTGGCGATGGGCGGTTTCGGGGCCAAAGTGCGGGAAGCGATGGCGGCCCGCGCCGAGCATCTGATTACCGAGGGATTAGCCCAGCGCCAGAACCAGCGCGTCATCTTCCAGCGCGACCTACTGGCAACCTTGCGACAACGAGAACTGGATGCCGTCGGCACTAAACTCGCCGCCGAAACCGGGCTGCCCCACGTCAAGGCCGAGGGAGGCGATACCATCGCGGGCCTCTACCGCCGACGCCTGACCCTGGCCTCCGGTCGCTTCGCCATGATCGATGATGGGCTCGGCTTTCAACTCGTCCCCTGGTCGCCATCGCTGGAAAAACAACGTGGTCGCCAGATATCGGGTATCGCGCGCGGTAATGGCGGTATTGATTGGGCACTCAGCCGGAAACGAGGATTGGGGCTATGAGCATCTTGCCTATTCGCTGCCGTAATCTGGCGGCAGATGCTGTTCGACGTCCATGGCGTCGTGCAGAACCCGGCCGATGCCGATCAGATCCGGGAGGAGCGCACGATAGAGGAGGAAATGGCGGGGCTGGCGGATGAATCCGTCCCGGTCGCGCGCCCTGTCGCGGCTGTGGCGCAGATGGAAACTGCGCACTCCCGGACCAAGCTCGGGGCGATCCACGCTCCCCGCCCGCTCCGGATCGGCGGCGATGTCGCGAAGCGCCGTCGCCAGCAAAACCTCGTAACGCTGACGGACGATCTCGCCGAAATGGCTTTCGCTCCAGGCGAGCAAGGAAACAATGTCGGCCTGGGCCGAATCGGAAAGCCGGACCAGCGCCATCGATCAGCTACCGATACGACGCAGATGTTCTCCGGCCTGACGGCCCAGATCGCCAATCAGGGCATCGAGGCCATCTTCGGAGACATCGCGGAAACGCCCCGCCTCCAGGTCGGCGAAACCGGTCTGCGCAGCCTCTTGAAGCGCCCTCAACTTGGCCGCCTCGCGGGCGTCCCGCTCCTCAACCAGCCGCAGTCCCTCACGCAAAACCTCGCTGGCGTTCTGGTAGCGACCGGAACCGACCAGATCGGAGATGAACTTTTCATGGCGTTCGGTGAGGACCACATTGCGCGTCGGCATGTCCTTTATCCTTTCCAGCATCGACACCAACGAGAATATCGCATATTGGCATAATCTGCCAATAGCGCATTTGGACCAGCGTCACAGGCATAGACACTCCGGCACAAACCGGCAATTCCGCACCCCGCAAGTAATTTTACGCCAGCTTTCGCCGATGGCTGCAAACCTCTTGAATGGTGCCGTTTCATCACTTCCTTGGATAACCGGATTTCATGGATGGAGCCGGCCATGTCCGCAACCAAGATCCTCTGGGGCCAGATCGCCGCCGTCTTTCTGATCATCCTCGCCACCACCTGGGGGGCGACGGAATGGACGGCATGGCAGCTGGGTTTTCAGCCACAACTGGGGGCACCCTGGTTCCAACTGTTCGGTTTCCCAATTTACGATCCCGCCATCTTCTTCTGGTGGTGGTTCGCTTACGACGCCTATGCGCCGGACATCTTCAATAAAGGCGGAGCAATCGCCGCCTCTGGCGGTTTCCTGTCCGTAGCCGTGGCCATTGGCATGTCGGTCTGGCGGGCGCGCGAGATTCGGAATGCCGAGACCTATGGTTCGGCCCGCTGGGCAACAGCGAAGGAGATCAGGACCGCCGGCCTACTCGGTCCGGATGGCGTCGTGCTGGGACGTCATCGGAGAGACTATCTCCGCCACGATGGACCGGAGCATGTTCTGTGTTTCGCCCCCACCAGATCCGGCAAGGGCGTCGGCCTCGTGGTGCCGACCCTGCTGACTTGGCCGGGTTCGGCCATCGTCCACGACATCAAGGGTGAGAACTGGCAAATCACCGCTGGCTTCCGCGCCCGGCATGGCCGCGTGCTTCTGTTCGATCCGACCAATTCGGCTTCCGCCGCCTATAATCCATTGCTGGAAGTGCGGTGCGGCGAATGGGAAGTGCGCGACGTGCAAAACGTCGCCGATGTCTTGGTTGATCCCGAGGGCTCGCTGGAGCGTCGGAACCATTGGGAAAAAACCAGCCATTCTCTGCTGGTCGGCACCATCCTGCATGTGCTTTACGCCGAGCCGGACAAGACCCTGGCAGGCGTTGCCGCCTTCCTGTCCGATCCCAAGCGCCCCATCGAAACCACCTTGCGCGCCATGATGACCACTCGGCATCTGGGCGAAGCCGGACCTCATCCGGTTGTCGCTTCCGCCGCCCGCGAACTACTCAACAAGTCCGACAACGAGCGCTCCGGCGTGCTGTCCACCGCCATGTCATTCCTGGGGCTTTACCGAGACCCGGTGGTGGCCAAAGTCACCAGCCATTGCGACTGGCGCATCGCCGACCTTGTGGAGGGAAATAATCCCACCTCCCTCTATCTGGTGGTGCCGCCCTCCGACATCAGCCGCACCAAACCGCTGATCCGTCTGGTGCTCAATCAAATCGGTCGCCGTCTGACCGAAGATTTGCAGGCCCAAAAGCACCGCCACCGCTTGCTGTTGATGCTGGACGAGTTCCCCGCCCTGGGGCGTCTCGACTTCTTCGAGAGCGCCCTGGCCTTCATGGCCGGCTACGGCCTGAAGGCCTTCCTCATCGCCCAATCGCTGAACCAGATCGAGAAAGCCTACGGCCCCAACAATTCAATCCTCGACAACTGCCATGTGCGGGTCAGCTTCGCCACTAACGACGAACGAACCGCCAAGCGGGTCTCCGACGCCCTGGGCACCGCCACCGAAATGCGGGCAATGAAGAACTATGCCGGCAGCCGCCTGTCGCCCTGGCTCGGTCATTTGATGGTCAGCCGCCAGGAGACGGCCCGCCCCCTTCTGACCCCCGGCGAAATGATGCAGCTTCCGCCCACCGACGAGATCGTCATGGTGTCGGGCATCCATCCGATGCGAGCGAAGAAAGCACGCTATTTCGAGGACAGGCGGTTCACCGAGCGTGTTTTGCCTCCTCCGTCCCCGGAACCATCTACTCCCCAGCCGGACGATTGGAGCGGCTTGCCGCCACAGAAACCCTCGAAAGACCTTGCCGCCATCCTAAAAGCCGAGGACGAGGCCAATGCCGGGCTTCGGCGCGAGCCGGAACTGCCCGACCATGTGGCGATCGCCAAGGAAACGACGCCTTCCCATGCGAACGATGAATTCGCGCTGATCGACGACATCCCGGACGCCGTGGTCCAACAGACTCAGGAGTTGCTTCAGCGCATGCGCGGCGTTGCCCGCCAAGCAACGATGGATCCGGCCGATGGTCTGGACCTGTAGGAGGACGCCATGCGCGATCGTTTGAACGTCTCCCTGCCCATTGAGATGATTGCCCAGATCAACGACTTGGCCGACCGCAAGCGCCTCACCCGCTCAGCCATCGTCGAGGCTGCGGTCAACTTGTTCCTGTCGCCGGATTCAGCGGATCAAAAAGAGGCTGCCTTCGCCCGGCGGCTCGACCGGCTGTCCCGGCAGATCCAGCGGCTGGAACGCAACTCCGGCCTATCGGTCGAGACCCTGGCGTTGTTCATCCGCTTCTGGCTGACCATCACACCGCCACTACCGCCCGAAGCCCAGGCGGCGGCCCAAGCCAAGGGCCGCGAGCGCTATGAGGGTTTTATCGAAGCCTTGGCTCGGCGATGGAACCAGGGGCGGAGTCTGTTCGATGATATCCCGAAGGACATGGCTGGCATGGAACCAAAAGAGGACGACGCACAGTTAGACAACTGACAGTCACGTTCGCCTCCGGTAAGTATTTTTTCTCTCCACTACGATTGGCCTCGCCCCCCATTACAGGCTTGTTGATTCGCCCTGTTTTCTGCCTTTTCTAATCATCCCCATCGCCGAACACATGGTGCGTCGGCTCTTCCTGGGGATGATCATGGCAGCCGCTTCCCGCCACTCCGAAGCCTTCCTCCGCGGCGCCCGCATGCTGCGCACCGCGCTGGGACCAGCCATCGCTTCGTTCCTGGAAGACCCGGCGATCGTCGAGGTCATGCTCAACCCCGACGGTCGGCTGTGGGTCGACCGGCTGTCGGGCGGACTGGAGGATACCGGCGCCACCCTGTCGCCTGCCGACGGCGAGCGCATCGTCCGACTGGTGGCTCATCATGTCGGTGCCGAGGTCCATCCCGGTTCTCCCCGCGTCTCCGCTGAACTGCCCGAGACCGGTGAGCGTTTCGAGGGCCTGCTGCCGCCGGTGGTCGCGGCCCCGGCCTTCGCCATCCGCAAGCCGGCAGTGGCGGTGTTCACCCTCGACGATTATGCCGCCGCCGGGATCATGACCGCCGCACAAGCGACACTTCTGCGCCAAGCCGTCGCCGATCACCGCAACATCCTGGTCGCAGGCGGCACCTCGACCGGCAAGACCACCCTGACCAATGCCCTGCTGGCCGAGGTCGCCAAGACCTCTGATCGCGTGGTGCTGATCGAGGATACCCGCGAACTGCAATGCAAGGCCCCCAATCTGGTGGCCCTGCGCACCAAGGACAGCGTGGTGTCGCTGTCCGATCTGGTCCGCTCGTCTTTGCGGCTGCGTCCCGACCGCATCCCCATCGGCGAGGTGCGCGGGGCCGAAGCGCTCGATCTGCTCAAAGCCTGGGGTACTGGCCATCCCGGCGGCATCGGCACCATCCATGCCGGCTCGGCGCTGGGGGCCTTGCGCCGCCTCGAACAGCTCATCCAGGAAGCCGTCGTCACCGTCCCCCGCGCCCTGATCGCCGAAACCATCAATGTCGTCGCCGTGCTGGCCGGTCGCGGGCGGCAGCGCCGTCTCGCCGAACTGGCCATCGTCACCGGGCTTGATCCGGCCACTGGCGATTACCGCGTCATCCCCGCAGGAGAAACTCCATGATCCATTCCATCCGCCGTCCCCTGGCAATCACCGGCACGGTCGTCCTCGCCGTCCTGATCCAGATCCCCGCCGCCTATGCCTCGGGCTCGTCGATGCCGTGGGAGACGCCCCTCAACCAGATCCTGGAATCGGTGCAGGGGCCGGTGGCCAAGATCATCTCGGTGATCATCATCACCGTCACCGGCCTGACCCTGGCCTTCGGCGACACCTCGGGCGGCTTCCGTCGGCTGATCCAGATCGTCTTCGGCCTCTCCATCGCCTTCGCCGCCAGTTCGTTCTTCCTGTCGTTCTTCTCGTTCTCCGGCGGAGCCCTGGTGTGATGACCGGCAATGATCCCATCGCCGGGTTCTCGGTCCCGGTCCATCGCTCGCTGACTGACCCGATTCTGCTGGGCGGGGCGCCCCGCACGGTGGCCATCGCCAACGGCACTCTGGCGGCGGCCATCGCCCTCGGCCTGCGCCTGTGGATTCCCGGACTGCTGCTGTGGGCGCTCGGCCAGGGCGCCGCCGTGT
>Ga0302157_10004820_pt1 | contig 14544 bp, 15 predicted proteins | sample I_Bog_N3_3_FD_193502 | JGI IMG/M metagenome (GOLD analysis project Ga0302157, IMG submission 193502) | Peat permafrost microbial communities from Stordalen Mire near Abisko, Sweden - I_Bog_N3_3 | ecosystem: Environmental > Terrestrial > Soil > Wetlands > Peat | place: Sweden: Abisko, Stordalen...
CGGAGCGGGCGGGGGCGCACCCGAGCAGTCGGTCGCGCCGCGGGCGGCGGCCGAGCCCACGAGGGCGCCCACGACGCCGCCGATGATGGCGCCGCCGGTGCGTCCGCCGCCGCGGGCGAGGTTCGACCCAGCGGCCGCGCCGGCCGCGGCGCCCACCAGGCCGCCGCCGACATTGGCGCCGGCGCAGGGATCACCGTAGGCCTGGGCGGAGGCGACGCCCGGCGCGGCCGTCGCGGCCAGGGTCATGGCGGCCAGGGCGGCGCCGACGGCGGCCTTGGATACGATGGAGGATTTCAGCATGGACCTACTCCTTGAAAGGGTGAATGTCAGAAGGGCGACGGCCGGATGTCCTGGCCACCGCGCCCTTGGGCATGTACGGCGGCGACGCAAGAACCAGGGCGATGGCTAAGAACAATAAGGTTCGCATGGCTTGGTCTCCCCCGTCCGCGGCGGTGGCCTGAGCCATGACCGCGTCGATGATCCGAGATTGAACCTGTGACCCTGAACGAATGTTGAGCGGCCCGTTCATCTTCGTTCATGCGTCCTTAAGCCCGGGATAGCCTGTTGTTACGAAAGCTGCGCGGAGGAGACGGCGTGAACGACCAGGGAGCGCGGGGCGTGGAGGCCGAGGTCTTGCGCATGGGCGCTCAGGGCGACGGCGTCTGCCTGACCGAAAGTGGACAGACGGTGTTCGCGCCCTTCGCCCTGCCCGGAGAGCGGGTGCGCCTGAGCTTTTCAGGTGAACACCGCGGCGAGGTCGAGCAGGTGATTTCTCCCAGCGCCGCGCGCGTGGAGCCGCCCTGTCCGCATTTCGGCGCTTGTGGGGGCTGCGCGCTGCAGCATTGGGCGCCCGAGCCCTATCTGGCGTGGAAGCAGCAAGTGATAAGCGAGTCCCTCGCGCGGATAGGGCTCGAAGCGCCGTTTGCGCCGCCCTTTGCAGCGCCAGCCGGCTCGCGTCGCCGCGTGGCGCTACACGCGAGGCGCGGCGAGAAGGGGCAGGGCGCGCGGCTGGGCTACAAGGCCCGCCGGTCTTGGAGCCTGGTTGATGTCGAGGTCTGCCCGATCGCTGATCCCCGTATCGAGGCCGCCTTGCCGGCGCTACGCCGTCTGGCAGCGCCGTTCCTGGAGCATCCCAAGTCGGCGCCGACTCTGCACGTGACCGTCACCCAGACGGGTCTGGACGTGGATGTTACGGGCGTGGAGCGCCGCAGCGGGGGGCTTTCGGCGGATGCGCGCATGCGGGCCGCCGAGATCGCCGCCCAGTCCGACCTGGCGCGGGTGACCCTGGCGGGCGAGCTGGTCTACCAGGCGCGCCAGCCCATGGTGGCGCTCGGGCCGGCCGTGGCGGCCCTTCCGCCCGGCGGCTTTCTGCAGGCCTCGCCCGGGGCCGAGGCGGCCATGGCCGAGACAGCGCTGGAGGCCATGGCGGGCGCGGGTAGGATCGCGGACCTATTCTGCGGTTTGGGAACGTTCGCGTTTCGCCTCGCGACTGTCGCGCCCGTCCTGGCGGCTGACGCCGATGGGCGAGCGATTGATGCGCTGAAAAGGGGCGCGGGAACCGCGCCGGGCCTGAAGAGCATCGAAACGCAGACGCGCGATCTCTTCCGCCGCCCGGTCCTGGCCGAGGAGCTCAAGCGCATCGACGCCGTGCTGTTTGATCCGCCCCGGTCAGGCGCTGCCGACCAGGCCCGTCAGATCGCATTGTCGGGCGCGGCCGTGGCGGTGGGCGTGTCCTGCGACGCCGCCAGTTTCGCGAGGGACGCCCGCATCCTTTGCGACGGCGGCTTTGAACTGCGACAGGTCCGACTGATCGACCAGTTTCTCTGGTCGCCGCACGTGGAGCTTGTCGGGGTGTTCAGGCGCTAGATCTAGGCGCCCGAGCGACGGCGCTGGCCGTCTTCCTGCTCCAGCAGAGCCTCAATGATGTCCGCGCTGACCCGCGCGCCGTCCTCTGCCGCCACCGAGGGCGCGATCTGGGCGGCGCGAAGGCCGTATGAGGGATAGGACATCAATGCGTTAAGCTCGTCGGCGGCCCTGCGAGGACTGTAGGCGCCTGGCGCCAGGGTCCGGGCCACGCCCAGGCGGACCATGCGGGCGGCGTTGTCTGGCTGGTCGCCCATGTAGGGCACGATCAATTGGGGGCGGCCGGACTTTAGGGCCTGGGCGGTGGTGCCGACGCCGCCGTGATGGACGATGGCTTCGGCGCGCGGGAAAATCAGGGAATGGGGCACATACTGCGCCGCGTAAGCCCACTTGGGCAGATGCTCGCCATGGCGCAGCCCCAGTTCCGGACCCTCGCTACTGGCGCCCACTAGGACGGCGCGGCGGCCGAGCTTCTTGGCGATCTGCAGACTGCGTCGCCAGAAGTCGCCTGGCTCCATCACCACGGCGGTGCCCAGGGTGAACACCAGGGGCGGCGGGCCCGCGGCCAGGAACGCCTTCAGGCCCTCCGGAAGCTCCGCCTTGCCGCCCTTTTGGCTGTCGTAGAAGGCGAAGCCGGTGATCTGGCAGTTGGTCGGATAGTCCGGTTGAATGTCGCCCAACCACTTGGAGTACATCGCCAGGGTCGCATAGGGGGAGAACTGGCCCTCGAACAGGGGGTTTGCCACTGGCGGCAGGCCCAACTCGCTGCGCAGGCTGCGGAAAGGCGCCGTCCACGGATCGGCGAAACGCTTGATCATCGCCAGCAGCGCCGCGTCGAACCGCGCGCCGGTCAATTCGCGAAGGGTCGCCAGACCTGGCGCGGTGCTCAGCACCGGCGGATCGTAGGCCGACATCACGGTAAAGGGGGCGAGAACGGCGGAGACCCACATCAGCCCGCGGGTGTCGGCAGCCAGTCGCGCGGCGAAAGCGGAGGGATGCGTGATCACCAAGGCGGCGTCCTCGGTGGCCGACATCATGTCTTCGTAGGCCCGCCGCAGGAACGGCATGGCGATGCGGCGAACCAGGAAGGCCAGGCCGGAACTGCCGTTGGTGGCGCGGCGGAAAATGGTCTGTACGTCCAGGCCAAGCTCGCCCTTAACGTCAGAGACGCTGGGGCGCAGGGCATGGAACATCAACCCCTCGGCCTCGACCTTGCCGCGGAACTCGATCTGACTAGCGATCAACGGCTCGAAGCCACGCTCTTTCAGCGTCAGCCCAAGCGCGATGAAGGGGTTAAGATCCCCCGACGACCCCGCTGTAGAAATTACGACTTTCCGCCTCATACGCCCCCTCGGTGAGGATATTGCGCCGCCACCGGGAGCGGCGAGCGGACCACATTGCGGACGGATGCCCTATCCTGTTTTCGCAAATTTTGGCCCTATAGATCAACTGCGACGACGTTGTCGACCGGGCGGCCCCGACCTTGGGAATGACCACGACGGGCGCCTAGCCCTATGCGGATAACCCATACACGAGATTTAACCTACCCCTTTGCAACTTGATTCAACCGACTCCGTTTGTCGCAAGGCCAAGTTACACACCCAGGAACCTCGCCAAAACCAATTTCATGTCAAGCTGACCTGATGGTGATGCACAAGCCGTCAAATCGTCTCGCCCCGAAGAACGGCCGCGGCGAATCGATCTCAGAGTCTGGTGGCGATTTGGTAAACAACCAGCGCGGCGAGATAGGCCAAGGTGATCATGTAGGTGAACATGATGATGGGCCATTTCCAGGAATTGGTCTCACGCCGCACAACGACCAGCGTCGAGGCGCACTGCGGCGCGAACACATACCAGGCCAGGAACGACAGGGCCGTAGCCAGCGACCAGTGGCCAGCCAGGGTGGAGGCCAAGCGGCCCGGCTGGTCCTCGCCAATGGCGTAAACCGTGCCCAGGGCCCCCACGACAACCTCGCGCGCGGCCATGCCCGGCACCAGGGCGACGGACATTTGCCAATTGAAGCCGATAGGGGCGAGCAGAGGCTGCAGCCAATGGCCGATGACGCCGGCGAAGCTGTAATTGATGGCCGGTCCTGCGGCCCCCGAGGGCGGGCGCGGCACGGTGGAGAGGAACCAGATCAGGATCATCATCGACAGAATGGTCGTGCCCGCGCGCTTGAGAAAAATCTCCGCGCGTAGCAGCACATTGCGCGCGACATTCTTCGGATCGGGCATTTTATAGGCAGGGAGCTCCATGATGAAGGGCTCCGACGCGCCGCGCCAGAACAGCTTGCGAAACACGAAGGCGACCGCCAGCGCGCCCACGGCCCCGGCGGCATACAGGCCGAACATCACCAGCCCCTGCTCGTTGACGAAACCCCACAAGATGCGCCGGGGAATAAACGCGGAAATGATCAGGGTGTAGACAGGAATGCGCGCGGAACAGGTCATCAGGGGCGCCACCAGTATGGTGGTCAGCCGGTCGCGCTTATGGTCGATCACCCGAGTGGCCATGATTCCCGGAATGGCGCAGGCGAAACTGGACAGCAGCGGAATGAAGGCGCGGCCATGCAATCCGGCGCCGCCCATCACCCGATCCATCAGGAACGCCGCGCGCGCCATGTAGCCGAAATCTTCCAGCAGGATGATGAAGAAAAACAGGATCATGATTTGCGGCAGAAACACGATCACACTGCCCACGCCCGAGATCAGCCCGTCGCATATCAGGCTCTGCAGCACGCCATGCGGAAGGTGCAGGGTGACTTCCGTCGACAGCCAAGCAAACCCCGCCGAGATGAGATCCATCGCCGGCGTGGCCCAGCTGAACACGGCCTGGAACATCAGGAACAGGATGCCCAGCAGTATCAGGATGCCCGAGACGGGATGAAGCAGTACGTCGTCCAGCTTGCTGGTCCAGGTGTCGGGCCGCGCAGGCGGACGCACGGTGAGCTTGAGGATGCGTTCGGCCTCGTGATGGAAGTCGCGGATGTCCTTGGCCGTGGGCGCATGCCAATCCACGTCGCCGTGCACGGCGTCGGCATTGGCCTCGACCTGATCGATCAGGGCGACCAGGGCCTCAATGCCGCGTTTGCGCACGGCGACGGTGGTGGTCACGGGCATGCTCAACTCGCGAGACAGCGCCTCGATGTCGATGCCGAACCCTTGACGCTCAGCGATGTCGATCATGTTGAGCGCCAGGATCATCGGCTGGCGGGTCTGCTTCAGCTCCAGCACTAGACGCAGAACTAGCCGAAGATTGCTGGCGTCGGCCACGCAGATGAACAGATCAGGCTTGGCCTCCCCGGGCAGGCGGCCTAGCACCACATCGCGGGTGATTTCCTCGTCCGGACTCCTGGCGCGCAGACTATAGGTGCCAGGCAGATCCAGGATCATGACGCGCCGCCCCGAAGGCGTGATCAATGACCCTTCCTTGCGCTCGACCGTCACGCCCGCGTAATTGGCGACTTTCTGGCGGCCGCCAGTGAGGGCGTTGAACAGCGCCGTTTTGCCGCTGTTCGGGTTGCCGACCAACGCCACGCGGGCGTCGGTCAGCGATACGCTCTTGGTCATGGCCCTGACATAGCCTTCGGCGGCGCCTTGCGCGGCCGCCCGCTGGGATCCAACTCAAGTAGGATCCCGCGCGCCTCGCGCCGCCGCAGGGCCACGCGCATATCGTCTAGTTTCACGGCGATAGGGTCACGGCCGATGAAACCCTCATGCAGTAGTTCGATCCGCGCGCCTTCGACAAAGCCGATTTCCAGCAGACGTCGCTCAAGCTCCGCCTGTTCAATGCCGCCGCTCGCCGGGCCGGTCGCGCTGGAAACACGCAAGACAACGCCGCAGTCGCCCTTGCAGGCGTCGCTCAAGCGCACGACCGCCGCTGACGGGTCAGCAATGTCGCTCATGTTTCTGGCGGGAAGGCTTCCGTCCACGGGGACCTCGATGCGCTTAGATGAGAATGAATATCATATGCAGATTTGAAAATCAAAGCCCCGCAGCCTCCCCCGCGTCGACGATCGTCACTTAATCCGATGGACCGCGACCTTGACGCAGTGTTGGACCCGCGCGCGCGAAACGGCTTTGATGCACATCAAGGGGCGCGAGCCCGGTTTAGCTATCCAGCCTTCGATAGGTCAAAACCGAGCCATCCTTGACCTTGCCGCGCAGGGCGGCCCACACCCCGTCGCGGTCGTACCAGTCGTCGATCTGGGTTTCTCCTGTCAGGGAATAGCGCGTGGCGGGCAGCGTCCGCCCGTCGGCCAACTGCACGGTGTCCGCGCCACTGGATGCGACCCGCTCGCGCATGATTCTGCCGTCCTGCGGATTGAACAGGGCGCGGTCCATGATTTGGCGGTTCCAATGGGTGAGGGGAAGAACGTTGGCATCGGCCAGATAGGGCTCGCCGTCGGCCGGTTCGATCACGACGCCGTTTTCTGTCCGATGCGCCCGCATGGCCTGCTTGCGCCCGTTGAGGACGCTGCTCGTCTCGATGCGGTCGAAACGGCCGCCGCTCCAGCTTTCCATGGCGTGATGCCTGTAACGGAACAGACTGAGCGGACCGAATTTCAGGCTCATCTCCACTTGGGTCTCCACCATCAGATCGGCGCCCTCGCGAACGAAGGTCAGATGGTGGCGTCCGAGCGTGGCCCCCTCGCCGTGGATTTCGAAGGTCAGGGCGTCGTTGACCGGCAGTCCGGGCGGGGCGGCCCAGGAGCGTGGAGTCATGGCCGACGCGCCGATGGCAATCCCGGCGGCCAGCAGGCCTCGCCGGTTTAACAGGGTCGGCGCGTCCATAATCAGTCTCGCTCCACGTCCCGACCCCATGAAATTACGCGCAGGCGCGTCGTCTGGATCAGCCGCGCCGTATAAGTGGCGACAACCTTGATCGATGAGATCTGTTGGAGAGCTGATAAGGGTGCGAACGCCGTTGGCCGTGGAGGGCGCGATGAACCGAACAATGATCGCCTGTCTGGTCCTGTGCCTGGCCGCGCCCCAGGCGCGAGCCCAGACCATGAACGGGTCTGCATCGCGCCAGCCCCTGCAGGTTCTCTCATGGGACGCCGTCGATCCCTTGCGGTTGATCCCCCCGCCGCAGCCCCACGGATCGGCGGCCGAGGCCGCGGAGCTGGCCGAACTGCACCAGATCCAGGCGAACCGCACGCCCGAACGTCTGCAACAGGCGCAATGGGATCAGGATCATCAGAACTGGACCCTGTACGTCTCCACGCTCGGTCCGCAGTTCGATCTGTCCCGGCTGCCGGCAACCGCCAAGGTGCTGGCCGTGATTCAGCGCGACAACACAGCCGTTGTACAGTCCGCCAAGGCGAGCTTTCATCGCATGCGGCCGTGGGCGGCCGACCCGAGCCTCAAGGGGTGCGCCATCGGTCCCAAGGATGACCCCTACAGTTCCTATCCCAGCGGCCACGCGGATGTGGGCTATGCCCTGGGCCTGACCCTGGCCTATCTGATGCCGCAAAAGGCCCAGCCGATATTGGCGCGGGCCCGCGACTACGCCTTCAGCCGCCAGGTTTGCGGAATGCACTTTTCCAGCGATACCGCGGCTGCCCAGGCCCTGGCCACGGCCTTGACTTATGACATGCTGCGCAGCCCGAAAATGCAGGCGGGGCTGGAGGCGGCGCGGGCGGAGTTGAAGGCCGCGGGCCTTTAGCCGCCATCGCGGCCCTGTGCTAGGCTTGGCCCACGCCGGTGTGGCAGGAGCAGGAATGAAGGCCGAACATCGCTACGTCGTGGCCTTCATCGCCGCTTCGCTCGGCCACGCGGGGGTCTTCACCCATGTGCACGATCATGACGCGGGCGCCGAAATTCCCTTCGGCGGCGTGGTGGGCGTGGACAGGGTGGACGTGATGGAGGGGCGCGGTCGCGCGCGGATCAGCGGCAAGCCCGCCAGGCTTTTCCATCATGGGTCCCAGACATACATCGACCTGACGGTGGAGGGCGACGAACTGTCAGGCTATGACTATGCTTCCAAACATCATTTCGCCGGGCGCCTGATCGGTTCCGCCGTCCAGATTTACGACCACGAAACAGAACGCTATCACGATTTCCACGTGAGCTGAGCCGAGAGGGGACCCCGCCGATGATGGGCTTCATCATACGATTTCTGATGGTCGCCTTCGGCCTTTGGCTGGCGGCGGCCCTGAACATCGGGATTGAGGTGCGTAGCACGACCAGCGTGCTCGCCGCCGCCCTGATTCTGGGCCTGCTCAATGCCATCGTGCGGCCGATCGTCATCCTGCTGACCCTGCCCCTGACTATTGTCACGCTGGGACTTTTTCTGTTGGTGATCAACGCAGCCATGCTGTGGGCCACGTCGCTGTTCCTGCACGGATTCGTGGTGCACGGATTCTTCGCCGCACTTTTGGGCTCGATCGTGGTGAGCACGATTAGCTGGATCGGCGATCGTCTGACCGCGCGGTAATTGTCGGGCGAGGCGCCGCCTCAGGCCGGCACGCTTTCGCCTTCAAGCTCCAACAGACGACGGCGGGTGACTGCCAGATCCTCGGCGTACAGCGAATTGTTCGGGTCTGACCGCGCCAGACCTTCTGCGATGCCCAGGCTCTCCCGGTATAGGTCCGCCGCCCGCGAGCGATGGCCACGCGCTTCGCGGCAATCGCCCAATCGCTCCAGCACCAGGGACAGCGACCGCTGGTCGGTGGCGGAGCCGCCTGCCGCGAGGCCGCGGTTCAGCTTGAGCGCCTCTTCGTAGAGATCGATGGCGGTGTCCAGCCGGCCATCCTCGTCGTAGACATCGGCGTTGCTCTTGAGCGCCCCGGCAAGGGCGCGCGTGGCTTCGGCGTCATCGGGGTGGGCCGCGTGAGCGCGACGGGCCAAGTCCAGAGCCTGGGAATAGGGATCAAGAGCCTCTTCCGTACGGCCCTCAGCGAACAGGCGGTCGCCGGACGCCAGCAGAGCCGCCAATTCGCCTGAAGCGACGGCCGGCGCCGGGGTCGGCGCCGCGGGCGCGGGGACGGGCGCCGCGGCGACAGGCTGTTCACTTTCGTGCACGGGCGCGGCCTCAGGCTCCGCTGAGAAACTCAAAGGGGCCTGATGCGGCGCGGCGGCCTTCGTCGGGCGCCCCGTCGGCCGCGCGCGCGGCTTGGGCTTAAACGCCGACCAGATCAGCGCCAGGCCGAGCGTGACAACAAGCCCGCCAATCACATGCCGCTCGATGATCATGCTCTGCAGGGGCTCGGGCCAGCCCACGGCGGCGAAAATGAAATATCCCGCGTAAGTTACGGCTATGCCGCCAAAAAACTCCAGAACGCGAACCAGAATCCCCATGTCACGCTCCCGTGGCCGCTGTCGGCCTGTTTCCCTGGCCCCAGACGGCATCTTCCGTCACCCGGGTCGAGGGTCGCATCTGCGAAAATCCGGGAGATTATAACGCTTTGTCAGCCTGTTGAACAGATGGAGGCCGGGGCGCCGCTAAAACAGCCAGCTGCGCGGTCTGGGGTATGCGTCGTCTCGCGCGAGATAAACAACCCCTGCGAGACATCTGATTCCAAACCACAAATGTCCGACAGCGAAGATTAGTCCGCCGAGCATGACCATGGGCACGCCGATCAGGACCAGAGACAGGGGCAGCCCGGCAAGGATCAAGGTGCCGCCGATGATCCACCAGCCGATGGCGGTCCAGAAGGTGCGGATCTGAAACACATAATGGGACCGCATCCTGGGCCCCGCGCCGTCCCGATTGGCGTAGGCCACCACGAGGCCGACCAGGATGGTCAAGCCGTTGGCCATGCCGAGCAGATAGAGGGCGTAAATGATGAAGGGGAGACTACGGTCTTCGCTCAGCGCCCCGAACGCCGGGGCGATGGAGGTTGGCTTTTTCGGCATGAGCGTTTCCCTGACGCGCTCTTAGCATAGTGGCGGTCCGCTGCGCGAGAAAATGCGTCTAGGATCCGCCCAAAAGCGCCTCAGGCAAGGCGTTCGGATCGAGGCTCGGCGGCGTAGCCCGGCCGATCCAGGGCGTGATGGCGAACACCAGAATGAGAAGGAAGCCAAGGCGCGCCGCCAAGTCCAGGCCGAGGGGCGCTAGGCCCGCCATAACGGCGGCAAGGGCCATGGCCGCGGCGCCCGCGCCCAGGAGGGCGGCGGTCATCACCAGAAGCGCCGCCAGTCGCCCCCCCTCGGCCTGAAAGGCCGCTTGCGGGGCCGAACGCGCCGCCGCGGCGGCCAGGGCCGAGACGAAGGCCGCGTAGCCCTTGGCGTCCTGGCCGCAGACCATTGTGAGCTCTCGACGGGCGAAGCGCAGTCGCACGAAACGCAACGGCTTGGCGTAGGGACTGCGGCGCACGCCCAGAGTGAACCGCCGCAGATCGCGAAGCGCCCAGCGGGTTTGCCGCCGTCCCGTCAGACGCACCAGGGTTTCGCCTTCCAGGGTGAACCGGTCGCTCGACCGCCAGAGGCGGGGAGGGATCGTCAGGACCACCGCGTCCGGGGCGTCCATCAGTCTCGGGCCAATCGGATCTCGACGCCCGCGATGGCGGGGGCCAGCGCCTCGGGCTTATCGACGCGAATGCGCGCGGCTAGGACGCGGGGATCGCGCATCAAGCTGCGCGCCAGGGCCTCGGCGAAGGATTCCACCAGCTTCATATGACCCGCGGCGGCCAGTTCGCGCGCACGCGCGGCGACGGTTTCATAGTTGATGGTGTCGGCGATGTGCTCGAACGGACCGGGAGTCAGATCCAGCTCCGCTTCGATCACGAGCGGCTGGCGACGGCCGTGTTCGTGATCGTACACGCCGATCTCCGCCTCGACCGACAGGCCGCGCACGAACACCTTGGCGCTGGTCATGCGCGTCGCAGCAGCGGTGAAAGGCGGTTTGTTCACGGTTTTGGGCTTTTCAAGGTCCGATGACGTCCGGGGTGCGCCACGCCAGATGCTGGCCGCCGTCGACCGCGATCATCTGGCCGGTGACCGAGGGGGCGTCAATCAGATAGAGCGCCGCCGCCGCGATGTCTTCGGGTTTCACGGAATTGTGCAGCGGTACGGCGCCGGCTTCGGCGGCGAACTCGCCGGGGCTCTGGTGGATCGACGGCAGGGTCGGACCCGGTCCGACGCCATTGACCCGAATGCGCGGCGCGAGGCCCTGGGCGAGGGTTTGCGTGGCCGCCCATAGGGCGGACTTGCTCAGGCCATAACTGAAAAACCGCGGGTTGGGCCGGAGCACTCTCTGATCGAGGATGTTGATGATTACCCCTGTCATGGCGGGGGGCAGGGCGGCGGCGAAGCCTTGGCTCAGCAGGATCGGCGCCTGCAGATTGATCGCCATATGCCGACGCCACAGGTCCAGGGTCATGGTCTCGATTCGGTCGTCCTCGAACAGGGCGGCGTTGTTGATCAGCACGGTGAGCGGGCCGAGGGCCTGGCTCCGGCCGATCAGACCCAAAGCCTCTGTTTCCTGCGCTAGGTCGGCCTCTACGACGAGCGCGCGGCGGCCCTTGTCGCGTACGGCCATGCAAAGGGTCTGCACCTCGGCATGGGACTGGTGGTGATGAGCAACGATGTCGAAACCCGCGTCGGCCAAGGCCAAGGCCAGCGCGCGGCCTATCCTCCGGCCGGATCCGGTGACCAGAGCCGCGCCCCGGGAGGGGTTCACCGTCCGCGCGCTCTGGACCGATTCAGTCCAGACTGCCGAACTCGGCAATGTTCAGCGCGCCGATCACGACGACGAAGGCGAGAATGGCGAGGATCGCGGTCATGGGACACTCCAGCTTTGTCAACGGCTCTAACCGCCCCGCCGCGCCTTCGCAAGGCGCCTGTCAAGCCGCGCCAGCCGGGATATAGGAAGACATGGTCTGGCGACGCCGCATTGAGCCGTTTGTGCGCCCCTTCTTGCGGACAGGATTCCGTCTGAGGCGGGGGATGACGCTGGGCGTGCGCGGCCTGGTGCTGGACGCGGACGGCAAGGTTCTATTGGTCGAGCACACCTATATCCATGGCTGGCACCTGCCTGGGGGCGGAGTCGAGCGGGGCGAAAGCGCCGAACGAGCCCTGGAGCGGGAGCTGGGCGAGGAAGCCGGAGTCAGGCCCATCTGGCCTGTGAGGTTGGTCCTGATCGACAATGATGAGGCGCGGTTTCGCGGTGATCACGTTCTGCTGTACCGCGTCGACCAATGGACTCCCTGTCCGGCGAGCGCGCGCGGCGAGATTCTCCGGATCGGCTGGTTCGATCCCTCCGATCCGCCATTTGGGGTGACCGCTGACACACAGCGGCGCATCGCCGCGGGATTGGCTTTGCCTGACCTAGCGCTGTCAACTTGAAGCGACGGCAAGGTCAACGCGCCAGGACTCGGCGGTTGGGTTGCGGCGGCGCGGCGGTCGGCGTCTCGGCGGCGGCTACCGGCAAATAAACATGGACCCGGCAGCCGTGGCCCGGCTCGGATTCGATGCGCAAGCCGCCGCCCAGCTGTTGAACGATGCCGAGGGCCTGAGGCAGGCCCAGACCTGAGCCGCGGCCAGGAGCTTTGGTTGTGAAGAAAGGCTCGAACACCCGCTCCAGCACATCGGGGGCCATGCCAACGCCATTGTCCGCGACGGTAATCCGCACGAAATCGCCTGGAGGAGGGTGCTCCGGCTGGGCGGGCGGGCAATCGACGAGTTCGCAGCCGGTGCTGACGAAGACAATGCCATGGTCCGGCAGCGCGTCGCGCGCGTTTATCACTAGGTTCAGCAACACCATCTCGAGCTGGGTTCTGTCCGCCAGAGCCGGCGGCGTCGATGGATCCAGCTCGGTCTCGATTCGCGAATCCCGATCCAGGGTGCTGGCGAGAAGTTCACCCATGCCCCCGATCATCGCGTTCACGTCCACGGGCTCGCGCCTGAGGGTCTGCTTGCGGGCGAAGGCCAAGAGCTGGGCGGTCAACTTGGCGCCGCGCTCCGCCGCGGATCGGGCGTTATGCACCCATTGCAGCTGGCGTTCGTCGGTCACCTTGCGGCCGAGCAGCTCCAGGTTGCCGATCACCGCCGTGAGCAGGTTGTTGAAATCGTGCGCCACCCCGCCCGTGAGGCGGCCAATGACTTCGATCTTCTGCGACTGGACGAGCTGGGCCGAAGCCTCCTGCACCCGCGCTTCAAGGGTCTCATTGATTTTTTCCAGGTCCTGCTCTCGGGCGCGAAGCCGATCGGCGGCGGATCCGAGCGCCGCCGCGATGAAGTCGGTTTCGTCAAGGCCCGTGAACGGCGGCGGGCCGGCTTCTCCGCGTCCCAGGCTGTCGGCGTAGCGCTCCAGTCCGTGAACCGCGCGCGCGACGCCGCGCACGAACCATATCGTCAGGCCGCCGCCTAACAGGAGCAACGAGGCCCCGATGATCGACAGCCACTGCAGCGAGCGGGTCAGATCGCCGCCAGCTTGGTAATGCGGCAAACTGAGGGCTACCGTCCAGCCTGTCGTCGATGAACGATTAAAGGCCTTGTAGGTCGGCACGCCCAGACGACTCTTCTGTTCATAGACCCCCGACGAAGACGTCTTCAAATGGCTGATCAGGTCCGCGCTGACGACCTCGCCCACCGCGCGTTGGAAGGCCGCGTTCTGCGCAATCACCACGCCGTCTCTGTTGACGATGCCGCTATGCCAAGTCGCCGGAAGGTCCTGGCGCAGGAACAGGTTCTTTAGGCCGGTGGACAGCACCACCATGACCAGATCGTAGTTCGGCGCGCCGGCGACGGTGACGTGTTGATCCAGGTGAACGACATAGTGAGCCGGACCCGCCTGCAGGCCGCCGATCTGGTCATTGCTTTTGATCAGCGACGGCCAGTTGACGCGGAAGTACGCGCGCACCGCCTCATCCCGCGCGTCGTCTCCGGCCAGCGCCCCCCTTGGGTTGAAGGTGTCGAACAGCGCCCTGCCGTTCGGATCGTAAAGAATGAACCATGTTCCCCGGCCGGCCGGATTGGTCTTGGCCTGCTCTTCGAAACTTGCAAGGTCGCCCCGCGCCAAGGACGGCGAGACAGCCAGGGTGCGCAGCACGGCCCGCCGTTCCAGAATGGCGCCGTCAACAGCGAGCGAGATCGCCTTGGCGGTTTCTCCAAGCTGTTGCTCAATGGCGGCCTTCTGGCGCTGCGCCGCATCGTCCAGCAGACCGACGGCCAGGAGCGATGCGGTCAAGGCCAGCAACAAGGTAACCAGGATTAGACGCCCGCGCAGCGACGCGAACGGATTGGTCGAGGCCGCCGACGCGCGCGCGGCCCTGATCGCGCCAGCTAGTTGCGACGGCATTTTGGCCTCCTTGGGCCAAGGAAGCGCGCGGCCGGGAGGCCGGTCAAGAGCCATCCGCGTGAGAGGCGTCCCTGCGGCGCGACCCCGCCCAGGCGAGGACCGCCATGCCCAGCGAACCGGATAATAGGGAGGCCAGCGCCACGCCGATCCGCACATTGGTCTGGCCTGCGGCGTCGTCCGCATGAAAAGCCAGGCTGCCGATAAACAGGCTCATGGTGAAACCAACACCGCACAGCAGAGCTACGCCATAGATCTCCAGCCAGGTCGCGCCCGTGGGTTTTCGGCCCAGCTTTAGAGCCGAGGCGAGAAAGGCGGCGGAAAATACGCCGATCTGCTTGCCGAGGAACAGACCTGCGAGAATGCCCAACAGGGCGGGCCGGGTCAGCACGGCCAGTGAGAAGCCGCTGAACGAAAAGCCGGCGGCCGTAAAGGCGAACA
>Ga0302157_10004822_pt1 | contig 14538 bp, 13 predicted proteins | sample I_Bog_N3_3_FD_193502 | JGI IMG/M metagenome (GOLD analysis project Ga0302157, IMG submission 193502) | Peat permafrost microbial communities from Stordalen Mire near Abisko, Sweden - I_Bog_N3_3 | ecosystem: Environmental > Terrestrial > Soil > Wetlands > Peat | place: Sweden: Abisko, Stordalen...
CGGCTCCGATGCAGGGGATTCCAGAGATGAGGGAATGGCAGGCTTCGTTCATTCCGCAAGAGGCCAACCGGGCAACGATTCAACAGTATTCCCTTGACATCGGCCGGCCTTCTCATGGAAGCCCCTGTCTGCCGGCCAGGGGCTAAAGCCCATCAGCTTCATCCCGTTCCGGCACGGCTCAAGCCGTGCCCTGATACAAGACTTGCTTTTTCTCGGTCCTCCGCCGTGGAAATGCAACTTCGCCGAAGCTGACTTCGGAATCCAGGTTAAGAACCATGACCGCCAGAGCGGTGGCGCAGTTACTACCGCGGCACGAGTTGCCTGACGCGCCACATCCCGCTCGATTCGCCGGGCATTCGAGTATTGCCGGCACGAACCGCCGAGACTTCCTTCAGAATCTGGATCGCCAGTTGTTCGATGGAGTCGAGAGCTTCGGTATTGTTGCGCATTCCGTCGGCGGGGAGCGCGGCGAGCCGTAAAGCGATCTCGGCAGCCTGCTTCGCGAGTTGGTCCAAGTGGGTTCCTGAGGGCGGCCCGGGGCCGTCTGATAGCATCATATCTTCCGCGTCCGCCCGGACAAATCATATCTTTGGTTAGCAATTCTCAACGCCGCCATAAAATTTACATGGCTGGAGATGACCACGAATGGGTTGCCGCGGAGTCCAGGTAGCCCTGTAAAGCGCAACCAGCAGGTTGCTTTTTCTTCCGCGCCGGGCTAATATGCAACCTGGAGGTTGCTTAAGATGAACGACCGCATCGAGAAGCGCATGGAACTTGCGGCGCCGGTTTCGCGGGTCTGGCGCGCACTGACGGACTACCGTGAGTTTGGGGAGTGGTTTCGCGTGAAACTGGATGGCCCATTCGTAGCGGGTCAGGTCTCGCGGGGCCCCATAACCCACCCTGGCTACGAGCATGTAATATGGGAGGCCGTCGTGCAGAAGATGGAGCCGGAACGGCTCTTTTCCTTCACCTGGCACCCTTATTCCGTCGATCCCAAAACGGACTATTCGAAGGAAACGCCCACGCTCGTCGAATTCAAGCTGGAGAAGACCGCCGGCGGCACGCTGCTTCTGCTCACGGAGTCCGGCTTCGACAAGATCCCGAGCGACCGCCGCGCGGAAGCATTCCGCAGGAATGACGGCGGTTGGACGGAGCAAATGAAGAACATTGAATGCCATGTCGCACAAAGGCCATAGCGGCATTGCCGGCAAGCGGAGGGCTCATGCACCTGTCTTCGCCGCGCTCGGCGACGAGACGCGGCTATCGCTGGTTGCGAAGCTCTCCGTGGGGCGGCGCTGTTCGATATCCCAGTTGGCCGGGGGCTCCAAGCTGACCCGGCAGGCCATCACCAAGCATCTTCGGGTACTCGAGGGCGCCGGAATTGTGCGCGGCGTCCGTGCCGGCCGCGAGATGCTATTCGAATTCGATCCGCAGCCGATGGAAGCGATTCAGACATACCTCGATCTCGTTTCCGAGCAGTGGGATCAGGCACTGGCCAGGCTGAAGTCGTTTGTCGAAGACTGAGGGCCCGGAGTTTACGTGACTACCCTCAAATGAGGGTATGGCTACACCCTCATTTTTGCCTATTATTCGCGCGAATAATAGCGTACGATCATTTATAGCATATGTAGCATATATATCATATGTAGCGTATGTAGCGGATACGGCGGACGCAGCGTCTAATTGAACAGGGAGGACATGGACAGCATGCCAACTGCGACGGATGGGGATCGGCGGCAGGTTCCAATTTCGGACCCCGACCGCAAGGAGATCGAGCAACTGTACGAGGCCTTTCGGCGCGGAAAGGCCAAGTTGGTTAGTCCGAGCGGAGAAGCCCGGCTCCTGCCCGACTCTCTGCACTCGTTTCTAGTCGAACTGATTGGACTTCTCAACGAAGGAAAGTCCGTGATGATTGTCCAAGGCCAGGCTAAGTTAACCACTATGGAGGCAGCGACGCTGCTGGGGGTATCGCGGCAGTTTTTGGTGAATATGCTTGAGAAGGGGGAGATCGCTCACCACATGGTGGGGACTCATCGGCGGGTTTATGCTCAGGACCTCTTCCAGTACAAGGCGCAAAGGGACGCGTCTCGTCACAAGGCCCTCCGTGAACTAACGCAAGCTGAGGCCAAGGAGGGACTTTACGACCTGGAGCCTTCCTCTGTCGATGAAGATTAGCCAATATGTAGCAGTTTTGGACACGTGCGTGCTCGCTCCAATGCCCATAGCAGACACCCTGCTCAGGTTGGCAGAGGAGCCGGCTTTTTTCACACCAAAGTGGTCGCCACACATCATCGAGGAACTACAGAGAACGCTCAAGGGAAAACTCGGCCGTTCGCAAGCGCAAACTGAGCGCAGGATCGAAACAATGAAGCTGTTCTTTCCCGATGCGATGGTCGCCGGTTATGAGGGCTTGATTGCTTCGATGACGAACGATCCCAAGGATCGACACGTGGTGGCTGCCGCGGTCCGCTGCGGAGCGCATGCGATTGTGAGCGACAACGTGAAGCACTTCCCCAAGGAATCGTTGGCAGCTTACGGCCTTGAGTGTTTGACGGCGGATGGTTTTCTGGTGCATCAGTATCACTTGAACCCCGACGCGTTCATCGAAGTCCTCGTGCAGCAGGCCAGTGACATCGGATGTAGCCTGTCACAATTGATTTCGAAACACGTTCCTTCACTTTCGACGCTTATCATCGCACGCTAACCTATCGGGGAGGGCACAGATACATCTCCAAGAACCGCGGGACGCATGCTGATCCACGCGCACTCGGCTATCGGCGCTACCATGAGCTTACCCGAGCATGGAGATCCGTTCCGACCTCACGCCTGCCGCGCTGGCGGGCAAGCTGCGCCGGCTGTTCGATCTTTCGGCGCAAAAAATCCAATCTCTCGAAAAGACCTGGCAGGCGTCGCAGGGTTCGCCCGTCTTCACCGTCGACGGCCGCTACACTAGCCGCGGCTGGACGGAATGGACGCAGGGGTTCCAGCTCGGCTCGCCCATCCTGCAATTCGACGCCACGGGCGTTCGCGAGTTTCTCGATATCGGCCGCGCACGCACAGTCGAGCTGATGGCGATTCATGTCAGCCACACCGGCGTCCACGACCATGGCTTCCAGAATCTCAGCACTTACGGCAATCTGCTGCGCCTGATGAACGAAGGCCGCATCGCGGAGGATGCCTGGGAGCGCCGTTTTTACGAGCTGGCGCTCAAGGTTTCCGGCGCCGTGCAGGCGGCGCGCTGGTCGCCCACGGCCGATGGCGGCGGATACATCTATTCCTTCAACGGTCCCCACTCGTTGTTCGTGGACACCATCCGCTCCTTGCGCATTCTGGCGGTGGCGCACCAATTGGGGCACGCGCTCAAGGGCGAGAACGACCGTCGCATTTCGCTGCTCGACCGGCTGATGGACCACGCCCGCGCCACGGCGAAATATTCGGTCTATTATGGCGAGGGCCGCGACGCTTACGACGTGCGCGGACGCGTGGCGCACGAGAGCATCTTCAATCCCAACGACGGCAATTACCGCTGCCCCAACTCGCAGCAGGGTTATTCGCCGTTCAGCACCTGGACGCGAGGCCTGGCGTGGGCCATGTGCGGCTTCGCCGAACAGTTGGAATTCTTCGCGACCCTGGAACGCCATGCCGAGTTCCGCGCAACGATGGAAAAGGCGGCGCGGGCAACGTGCGATTTCTGGATCGCCAATACGCCGCTCGATGGCATCCCCTATTGGGATACGGGCGCTCCCGGCCTGGCCCAACTCGGGGCTTGGCGCGAGCGGCCCGCCGACCCGTTCAATGCGCATGAGCCGGTCGACAGCTCCGCCGCCGCCATTGCCGTGCAAGGGCTGCTGCGCCTCGGCCGCTATCTGAAAGACGACTGCTACTGGAACGCCGGGCTCACCGTCGCCAATGCGCTGTTCGACGAGCCGTATCTCAGCCTGGACGCCAACCACCAAGGCCTGATTCTGCACTCCGTGTATCACCGGCCGAACGGTTGGTGCGCCGGCCCAGGCGAATCCTCGATGTGGGGCGATTATCACGCGCGCGAAGCCGCCCTCTATCTGCTGCGGCTCGTGGAAGGCCGCCCGTATTTGAAATTCTGGTAGGGTGGGACTGTTTCCTCACAATCCCCGAGACGCAGGGCTAGCTATAGCTAGCGGACGTGGAACAGGGCCGACGATCCCGCGCTGGCGACCGCGTCCAGGTCCCAAGCCAGCGGGTGGGCCAACATGTCCGCGCCGATGAGGCCTTCGCCGCGCTGTGCGACCGGAGCGAGGATGTAGCCGAAACCGTCGCTCCGCAGGGCCGCGACTGCCTCCGGACGCCGGGGCACCGCGGAACTGGCCACGGTGGGCGGGGAATTCGCCGCCAGGCACCAGTCGTCGTTGGTTGGCTTGACCCAGATTTCCAGCGGCACGCCTTCACACGGCGCGTCTGACACCAGGGCTACGGCATCGGCGATCGCGGGGTGCGCAAAATCGATTTCGAACGTCATGCCGGCCTCGATCGGCTGCCACGTGCGCCAGCGGGTGGCGTAGTTGTGGTCCAAGGCCAGCGGCGCCTCCCAGGGATTGGGCTGGGCAATCAGGGTCCAATCCGCGGCCACCGGAACGCGTTTCCCCTTCGAGTAAATCTCCACCTCCGCGATATCGAATTCGCCTTCGTCCGCGGCGGGCAGGCGGAAGCGGAGACCCATCAGCGGTTCGGCGGGCCAATGGCCGCGGTGCTGGTACATCGGGTTCGCATAGAAGGCGCGGTGGAGAGCGTCGGCGATGCGCTCGCCTTGGGCCGATTGCCAGCTCACGGTCACGGCGCGCGGCAGGTATGCATTCGCCACTGGTTGCAAGGAGAAGATGCGCGCGTCCACCGGAGTGTGCTGGTCCACCATTCGCGCCACCTGGTATTCCGGTACGGTGCGCGCCAGGTAACCGGCCTGGGGCTCGATGCGCAGAGCGGCGGCCAGCGGAAAACCGTGCAGGCGAAAGGTGTAATCCGGCTGCCAGAGATTGAGCGCCTGCGGCCAGCAGATGATCGCCTGGAGAGCCACCGCGGCCCACGCCAAGCGCCCACGCCAAGGGCGCGCCAGCGCGGCGCCCAGTGCCAGTCCGGCCACCGCCGCGGAGGGCATCAGAAAGCGCGCGCCTTGGTTGAAATACCATGGCAGCGCGAGCAGCAGGGCCGCCGCCATCACCAGTCTCGCGGCCCGACTCCGCCATGCCAGCAGCCCCAATGGCAGCGCCAGCAGGAGTGGGCCGAAGGTTCCGGAGAAACCGTCGCCGAAAGCCAGTTGCCACGGCGCGTCGAGCGGCGCCACGTGCCCCCAGTCGGCCATATTCTGCGCCCAAACGCGTTCCGCCATCAGATGAAAATAAGGGTTCGGAAACAGGGCGTTGCCGAGGGGCGCCAGCGGATTGCCCGACATCACCCAGTTGCGCGCCAGCCACGCCGCCACGGCCGGCACTGCGCCCGCCGCTAGCAGCGCCAGCCCGCGCCACCGCCGGGCGCCCCCCCATACGGCGACCGGGAGCGCTGCGCCCGCCAGCACGATTGCGTCCGGCATCTTGATGGCGTAGCAGAATCCCGCCGCCAGGCCCGCCGCTGCCAGGTACCACGCTTGGCCCGTGTCCCGCCACACCAGCAACAGGTAAAACGCCGCCAGCGTAAAGAACACCAGCGCGGCTTCGTTGTACGACGTGGTGCCGGTTATGCCCGTCACCGGAGCGCAGAAGTAGAACACCGCCGCCACCAGCGAGGCGCGGTCCGGCAACCCGAGGCGCCTGCCGACGCGTAGCAAAAGGGTGGGCGTGGCGGCCAGAAAGCCGAATTCCACCAGCTTGGCCGCCGAATGGCGCCCGAACGCAAAGGCCATGGTGAAGAGCATCTCGATGCCGTGCGGCAGCGCGTCGTTGAAAGAGATGCGATCCGGGAACCGGCCCAGCCGCGTGTATTCGAAAGGCAGGCCGAGATGATACGTGATGCCGTCCGGGGAAATCTCCGGCGCCATCGCGTTCACCAGATACCAGACGCCGTAAGCAACGAAGATCACGCACGCGGCGATGCGGCCATTGCGGCCGAGCGGCTCGAGCGCCCGGTCCCGCAGACGGATGGGGTGAAGGAATGGCAGGACGGCCAGCGGCGCCAGGCCCACCACCAGAAAAGCGGGCTTCCAAGCCAGGTGCAAAACCAACAGCAGGAAAACCAGCAGACTCTCGAAGGCCGCGCCCACCGCCAGCGCAATTTCGGGAGGAGTGGCCAGGCGGCGCAGCAGGATGACGCCCCAGGCGTAAGCCGCGGCCAGCGGCAGCGCCGCGCCAAAGAGAATCGCGAACACCAGCATGGCGGCGCTCTAGAGCAGCACTGTATCGATCCGCGCTTCTTCAGGCGCGCTGCGCGGAGTGCGAGCCGCCTCCGGCGCGGCGCCCGGTTCGGCGCCGAGAAAGCGCAGCAACTCGCGTTCGGAGCCACCGAAGAAGCTGGCCAACAGCTCGCGGATGGCGGTGCGGCGCATTTCGTCGCGCGGCGTGCGCGGCGCATACACGTAAGCGCGTCCCGCCTTGTGCCGGTCCAGCTTGCCTTTGCGCACCAGGCGATCGAGCACGGTCATGATGGTGGTGTACGCCAGTGGCCGGCGGGCGGTGACGATCTCCCGCACCTGCTTGACGTTTCCCTCGCCGAGCGTCCACAGGGCGTTGAGGCATTCCAGTTCGAGCGGCGGCGGGACATCGCGGGCGGTTTTGGGCATCACTTTTCCTGGCCGGGCGCGGCGGGCTGTACGGCCTGCCGCAGTTTGGCGGCAAACGGCGAATCGGGCTTCGGCACAAACGCCGGGTGCGCCGGCGGCGCATCCGGTTTGGAGGGCGTCTCAGGCGCCGCCTCGCTTTCGGCCGCGGCCGGTGCGCCAGCCCGCGGCGGCGGCGGGTTTAAGAACCGGTCCATCTTCAGCGCGGGCCGCTCCAGTGCCGGATTGAAGGTGGTGAAACAGCCCTCCACCTGGCGGTCGTTTTCAATCAGCGCCCGCATCGCTTCCATCTTCGAATCCATGTCGTCCAGGTAATGCAGCAGCAGCGCCTCGGGGAATTGCGGCAGCTTGGGCGAGCCGAATTCCAGATGGCCATGATGGCTGAGGACCATGTGTTCGACCAGCGTGCGCAGAGTGGGCGGAAAGTCCGGCAGCGCGCGGAGCTTGTCGCCCACCATGCGCACCCCGATATTAATGTGGCCGATCAACTGGCCTTCGGGAGAATAGGAAAAACCGCGTTCGTAATTCAGCTCGTAAATCTTGCCGATATCGTGGAGCACCACGCCCGCCAGCAACAGGTCGAGGTCCGCCCGGTAGTGCGCGGCGGTGATGCGAGCCAGGGCGCACAACGAAAGCACGTGCTCGATGAGGCCGCCCAGGAAGGCGTGGTGGATCTGCTTGGCGGCCGGCGCCAGGCGGTAACGCCGCCCGATGTCTTCGTCGTCCAGCATGGCGTTGAGCAAGGCTCGCAAGTGCGGGTTGCCGATCGAGTTCACCACCGCGCGCAGCTCGATCCACATCTCCTGCGGGTCGCGCTTGGAAGAAGGAAAATAGTCGGCGAACTCGATTTCACCTTCTTCCATGCGGCGGATTTTGTGTATAGTCAACTGCGGCCGGTTGTGGAAGACCTGGATCAGCCCTTTCACTTTGACGAAATCGTCGCGCTCGAAGGTCTCCACAACCTCGGCCACGTTGTCCCACATTTTGGCGTCCAGGTCGCCCGTGCGGTCGCCCAGGAGCAGCGAAAGATAGAGCTCGCCGGTCCTTTTTTGGCGGATTTCCTTGGAATGCACCAGAAAGCTGCCGGTGATCACCTTGCTGGGTTCGAGCTCGTTGACGTAAGGCGACTTCATGGTTTGACCGGCACGGCGGCGGGCGCGTCAGGCGTTGCGGGCGGAACTGGCGTTGCGGGCGCGTCGGGTGTTGCGGGCGCAGCCGGCGTTGCGCGCTCGCCCAGCCTGGACGTGTCGATGTTGGGCGTGGTGCCCTTGGTGGCCGTGGTTCCCGGAATGGGGACGAACAGGAAGTGCTTGTGCCTCTTGTGTGTGGCGGCGACTTCTTCCTTGGTGGTGGTCTGCGGCTTCAATTGCGCGATGTCGTGCCAGTGGGTGTCCTTGCCGGGCGCGGCGCCGGTATCCACGTAGCCTTCCTTGACTTCGAGGAACGCGTCCAGCCGCAGTTTGGTGAGGTAGACGCGGACCTTGGTCTCGAGTTGCGGTTCGGTCAGTATCTGTTGAATCCGCTCCTTGACTTCGTCGAACGAGGCTTGCCCCGCCTCATAGCGCTCGTCGATGCGCAGAATCACCAAGCCCTGTGCGATCTTGATCGGGTCGGAAACCGAGCCCTTCTTCTCCTTGAACGCGAACTCTTCGATTGGCGGCAGCGACATGCCTTTTTCGCGCGGCGGCAGGGAGCCGCCCCCGTTGGCTGTTTCCTTGTCGTCGGAAAAAGCGGCAACCAGTTCGGTGAACTTCTCGCCCTTGCGCGCCCGCGCCGCCACATCCTTGGCCTTGGTTTCGGCGGCCGCCGCCTGCTCCGGCGTCTTGCCTTCGGTCGAGATCAGGATCTGGCTCAGGAAGACCTGCGCCTTGCGCACGAACTCCGCCGGGTGCGCATCATAGTATTTGCGCAGCTCGGGCTCGGGAATGGCCATGCGCGCGCCGATCTCCTGGCCGATCAGTTGATGCCACAGCATTTCGTTCGTCATCTTCTGCTTCAACTCTTCAAACGGCATGCCCGAGTTGTCGCGGACGTAGTCGTGGAATTTGTCGGGGTCGGTGATCTTGGCCATCACCTGCATTTCGGCCAGCCGTTTGGCCACCTCGCCATCCACGCTGATGTTCAGGTCCTTGGCCTTCTGCACCATCAGCAACTGGTCGATCTTGTCCCGCAGGAAGTTCTTGCCTTCCTCCTGTTCGGCCGAGGTGAGCTCGACTCCGCTCAGGTGCCGATCCCGGCGCAGAAAGGCTTCCAGTTCCCTCCGCTGCTCGTCCAATTCGCCGCGAGTGACGATATCCCCATTTACTTTGGCGGCAATTTCTTCCACCACGCGGATATCCGCGGCAACCGCCATCGGCAAGGCTGCCATTATGACTACTACAAACCTGCGAATCATAGCTGTTAAGGCTCCATTCTACCATCGTGGAGAGGCCCGGCTTGGCCTGTAAAGGTAGGACAGACCATGGTTTTTTGTGGTCTGTCACCCCTGGCAAGGCACAACACCGTGACAGACGACAAAAACCGATCGTCTGTCCTACCCCGGCGGACGCATTTGCTCCAGCCTGGCATCGAGGAAGGCGAGGATCTCCCGCGCCGATGGCTGTCCATCCAGGGGGAGTAGCAATACGCCTGCCGGAGTGAACTGGGCGCCGGGAGTTTTCGCGACCAGGTGCATGAGCCGCGCCGGATCCACCCGTGTTTCGCGGTGGAACTTGATACTTAAGACGTTATGGCGGCGGTCGATGCTCTCGATGCCTAACTGCTGGGCAGCCGTTTTGATGGCGGAGTACGCCAGCAAGGTGCGGACTGCCTCCGGCACTGTGCCGAAGCGGTCCTCCAGTTCCTTTTCGGCACGCTCGCGCCCGGCTGGGTCGCTCGCGCTGGCGATCTGGCGGTACGCGCGCAACCGCTGGTTCTCGTCGGGAATATAGTCGGGCGGAATCCGTATGTCCAAGCCGAGATTCACCGACGAGTGGATTTCCGGCACCACTTCCTCGCCCTTCAATTCGCGCACGGTTTCATCCAGCAGCCGCACATAAGTGTCGTAGCCGACCGAGTTGATGTGGCCGTGCTGCTCGCCGCCCAGTAAATTGCCCGCGCCGCGGAGTTCCAGATCCAGCGCGGCGATTTTGAATCCAGCGCCTAAGTCGCTGAATTCCTTGAGTGCCGCTAGCCGCTTGCGGGCAATCTCGCTCAGCTCCGTATCGGGTGGAATGAGCAGGTATGCATACGCGCGCCGGTTCCACCGGCCCACACGGCCACGCAACTGGTAGAGCTCGCTCAAGCCATAGCGCTCGGCGTTCTCTATAATCATAGTATTTGCACGTGGAATGTCGAGGCCGTTTTCTATTATTGTAGTACAGACTAGGATGTCGAACTCGTGCCGCATGAATTTCAGCATGGTTCGCTCCAACTCCGCCTCCGCCATTTGGCCATGGCCGACGCCGATGCGCGCATTGGGAACCAGTTCCTGGATGCTGGCAGCTCGCTCCCAGATGGAATCCACGCGATTGTGCAGGAAGTAGACCTGGCCGCCCCGGCCCAATTCGAGTTCCAGCGCCGCGCGGATCAGTTCCGGCTGAAACGGAGCGACCACGGTGTGAATGGCGAGCCGGTCTTTGGGTGGAGTTTCGATCACCGACATGTCGCGCAATCCCAGCAACGACATATGTAGTGTTCTGGGGATGGGAGTAGCGCTCATGGCGATAACATCCACCTGCTTTTTCAATTGCTTGAGCCGTTCTTTGTGTTTGACGCCAAAGCGTTGCTCTTCATCCACGATGACCAGACCCAGGTCGCGAAACTCGACGTCTTGCGACAGCAGCCGGTGGGTCCCGATCGCAATATCCACTTTGCCTTCGGCCAGATCCGCCAGGCCGGCCTTGAGTTCCTTGGGTGAGCGGAAGCGGCTGAACATTTCGACCCGCACCGGAAACGGCTGGAAGCGGCGCTTGAAGGTTTCGAGATGCTGAAATGCTAAAACTGTAGTAGGAGCCAGCATGGCAACCTGCCGCCCATCGCCGAGGGCTTTGAAGGCGGCCCGCATTACCACCTCGGTCTTGCCGTAGCCCACGTCGCCGCAAAGCAGGCGATCCATCGGGTGGGGGCCTTCCATATCGCGCTTGATGTCGCGAATGGCGGTTAGTTGATCCCGGGTCTCGGTGAAATCGAAAGCGTCCTCGAATTCTCGCTGCCAGTTGCTGTCGGCGGAAAACGAAAACCCGTCGGCCATTTTGCGCGTGGCGTAGAGCTTCAACAGCTCGTCCGCCATGTCGCGCATCTTGGCCTTGATGCGGGATTTGGTTTTGGTCCAAGTGGCGCCGCCCATGCGGTCGAGGGCGGGTTTGCCTTCGCCGGCGCCGCGGAAACGCTCGACCAGGTCCATGCGCGCCAGCGGGACGTAGAGTTTGGCTCCGGCGGCGTATTCGAGCAGCATGTAGTCGCCCTTGGCGTCGCCCAGGGCGATCTCGCGCAGACCCAGGAACTGGGCTACGCCGTGGTCGGCGTGTACCACGAAGTCGCCGGGCTTGAGATCGATCAGATCGGCGGAGAACGCCCCCAGCGCCGGCTTGCCGGCGGGAGCCTGGGCGACCAGTTCGGAAGCTTCAAAGAGATCCTCGGAACCGAAGACGACCAGTTTCGAATCCTGGAATGCCGTGCCGCGCCGGATCAGCCCTTTGACGAGGTGAATGCTGGCCACCGAGCCGGACATGTAGACGCGCTCCGCGAGATAGGCCGGAGTGGACTCAAACTGCTCCACGCCGAGCTGGTAAGCCACTCCATACTCGTTGAGGACGTCAGCCAGCCTTTCTACTTCACCTGTAGCAGGCGCAAAGAAAGCCACCCGGTTCCCCGACTCCACCAGCGTACGCGCTTCGGCGATGGCCACCTGGACGTTGCCGTGAAAGCGCTGCGAGGGCCGGGTCGATATGTGGGCCGACGCGCCCACGCCAATTTCCAGTTCCTCCATCACGAGTTGCGGCAGCGCCTGGGCCGACTGCTGGAACTCCTCCCAGCGGTAGAAAATGCTGCCGGGAGCGTAGACCGGCGAGGGCTCGATCTGCTCCAGACGCTTCCAGAGCCGCTCGGCGGCGCTGCGCACCTGGCCCGGTTCGTCCCAGATAACGAGCGGCTTGTCGGCCAGGGTGAGGACCGCTCCGGTTTTCGCGCGCACCATCGCCGATAGCGGCTCCCAACCGGCAAACGGCTCTCCGGCGGGCGGCAGTTCGCGCTCGGGCGTGTCGGCCTGCTGCATCAGGTCGCGCAACTCGATTAGAAGCTGGCGCGATTTCTGGAATTCGGTGAGCGGCAACAGGGTGCAGTCGTCGATTTTCAGTACGGAGCGCTGCGATTCCACGTCGAACCGGCGAATCGATTCCACTGAATCGCCAAACAGGTCGATGCGTACCGGTTTGGCGGCTTCGGGAGAGAAGGCGTCTAGAATACCGCCGCGCACCGAGAATTCCCCCACCATTTCCACCGGCTCGCGCCGCTCATAGCCGACGCTTTCCAGATGCGCGACCACTTCTTCCAAAGGCAGCTCGTCGCCCACCCTCAGCCGCAGGGCGAGCTGCCGGTAGTAGTCGCCGGGCTCGATGCGCAGCAGGGCCGAAGCCACCGGCAGCACCGTGATGGGCGCGCGGCCGGTAGCCAGCCGCCACAACCCGACCGCACGCGCCTCCAGGATCTCGGCATGCGGGGAGAGCTTTTGCAGCGGTAGAACATCCAGCGCCGGAAGCAATTGCGGGCCGTCACGATCCTCGGTGGTCAACAATCGGAAGAACGTCTCGACGGCTTCCGACAGCGCCTCGGCTTCCTGATTGCCATCTACGACAATTATTAGAGGACGGCCTATGGTCTGCCAGAGCAGAACCGAGTACACGGCCTTGGCGGTGCTGGTTAAGCCAGATAAACTGGCCGTGCCATCGCCGGCGAGCTTGCGGACTACCTCGGCGAAGCTGGGGTGGCGTCCCAGCTCCAGAAACAGATCTCGAATCGCGGGGTGGGTCAAGGGTGGTGTCCGGCGGCGATCAATTTTACTATATTAGTAGTAGAATAGTCCGATTCGAGAGGCAAAGTGACGACTTTGCCTCCTGCCGCCTCCACTTCCTCGCGGCCGGCCACAAAATGGGACCAGTCGGCGCCTTTGACCAGCACGTCGGGCAGAACGGCGGCGATCAGGGCGCGGGGCGTCTCCTCATCGAAAAGCGTGACGGCATCGACGGCTTGGAGAGCCAGCGCCAGTCCGACGCGCTCGTTCTCGGGAATTATTGGGCGCGCAGGCCCCTTCATGCGGCAAGTGCCGTCGTCGGAGTTAAGGGCCAAAATGAGCACGTCACCCAGCGACCGCGCCGCCTCGAGGGTCTTGATGTGCCCGGGATGCAGCAGATCGTAGCATCCATTGGTGAAAACGACAGTCTTACCTTCCTGCCGCCAGCGCTGGCGCTGCTCGATAAGCTCGGCGTGATTGTAGAACCGGCCCAAGATCTTAAACATAGTGTAACAACGCTAGTGGGGCAGGTCCCCGACCACACCTGTCCAAATTAGCGTGGAATGACCGCAATTGGACAGGCCAAGCCTTTGATTCCACATATCCGGCTGCCAGACCTGAAAACCAGGTTGGCTAGCCCGATCAGATGCTGTCCGAATTGCGACCCGGCCAGCGGCGCACTGTTTCTGAGGCAGAACAGGGCCGAACCACGCTCTGGCGGCGCTTTCGAGGCATCCTTCACGGCGGCTCGGCTGAACCGCTGGCGTTTTGCTGTCCAAATTGGCTTTTCGAAAAACCTAATTTGGACAGGTGTGGTCCCCGACCTGCCAACATTAGGGGCCGGCGAGTTGGCAGGTCGGGGACCTGCCCCACTACCCTGTGGCATCATGAACCCATGGATTCGTCTTCGGTTCAGGCTTACGAGACTTCAGCACGCGTGGCCGCCTACGATGCCGACATGGACCTGATGCATCCCAACCGGCACAAGATGGTTGAGGTGATCATGGCGGCGCTGGCGGCGTCGACGCCCGATCCGCGGTTGGTGGTGGACTTGGGCACAGGCACCGGGTTCCTGCTGGACCGGCTGTTGCGCCGGTTCCCCAATTGCCGCGCCGTGGCCATCGATGGCTCTCAGCAAATGTTGTCCACGGCCAAATCAAGATTGGGGAGTTTGGCGGAGCGTGTGGAGTTCGTGATCGGGGACCTGCGCCAGGCGGAAACGTTTGGGGCGGAGATCGAGTCCGCCGATGCGGTGGTTTCGGCCTACGCTCTGCATCATCTCAATCTGCAAGAGAAGGCGGAGTTGATGGAACGCTGCCGCGCGCGGCTGAAAGAAGACGGCTGGTTCCTCAACGCCGATCTAGTGGTGTCGGAGGACGAGTTTCTGGAAGCTCTCACGCAACAAATGCGAGTTGCGGGAATCGTGGATCGCGCCGAGGGCCGGGACCCTCGATTTCGCACGGCGACCGACACGCGCCGTTTCATTGACGAACTCCAACGCAACGAATGCGACCAGCCGCAGACGGAAGCTGACGACCTTCGAATCATGCGCGGGTGTGGTTACCGGCACGTCTCGCTGCTCTGGAAGGACACGCGAGAAGTGGTCTGCGGCGGTATTCGCTAGGTCTGCCGGGCCCCAGGGGCTTCCATGAGAAGGCCGGCCGATGTCAAGGGAATACTGTTCAGGAGTTTCCTCATATTTTGCGCGCGACTTCCGGTAAGCGATTCCAGATCAACAGGTTGCCCGAGATGTGAAGTGGCTGGGGACGAGAACTGTGGTAGAAGGGTTTTGCGAAGAACTCAACGAACC
>Ga0302157_10004823_pt1 | contig 14537 bp, 12 predicted proteins | sample I_Bog_N3_3_FD_193502 | JGI IMG/M metagenome (GOLD analysis project Ga0302157, IMG submission 193502) | Peat permafrost microbial communities from Stordalen Mire near Abisko, Sweden - I_Bog_N3_3 | ecosystem: Environmental > Terrestrial > Soil > Wetlands > Peat | place: Sweden: Abisko, Stordalen...
CACGGCGAGGAGCGCGTTCTTCTGTGGCTCGTCGAGTCTCGGATCGTCCCGGATGGCATCTTCGGTCCCGGGCACGGTTCCCCCCTCCGGGCTGACGCCGGCCGCCTGGGCGAGGAGGTCCTCGGTCGAGATCTTGAGGGATTCGGCCAGGGAACGGATGATGCCGACGGACGGGAGGTGCAACCCTCGCTCAATCTGACTGAGGTAGGCATCGGAGACCTTGGCCAGACCGGCCAGTTGGCGGAGGCTCAACTGCGAGAGCTGGCGCTGGGCGCGCAGGTATTGGCCGAACGCGTTTTCGGCGCCCCGCTGTGCGGCCGACCCAGCACGATCCATGCCCGACCCTCCTGCCGTCCTGTTCCAAGTCGGCATTCCCCGATGGAAGCGCCCGGTGATCCGCGCGGGTAGGTCGCTGTCTTGACGACCCCCCGCGATGCGGCTACTAATCCTACAGCTGCACAAAACCTATCGTCGCTGGTCAATCGGACTCTTGAGGCCCTTTATGCCGGATACGCCGATCCGCTCCGAAGCCGAGATCGCCGTCGGTGGGGGCGACCTGCTCGGTGCGATGGATCTCTTCGGATTTGCGGGGGCGCTCGGTTCGGTGCTGACCCGTGCCGGTCCGTCGGGAGCCGCCCGGCGTGCCCGCAGCCTGTTGGTGGAGTTGGCCCGGATTGCAGCCGATCGGTCCGACATCGTTCCCGCGCCGCGGGACTGGCGGTTCAAGAATCGGGCCTGGCAGGACAATCCCGTCTTTCGTCGACTGGCCCGCAGCTACCTGGCCTGGGCGGAAGCGGTCCTGGGGTTGGTCGATGACGCCGATCTCGATTGGCGGACCGACGAAAGGGCCCGGTTCGTCCTGCACAACGTGACGGCGGCGTGCGCGCCGACGAATGCCTTCCTCCTGAACCCCGATGCGCTGGAGCGCGCCTTCGAGACCGGCGGGCGCAGCGTGCTGAGGGGCTGGCGCAATGTGGGAAGGGACGTCCTCCACAACCACGGGCTTCCCCGCACGGTGGACCGGGGCGCGTTCGAACTCGGTCGAAACCTGGCCGCCACCCCCGGCGCCGTCGTCTTCAAGAGCGAAGTCTGTGAGCTGATCCAGTACACGCCGACGACCGATGTGGTCTGGGAGACGCCGGTGGTGGTGGTGCCCCCGCAGATCAACAAGTACTACGTCATGGATCTCTCGCCGGGTCGCAGCTTCATTGCGTATGCCCTCGAGCGGGGCTTCCAGACCTATGCCGTGAGTTGGCGGAACCCCACCCGAGACCACGGCGACTGGGATCTCGACACCTACGTCGGAGCACTTCACGATGCGGTGACGGCAGCTGCCGAAATCTGCTCCAGCGCTTCGGCGAACATCGTCGGGGTGTGTGCCGGCGGGCTCACCACGGCGAGCCTCCTCGGACACCTCGCCACGCTCGGGGATGAGCTCGTGCGCTCCGCCACGTTTGCCGTCACGCAGATCGATTACTCCGTTCCATCCATGATCGGTATGTTCAGCAGTCCTCGGATCGTTCGTAACTCGGCCCGCATGTCGGCGCTCTCGGGATCTCTCAACGGCTCCTCGCTGGAGGCGATGTTCGCTGCGTTACGCCCGAACGATCTGATCTGGAACTACTGGGTGAACAACAACCTGCTGGGCGAAGACCCTTCGGCCTTCGACGTCCTGGCCTGGAACGCCGACTCGACCGCATTGCCGGCAGCGCTGCACCAGTCGTTTCTCCGTGTGTACCTGCAGAACGGCTTGGCACTCGGCGAGGCATCGGTCCTCGGGTCACCCGTCGACCTCGGCAAGGTCGAATGTGACACCTTGGTCGTCGCCGGCCGCACGGACCATCTGGTCCCATGGAGGGCCTGTTACGCGAATTGCGGCCTGTTCGGGGGGCCGACCGAATTCGTCCTCACCTCATCGGGTCACATTCAGTCGCTGGTCAACCCTCCCGGATCGGCCCGCATGACGGTGACGACGGGTGCGGACACGGATGGAGGCGCCGACGAGTGGCTGGCCGAAGCGAAGGAGACGCCAGGGGTGTGGTGGGAGCGCTGGGCCGACTGGCAGGCCTGTCGGGCCGGGCAGGAGCGCCCGGCGCCACGCTCCCTCGGGAGTCGTGCCAACCCGGCCGGAGCGCCGGCCCCCGGCGACTATGTGCTGAACCGATGAAGCCGGAGGTGTTGCGACAACCGTGATGGGAGACCAACTCAACGCATGGCTTCTCTTCGATCCCGGGTCACCCGGCTGCCCCGATGCCGAGATCGTCACGCGTCGCTCCGACGGCACGCTCGAAAGGTCCACCTACGCCGAGGTGGGTCTCCGCACCCAGCGGCTCATGCATGGGCTCGACGACCTGCAGCTGGATCGGTCGCGACCCGTGGGGACATTGGCCTGGAACGGCGCCCGGCATCTTGAGGCGTACCTCGCTGTTCCTTGCACGGGCCGTGTCCTGCACACGCTCAATGTCCGGCTGTCGCCCGAGGAGCTGGCCTTCATTCTGCAGGACGCTGACGACCAGGCCATCCTGGTCGATACCGACTTCCTCCCCCTGCTGGCGCAGGTGCGCGACATCGTGGGTGATCTGCCGCCGGTCATCGTCCTGGACGACGCCGTTCCCGACTCGGACCTCCCTGGCCTCCTCTCCTATGAGGACCTCCTCAGTCGACAGCCCGACGCCTATGACCGTCTCGACATCGCCGAGACGGCACCCATGGGACTTTGCTACACGTCGGGAACGACCGGCCGACCGAAGGGCGTCGTCTCCACGCACCGGTCGACCTTCCTCCACGCGCTGGCCGTGACGTCCGCTGCGGGCATGTCCATCGGGCCGCGCGACAGCGTGCTGCCGCAGGTGCCCATGTTCCACGCCGGCGCGTGGGGTATGCCCTATGCGGCGGCCATGGTCGGGGCCAAGCAGGTGTTCTTCGGCGGCGCCCTCGATGCGAAGGCGTTCGTGGACCTGCTGGTCGAGGAGCGGGTCACGGTGACGGCCGGCGTCCCCACCGTCTGGTTGACGGTGGCCGACGAGCTGTCCCGGCGTGATCCGTGTCTGCGCGACCTCCGGCACATTGTGTGCGGAGGCAGTCAACCGCCGGCTGCGTTGATCATGCGCTTTCGCGAGGAATTCGGGATCGAGCTGGTGCAGGCCTGGGGAATGACCGAGACATCACCTCTCGCCTCGGTGGCCTGGCCGCAGGAACGCATGCGCGACTGGTCGAGCCAGGAGATCGTCGAGGCGGCGTCGTCGCAGGCCGGCCTGCCGCTCCCGGGTGTACGGATCGGCATCCGCGACGCCGAGGGCCATGCGGTGCCGAGGGATGGAGCGACCATGGGCGATCTCTGGGTCCGCGGGCCATGGGTGGTCGACGGCTACCTCCACGGCGTGGGGGACGATGCGTTCACCGACGACGGCTGGTTCCGCACCGGCGATGTGGCGATCGGCTCGGCGAGCGGGTACTTCGTCATCGCCGACCGCACCAAGGACCTCATCAAATCGGGGGGAGAGTGGATCTCCTCGGTGGACCTGGAGGCCGCCATCATGAAGATGGACGCCGTGGCCGAGGCGGCTGTCATCGCCGTGCCCGATCCACGTTGGCTCGAACGCCCGCTGGCCTGTGTCGTCCTGCGTGCGGGTCACCGGGTCCCGACCGAGGAGTTCCGCCGGCACCTCGAGGGCCTCGGCTTCGCCAGCTGGCAGCTGCCCGACCGTTTCGAATTGCTGGACGAGATCCCCAAGACCAGCGTCGGGAAGTTCGACAAGAAGGTGCTCCGCGCGCAGTTCGTCCCGGCAGGGTGACGGCGGGAAAAAGTTGACCCACGCTCGGCTGCGAAGTATACTTCGCACCTGATAAGTATCCCACTGCGGTGGGCCGGGCCACACCTTCGGGAGGTAGCGATGACCACAACCATGGAGATGACCGAAACGATGCAGGACGGCTTCATGAAGGCGTTGGAGACCGGTCAGCGCTTGACCCTCGAGGCCTTCGGCGCGGGTATGTCCTCCCTCAAGGAGACATTGCCGACCACTCCGTCCTTGCCGTTGGCGGGGAGCATGGTGACGCCCGGGGATGCCATCGACTCGACCTTCCGCTTCGCCGAGTTGCTCCTCGCATCGCAGAAGTCCTTCCTCACCGAGATGGTGGCGCTGATGGAGCCGATGACGGCTGGGGCCAAGAAGAGCTGACCCGCGCCGACCAGTCATGTGACGCGGATTGTCTTCTCGCCCTTCCCTGCGCCGTGTCCTAAACTGGCGGAGATCAGACAGGGCGTGACAGAACCCGCACAAGCCACGGGAGCGCCATGAGCCAAGCCACCCTGGCGATCAACAGCCGGAACTACGGAGCATGGTCGCTGCGCGGTTGGCTCATGTGCCGTTTCGCCGGCCTCGGGTTCACCGAGAGAGTCCTCGACAGCCATGATCCGGGCGCGCGCGCCGAGCTTCTTCTCCTTTCCCCGTCCTTCCTTGTGCCGAGCCTCGAGGTCGGTGACATACGGGTATGGGACACGCTGGCCATCGGCGAGTACCTCTGGGAGACGCTCCCCGATTCGAAGCTGCTGCCGGCAGACCCCGCGACCCGGGCCTGGTGCCGTTCTGTGTGCGGTGAGATGCACGCCGGCTTCGCCCACTTGCGGGCCGCCCTGCCGATGAACACCAAGGCCCGTCATCCCGGTTTCAAGATCTTCAGTGGGGCCCAGGCCGACGTCGATCGGATCGTCGAAATCTGGCAGGAATGCCTCGCCTCCTCGGGAGGGCCGCTTCTCTTCGGCGCAACGCCCACCATGGCGGACGCCATGTACGCGCCGGTGTGCACCAGATTCGTGACGTACGACGTCGACCTGCCCGACGACTGCGCCGCCTATGTGCAGGCCGTCATGGCTCTTCCGGAAATGGTGGAGTGGCTGGCGGCGGCCCGGGAGGAACCTGACGCACTCGAAGAGCTCGACGTCGACGTCGAGTTCTGACCGCTCGTCCTAGCTGTTGGTCAGAATGAAGTTCCGCACTACGGGGCAGATCTGACGTTCCCAGGCTGATCCGCTGAACACCCCGTAGTGACCGACGCCCGGCTGCAGATGGTGCCGGCGCCGCGAGTGGGGAATTTGCACGCACAGGTCCTGCGCCGCCATCGTCTGGCCCATTCCGCATATGTCGTCCCGGTCGCCTTCGACAGTCAGGAGACCGGTGCGCCGGATCGCCTCTAGGTGCACGGTCCGACCGCCGACTTCGAGCAAGCCGCGGGGGAGCAGGTGCTGCTGAAACACCCGGTCGACGGTCTGCAGGTAGAAGTCGGCATGCAGATCCAACACGGCGCAGTACTCGTCGTAGAAGGCCTTGGTGGCATCGGCCTTCACCTTGTTCCCGGCGACCACGTCGTGGAAGAGCTCCAGATGGCGATCGAGGTGTTTCTGCCAATTCATGGCGACGAACGCTCCGAGCTGCAGGAAGCCGGGATACACGCGGCGTCCGGCGCCTTCGTAGCGCGCCGGAACAGTCGTGATCACGTTCTGCTCGAACCACGAGAGCGGCTGCTGGTGGGCCAGTTCGTTGACGGCGGTCGGGCTTATCCGGGTATCGACCGGACCCGCCATCAGCGTGAGACTGCGAGGTGTGGCCGGATCGCCGGCCTCGGCCATCAGGGCGACGGCGGCCAACACGGCCGGACACGGTTGGCAGACCGCAACGACGTGTGTGCCGGGTCCCATTCTCTGCAGGAAGGCGATGATGTGCGCGACGTAATCGTCGAATCCGAATGTGCCGGCGGTCAGGGGCACGTCGCGTGCGTTGTGCCAGTCGGTGATGGAGACGTCATGGTGCTCGGAGAGCGCCCGCACCGTCGACCCCAGGAGGGTGGCGAAGTGGCCCGCCAGGGCTGACACCACGAGGACCTTCGGTTGTACCTCGTCCGTGTCCTTGGCGAAGTGCAGCAACGTCCCGAAGGGGGTTGTCTCGACGGCCTCCTCGTGGACGGCTACGGGCCGGCCGTCGACGCGCACGACGTCGATGCCGAAGGACGGCCGGGAATGGGTCAACCCCGAGCGGGCGAGCATCTCGTTGTTGGCCGAGAACCATCGGACGACGGGGTCGTCGCGCAGCGATGACGGCAGGAGCTCAATGGCGCCAACCAGGAACTTGGCGAAGGCCTTGGCCGGCGCCATCATGTCCACCTGGGCCTGGTAGGCCCCGTAGAGCATCGGTCCTGCGAGGTCAGTCTCCATTGGTCTCGGTCAAGACTACCGTCCCCGTCTCACGCTTCAGAATGCGGCGATCCTCGTCCAGGACCTGGGTCGTCACGCACGCGCGGCCACCGATAAGGGTGATCACAGATTGGTCTCCTCGGCAGGAACGCGGGGCAGAACCGGTGCGCCATCCTCACCACCGGAGTCGAGCTCGTGGCTGCCCAGTGTGTAGGAGACCATCGACAACGAGCCCATGGCGTAGCCGTCGACGAGAACGTCAGCTCGTTCGTCCGCCGCCGTCGCCAGCCCCGCGACATAGAGGAGCGGAATGAAGTGATCGGGCGTCGGAGCGGCCAGCGGGAAATCATCGTGCCCCTGCACTCCCACCAACCCGGCCGGTGACGTCGTCATGATCTCGGCCACGTCATTGTCGAAGCTCCGGTTCCAGTCGAACGCGGAGTCGGCCTGGTTCCAGTCGATGCGACCGAGGTTGTGCACGACATTGCCGCTCCCGAGGATCAACACCCCCCGTTCCCGCAGAGGCGCCAGGCTCGCTCCGAGCTGGAAGTGGTAGTCGAACGACTTCGTGGCGTTGATGGAGAGCTGCACAACGGGGATATCGGCCGCGGGGAAGGCGTGTACCAGGACCGACCAACTCCCATGGTCGATGCCCCAACTGTCGGCATCGGAGCCCACCCACGTGGGCTTGACGATGTCCGCGATCTCCTCGGCCAGGTGCGGATCGCCTGCTGCCGGGTACTGCACCGCGAAGAGTTCGTCGGGGAAGCCATAGAAATCATGAATCGTCTTGGGCCTCGCCATGGCGGTGACGGCCGACGCGTTGATGAACCAGTGGGCCGACACCATCAAGATGGCGCGGGGCCGAGGCATTGCGGCTCCGAAGGCCCGCCAGGCCCGGGTGTAGCGGTTGTCGTCGAGCGCGTTCATGGGAGTGCCGTGGCCGAAGAAGGCCGCAGGCATCACTGTGGGCGCTTCCGACGTGGGACTCATGGGTTCACCCTATGTCGACGGCTTTGGCGTCGTGGCTTGCCGGTCACGATGGCCGAGGGGCTCCGTTCGCCTGCGTTCTTCGCCTTTCAGGCCGGCGGTGCCGTGCTGGAGCGAACGACGAGTTCGGCCGGCACGACCACGTGCCGTTGCGCGGGGTTGCCATCGGCCAGCGAGAGGAGGAGCTCGACGCTCCGGCGCCCCACCTCGCTGAAGTCCTGCCGGATGGTCGTCAGGGGCGGGAGGAAGTAGCCCGATTCCGGCGTGTCATCGAATCCGACCACGCTGACGTCGTCCGGCACCCTGCGGCCGGCATCGTGGAGTCCCCGGATCACCCCGAGCGCCGTCTGGTCGTTGGCGGCGAAAATTGCGGTCACGTCCGTCTCACGGGCCAGGCGCCCGCCCGCCTCGTACCCGCGACGGGCGCTCCAGTCCCCGGCCACCGAGCGGCCGCGCCGGGCCGGGTAGGCCCGGAGAGCCTCGGACCACCCCCGCATCCGGGCGGTGGCGTCAATCCACGTCTGCGGGCCGGCGACGTGATGGACGGTGGCATGTCCGAGGTCGAGGAGATGGCGCGTGGCGCGGCGGGCGCCCTCCAGCTGGTCGATGGTGACGGTGGGGGCACCGATGGCCGGGTCGCCCCCGACGACGACGAGAGGGAGGTCGCCATCGAGCCGGGTGACGGCTTCGACCACGCGGCGAACTGGGGCGACAATGATGATGCCCTGCACGTGGGACGCCCGGAGTCGTTGGAGTGTCGAGGCCATGTCCTTGCCGTTCCTGTCGAGCGTGACGAAGCTCAAGACGTGGCCGGCCTCCCGCGCCGCTGCCTCAATGCCGAACAGCGTGCGCGAAGGGCCGAACTGCTCGGTCTCGACGGCCATCACGCCCAAGGTGCGGGAGCGCCCCCCGGCCAGCACCCGAGCGGCGGTATTGGCCTGGTAGCCCAAGGCGGTGACGGCTTCCTCCACCCGGAGGCGGGTCTCGTCGGTGACGCCGGAGAACCCGTTCAGGACGCGTGAGACCGTCATGACCGAGACGCCGGCCCGGGTGGCGACATCAGCCATGACCGCACGGCGGAGCGGGGTGTCGGCGGTCATGGCTCCTGGTCGTCGGACTGCCGAGAGGCGGGGTCACCGCCCACCGCGTCGGCATAGGCGGCCCGGATGGCCGCCCGGTCCACGCGGTCATCGGGCTCGATGACCGCGCCGCGGCCCAGCCCCCACGCCGCGGCGATCCGGGCGAAGTCGCCACCGTGATGGAGCGCGGCAGCCTGCACAGCGGCACCGGCGGCCACGAGCTCGTCGTCGGCGGGCACCACCACGACACGACCCGTGAGGTCGGCCACCACCCGCCGGTAGGCCGGGCTGCGGGCCGCACCTCCGACGAGAAAGACACGCCCGTGTGCGGTCTCGGGGCCCAGCGCCTCGGCGCCGGCGAGCAGGTTGCAGACGACCCCTTCGACGGCGGCGCGAGCCAGTTGGGACGGCGTGGCGTCGGTGCGCAATCCGGTCAGCATGCCGGTCGCAGCCGGCCGGTTCGGCGTCCGCTCGCCGTCGAGGTGGGGGACCAGCACCAGTCCGCCCGCCCCGGCGGACGCCGCCAGTGCCAGCGCGTCGAACTGCGCATGGTCGACGCCGAGCACACGCGCCACGGTGTCGGTGACCTTGGTCGCGTTCATGGTGCAGACCAGTGGGAGGAAGTGGCCGGTGGCGTCGGCGAAGCCGGCCACGGTGCCGGTGGGATCGGCCGCCGGGCGGTGGGAGACCGTGAACGCGGTGCCACTCGTCCCGAGGCTCAGGGCGAGATCACCCGGTTGCAGGCCCAAGCCCAGCGCGGCCGCCATGTTGTCGCCCGTGCCGGCTGCCACAGGGATCCCGGCGCCGCGCCACTCACCGGCGACAGCGTCCGGGGCGAGGACCTCGGGCAGCGCGGTGCCCCAGTCGATGTCGTCGCTCACCAGCCGGAGAAGATCGTCTCGGTAGCGGCCCTGGCGCGGCGACCAGTACCCCGTCCCCGAGGCATCGCCCCGGTCGGTGGTCCACCGGCCGGTCAGCCGGTGGGTGAGCCAGTCGTGCGGGAGCAGGACGGTGGCGATGCGCCGGAACGTCTCGGGCTCGTTGCGGCGCAGCCAGTGCAGCTTGGTGATGGTGAAGGCCGGGACGGGGACACTGCCGCAGGCCTCGGCCCAGGCGGCCGGCCCGCCCGGCAGGGAGCCCAGCAGCATGGCGGCGTCGGGCGCCGACTCCGTGTCGTTCCACAGCTTGGCCGGGCGCAGGACCTCGCCGTCGTCTCCGAGGACGACCAGCCCATGTTGCTGCGCGGCGATCGACAGCGCGCCCGGCGTCTCACCGCTCGGGATGGTGGCTTCGGCACAGGCGGCGTGGAACGCGTGCTCCCACGCCGCGGGGTCCTGCTCGCTGCGGGGCGGGGACGTGGGAGGGTGCGCGGCCCGGCCCGACGCCACGACGGTGCCGGTATCGACATCGCGCACTTCCACCTTGCAGGCCGACGTGGACGAGTCGACCCCGACCACCAAAGGCATTAGCGGGTTCCGAGCAGCAATTCGGTGACGAGTTGGTCCAACCGCTCGTGGCCGTAGCCCTGCGCGGCGAGCGCATCCTCGTCGTAGGTGGCAGCCAGGAGCTCGGCAAGCCCGCCGGCCGGTGCTGTCGGCTCGCCCAGCTGGGCCACCTTGGCCCGGCGGAGGGCCTCCTGAATGTCCGGGTCCTCGTGGAAGCGGCGCGCCTTGTCGGCCAGGATCAGGTAGGTGCGCATGCAGCCGCGGGCGAAATCCCAGACGCCGTCGGCGTCTTCGGTGCGATACGGGTGGGCATCGAAGTGGCGCATGCCATCCCATTTGGCGTCTTCGAGCAGCTTGACCACGTAGAAGGCATCGCGGATGCCCTCGGAGCCGAACCGGAAATCCTGGTCGAACTTCCCGATCCGCTGGGCGTTGAGGTCGATGTGGAAGAGCTTGCGCTGCCACAGGGCCTGGGCGACAGCTTGCGAGAAGGAGAGCCCGCTCATGGTCTCGTGGGCGAACTCCGGGTTCAGACCGACCATGTCGGGCCGTTCGAGTGTCCCGATGAAGGCGAGTGCGTGGCCGACGGTCGGCAGGAGGATGTCACCACGGGGCTCGTTCGGCTTGGGTTCGAGTGCAATGCGCAGACGCAGGCCCCGGGCCGCAATGTGTTCGCAGAGGAGATCGATCGCCTCCTTGTACCGGTCCAGCGCCAGGCGGACGTCCTTGGCGGCTTCGGCCTCCATCCCCTCGCGCCCTCCCCACAGGACGAAGACGTCGGCACCGAGCTCGCCTCCGAGCTCAACGGCTTCACAGGCTTTCTTGACCGAGAGGCGCCGTATCTGCGGATCGTTGGCCGTGAAGGCCCCTTCCTTGAAGACCGGTCGCCAGAAGAGGTTCGTGGTCACCATGGGGACGTGCATGCCGGTGGCGTCCAACGCTCGGCGGAATCTCTTGACGATGTCGCCGCGCTCGTTGGGCGAGGAGCCGTAGGGCACGAGGTCGTTGTCGTGGAAGCTCACGCCGTAGGCGCCCAGGTCGGCGAGGCGGTGCACGGAGTCGACCGGGTCGAGCGGCGCGCGCACCTCGGTGCCGAAGGGATCACGCCCCGGGTTCCCCACCGTCCAGAGCCCGAAGGTGAAGTGGTCTTCTGGCTTCGGTGTGAAGGGATCGGTCATGGTTCTCCTGTCGTCGCCCCGGTGTGCCCGGCGTGACGTACCCACGCGTTGTCCCAGGCAGGGCCGATGATAGCGTTACCAGCGAAGGAAGTCTCCTGGAACCATGGGAAGGAATCCATGCCTCGTCTCGGTGTCAGGTGCTCGCAGGGAGAGGTCGTCTCGGGCGGCACGGTCCCACGGTGATCCGCTGGGGCGTCATCGGCCCGGGCAGCATCGCCACCGGGTTCGCCGAAGCGATGCAGTGGGTCGAGGGCGGAAGTATCACGGCCGTGGCCTCACGTTCCACCGAACGCGCCGGGGAATTCGGGGACCGGTTCGGCATCCCGACCCGCTACGGCGACTACGACGCGCTCGCCGCCGATCCCGATGTCGACGTGGTGTACGTGGCCACGCCGCACTCGCGTCATGAGGTCGACACCATCGGGCTGTTGCAGGCCGGGAAGCATGTGCTGTGCGAGAAGCCGTTCGCGCTCAACGCCCGGCAGGCGGCCCGGATGGCCCAAGAGGCCCGGGAGCGCGGCCTGTTCCTCATGGAGGCCATCTGGAGCAGGTTCCTCCCGGCCTACCGCTCGCTGGTCGAGGTCATCGGTGCAGGTCGGATCGGCGAGCCGATGCTGGTGGAGGCCGACTTCGGGTTTCGCCGGCCGGTGGATCCCGCGCATCGGCACTTCGCTCCCGAGCTCGGTGGCGGTGCGCTGCTCGACCTCGGGATCTATCCCATTCAGTTGTCCACCCTGGTCCTCGGCCCGATCGAGCGCGTCGTGGCCGACGGTGTCGTGGGGGAGACCGGCGTGGACGAGGTCGTCACCGCCCTGCTGCACCATCCGGGGGAGCGGCTGGGTGTGGTCAAGGCGGCCCTGCGGGTCAGCATGACGTGTACGGCCCGCATTGCGGGAACCGAGGGCGTCATCGACCTTCCCGCCATGATGCACTGCCCGAATTCTCTGACCGTGACGAGTGCCGCCGGTATCGAGCACATCGACGCCTCCTATGAGGGGAACGGTCTGCGCTTCGAAATCGAAGAGGTGCACCGGTGCCTCGAAGAGGGGCGGACCGAGAGCAGCGTCGTTCCCCTGGACGAGTCCATCGCGCTGGCCACGACGCTCGACACCATCCGGGCCGAGCTGGGTGTGGTGTACCCCGGCGAATGAGCAGCCGGGCCGCGGGCTACCACAACCGGTAGAGCACCTCGCCGGCGTCGGGTATCTCCAAGGTGCCGAGGTCGGAACCCCATTGATCAGGAGCGATTGTGCCTGTGGGGCCTGTCATGTAATATTGACGTCGAAGTTGAAAACAGCCCCGCCCGCCCCGTGACACGGCGGCGCCGCGGTCCGTCCTCCGGAGGTAGTCATGCCGAAGCCCATTGTCGATTTTCCCGTGTTCGACGCCGACAATCACATGTACGAGACGATGGACGCCTTCACCAAATTCCTGCCCTCGGAGTACTCGGGCCTGATCAAGTACGTCGAGGTCAACGGACGCACCAAGATCGCCGTCCGCAACGTCATTTCCGAATACATCCCGAATCCGACGTTCAACGTGGTCGGCCGGCCCGGTGCCTCCGAGGAACTGTTCAAGCACGGCAACCCGGAGGGCAAGACGCGCCGGGAGCTGATGGGTGAGCCCATCCGTTCACCCGAGGCGTTCTTCTCACCGGAGCCGCGTCTGGCGCTCATGGACGAGCTCGGGCTCGACCGCGCCCTCATGTGGCCGACCCTGGCCAGCCTGTTGGAAGAGCGTCTGGCCGACGACCCCATCGCCACCCACGTCGTCGTGCACGCGCTGAACCAGTGGATGCACGAGCACTGGACGTTCAATTACGAGGACCGGATCTTCGCCTCCCCCGTCATCACACTGCCGATCGTGGACAAGGCGATCGAGGAGCTGGAGTGGGTGGCCGAGCGGGGCGCCAAGCTCATCCTCATCAGGCCGGCGCCGGTTCCGGGGTACCGCGGCTACCGCTCCTTCGCCCTGCCCGAGTTCGACCCCTTCTGGCAGCGGGTGACCGAGCTCGACATCACGGTCGGCATGCACGCCTCCGACGATGGTCTCACCCGTTACTACAACCAGTGGGAGGGCAACCACGGGGGGGAGCACCTTCCCTTCGCCGGCCAGACGGCCTTCATGAACATTGCGCACACCCAGGGTCGCGGCATCTTCGACACGGTGGCGTCACTCATCGGCCACGGCCTGCTCTCACGCTTCCCGACCCTGCGCGTGTTGCCCGTGGAGAACGGCGCGGCGTGGGTACGCCCGCTGATCGACGCCATGGGCCGCTCGTACGCGCACGAGCCGGCGCTCTTCGAGGAGGATCCCATCATGGTGCTCAAGCGCAACATCTGGATCCACCCGTTCCACGAGGAGGACCCGCGCGGCCTGATCGACCTGGTGGGCGCGGATCGCGTCGTCTTCGGCTCTGACTACCCGCACATTGAGGGGATGTCCGAGCCACTCTCCTACGTCGACGAGCTCGAGGGCCTGCCGCACGACGACATTGCGCGGGTGATGGGCGGCAACCTGGCTGAAGTCATGAAGATGCCTTTCGCCGCCTAGCGCGCGTGGCCGCCACGTCGGCGATTGCGAGCATCCTCGTAAGGCCCGCTGTGCTCGGCCTGTCGTAAGGCCCGCTGTGCTCGGCCTGTGGGCGTGATGCACCAGTCCGCTCAGTCCCTTCCCAGGCTGTTTTCTGCCACGCTTGCGTGCGTCGGATGCAGCACGGAGCAAGACGTACGGGGCGAGAAGCGTTGTCGACAGCAAAGAGCCGGACATTCTCGTGGCTGACCAAAGGCATCTCTGTCACGCTTGGCATGGTCCTGGTGGGGGTGGCCGCCTACGCGGCGACCAACTGGGTCGTCGGCCTGACGAGCAACTCGTCGGGTGAGGCGCAGTCGGCCACCATCTCCAAGCTGACGATCACGGCGACGTCCAGTGCGGCCCCGGGCAACCTGCTCAATCCGGGTGATCCCGGCGATGTCGTGGTGAGCATCGCCAATGCCAACCCCTTTCCGGTGACCATCACGGCCGTGCAACTGCCGACGAACACCACGTACGCCACCGGGTACACGTCGAACGCGTTGACCACGACCCAAGCCGGTTGCTTGTCCACGACACCGAGCCTTGTGACGTGGAACTTCTCCACCGCGACGAGCGGGAGCAGCCACACCCTCACCACGCCGTTGACCGTGGCCGCCAGCGGCCAGGCCAACAACCCGCTGGTGGTGACGCTGAGCAACGACGCCTTCATGAGCTTGTCGGCCCCGTTGGCGTGTGCCGACACGTACTTCTCCATGCCGGCGCTGACGGGCATCACCGCCACCGGTGGTGGGCCGGGGACTGTCACGACGAGCCCCGCCAGCGACGGCTGGACGAGCTGACCCGCCTCCTTCGGCACTGGCGCGGGGAGCGCGGCGGTCAGACGTAGTCGCTGCGGCGCAACCAGACGAGGGTGGCCCAGCCCCAGATCGGCGGCAGGTACGCCGTGCAGAAGCGCTCGATCAGGACGGCCGCCACGGCCTGGTCCTGCGGAATGCCGGCGGCACTCAGCCCGGCGATGAGCCCCACCTCAATGACTCCGGCACCACCCGGGACCGGGACGGCGCCACCGATCATGGCGGCCAGGGTCAGCACCACAATGAGGGTGGCGAAGCTGGCGTGC
>Ga0302157_10004833_pt1 | contig 14517 bp, 15 predicted proteins | sample I_Bog_N3_3_FD_193502 | JGI IMG/M metagenome (GOLD analysis project Ga0302157, IMG submission 193502) | Peat permafrost microbial communities from Stordalen Mire near Abisko, Sweden - I_Bog_N3_3 | ecosystem: Environmental > Terrestrial > Soil > Wetlands > Peat | place: Sweden: Abisko, Stordalen...
CCCATGCACCCCGGCGAACTTTTGCGCGAGGAGTTCATGAACCCTCTGGGCTTTCGGCGGGCACTGTCGCCAAGGCCATCGGAGTTCCGAGAACGCGCGTCGAGCGGATCGTCGCGGGCGAGGAGGGCATCAGCGCGGATACCGTTCTAAGGCTCTCGCGGCTGTTCTCCGTCAGCCCTCGATATTGGCCGAGCGCGCAGAGCCGCTATGATCTTGAAAAGGCAACGTTGAAGATCGGGGCAATGATCGACCTTATTCAACCCATCGGGAAGGCGGCGTGACAGGGTTTCGGTGACGCCTAACCCGCTCCGCCAAACCGCGCAGCCACCGACCCTCTCACGCTACCCGCCTCGCCTCGATCGCCGCAATCTTATCCGCCAGCCGCTCACCCTGGACCTGCAAATCGTACTGCGTCTGCATATTCATGAACCAGCGCGGGTCGACGTCGAAGAACTTGCCGAGGCGCAAGGCGATGGCGGCGGTGACGCCCTGCTCGCCATGGCAGATCGCGTTGAGGCGGCTGCGGGGCGTGCCTATGGCCTTGGCGACGGCGTAGACGGAGAGCCCCATCGGCTCGAAAAATTCCTCGCGCAAAACTTCGCCGGGATGCGGGAGCGGGATGCGGCGACTCATGAATCCTCCTGATGATAATCCACGAATTCGACTTCGTAGGCGTCGCCGTCTCTCCAAACAAAGCAAAGGGGCCTTTGATCATTGACGCGGATCGAATGTTGCCCGGCGCGATTACCCGACAAAGCTTCGAGCCGGTTGCCCGGCGGAACCCGCAAATCCTCCAGGCGAGTCACCGTGTCTAAAAGAAAAAACTTTACAACCGCCCGGCGTGCCACGTCGCGCGGCACGCCTTTCGGCGAGTCACCCGACCCTAGCGCCTCAGTGCGCTTGTCACGAAAGCTTCGGATCACGCTTTCAACGTACTAAAAAATAGAACGTCTGGCAAAACGCGATGGAAGTCTCGATCCGCGCCAAGAGGTCTCCGATTTATGTTTCTGATTTTAAGGACTTATGTTAAAATGACAATTCGGCTTCCGCCCATCCCGCGCAACTCCCCACGCCCCCAAGCTCGCAGCAGCGCCCAATTCTGATCGTGGCGCTGGTGCGCGCCGGGTTTTCTCATGAGGCGATCGCGCGAGCGTATCCATCAGATCGTCGCGCAATCGCCGAACGAGGATAAGGGCGCGAACGAGTTGCTCGCCTGGCGCCTCGACCCACGGAAAAGCATCGCTCACCAGAACAGCGGATAGCCCATCATCGGCAGCACCCGGCTGACGATCGAACCCAGGCACACCAGAATGACGAGCAGTTTGAGAAGCTGCGCCAGTCGCGCATCGGGACAGAACCTGTCGATCGCCCAAAACAAAATGGCGCCGAGCACCAAAGTTATGAGTATGCCAATCACGAGCGAAATCACCGCGTCCTCGCATTTCCAAAGGGGCTAGCCAGTTGCTTTGACGCGCGCGCGGCAACGCCGCCAGCGTCGGATTCTACCCACGCCGCGCTAGATTTCCTCCATGTATGCATTCCTGAAAGCGCATTGGGTCGCCGGCGCCGCCTTCATCGCCGCCGCCCTGCTCGCGCTCGCTCCAATCCTCGCGCTCGATTGGCCGATCGGGCCGTGGCTGATCTTCCTGCATTCGCCAGGCTACATGATCCATCAGGTCGAGGAGCATCATCACGACCGCTTCCGCGTGTTCGTCAATCAGACGATGTTCGCCGGCCGTGAAGCGCTCACCATTGCGGACGTCATCGCCGTCAATGTCGGCGGGGTCTGGTTGGGCAATTTCGCCGCGCTCTGCGCCGCGCGATGCCTGGGGCCCGGCTGGGGGCTCGCCGCGCCCTACCTGATGCTGGTCAACGCCTTCGGCCACATTGCTCAGGCGATCGTCCTGCGCCGCTACAATCCCGGCGTGCTGACCAGCGTCCTGATCTTCGTCCCGCTCGGCGTCACGACCTTGGCGCTGGTTCCGGGCTCGGCGGCGCAACATGCGTTGGGCGTCGGCGTCGCCCTGCTCGTTCACGTCGCCATCGCGGTCGGCGTCGCGCGGCGCCTGCGCGCCTGATGCGACCCGAAGGCCGACGCCCTCAGACAGGTTCCGCAGCGCCCCGGCGCCCCCGCCGGGCGCTCGGACGTTCGGACGTTCGGGGATGGCGAAGCAACAGGAGCGGCGAAACGGCGCCGCGCCATTCGCGAGATCACACTATAGTCGAGCGCGTTGATCCTAGAACAAGCGCCCTTTTCACTTGCGTCATCGACATGACGCCCGCGATGGGCGCCGAGAGTCGTTTTTTGCGTCGATTTCGCGGCGAGCGACGCCGCGTCAGCCTTGCGTGCCGGATAAAATCATATTTCTCAACAGGATGTCAGACTGTCTCGCGGCTTCGCGCGCCGTGTCGATCAAGCCTTAGCCGGCGTGGGTCTGCATGGGTTGACAGGGCAGCCCTGCGCTCCGTCGCCTTCCCGGCGGCATGGCTCGCAGGCGTCACTTTCGACGATGATCGACCTGACAAGTTACTTGTCTGATATTTCACGTGTTTTCACAACACATGTTGATACTGGGCAACCCTGCGCGATGGTGCGACCGTAAGGCCGAAGGCAAAAGTGTCATCTGTTATTGACAACTAGAACCGTCCTAATAAGATTACAGCGTCGTATATGACAGCGAATGTGCGGTGGAAGGAGGGCGTGCCCTCGCCAAGCTGCACCTTGGTGCCCGCGTGCGGGATCAGCACGAATTCGAAAAGCGGATATCCGAAGGAGATACGCTATGGCAGACGATCCGAACCGGGTCTGGCCGACTGGCTTGACCATCGCAGAGAGCGAAGAATTGCATAAGCACGTGATCGACGGCACGCGAGTGTTCGGCGCGATCGCGCTTATCGCGCACTTCCTCGCCTTCGTTTACTCCCCCTGGCTGCATTAAGGGAGACCGATCATGAACCAAGGTAGAATCTGGACCGTGGTGAAGCCGACTGTCGGCCTCCCCCTCCTCCTCGGCTCCGTGGCGATCACGTCATTGCTCGTTCACTATGCGATTCTGTCGCATACCACTTGGTACCCGGCCTACTGGCAGGGTGGACACTCAAAGGTGTCGATGTCCGTGCCGGCGCCGGAGGCTTCCGGCCTCGCGATGATCACCAAGTCGACGACCAACGAATAGTCTCGCTCGCAGAGGGGGACCCTAGGATCGGAACCCACGGGGTTCCGGTCCTTTCGGGCATTCGGGGGGGCATGTCGGTGATCCCCGGGCTCGAATGCCGATGTGCGCTGTTCAGATGGTCGCGTTCCCGATTCCATTGGACTTAGCTGAACTCATGAACCCCATCAGCCGGAAAGTGATGCGAACCTGGGCCAATCTCGGTCCACGCTTCCTGCCCTTCGCGGATGCCGCGACGCCGGACCTTCCGCTGAGCCGCCTGCTGCGGCTCTCGCTGTTTCAGGTCTCGGTCGGCATGGCGTTGACGCTGCTGGTGGGGACGCTCAACCGCGTCATGATCGTCGAACTCGACGTCCCCGCTTCACTCGTCGGCATCATGATTTCACTGCCGCTGCTGTTTGCGCCGTTTCGCGCCCTGATTGGCTTCAAATCGGACACGCATGTGTCGGCGCTCGGCTGGCGCCGGGTGCCGTTCATTTTCCGCGGCTCCATGGTCCAGTTCGGCGGCTTGGCGATTATGCCGTTCGCGATTCTGGTGCTGTCGGGAGGCGGCAACGCTTCGCACTATCCCCACTTCATCGGCCCGCTGTCGGCCGCGCTCGCCTTCCTGCTGGTCGGCGCGGGGTTGCATACCGTGCAGACCGTCGGCCTCGCGCTGGCGACCGACCAGACCACGCCGGAGTCCCAGCCCAAGGTGGTCGGCCTGATGTATGTTATGCTGCTGGTCGGCATGATCGGCAGCGCGTTCATCTTTGGCGCGGCGCTGGCGGACTTCCTTCCGGTGAAGTTGGTGGGAGTCATTCAGGGCTGCGCGGTGGCGACGATCGTGCTCAATGGCGTGGCGCTGTGGAAGCAGGAAGGCCGCGGCGCGTTTCGTAACACCCCCGGCCGCGTGGCGCCCACGTTCCGCGACTCCTGGGAAAGCTTCATTTCCGGCGGCAACGCGGTGCGCCGCTTGACGGCCGTCGGGCTGGGCACGCTCGCCTTCAGCATGGAAGATGTGCTGCTCGAACCTTATGGCGGGCAGATCCTGCATCTGACGGTGGCTTCGACCACCAAACTCACCGCGACGCTCGCCTTGGGCGGCCTGTTCGGCTTCGCCCTCGCCTCGCGAATCTTGAGCCGCGGCGCGGACCCGTTCCGGATGGCGAGCGCGGGGGCGCTGGTGGGTCTGCCGGCATTTCTCGCCGTCATCGCGGCCGCGCCCTGGCAATCGGCTTGGGCCTTCGGGCTCGGCACCTTCGCGATCGGCTTCGGCGGCGGCCTGTTTGGACATGGCACGCTGACCGCGACGATGAATCAGGCGCCGAAGAACCAGACAGGTCTCGCGCTCGGCGCCTGGGGCGCCGTGCAAGCCTCGGCGGCGGGGTTCGGCATAGCGCTCGGCGGCATCATCCGCGACGTCGTGGCGACCCTCGAGATGCGCACGACGATGGGCCCCGCCGCCGGCTATATTTGCGTCTACGTGCTGGAAATCGCCTTCCTGCTGGCGACGCTGGTCGCGATGTTACCGCTGCTCCGCCCGAACCTTCGCGAGCCGATCGAGGCCCGCCGGGCGTTGTCCTGAAGGCTCAGAAACTGCTTGCCCAGAGCACCGCGGTGACGGCGCCGACGGCGCCGCAGGCGACGTGCGCGACCAACATGGCTTTGGACCGCGCAGGGTATTCCTTTGCGACCAGGGGGCTGATCAGGCCGATGAAAACAGCCAGCGCGAGCAGCCCCGCAGCAATGTTTCCATAGGGGCCAGCGGCAATGCCTTCGCCGCCGTTGATGTCCTTGAGAAAGTACACCAGGACTTCGAGCCCGCCGATTCCCAGCAGCAGATGAATGCCAATCAGAACCGGCCTGCGCTCTCCGCGCAACCGAAGCCCGAGATTGGCGGCGCCCAGCGCCACCGCTCCGCCAAGCATCGCGACAATCGGAAACGCCGTCATGCTGCCTCCTCAGCGCGCCCCAACAAGACGCATCATCATCAATGGACGTTCAATATGGTGACTGTTCGCACGGCGGCTTGCAAGGCCGACATTGCGCACGCCGGCACGCCGCGACAATTTCTTGCAATGACAGAGGCGCCTGCGGCGCACAGGGCTTGCCACGATCCGGTTTATGTCGCAAGTTTGAGGCAGAAGCGGAGCGGATTCCGTGAGAATTTGACAACGCGGCGAGCAGCGGCGAAGTTCGAGGGGCGAACGCGATGAGCACAACGGTAGCGAGACTATACGAATCCTACGGCAACGCGCTCGAAGCATCGAACGGACTAAGGAAACGCGGCTTCAATCGCGACGAGATCGTTTTGATTTCGCGAGCCGCCAATAACGAAGCCGGCGAGATCCCGGATCTCCCGGCCGAGATTTCGCAAGCAGGAATTCCCGCCGATGACGTAGCCTCATACGTGGCCAGCATCGATGGGGGGAAGTCACTCCTGGTGGTCCGCGCCGCGTGGGGATCCGCGCAAAAAGCAATTGGGATCGTGGACAATCACGGCCCCTCCGATACGGACGTAGGCAATAGGGAGTACTACGTTTCCACGACCGAAAATCCGGCCAACTTCTCCCTCTCTTCGTACCTGGGGTTTCCCGTGTTGCTACTTGAAGCCGCGCCCTTCTCCAAATTCTGGAACCTGCCCGTCCTGTTCGCCAATTCGGCGCCGTTCTCGTCGTTCTTTTCGTTTCCGCTGCTCTCGAAGGGCTTCACGTTCGGCGTCCCGAAGCTGATCAGCAACGGTTCGGCCTTCTCCGACGAGTTGAAGATTCCGGTGCTGATGAAGGACAAATGGGAAAAATGACGCGGGGCGCGCGCGCCGCATGATCTTCAGAACGAACCCGCGTCCGCCCGCTTGAGCGCAGTTGGCCCGTAGGATCGCCTTGGGCCGGCTGCCGTCGGTGAAGATAGGGTCGGTGTTTTGGTTGGGGTCGCTAGGCCAGCGGCGTCAGGGCCGTTTCCGTTCAAATGGAAACGGCCCTTGTCATTCCCGCCAAAGCGGGAATCCAGAGCCGCCGCGCGTCGCGTCCTTCTGGATCCTCACTTCTGAGCTTTTCGAAGAACGCGAGGATGACAAGAGCCAATCCTATTGGATCGGATTCCGCTCTGGCGCTCATGGGGACCGATCCCGGCGCGCCGATGCGCATCGGGTTCACCTGCAAAAGAAGACCCATCTCCGGTATTTTCGAAACATGAAAAGCATGATATTCTGAAACAGGATTTATGACGTTGCGGCTCCCTGCGCCCATCGTCTGGGCGTCCCAGGTGGGTAAGAAATTCGGAGAAAATGAAATCTGGCTTGATGGGCTTGCAAGTTATTGAAATTGCTCAATATCGCCAAAGAAACGTTTGGAATAGCTTGCAGAAAAAAGCGCTGGATTTGCGGAAAGCTGCAAAAAAGTTGCAAAAGGCTTGGACGAGAGGGGAGGGGCATAGGCCCTAGGATAGACCGACACTCTCCGTCATGCCCGCGCTCAACCAAGCGCCTATGCCGCTTCGGGACGCCTCAGGATCAGGGGCGTGGTGGCGGAACGCCAAACACGCACTAAACCCGCGCTTAAGGGGCCGACGCCTCTCCCTTCGGTCATGGCCTGGACGAAGTCACGGCAAGACGAAACGAGCCGGCTTGGCCGTTGCGCCCTGTCGGCGACCTCGGGGAAGCCGTTGGCCTCGCCAACCACCGCGCCCGAGCATGGCCCTGCCATTGACGCAAGGGCTCTACCGTTTCCCCGGCTTCGGCTCACGGGAGAATACGTAGACGCCGAGGGCGAGCAGCAGGAGGACGCCGAAACTCATGTGCAGCCTGGCGAAGGCGGTCGCGGCGGGATCGCCGAGCATCGCGTTCATATAGGCGCCCGAGATCGGTTGCAGAACTCCGGCGCCGCCGATGAAAAGCACATTCATCGCCGTAATGCCGCGGCCCAGCAGGTGATCGGGAAAGAACGCGCGGCCGTGCGCCATCAGCACCCCGTAATTGATGCCGAAGAATCCGATCGCCGCGATCACCGCCGTGGCGGCGCTAACGGAAAGGTCCAGCGAGCCGAGCGCGAGGAAGGCCGCCGCGGTGGCCGTATTTCCCGCCACGACGATCCATTTGCGCGTGCCGAACAGGCGATCGAGCGGGCCATAGGCGAGCGCGCCGAGCGACATCGCCGCCGCCATGGCGAGGATCGCGTTGCCGCGCTCGATCGCGTTCAATCCATGAACCTGCGAAAAATACGGGCCCGCCCATAGGCCGCGCTCGGCGAGCAGGACGGAATAGCTGACCGCGGTGATCGGCAGAAGCGGCCACAGCCCGCGAAGCGAAAACACCGAGACGATGCCTCGCCACAGGCCGGTCGCGCCGTGGCTGACGACCCGCGGCGGGTCCCGGACCAACAAGACGATCGACAGGGCGGAAACCGCCGTCGCGCCTGCGATGATCGCCATGGCGGCGCGCCAGCCAATCGCGCTCGCCGCCCAGCCCATCGGCGAAGCCGCGAGCAGATTGCCGGCGGCGCCGAGGCCGAGCAACGTCGAATTGAAGAAGGCGAACCGCCCCGGCGGGTAGACGCGCCCGAAATAGAAGATCGCCCCCATGTAGATCGCGCTGCAACCGATGCCGATCAGGGCCATGGCGATGTAAAGTTCGAGCGCGCTGGCGGCGCGGGCGAACAGCGCGGCGCCGACCACCGCCAGCGCCATCAGGCTGGAGATCGTGCGGCGCGGGCCGATCGTGTCCAGCGCCCAGCCGACCGGAAATTGCATCACGACGAATCCGGCGATCCAAAAGCCTTGCAAATTGGCAAGCGTCTGAGGATCGAGGCCCAGCTCGTGCGAAAACTCCGGCGCGATGACGGCGAGAAAGGCGCGATAGAACTGGCTGAGAACATAGGCGGCCAGAAACGTCAAAAACGGCTTCACGCGAGGCGGCCCCTCCGGCGGCGCTATTCCCGCACCACCAGCACCGAACATTGGGCGTGGCGGACGATCGTCTTGGCGTTGGAGCCCAGCAGATAGTCCGCCATGACGGGCCGGTGCGAACCCACGACGATCAGATCGGCGCCCCACTTGGTCGCCTCGGCGAGCAATTCGTGATAGACGCCGCCGCTGGCGACCACATAGGAGAGCTTGACGTCGGGGGCCTCTATGGCGGTGACGATCTTGTCCAGCCCCGTCCTGGCGCGCGCTTCCTGCTCGACGTCGAAATCGGCCGGCACGTATTCCATGAACGTCGCCGGCAGCATCGGCTGAACATTGACGAGGCGAAGTTCGCCTCGGCTGGCCTCCGCAAGCTCCAGCGCCTCGGCCAAGCCTTTCGGCTTTGGCGAAGAATCGGCCAGATCGACGGCGAGAACGATTCGACGATACATGACGACCTCCCGTTTTTCCAAATGGCTCATCCCATTGTTGCGCGCTTGAAATGCAAGCGCAAATGCGACGGATCAAAATTCGCCGACGCAACGGACAGGAAAACGCCGCCAGTCATTGTTCCGAAAGAATGAGATGGTTATAAGGGCGCCAACTTTACCGTAGGGGCGTGAACTCATGGGCGTGATGAGCGTGTTTTCGGCGGACTACAAGCCCACGGACGACGAGCCCTTCATGAATGAGCGGCAGAAGGAATATTTCCGGCGCAAGCTCATTTCATGGCGTGACTCGATCCTGGCGGAAAGCAGGGAAACGCTGGCCGCATTGCAGAACGAAAACGAGAATCATCCCGACATCGCCGACCGGGCCTCATCGGAAACCGACCGCGCGATCGAACTGCGCGCCCGCGATCGGCAGCGCAAATTGATATCCAAGATCGAATCCGCACTGGCTCGCATCGAGGACGGCAGCTATGGCTATTGCGTGGAAACGGGCGAACCGATCGCGCTGCGTCGACTGGACGCTCGCCCGATCGCGACGCTTTCCGTCGAAGCCCAGGAGCGGCACGAGCGCCGCGAGCGCGTCTACCGCGACGAATGAACTCGCTAGGGGCCCCGCGCTGGATTTTGCGCGCTGTTCCCCTCCCGCGCAAAGCGCCGGCCCCTTGGGCCCGGCGCTTTTCTTTTGCCCGTTCAGGCGTCGCGCCCAAGCAGACGCGACATCTCGGCTTCCAGCGCGTCGAGATCCGCGAACGGATCGGGCTTCTTCGCCGGTGGAAGCTGAACCGCTTCGGGCGGCTTGGCGCGCGGCGCGACGATGACTTCAGGCGGCGGCGTCACAACCGGCGGAACGAAGGGCGCGTGGAACTGCGGAGCTGCGGCTGGCGGCGCCAAGGGCGCCGCGACCAACACGGGCCTAGCGATGGGTGGCGCTTCCGGCGCCTTCGCCGGCGCCGGGGACGCCTCCGCGACCGGCGGAGGCGCGGGCTTCGGCGGTTCGGGGGCGGGAGCCGGGTTCAACGGTCGCGATCCGCCCGGCACGATCGGGCGCGGCAGCGGCGGGCGCGGCAGCGGCGACAGCACGGGCCGACCGGTCAATCGGTTCGGCGCCGCGGGCGCGGCAGGCTCGTAACGCGGCGCCGGGGCGGGGCTAGGCCGATTCGGCGCGGCGGGCGCGACCGGCGGCCCCGCCACGGGCGGTCGAACTTCGGCGACCGCGGGCTGCGGCGGCTGCGGGACCGGGGGCTGCGGCGCCTGCGGCTGCGGCGCTTGCGCCTGAGGCGGCGGGGGCTGAGGCGGCGGGGCCTGAGCCGGCGCCTTCGACGGTTTTGCGACGGGCGCGGGCGTGGGTAGCGTCGGCGCGACCGCGACGGTCTCGCGCGGCGGCGGGGCGGTCGGCGCGTTCATTCGCACGATCTGCGACTCGATGAGGACGTCGTTGGGCCCACCGATCATGATCAGATGTTCGACATTGTCGCGGCGCACCAGCACCAACTGGCGCTGGCCGTCGACCGAGAACGCATCGACCAGTCCGAGACGCGGCTGACGCGCCCGCCCTCCGCCGGGCACCCGAAGCCGATGCCCCAAAATAGCCCGGTAGAGAAAGAACAAAATGAGGAGAGCGAGCGCGATGGACGCGATGGTCAGGGCGCTCCCTACCCCGCTGCCCATGTTTGACCAAAAGTCCTTTAACGTTTGCGGCATAGGTTAACGTCCTGGCGGCCCCTGCATACACCCCGCGCGCCGCTCCGCTGGCCGCTCTTGGCCGGCCACTTATTTCAAACGGGTTGAACGACGAGAAGATTGGCTTTGGTATCAAATCGCGCACGCGCTGCAAACCACGTATTCAAGACTAAATCGAGCGCCGACCCAGAGTTTCGGGGACGATCGGTTTCCTTGCCAATCGCCGGTCCGCGAAGCATTGTCTCCGGCGACTTCGGAGTCGCGCGCCAAGACGATAGCCAGCCGCCACGAAAACGCTCTCAGCGCCCGCCAAAAAAGGACGCCAGCCTATGACTGAAGCGCCGAAGGCCGCCGCCCTCGACCGCACCGATCGAGCTTCCAATCCAGGCATGCTGGCGCTGGTGTTGGTTTGCCTCGTCGCTTCCGTGACGGCGTTCATTTTTCTGCCCGGAGACTGGGGCCACAAGGCCGTTTCCTGGACGATCGCGGGCTTCGCGATCGTCGGCGTATTCGCCCTTCTCACCTATGCCTTCGGCGCCTTGCAATTCGCCGGGCGTACGCGTCGTTTCGACACCGCCCAGGCGATCGCCGATCAGAACGTGGACGGTCTCATCGTCACCGACGCGCATTCGCGGGTGATTTACGCCAACGAGACCTATCGCGCCTTCAGCGGCGGCGACAGCGCCGCCGCGATTCGCCCCGTCGAGCGCTTGTTCGCCGGCGCACCCGAGACCTCGGAAGCGATTTACCGGCTCGCGCAGGCGGCGCGGGCTGGAAATCGCGCGGTCGAGGAGGTCCGGCTTTCGCCGCCGCTGGCGGGCGACAGCGAAGCGGCGTGGTATCGGATTCGGGTGCGCCGCCTCGAGGGCGCTTCCGACGGCGCGACGCTGTGGACGGTGACCGACGTCTCGCGGGAACGCGAACGCCATGAAAGTTTCTTCCAGGATCTGCAGAGCGCGATCGATTATCTCGATCACGCGCCGGCCGGATTCTTCTCGGCCGCCCCCGACGGCTCGATCACCTACATGAACGCGACGCTCGCGGGTTGGCTCGGCTACGACCTTGCCCAGTTCGCTGCGAAGAAACTGATGCTCAACGACATCATCGCCGGCGACGGCGCATCCTTGCTTTCGGTGGTCTCCGGACGACCCGGCGAGCTGACGACCGAGACCTTCGACGTCGACCTCAAACCGCGCCAGGGCCGCCTCGCGCCGGTCAAACTCCTGCACCGCGTCGCCTTTTCGAGCGAAGGCCTGCCGGGTCCCTCGCGCACGCTCGTGCTGGAATGCGCTTCGGTCGCGGCGACCGGCGACGATTCGCGCACCGCCGAGCAGCGTCTGACGCGCCTGTTCAACTCGACGCCGATCGCGATCGCCTCAATTCACGCCGACGGCCAAGTGCTGCGCTCCAACGGCGCCTTCGCCCGGCTCGCGCAAGGGGCTACGCGGGCGCCCGACGGCGAGACGCGGCCCTCGATCTATCGCGGCGTCGTGGAGCGAGACCATGCGGCCCTGCGCGCGGCGATCAAGGCCGCCAGCGAGGGCCAGGCGGACATAGCCCCAATCGACGTGACGATCGAGAACGATCCGCCGCGCTCGGCGCGGCTGTTCGTCGCCGCCGCCGACCCGAACGCCGAAGACGGCGCCGGCGCGATTCTGTTCGCCCTCGACACCACCGAGCAGCGCACGCTTCAGGAGAGCTTCGTCCAAGGCCAGAAAATGCAGGCGATCGGTCAGCTCGCCGGCGGAATCGCCCATGATTTCAACAATGTGCTGACGGCGATCATCGGCTATTCCGATCTGCTGCTCGCCAACCACCGGCCCACCGACCCGTCCTTCCAGGACATCATGCAGATCAAGCAGAACGCGAACCGCGCCGCTGGCCTGGTGCGCCAGTTGCTCGCCTTCTCGCGCCGCCAGACGTTGCGTCCACAGACCCTGCTGCTCTCGGACGTGCTCTCGGAGCTGCAAATGTTGCTGCGCCGGCTGGTCGGCGAGAAGATCGAACTCGACGTGGTGCTGGCGCGCGACCTTTGGTTCGTGCAGGCCGATCTCAACCAGTTCGAGCAGGTGATCGTCAATCTCGTGGTGAATGCGCGCGACGCCATGCCCGCAGAGGGCGGCCGAATCGCGTTGCGAACGCGCAACGTGGCCGCGGCCGACTGCGCGGCGTTCAACGAAAAATCGCTGGTCCCGGCCGATTACGTCCTCGTCGAGGTCCAGGACACCGGTCACGGCATTCCTGCCCACGTGCTCGACAAGATTTTCGAGCCGTTCTTCACCACCAAGGAGGTCGGCAAGGGCACCGGCCTCGGCCTGTCGATGGTCTATGGCATCGTCAAGCAGACCGGCGGCTACGTGTTCTGCGAGAGCGCGCCGGGCGCCGGCGCCAGCTTCCGCATCCTATTGCCGCGCCACGTCTCCGCCGAGATCGCGCTGCCGGAGAAGAAGAAAGAGGCCACCAAGCCGGCCACCGATCTGACCGGCCAAGGGGCGATTTTACTCGTCGAAGACGAGGAAGCCGTGCGCGCCTTCGCCTCGCGCGCCCTGCAGTCGCGCGGCTACACCGTGCTCGAGGCAGAATCGGGCGTCGACGCGCTGCGGGTGTTCGAAGAGGTCGACGGCAAGATCGATCTGATCGTCTCCGACGTCATCATGCCCGAGATGGACGGCCCGACGATGCTCACCGAATTGCGTAAGAAGGGCCTGACCGCGAAGATCATTTTCGTCTCCGGCTACGCCGACGACGCCTTCGCCAAGAACCTCCCCGAAGGCCAGGAATTCATCTTCCTGCCCAAGCCGTTCTCGCTGAAGCAACTCGTCGAGACGGTGAAGGGGGCGATGAGCTGAGGACTTTTGGGCGCTCTCGCCCGCGCCGCCATCCGGGGACCGCTGGCTGTGACGATATCCGTCGGCCTTCGCTTTGAGACTTCCATATTGGTAACATATATGATACCAAATGGTAGAGATTGAGCTTCTGTTCTATGTCGAGGCCCAAGGCGGCGCCCCTTTCGAGGCTTGGTTCCGCGACTTGGACGTGAAGGCGCAAGGCAAGGTCACGGTGGCGTTGGGCCGGCTGAAAAATGGCGGCGCCGCGAAGGTGGCGGGCGTGGGCGACGGCGTATTTGAGTTCAAGCTCGATTGGGGCCCGGGCTACAGGCTCTATTTCGGCAGAGACGGGGAACAGATCATCCTGTTGCTTTGTGGTGGCACGAAGAAGCGGCGAGGCCACGACATCGCCAAGGCGAAGCGCTTTTGAGTCGTTTACAAGGCGCGAAAGCCGAGGCGGCGAACTTGAAGAGGAATGAGCCATGCCGTTGACGCGCAATTTCAACGATCTCGTCAAATCCCGCGTCGAGGCCGACCCCGCATTTCGACAAGCCCTGTTTCAAGAAGCGGTGCAGACGATGCTCGAGGGCGACGTTGCCACCGCCAAATCCGTGCTGCGCGACTACATCAACGCCACGGTCGGTTTCGAACGCCTGTCGGAAGCGACGCAAACGCCCGCCAAGAGCCTCATGCGTATGTTCGGCCGACACGGCAACCCGACGGCGGAAAATCTGCTCGGCGCGATCAGCATGCTGCAAAAGCAGACCGGCGTGCATCTCGAAGTGTTCGCGGTTGCGGACGCCGCATAGTTCATCCTGCGATGAACGACACAAAAAAAATCTTGTTCAACACATCAGATCAGAGAATGTCGTCGTGCCGGACACGGCCATGAGCGGTAAAGATGTCGACGTTCCCGCCGCGCTAATGTAAAGCTCTTTCACATGAGCTGGAGTAACGAGCCTCGCGGCTACCACCACGGCAATCTGCGCGAGGCGCTGATCCGCGCCGCGCTGCAACTGATCGCCGAGAAAGGTCCGGGGGGCTTCACCTTCGCCGAGGCCGCTCGGTACGCCGGGGTCAGTCCCGCCGCTCCGTACCGCCATTTCCGGGATCGCGACGAGTTGATGTCCAGCGTGGCTTTGCGCGGCTTCGAACAGTTCGCCGCCGCGCTGGCCAAGGCCTGGGACGAAGGACGACCGGAACCCGTCGCCGCGCTCGATCGTCTCGGCAGGGCTTATCTCGATTTCGCTCGCACCGAGCCCGCCTATTATGCCGCGATGTTCGAGGCGGGCGTGCGGCTCGACAACAATGCGCCGTTGCGCGAGGCCGGCGACCGCGCCTTCGCCGTACTGCGCGCGGCGGCGGAGAAGATCGTCGCCGCCATGCCCGCCAGCGGTCGGCCGCCGGCGTTGATGGTGGCGTTACATGTCTGGAGCATGGCTCATGGCGTGGCCGCGCTGTTCGGACGGGGTGACAGCGCGCGGCGTCCGCTGCCGATGGCGC
>Ga0302157_10004840_pt1 | contig 14509 bp, 10 predicted proteins | sample I_Bog_N3_3_FD_193502 | JGI IMG/M metagenome (GOLD analysis project Ga0302157, IMG submission 193502) | Peat permafrost microbial communities from Stordalen Mire near Abisko, Sweden - I_Bog_N3_3 | ecosystem: Environmental > Terrestrial > Soil > Wetlands > Peat | place: Sweden: Abisko, Stordalen...
TGCTCTATGGGTGGCCGGGTGGGGGCGATGGTCGGTGCCGACTCAATTTCAAACGATCATGCGCCAGCGCCGGGAGATCAGCATGAGCAACGAGACGACGCCGGCCGGCCAGCTGAGTGACACGGCGCTCGATGCCGTGGTCGGCAGCCATCGGCGCGATTTCGGCGTGCTGGGGGAGGGTGGGCCGATCGGCGGCCTGCTGTCCCAGGGGGCGCCCCAGGGGGCGCCCGACGCGGCCGATATGATGTCGCCGCAGCACCAGAATCTCGCCATTGAGGCCATCGCGCCTGCGGTCGGTGCCGCGGGTCCGCGAAATGATGCGCCAACGCCCTCCATCGTCGTCAATTCCGGCTGGTAGAGATTATGCCGTACGCGAGTACCGCGGCACGCCGGAGCCTGCCCGGCGCCGCCCCGCGTGCGGATGCGCGCCATAAGTGCCCGCGTGCGGATGCGCGCCATGAGTGCCCGCGTGCGGATGCGCGCCATGAGTGCCCGCGTGCGGATGCGCGCCATGAATGACAGTCCGGCGGAAGCGCCGCCGCCTCCCGCAACACCCGGTTCATCGCTGTTCCGCGCCCGCGCGCTGGAGCAGCTCGCGGCACCCGACCGTAGCGACCTCGCCGCGCGCATCGTTCGCCCGGCGGCCTGGGTCGCCCTGCTCTCGATGGCGCTGGTGCTGCTGGGCGGCCTGGCCGCTTCGGCGTTCGTCAGCGTGCCGGTGCAGGTTAGCGCCGCCGGCGCCCTGGTGGCTGACGCGCCGCCGGTCGCCCTGCGCCTCAAACAGCCGGTCACGCTGCTGGGCTATAGCGTGCAACCGAACGATGACGTGGAGGCCGGGCAGGTGCTGGCCAGACTGGCCGGCGGCGTGCTGACCGCCCCAATGGCCGGCCGGATCGCCTCGCTGGGCCAGCCCCCGGGCAGTGCGGTGCCGGCTGGCGTCACGCTGCTGACGCTGTTGCCCGACACCGCGCCGGTGAAGGCGGTGATTTACGCACGACCAGATGTCGCGCGTTCAGTGCGGCCCGGTATGGCAGTGGAGGTATCGACCGAAAGCGTAACGACACCATCATTGCACGGCCATATCACTGCGGTCGGCACGCGGCCGAAATCGGTTGCGGCGATGTCGGCCATGCTGGGCGAGGCGCGGCTGGTGGACGCGCTGCAGGATGCCGGCGCCACGATTGAGATGACCGCGGTGATCGACGCAGCGCCCGCGGGCATTGCCAACCTGCCGTGCCGCGCCGTGATCACCGTGGGCGCGCACCGCGTGCTGGACCTGATCACGCCCGGCCGCGAGGGCGACTGATGGCCGTGCTGCGCCGCCGCGTGCCGACGATTTTGCAGCAGGAGGCGGCTGAATGCGGCGTCGCCTGCCTGGCCATGGTGCTGGCCTATCAAGGTAGCTGGCGCCGCCTGGAGGCGTTGCGCGAGCTCTGCGGCGTCAGTCGCGACGGCACCAAGGCCTCCAACCTCGTCAAGGCGGCGCGCCAGCTCGGCCTCGTGGCCAAGGGTTTGAAGCGCGAGCCGGAACAGCTGGCCGCGTTGCCGGCGCCGTTCATCGTGTTCTGGAATTTTAACCACTTCATCGTGGTCGAGGCGGTCAGCGAAAAGCTGGCCAAAGGCGTGCGCGTCGTGGATCCCGCCACCGGGCCGCGTACCTTGACGGCGGCCGAGTTCGATGGCGGCTTTACCGGCGTGGTGCTGGCCTTCGAGACCGGGCCCGATTTCAAACCGGCCGGCTCCCGCCCCAATGTGGCGCGGCTGATGCTGGACCGGCTGCGCGGCTACCGGCCCGTGCTGGCTGTCACCGTGCTGGCCGGATTGCTGATCCTGATTCCGGGCGTGCTGGGCGCCAACCTGACCAGCCTGTTCGTCGACCAGGTGGTGGCCAGCCGGCGTGCGAGCTGGCTGCTGCCGGTGCTGGGCACGATGATCGTGCTGGCGTTGCTGCGCGCCGCATTGACCCTGTTGCAGCAGCGCGTGCTGGCACGTGCCCAGGCGGCGTTCGTCATGCAGGGCTCGATCCGGCTCATGCAAACCGTGCTGCATTTGCCGCTGGCGTATTTCGCCCAGCGCTACCCTGGCGATATCGCCAACCGTTTCACCATGGGCGACCGGCTGGGCGCCATCGTGCTCGGCGGCCTGGCCTCGGCCGCACTGAGCCTGATTACGGTGGCCGGCTACGGCGTGGCGCTGGTGTTCATGGACCGCGTGCTGGCCGCCATCGCGCTGGGCTTCGCGGCGCTGGCGCTGGCGCTGCTGGCGCTCTCGGCCGGCGCCATCGAGGAAGCCAACAGGCGCAACGTGGCCGATGACGGGCGCTTGCGGGCCGCCACGATCCAGGGCCTGAGCATGGTGGAGGAATTCCGCGCCGCCGGCATGGAAACGCGCTTCACGGCGCGCTGGTCCGGCTTTCAGGCGCGCGTCATCGATGCCGAGCAGGCGGCCGGACGGCTGACCTCGTTGCTGAGCTCGGGCGCGGGCCTGGTGCTGGCGCTGGGCAGCGTGGCCGTACTGGCGGCCGGCGCGATCCGCGTGCTCGATGGCAGCCTCGGGCTCGGCCGCTTGCTGGCGTTCCAGTTGCTGGCCGCGGGGCTAACCGCGCCGCTGATGCTGCTCGTGGCGGTCGGCGGCCAGGTGCAGAATGTGCGCGGCCTGGTGGAGCGGCTGGACGACATGGAGGGCGCGGCCACAGCGCCGCCGGCCGTGTTCGCCGAACCGCGCGAAGCCCGGCCTGGTCTGGCGCTGGACGATGTGGCGTTCGGCTACACGCCGCTCGACGCGCCGCTGATCGAAGGTCTTTGTCTGCACGTGCCGCCCGGCAGCCGCGTGGCGCTGGTGGGCGGCACCGGCTCCGGCAAATCGACGATCGGGCGGTTGATGATCGGGCTGCTGCCGCCGCGCGCTGGCCAGGTGAGCCTGGATGGCGTGGCATTGCCGGCGTGGGATGCGCTGCGGCTGCGGCCGCAAATCGGCTACGTGGACCAGACCGTGGGCCTGTTCGAAGGCACGGTCGGCGACAACGTCACGCTCTGGGATCGGTCCCTGCCGGAAGCACGACTCGTGCTGGCGGCGCAGGACGCGGCAGTGCACGATACGATCCTGCGCCGGCCCGGCGGCTACGGCGCCATGCTGAACGAAAACGGCCGCAATTTTTCCGGTGGCGAGCGCCAGCGCCTGGCCATTGCGCGCGCCCTGGCGCAGTCGCCGCGCTTGCTGGTGCTCGATGAGGCGACCAGCGCGCTCGACACGCTGGCCGAGCAGGAGGTGATGGAGGCGGTGCGGCGGCGCGGCTGCGCCTGCGTGGTGATCGCCCATCGGCTCAGTGCCATCCGCGACAGTGACGAAATCATCGTGCTGGACCGCGGCGCGATCGTCGAACGCGGCCGGCACGAGGCGCTCATGGCGCGCGGTGGCCTCTACCGCATGCTCGTGGAGCATTGATGCTGGATGCGGCAAGCCGCCCGGGCGACGCGGCCACGCTGAGCCTGGGCCCAGGCGGTGCGCTGCCGGACGCCGGCGGCGCGTTCGTGCTGCAGGCGGGCGAAGCGGAGGTCTATGTGCTGCCCGGCGCTGGCCTGCCGCGGCTGTTTGTCGGGACCTTGCCTGTTGGCGTTTGGGCATTTGCCGACCCGCGCGTGCTGGTCTCGACCCCAACCGAAGCATTGTTCGCGGCGCGGCCGCACGCGGACCTGGCCGCGCTGGGCGCCAACCCGCTCCGGCGCGGGGAGTTGCTCTCCGCCCTGAACAAATGGACCGAGTTGCTGGCGGCGGCGCTGGCACGCCGGCTTGGCGCGCGGCCGGACACGAGCATATTGCAGCCTGGGTCGGTGGAGCCCGCGGATCAGGCGCTCGCCCCGGCACAAAGCTGCCTTTGGGTGCAGGGCGCGGCGCTGTGCCTGTTCGGCGCGCCGGTGGCCGACACGCCAATCGCCGTGCCGCCCTCGGCGTGGCTGGAGGCGCCGGAAGGCGCCGTGGCGCGCTCCACCGCCGACATGCTGAGCGATGCTGGCTGGCAGGCGGCGCTGGCGGCGTTTCATGGCCATGCCGCCACGGTGCTGGCGGCCAGCCTCCGCGATGACGCCGAGCGCGAGGCGCAGCGCCTGGCCGGGCGCGAGGCCGAGCTTGATCGCGTGCTGGCGCTGGCGGCCGACGAACTACAGGCAGCCATTGCCCACGGGCCGGGACGCCACCGCGATGCGGTGGGCGATGCCGCCTGGGCGCTGATGCAGGCCGTGCCAGGCGCCATTGTAACGCCGGAGCAGGAACGCGAAGCGGCCGATCTGGCCGATCTCGCGGAACGCAGCTTTTTGCATGCGCGGCCGGTGGCGCTGTCTGGCGCCTGGTGGCGTCATGATCGTGGCCCGCTGCTAACGCACCGCGTGCGCGATGGCAGGCCGGTGGCGCTGGTGCCCAATTGGCTCGGCCGCTACCGCATTCTGTGCCGCGGCGAGGCGCCGCTTTACGTCAGCGCGCGGCGCGCCGCCGAACTGGATCCCGGCGCGCTCGAGGTGCTGCAGCCGCTCCCCGCCCGGCCGCTGGGGATCACCCGGCTGGTGGGCTATGGGCTGGCGATTTGCCGCCAGGATGTGGTTGTGCTGGCGGGGGCGGGATTTGCCTCCGCCCTGATCGGCCTGGCGCTGCCATACGCCACCGGCCTGATGGTCAACGTACTGATCCCGTTTCATCTGCGCGGGCCGATTTTTCGCCTGGCGCTGGCGCTGGCGGTCATTACGGTCGGCAATGGCGGTTTGCTGCTGTGTTCCGCGCTGGCGCGTACGCGCATGGAGGGCCGGCTGGCCGGTATTCTGCAGGCCGGCGTGCTGGACCGCGCCCTGCGTTTACCGTTGCCGGTGCTGCGCGAAATGAGTTCGTCGGATTTGAGCTTGCGTGTGCTCTCGATCGAGCAATTGCGCCGGGTGGTGACCAGCGCGCTGCTGGAAGGCGCGCTGGGCGGCGTGTTCGGCCTGGCCAGCCTGGCGCTGCTATTTGCCTACAGCCCAGCCGGCGGCTTCGTGACTCTGGCGCTGACCGTGGCGCTGCTAGGTGGATCGTGGCTGGCCGGGCTGGCCCAGGTGCGCGCTTTGCTGGCAGGTGCGCGCGGCACGGCGAGCCAGGCCGCGCTGACGTTCCAGATGATTGAAAACGTGGTGACGCTGCGCGCCTTCGGCGCCGAGCGCCGCGTGTTCGCTGAATGGCTGCGCGCCACGGCCGATAGCCGGCTGCGGCAATTGCGCGTGCGCTACGCGGCGGTGAGTTACGAGGCCGGGCTGGTGGCATTTCATGGCGTCGCACTGGCGCTGGTGCTTGGTTTTCTGGCCGCGGGTGGCGGCGGCGGTTTGCCGGTGGGTGGTTATCTGGCGTTCGCCGCGGCGTTCACCGGGTTTCTGGCCACCAGCGAGGCCTGGGGACGCGCCATTGCCGAAATCGTTTCGGCGAAGCCGGTGTTCGAACGCTCCGAAGTGATCTTACGCACGCCGCCCGAAGTGCAGCCAAATGCACGCGCGCCCGGGCGGTTGGAGGGGCGCGTGGCGTTCAGCGGTATCGCCTTCCGCTACGCGCCCGATGCGCCGCCGGTGCTGCAAGATGTAAGCTTCGCGGTGGAACCAGGCCAGTTCGCCGCGATCGTCGGCGGCAGCGGCAGCGGCAAGACGACTTTGCTGTCCCTGGCGCTGGGCTTCGAGCGGCCCGAGCGCGGCGCGATATTGTTCGATGACCAGGATTTGGCGAATCTCGATCTCGCCGCGGTGCGGCGGCAAATCGGTATCGTGCGGCAGAATGGCAGGCTAATCGGCGGTACGTTGCTGGAGAATATTCGCGGCATGCATGATTGCACGCTCGAGGAAGCCTGGCAGGCGGCCGAGCGCGCCGGCATTGCCGATGAAATCCGCGCCATGCCGATGGGCCTGCACACCGCGGTGATTGAAGGCTCGGCCGGATTTTCCGGCGGCCAAATGCAGCGCGTGCTGCTGGCGCGCGCCCTGGCCGGCCAGCCGCGCATCCTGATTCTCGATGAGGCGACCAGCGCGTTGGACAACATGACGCAGGCGACGGTCGTGCGGAACCTGGCGGGCCTGGGCATAACCCGGCTGGTTGTGGCGCACCGCCTCAGCACGATCCGCGACGCGGACCGTATTTTCGTTCTGCACGACGGCAGCATCGCCGAACAGGGCGGCTACGACGAATTGATGGCCGCCGATGGCCTGTTCGCGTCGCTGGCGCGCCGGCAGACATTGTGAGGGTGGCGCGATGCGGAAAGTGTTGATCATACTGGGCCAGTTGCGCGACGAGGACGTGGACTGGATCGCCCGCAACGGCCGGCGGGAGGATGCGCTGGCCAACCGGGTGGTGATTGCCCGCGACACGAAAATCTCCGACGTGATTTTTGTTCTCGACGGCACGGTGGAGGTTTCTGCCGGCGGCCAGGTTTTGGCGCGGCTGCAACGCGGCGAGGTGCTGGGCGAAATGTCGCTCATCGAAAACCAGACCGCCTCAGCCGATGCGCGCACCGTTACGCCGTGCACGCTGCTTTATGTCCCGCTTGCCGTGCTGCGCGCCAAACTGGCGGCAGATACCGGTTTCGCCGCGCGTTTCTACCGCGCGATTGCGATGTTTCTGGCCGACCGGATACGCACAATGAACGAGCAGCGTGGTAACGCCGCCCCGTCGCTGGACGATCTCGATGAAATCGATGACGACGTGCTGGACGTCATGCATCTGGCCGGTCAGCGCTTTTTGACCGTGCTGGCCAGCGTTGCGCAGTAGCGAGGGCCGGCGCCGACTTGAAGCTATCATGCGCTAGATCGTCGCGAAGCAAGAAAGCGCTTCTTTTTGAAAAAAGAAGCAAAAACTTTTATCACGACTGTCGCGGACTAATCCGCGACAGCCGTGATAAAGTTTTTTGGTTCTTTTTTTCAAAAAAGAACGACTTTTCTCATGCAATTGGCGCGCCATGAAGGTTTGGCGGTCGGGGCGACGGACGGACACAGCAAGCAAGCGCTTCTTTTTGAAAAAACGAAGCAAAAACTTTTGCATGGCTGTCGCGGACTCGTCCGCTGCCGCCGCGGTGACAGAATCATATCCCCAGACGCGCAGGCGCCTGTGCGTCGTGCTGGGGCGCGGGGTTCAACCGTTGGTTTGGTTCCTTGAATGCCACACCGGGACCACGGCCTGTGGCGGCGGTAAACTCAACCCCGGCGATCCCAAGCGCACGCACTATCCTGATCGCGACCGCCAGGATCGTCTGGTTTGAGCCGGCGCCGAGCTCCGCGCGCCGGATGGTGGCCAGGCTTACGTCCGCTTTGGCGGCAAGCTGTTGCGTGGTCCAGCCGAGCAAAGCGCGCGCGGCACGGAGTTGCGCGCCGGTGAAGGCCGGCGCCTGGGGTTCAGTTGGCACGCGCTCTCCCACTCACCTATCCGGGCTACCGGACCGCCTGGCGCCACGCCGCCACAGCGGTATGCGCGCCAAATGCGTACAGGCCGCGCGGCCCGCCGAACCAGTAAAATCGTTTTTAGTGGACGCTGCCCCGGCGGCACCCCTAGTGCAGGAAATGTATGGTCCTTTGAACCGCCGCTGATTCCGTGCAATCGCATCCGCATGATCTAACCTACGATCCGGGACAGGCGATGCCGGCTGAGCACGATGCTGCCGCAGGGCGCCTGGCAGGGGCCGCGACGATATTGCTGGTTGAGGACGATATTGAGCTCGCACAGGAGGTGCTGGCCGACCTGGCCAGCCGCGGCCACGTGGCGTCTCATATCGCCGATGGGCTGGCGGCGCTGGGCGCCGTTCGCCAGGGCCGCTTCGACCTGCTGGTGGTGGACCGCATGCTGCCCGGCCTGGATGGCCTGGAACTGATCCAGCGCCTGCGGGCGCAGGATATTCGGTTGCCGGTGCTGGTGCTGAGCGCGTTGAGCGCGGTGGACGACCGGGTGCGCGGCCTGAAAGCCGGCGGCGACGACTATCTGACCAAGCCGTTCGCCTTCGCCGAACTGGCCGCCCGCGTGGAGGCGTTGCTGCGCCGCCCCGCCGAAACGCGCGAAACCGTGCTGCGCCTCGGTGACCTGACGCTGGATTTGATCGACCGCCAGGCGACGCGCAACAACCGGCCAATCGAATTACTGCCGCGCGAGTTCAAGCTGTTGGAATATCTGATGCGCCGGCCGGGCCAGACCGTAACGCGGGCCATGCTGCTCGAGGATGTCTGGAACTACCGCTTCGTGCCGCAGACCAACCTGGTTGATGTGCATATCGGCAAATTGCGCCGCAAGGTCGATGCGCCGTCCGAGGCGCCGATGATCGAAAGCGTGTGGGGAACAGGCTTTATGCTGCGTGCGCCTGACTGAAACGTTCCGCACCGCGACGTTCCGCACGGCGGCACTGGCATCGGCCGCGTTCGGCGCCAGCACGCTGCTTCTGTTTGCGTTCATCTATTGGCAGACGGCCGGGCTGGAAACCGAGCGTATCGATCGTTTCCTGGCACACGAATCGCTGGCGATGTCGCGCGAGGCGCCGGCCGCACTGACGGCCGATGTGAATACGCGCTATGCGCGCGATCTGCATCGCGAGGGCTTTGCCGGCCTCTATACCGGCACAGGACAATTCCTGGCCGGCGACCTTGCCGATTACCCCGCCGATTTGCCGCGTGACGAGCGCGCGCACCGTGTGCTGATGCGGCATGGCAACGCGGAGACGGGCGCGGCGGAAAAGGTGCGCGCCCTGGCCCGCGTATTAGCCGACGGGCGCGTGCTGGTGGTGGGGCGCAGCGAACGCGACGTGGACAAAATGCACGCGCTGGTTTTGCGCGCGCTGGCCCTGGGCCTGCTGCCGGCGCTGATCTCGGCCCTGGCCATCGGCATTTTCGCCAGCCGCCGCACGTTGAATCGCGTGCAGGCGATCAACCGCACGATCGGCCGCATCATGCAGGGTCAGTTGCAGGAACGCCTGCCTGCAGCGGCTTCCAATACGGATGCGCTGGGCCAGTTGGCGGTCAGCGTCAATCGCATGCTCGACGAAATCGAGCGCCTGATGGACGAAATGCGTGGCGTGGGCGACGATATCGCGCACGATCTGCGAACCCCGCTGACGCGTTTGCGCGCCAGGCTGGAAGGTGGGCTAACACGCGCTGAAACGCAGGCGGCGCTGGAATCCGTGGTGCGGCACGCCATCGCCGATCTCGACCAGGCCTTCGCGCTGATCACGGCGCTGCTGCGCATCGGCCAGATTGAAGGCAGCGCGCGCCGCGCAGGGTTCGGCGTGGTCAATCTTAGCGCCATCGCGCGCGGCGTGGCGGAGCTTTATCAACCTGTGGCGGAGCTTCGCGAGGTTGGCTTGAGCGTTAACGCCGATTCCGATGCGCTCGTTCAGGGTGACCGGGATTTGCTGTTCGAGGCAGCGGCCAACCTGGTTGACAATGCCGTGAAGTTCACGCCGGCCGGCGGGATGGTTACGTTGCGAGTTTATCAGGGCCAGCGTGGCGCGGTGCTCGCCGTGAGCGATACCGGGCCGGGTATTGCCGCGGACGAGCGCGAGGCCGCCTTGAAACGGTTTTATCGCGGCGACCGCAGCCGCCACGTGCCCGGCCACGGGCTGGGGCTGAGTTTGGTGGCCGCCATTGTCAGGCTGCATATGTTTAGCTTGACCATGGCGGATTCCTCGCCAGGTTTGCGCGTTGAAATACGGGCTTGGCCAGGTGAGGAAGCAAGCGCTTCCTGTTAAAAAAGCAGCAAAAACTTTTGTCCGGCTGTCGCGGGCAACTGAGCAAAAGTGTTTTGGTTCTTTTTTCAAAAAAGAACTGCTTCGTTCCTCTAAAACATAATATAATCCCTTTTGCTCGCCGACCACGCTATGAGCCCAGCCGAATGATCGCCATAGTTAGAATAGCGCTCAGCCGGCCCTACACGTTCGTGGTCATGGCCCTGCTGATCCTGATTTTCGGCGTGATATCGGCTGTTCGAACGCCAACGGATATCCTGCCTAATATCGGCATCCCCGTTGTGGCGGCCGTGTGGTCGTATAACGGCATGGCGCCGGACGACATGTCAGGCCGCGTAGTCTACTATTATGAGCGCACGCTCAGCGCGCAGGTCAACGATATTTCCCATATCGAAAGCCAGTCGATGTTCGGCTACGGCGTGGTGAAGATCTTCTTCCAACCCAGCGTGAACATCAATTCCGCGTTAGCGCAGGTGACAGCGGCGTCGCAGACCGTGCTGAAGTTGCTGCCGCCCGGCATCACGCCGCCCTACGTGCTGTCGTTCAACGCATCCAGCGTGCCGATATTGCAACTGGCGCTATCCAGCAAGTCGCTGTCGCAGGCGCGGCTGTTCGATTACGGCCAAAACTTCATCCGGCCGCAATTGGCCACGGTTGAAGGGGCGGCAATTCCCTCGCCCTATGGCGGCAAGGTGCGGCAGATCCAGATCGATCTGAATCAGCATGCGCTGCAAGGCTACGGGCTTTCGGCGCAGGATGTGGTGGAAGCGCTGGCGCAGCAGAACCTGATCACGCCGGTGGGCACGCAGAAGGTAGGCGCGTTCGAATGGAACGTGGCGCTGAACGACGCGCCGCAGGAATATGCCGAACTCGAGGATTTGCCGATCAAACGGGTGAACGGCACGGTGGTTTATATGCGTGACGTGGCGCATATCCGTGACGGCTCACCGCCGCAAACCAACATGGTACACGTCGACGGCACCCATGCCGTGTTGATGACCATCCTGAAATCCGGCGCGGCCTCCACGCTGGATATCATTTCCCACACCAAGGCGCTGCTGCCGCAGATCAGCGCCTCGCTACCGCCTAGCCTCACCCTGAAGGCGGTGGGCGATCAATCAGTGTTCGTCACCTCGGCGGTGATGGGCGTTGTGCGTGAAGCGGTGATCGCGGCCACGCTGACCGGCCTGATGATATTGGTGTTCCTGGGCAGTTGGCGCTCCACCTTGATCATCACCATATCCATTCCGCTGGCCATCCTGTTTTCGCTCACCGTGCTGTCCATGCTGGGCGAAACGATCAATGTCATGACCCTGGGCGGCCTGGCGCTGGCCGTTGGCATCCTGGTCGACGACGCCACGGTGACCATCGAAAACATCAACTACCACCTCGAAATGGGCAAGCCGGTTGAAACCGCGATCATGGACGGCGCACGGCAGATCGTGGTGCCGGCCACCGTGTCGCTGCTCTGCATCTGCATTGTGTTCGTGCCGATGTTCGGCCTGGGCGGCGTTGCCGGTTACCTGTTCCGGCCGCTGGCCGAAGCAGTGGTGTTCGCCATGATGGGCTCCTACGTGCTATCCCGCACGCTGGTACCCACGCTGGCGAATTTCCTGCTGCGGCGCCACGTGCATCACGAAGGCCCGGCGCGCCGCAATATCTTTCAGCGTTTCCAGCGCGGCTTCGAATACCGTTTCGAACAGGTGCGCCAGGGCTATGAAGGCATACTGGCCCTGGCGCTCACCTGGCGGGCCCGTACGCTGATCGGCTTTGCCGCCGCCGTGGCGCTCAGTTTCTGCCTGGTGCCGTTCCTGGGCCGCAATTTCTTTCCGCCCGTCGAATCCGCCCAGATAAAGCTGCACGTGCGCGCGCAGACCGGCACCCGCATCGAGGACGTGGCGGCGCTGTGCGGCCGTATCGAGGATACCATCCGCGCCAGGCTGATTCCGCCGGCGCATCTCGATACGATCGTCGACAACATCGGCATGCCGGTCAGCGGCATCAATCTGGCCTATGGCAATTCCGGCACGATCGGCGTGGGCGACGCCGATATCCTGATTTCACTGAAAGGCGCCACCGCGGACGATTACGTGCGGCGCATGCGCGAAACGCTGCCGCATCTGTTCCCCGGCACCGTGTTTTCGTTCCTGCCGTCTGACATCATAACACAGATCATCAATTTCGGCCTGCCGGCGCCGATCGATCTGCAAGTGGTGGGCAACGATCTGCGCGCCAACCGCGATTACGCCGACACTCTGCTGGCCAAAATCCGGCGCGTGCCCGGTGTGGCCGACGCACGCATCCAGCAGGCGTTCAATGAACCCACGTTGCGCGTCAATGTAGACCGCTCGTTGGCGCAACTGGTCGGACTCACCGAAAAGGATGCGGCGACCAGCATGCTCGATACGCTTGCCGGCAGCATCCAGACGGCCCCCACCTTCTGGCTCAATCCGCATAACGGCGTGTCATATCCGATTGTCGTGCAATTGCCGCAATACGATATCGATACAATGAACAATTTGCAGAACCTGCCCATGGGCAGCGCCGGCGGCACGCAGTTGCTCGGCGGCCTGGCCGCGATCACCACGGAGGCCAGCAACGCCGTGGTGTCACACTACAATGTGCGGCCGGTGATCGATATTTATGCCAACGCGCAGGGCCGCGACCTCGGCGCCGTGGCGGCCGACCTCAACCGCATCGTGGCACAACAGGCCGGCCTACTGCCGCGCGGCAGCCAGGTGACGCTGCGCGGCCAGGTCAGCACAATGACCGATGCCTACAGCCAGCTTTTCCTCGGCCTGGGTTTCGCGATCGTGCTGATCTACCTGCTGATCGTTGTTAATTTTCAATCCTGGATCGACCCCGCCGTGATCGTGCTCGGCCTGCCGGGCGCGCTGGCCGGCATCGTCTGGATGCTGTTTCTTACCGGCACCACGATTTCCGTGCCGGCGCTAACCGGCGCCATCATGTGCATGGGCGTGGCGACGGCGAATTCCATCCTGGTCATCAGTTTCGCGCGCGAACGCATGGCCACCGGCATGTCCGCGCTGCAAGCGGCGATGGAAGCCGGCGCGACGCGGTTTCGCCCCGTGCTCATGACGGCGCTGGCCATGATCATCGGCATGGGGCCGACGGCACTGAGCGCGGAGCAGAACGCGCCTTTGGGGCGGGCCGTGATCGGCGGATTGTTGCTGGCCACCATGGCCACGCTGTTCGTGGTACCGGTACTATTCAGCCTTGCTCACGCTCACGAAAATGTAAAACAGCCGGCGCGCGGCGGCCGGATCGAAGGAGCGCCCGCCCATGCCGGATGACGCGGCGCTCGCCCACCAGGAGGGCAAAATACCCGAGGAATTGCAGCACGTCTCCGCCGGTTCGCATGCGCCCGGGCCGCACCATGGCCCGCGCACACCGCGCCATTTGAAATTGCTCGGCATCGTTGTGGCCATCGCGGCGGTCAGTAGCGCCGCCTACGGCATCGTCGAACGTTCGAATGCCGATCGAGAACTAGCGCAATGGACCGATCAGCAGGCCGTGCCGACGGTAGCCGTGGCACACCCGCGCACCGGCGGCGCCACGCGGCCGCTTAATCTCCCCGGCGATGTCGAGGCTTTTTACGAAGCGCCGATTTACGCACGCGTCAGCGGCTACGTGCACGCTTGGTTTCAGGATATTGGCGCGCATGTAAAAGCCGGCCAGGTGCTCGCGGTCATCGACACGCCAGACCTGGATCAGCAATTGATGCAGGCCGAAGCCGACCTCGCCACGGCGCGCGCCAATGCGGCCCTGGCGGATCTTACCTCCAAGCGCTGGCACGCCTTGCTCGCCAGCAATTCCGTGTCGCAGCAGTCGGCCGATGAAAAAGCCGGCAGCGCGCAGGCGATGCGCGCCACCGTGGCCGCGCAGCAGGCGCACGTGGATCAATTGCGCGCATTGAAGGGTTTCGCTCAGCTCACCGCGCCATTCGATGGCGTGGTTACAGCCCGCAACACCGATGTCGGCGCGTTGATCAATGCCGGATCCAGCGCGGCGCAGCCGCTGTTCAAAGTGGCCGATGTGCATGCAATGCGCATTTATGTACGCGTGCCGCAGGTTTACGCCGGCGAACTGGCAAAGGGCCTGCGCGCTACGCTGATGCAACCGCAATATCCGGGCAGGAGCTTTCCCGCCGTCCTGGCCACCACGTCACAATCGGTAGCCGCGGACAGCCGTACTGTGCTGGCGGAATTGATGGCCAATAACGATAGCGCCAATCTCTGGCCCGGCACCTACGGCGAAGTCCGCTTCGATTTGCCAGCGGACCAAGCCGTGCTGCGCGTGCCGGCCAGCGCGCTGATTTTCCGCGCGCCCGGCCCGCAACTGGCAACACTTGGCACTGACAACAAGTTGCTCATGAAATCGGTCACCGTGGGCCGCAATCTGGGCGACCAGATCGAAATCACCAGTGGAATATCGGCTTCGGATTGGGTGGTTACATCGCCGTTGGATACTCTAGAGGATCATGAAGAGGTTAAGGTGGAAGGAAGGTTGGGGGAGATGAAGCCATCCCCCCCAAGCCCCCCGTCTTGAATTTAAGGAAAGACCGGGGATTTGGGGGAGCCGGCGCGCCCCGCACAACGCTTTTCCTGCTTTGCCTGCTGGTCTCGGGTTGCGACCTCGCGCCCAAATACCACGCGCCCGTCACCGCCATTCCCGTCTCCTACACCGAGGCTGCGCAGTGGCAGCGCGCGGCGCCGGCCGACGATCTGCCGCGCGGCGATTGGTGGAGCATCTACAACGATACGGTTCTCTATG
>Ga0302157_10004848_pt1 | contig 14489 bp, 14 predicted proteins | sample I_Bog_N3_3_FD_193502 | JGI IMG/M metagenome (GOLD analysis project Ga0302157, IMG submission 193502) | Peat permafrost microbial communities from Stordalen Mire near Abisko, Sweden - I_Bog_N3_3 | ecosystem: Environmental > Terrestrial > Soil > Wetlands > Peat | place: Sweden: Abisko, Stordalen...
CCATCGCGCAGCCCCGCCGTTTCCATCGCCATACCGCCCATTCATGCAGGAACACTCCTGCATCTGGTAGGGAATCAGCGCGAATCGGCGCAAGATGTGGGTTGACGAAAATGAGGGGAGTCCTGAGCGTCGTGGTAGGTTTCCCCCATGCCAGGTTCGTTCACCGAAGCTCGCAAGCGGCAAATGGCCCGCCTGCAGGGCGCCAAGCCCCCCACCGCCCGCGCCGCCATGGCGCTGGCGAAGTCCCAGGCGTACCAGGACGCCGCCGATTCCTCGGCAACGCTGCGCGCCTATGCGGCGGACCTGGCCAATTACGAAGCCTGGTGCGGCAAGCACGGCTTCCAGGCGATGCCGGCCACGCCGGAAATCGTCGGCGCCTATCTGGCCGCCGCCGGCGAAGGCTACGCCATGCCAACACTGCGCCGGCGGGTCGCCGCGATCGCGCGCGCCTGCGGCGTGGCCGGTCACCCGCTCGACACTAAACATCCGGCGATCCGCGAGACACTTCGCGGCATCGGCCGCAAGCACGGCGCTCCCGCCCGGCGCGCGGCGGCATTGACCACAGCCGAGATCAGGAAGCTGAGCCGGGCTTGCGGCACCACACTGGCCGGCGCGCGCGACCGGGCGTTGTTTCTGATCGGCTTCGCCGGCGCCCTGCGCCGCTCGGAGATGGTCGGACTGGACATGGCGCATGTGACCTGGACGGGCGAAGGCCTCACCCTGCTGATCGAGCGCTCCAAGACCGATGCGGAAGCCAAAGGCGCTGAGATCAACATTCCACGAGGCCGATCCGAGGAAACCTGCCCGGTGACGGCGCTGCAGGCCTGGCTGACGGCCGCCGAAATCACCGCGGGCCCCCTGTTCCGCAAGGTCAACCGCGGCGGCGTCGTCGAGACGGCCCGGCTGAGCCCGGACGGCGTGCGCCAGATTCTGCTGAAGCGCGCCGCCGAGGCCGGGCTGAAGGGCACGCTGGCCGAGCCCGTCAGCCCGCATGGTCTGCGGGCCGGCTTCGTGACGACCGCTTACCGCAATGGTGTGCCGGACGAGGAGATCATGGGTCACACAAGGCATCGCAGCCTGACCACCATGCGCAGCTACGTCCGGCGCGCCAAGCTCAGCCAGACAAGTCCGGCTGGCAAGGTCGGGCTATGAGCCACATTAGTGAACGGTGCGCACCCTTCCAGCCCCGCGCTCGTGCAACGTTCTGCATTCGCGTTGTTTGGCTAACAGCGGGCGCGATGACATCAGGCTGGTCGATTCGGGGCGGGAAGGGGTTGGGCGATCACCCGCGACACCGCCTGCCGGCAATCCTTTCCTCGCGCTACAGTCCTCTGTAGACAGCCACTCATGAGCTACGACTGCCGCGCAGTGGCCAACGCGATCCTGGATCACGGGGATGCCCTCGGGATTCGGCTGACGCATATGGCGGTGCACAAGGTGATGTACTATGCGCACGGCTGGCGGCTGGCCGAGCATGGGTGTCCGCTGATCCAGCAGGAGTTCGAAGCTTGGAAAGACGGACCGGTCCAGCGGTTGGTTTATAACTGCCTGAAGCTAGCGGGAGCCAAGCCGGTCACGATGCGGGCAACCCACTTCGACCTCGTGACGCGCCAGACCAGCACGCTGAGCTGTGATTTCAAGGGTGGGGAGGAGGCGTTCCTGCGGCAGATCGTGGCGGGCTACGGTCACTTGCACGCGTTCGAGCTGTCCACCATGACCCACGAGAGGGGTGGTCCATGGGATCAGGTTTGGAACGCGCCCAACGGCCGGGTTTGCATGGGGATGACGATCGAGCACGACGCCATACGCCGGCACTTCCTCCAAAGCGGAATGGCCCGGCGGACCGCATAGCGTTACAGATGGGCGACGAACTCGCGACTCGGGTGTCAACGTGGTAAGATTATTGACAGCGGTTCTCAATGCGCTTGAGTCGCAATAGCGCCCGGCAGCTCCTCTCGGTGGGCACGGAGGTGAGTCCGGATTGCCACAGTGTCGCCAAAACGGTCTGCGGCATCAGATTCGACGTATCGCAACGGGTGCCGAGTACGATTCATCAGGCGGGTGAACCGCCTGGAAACCCTTCTTGGCGCCTTGCGCCGGTGTTGTGAGACCTTTCCCGACCCGCGCCGCGGGAGCAACGGGACCTACAAGATTGCCGACATCGGTATGGCGGCGTTTTCGGTGTTTTTCATGCAGAGCCCGTCCTTTCTGGCGCATCAGCGGCGCCTGCAGGAGGGCCACGGGCGGTCGAATTGCGCCAGCCTGTTCGGTCTGGAGAAAATCCCCAGCGACAACCACATCCGCGCCATGCTTGATCCGGCGGCGCCGGTGTTGCTCGACCCTGTCTTTGCCGAGGTGCTGACGGAGTTGGAGCGCTCGGGCGGGCTGGCCGCGTTCCGCCGGCTCGGCGATCATGTGCTGATCGCCCTCGATGGCAGCGAATATTTCTGCTCCGGCAAGATTGCCTGTCCGCAGTGCTCGACCCGGCGGCGGTCGAACGGAAAGACTGAGTGCTACCATGCCATGTTGGCGGCAACGCTGGTCGCGCCCGGGCATAATCATGTCGTGCCGCTGCCGCCGGAGTTCATCGTGCCGCAGGACGGCAGCAACAAACAGGACTGCGAGAGCCGCGCGGCCCGGCGCTGGCTGGCCGCGCATGGTCCGCAGTATGCGCGGCTCAGGCCGGTTTACCTGGGCGACGACCTGTTTGCCAACCAGCCGATGTGCGAAGCGATCCAGGCCACAGGCGGCAACTTCGTGTTCACCTGCAAGCCGGCCTCGCACGCGCTGATCGGGGAATACATCACCGGGGTTGACCTGCCGACCCACAGCGTACGGGTCAAACGTGGCCGCGATTGGGTCACGCAGCGGTTTCGCTGGCTCAACGAGGTGCCGCTGCGCGACGGCCGCGATGCACTCAAGGTCAACTGGTTCGAGATCGAGATCAGCAACGCCGCCGGGGTGGTCACCTACCGCAACAGCTTCATCACCGACCTGCCGGTCGGGCGCGACACGGTCGCCGATCTGGCCGCCTGCGGGCGGGCGCGGTGGAAGATCGAGAACGAGACCTTCAACGTCCTGAAGAACAACGGCCACAATCTCGAGCACAGCTTTGGCCACGGCAAGCAGCACCTGGCGGCCTTGCTCGTCACGCTCAATCTGCTGGCATTCGCCTTCCACACCATCTGCGATCACGGGGAAGCGTTGTGGCAGTCGGCCAGATCAAAGGTCAGTTCCCGGGCGCAGTTCTTCGGCAACATGGTGGCGATCACCAGTTTCCTGGTCTTCTCAAGTTGGGAGGAACTCATGCAAACGCTCGCCTTCGCCAGACCGCCGCCGCAGCCACCCTGATCCCCTTTCGCCCGCCGCTTCGTCCCACCGCCCGCCAAGGAGCCCCAACAAACAGCAAAAAATAGCCAAAATGAGAATTGCTGGATTATTGATGCCCCCGATTCGCATCCCGCCCGCTCATGACATCCCGAAAATCGTCAGTTTCGGCCTGTGCGGCTGAGCGGAACAGAAAAGTAGCGTAAGGCTATTCAAAAGTCCCATGCGGAAGTAGGGTTCCTGAGCGGCCTGAGACCGCCGTTCATAACGGTATCGGGCAGCGAGAAGTCGTACCGCCCGAGGAAGTTGAGATGGCGCCAGATCAGCGGGGAGAGGTGAGCGATGTCGTCGTTGCTGACATCCATGCCGTCCGACCTGACCTGGCGGATGGCTTCCTGCATATAGATGGCGTTCCAGTGCACGACGGCATTGAGAGCGAGGCCAAGGGCGCCAAGCTGCTCTTCTTGTCCCTGCTGGAGCGGACTCCGGATTTCGCCGCGTTCGCCGTGATGGATGCGCCGACCGAGGCGATGGCGCAGCTCCGTATGGTTGAGCTGGGTCAGGATGCGCCGGCGGAACGCCGCGTCGTCAACGTAGTGAAGGATGTGGATGGTCTTGGCGACCCTGCCGATTTCGGAGAGCGCGCGGGCCAGGGTGGTCGGCTTGTCCCTGACCTGGAGCGTCCGCATGATGCCCGCCGCCTTGAGATGCCCGAGTTTCAGCGAGCCGGCGAGGCGGATGACATCCGGCCAGTTCTCCCGGATCAGCGGCAGATTGATGGTGCCTTTGCTGACGCTGTTGAACGGGCCGTAATCGGCTTTCCGGTCTATCCGCCACAGCCTGGCGTCGCCGAGGTCGGCCAGGCGCGGGCTGAACTGGTAGCCGAGCAGCCAGAACAGGCCGAACACCGCATCGGAGTACGCTGCGGTGTCGGTCATGAATTCGACCGGCTCCAGTTCGGTCTCCTGTTCGAGGAGAAGGGCGAGCAGCACCAGGCTGTCGCGCAGGGTGCCGGGGACGACGATGCCGTTCAGGCCGCTGAACTGGTTGGACAGCAGGTTGTACCAGGTCACGCCACGGGACTGGCCGAAATACTTCGGGTTCGGCCCGGCATGGATGGCGCTCGCCGGCGCGGTGAAGCGCATGCCGTCCGCCGAGGCGACATCGCCTGCGCCCCATATTTTGGCAAGCGGCAGCGCGGCGTGGGCGGATACGATCCGCGCATTGGCGGCCGCGATGGTTTCCGGCCGGATAAAGTTCTGGCTGACCCAGGCCAAACGCTCCCGCCGGAGTGCTGGAATATCCTGCCGGCTGACCGGCTCGATGCCGATATTACAGGCTTCCGCGACCAGGGCGGCGCACAGGCTGGTCTCGAAATGCTCGACCCTGGCCTGACGTTCGCTGAGATGGGTGAAGGCCTTGGCAAAGCCGGTGCGCTGCATGATTTCCAGGAACAGGTCTGGCATGCCTGCCTTCGGCATGCGCCCCTGAACGGCCGGCCGCAGGGCGCGCAGGCTTTCCGTGTCCTCCAGCCGGTCGAGCGGCGTGACCACGATGCGGGTCTTGCCGTCCACGGTCTCAAAGCGCAGATCGGGGTTGCTCGCCGCCCGATCGGCGACGGCGCGGTAGGCGCCATCGAGCAGCTTCGCCAAGGCTGCGATCTCGGTCTCGGCATCCAGCGAGCGGTTGAGCGCCCGGCAAACCACCAGCTTGGACGCTTGCCATGTCGCGCCGTCCAGCATTCCGCGCCTGGGATCGCCGTACCGTGTGCCGGGGCTGACGAAAATATCGCGGCGCTTCACGGCGGCTCGCCATGCGTCGATGATGGCAAACACATAGGCCTTGGGATCGATCACGCGGCCGTCCGCATCCAGCACATGCTGCTGCCAGGCTTTCGGGATCGCCGCGGCCGGCGCATCACGCATTTTGGCATGGGACCAGTCGGCGATTTTCGCGAGGTAGCGGATTGCTTCCTGCACGGCCTTGCCGCCAGGCGCTGCATCCATCTCCAGCCTGGTGGCAATGTTGAAGAACAGGCGGCGCGCCCTGCGCCACCGGGCGAGAAGCTCCGCATAGGGCTTGGCGTCGCGGGGCCTGGCGATCGCATCGACCTCGGCCATCGCGGCCACGAGATCGTCGCGGGGAAGCCGCTCGAACAAGGCGTCGCGCCATTGATCCAGCGGCAGGGCGTTCTCTTCAAAGACCAGCTTGGCCATGTCACGCAGCAGGATTGCGGCATCGTCGAGATCGCGCAAGCTTCGCAGCCGGGCCTGCTTGTCCGCGACCTCTGCATCCTTGACCAGGTCGGTGACCAGCGCCTCGGCCAACTCGGCGGCGTCATCCTGTGCTGCCGCCTCGAGCGTATGGAACAGCGCCGCTACGGTTGCCGTCCGGCGCGGTTCCTGCAGGGCGGCGATCGCGGACGGTTTCCCCGCGCGCGCGACGCGCGCCAGCCGCTCCAGGCTTGCCGCCGGAACGCCCTTGGGCGGCGACGGGCGCAGATCGAACGCGCGAATGGCTTCGAGCCTGTCCAGGTGATGCAGGAACTCGCCAGAAGACCGCTGGATCGGCACCCTCCGCAGAGCGTCCAGGGCAGCGAAGTCGCTTTCGCTGCCTTCATCGAACAGCTTGGCAATGCGCTCGCGCTGTTTGTCGTCGAGAGCCGCGACAAGCCGTTTCCAAAGACGCTTTTGCGCCCGATCCCGGATGCGGCCCACAAAGCGTTCAAGGACGCTGACGCCCGGCAGCAGCACCTTGTTGACGACAAGCCACGACGCGGCGCGCTCGACCAGAGGGCCGGGATGGTCGTCGCCGCTCCAGCACAATGCATAAAGCCATCGGGTCAGACGAAACCGGGCACGTCCGTTGTCAGCGAATTCCGTGAAGCCATAACGCTCGCGGATCAGCACGAGGTGCCGTTTGCGCTGGCCCCCGAGATCAAAATATCCCTTGAGCGAAGGACTCTCCTTCAAACCAAGTTGGCTGGCCAGGAAAGCCGTTACCGCGCTTGGGATTTCGAGATCGGCGCCAGGGAAGGTGCCGAGGAACCTGGCCGATCCCAGCATGAGCGCGAAGCCGAGGCGATTGTGGTCACCACGCAGCCCATCGGTGATCTCCCGGTCGCTTCGGTCCAGGTGGAAATACCGTGCCAACTGATCCGGAGAGGGGGCTGCGGTAAAATTGGCATAGCGTTGTCGCTGCTCATCGGACAGGTGGCGGGTGGGCATATCGTGCGAAACTTAGGACTTTTGCGGAGGGTCAGGGGGGCACGGAAAATGCTGGACATTTTCCTTGCAAAATACCTATGCGTAAGTCGGTATTTTAGCAATATGTTCTGCGAAGCCTCGGGAACACCCGCATGAAGCTGGGGTATGCCCGGGTCTCGACCGAGGATCAAAACCTCGACGGCCAGAGGCAGCGCCTCTCCGCGGCCGGATGCGAAAAGCTGTTCGAGGAAAAACTCTCCGGCGCGAAGCGCAATCGCTCCAAGCTGGAGAAGCTGATCGAGCAGCTACGCAAAGATGACATCCTGGTCGTGACACGACTCGATCGCCTGGCCCGCTCTACCTCCGAACTTCTGCGCATAGCCGAACGCCTGACGGAGAAAAGCGCAGGATTACAATCGCTTGATGAGCCATGGGCCGACACGACAAGCCCTTCCGGGCGGATGGTCATGACCATCTTCGCAGGTATCGCCGAGTTCGAGCGCACCCTCATCATCAGCCGTACCAACGACGGCAGGCTGGCCGCCAAGGCGCGCGGCGTGACCTTCGGCCGACCCAAGAAAATGCGGCTCGACCAGCAGGAACTGGCCCGGGAACTTGTCAGAGACGGGAAATCGATCAGCGCCGTCGCCAGGACCTTCAACGTCCATCCGGCGACGATCTACCGCGTCATCGAGGGATAAGGGCCTTATGCTACTTTTCTGTTCCACTCAGCCGCACAGGCCATCACCGACAACACCCGCGTCCGCGAATGCGCCCGCATCATCGCCGGATGGACACCCCCACCCGTGCAGCCGGCACCGGTCACACGGCTGCGACCGTGCAAGCGGCGGTCGGCCGGATAGCCGTGCTCATTGGGGCCGGTTTCGCTGCTACTATCTGCCTGTCTGCTGAATGTGGCGGGTGGAGTAAGACGCGATAAGGAATCGTCGTCCAGGCGGTACACCAACGAGGCACCTCTCCTGAGCGAAGCGATGGTCGTGCCCGTACATCGTGCTGGATAGCGTACAGGGCTGCCTGCGCTTCCTCTATAAGCTTCCCAAGGGCTGCTAACTGCTGATCCCGGTCAGCAACCTGTGATTCCAAGGGTGCGTTAATTTTGGCGCCCGCAGAAAGTTATCCACAACCTGAAGTTCAAGTTCTCTTAGATTCAATTTCAGGCGCATAATCCGCTTTATATATCAATGGCTTGTGGCCTTAATTGTGACTAAGTGGGGGCGCTGTGGTGACTCAATGGGGGGGCGGGCCTGCAGATATCGCGGCGGTGAGCTGATCCCCCGTATTGGGCATCTGGAGGCACAGGGGAGCCATTTTCACCTGGCGGCAAGTTGGCGGTCTGAATGCCAGTTGTGACTTAACGGGGGTGCGGACTGCGGTAGCTTGTGACGTGACTTGACACAGAGGCACGTCGCAACCGACGATAGGGATATGTCGCAAACGGTCGCGCAGAGGACCAACGTCGCCGGCTTCCCGAAGGCCGGGGAACTTATCGAGATCACCGGCGCGCACGAACTGGAAGCGTCGGATCGTGCCGTGGTCAACCTGCTCTATCAGCATGCCCACGACAGCGGGCGCTTGACAGATGACGATGCGGAGTGGGAAATTCCCATGTCCGCGCTACGGTTCTCCCGGCACAAAGGAAATGAGCGCGTCCGCGACAGCCTCGACCGGCTGATGCGTGTGGTCGTCTCTGTTCCGTTGTCGGATGGAAAGACAGGTGAACCACGCGTCCTGCTGACCCACCTGTTCGAGTTCTTCGACCTGTCGGCCGACGAAGAGACGCCGACGGGCTCGGTGCGATTCGGCTTGCCGAAGAAGTTGCGGCCCGTGCTGGCACGTTCCAGCCGTTGGGGGCGGATCAAGGCCGAAGTCGTCTGTGCCATGACCAGCAAATACGCTATCGCGCTGTACGAACTGGTACAGATTCGGGCTGGGCTTGATCGCTCGGTGGAGCAGTTCGCCATCGATCGCTTCCGGGACCTGCTGGGTGTACCGCCTAGTAAGCTGACGCGTGGCCCAGACTTTGAGCGACGGGTGATCGAACCTGCCCTGCTGGAGGTCAATGGACTGTCGGATGTGGGGGTGCGGATCGACTTAGTTCGAGCCCACGCTCGGGCACCGATCACCGCCGTGACGCTCGGCTGGTGGCGGAAGCAGGGCGATGACTTCCGCGCCGCCTTTGCCGAACGGCAGAGGTCGAAGTTCGGGCGCATGGCCCGGCTTCGTGGTGAGGCGCAGACGGCAGTGCCCGTGCCGATGAAACGCCAAGCGGCTTTAGGCCAGGGCAGCGAGGCCCTTCCGCTCAACCAGGTCGAGTAGCTTGAGCGCTGGCCCGGATGGCTCCTTACCGCCCTTTTCCTTATCCCGCTCCCATGCAGCCACAGTGGCCTTGCCCACGTTCAGGACGGTCGCGAACACCGCTTGGCTGACATTGGCCTGCTTGCGGATGCGGCGGATGTCGGCCGCCTTGTAGTGCCGCACGGGCGGCAAGCAGAGAGCGTCGAACCGTCGCATCGTCAGCGCGTCGACTGCGCCCGCCTCATGCAGATCTCGTGCGGCCTCATGGACCGCGGCTAGGATTGTGCTCGCCTTGTTCGTCGCCATCGCACACCACCTCAATCAGGACGCCTTGGGCAACCATCTCGTCCAATTTCGCTACCGTCAGGCTCATGTACTCGTCGCCGATCTCCGAGAGCGCCAGCCGCTCTTGCTCGGTGATGTTGTCGCGCTGGTTCTTCCCGAACACGTAGAGGCACACCAACCGATCGGCCTGACGGTGGGCAACGATGGTCCGGAATCCGGCACTTTTTCCCCGGCCTCCCTTCGCCACGCGCTTCTTCAGCAGGAACCCGCCGAGCCGCGCGTCGATCAACCCAGATTCGATCTCGGCCGCCGCCTTGCATAACACCTCGTCCGTCAAACCCGCCTTTCTGGCATCACGCGCGAAGCCACGATTCTTCAGAACTCTAAGGGGCATTTATATAACTCGGTTATACACTTTGCAAGGGAGTTCCCTACCGATGCGACTGCCTAAAGTCGGGCAGGGATATGGCGCGACGCCATCATGCCAGCGTGTTAACACGCTGGCATGATAGTGTGTTATCTCTCCCCGAATGGGTGTCGGCCATGCTTCCGCATCAATTCATCGATCGCCTCGCCGAGCAGAGCTTGGATGCTAGTGTCATAGTCGAGCGCAAGTTGACCGAGGGCGCGGCTCACGGCGGGAGAGAAGTACCCCACTACTGCCTTCTTCCCTTCCCGGGCCGGGCGCTTCTTCATGGCAGGCTCTGGAAGGAGAGAGTGGTCTGCTGGGGGTGCCGGCGGAGCGGGTGGGGGCTGCTTCAATCCAGCAAAGCGGCTGGTCATAGTATTACCGTGTCAGCAGGTTTACGCGATGGCAGGTTAACTTGTTCGCATGCCCATGCCCATAGGGCCGCGATATCCTCCGCTGCCTTCCCCTCTGGCTCAATCTCGGGCGCGACGCGCCCGGCGCCGACGCTGTGATGGAACGCGGCTCGGTCGGGCAGCATGACCGGCGCGACTTGGATGCCGAAACCCGCCACGATCTGCCCGGCTTCGGCGTACACCAACGGGGCACGGGGCGGCCCGGCCATAAAGATCACAAAGGCAGTCTTCGCGCTGGCTCGGGCAAGTTCGATCGTGGTCTTCACCGCGTCCAGGTCGAACGCCCGAGGCCGGCATGGCACCAGCACCACGTCGGCTAGCCTGCAGGCTTCCCGCGCCATTATGTCCGCGTGCGGCGGGGTGTCGATCACGGCGACGTCAGCTCCCAGATCGGCCGCTTGCTGCAGCTTGCGGCCGAGTAGGGCATGAGCGGCGCAGTCGATCACGTCTGGATCAGCGTCGCCGCGCCATGTCTTCCATGTTGAGGCCGTTGCCTGGGGATCGGTGTCCACCACCAGGGAGATATATCCGGCAGCGGTCGCCACCGCGGCGAGATGGATCGCCAGCGTAGTTTTCCCGGCGCCGCCCTTCTGTGAGATCACCGCGATAGTTCGCATGTTCACGTGCCCGCCTGATTTCCTGTCGGCGTGTTAGCACGTCATCAGGATAACGTGCCAGCGAACACCCGCGTCAGCACGTTGCGCACCGCCGTCGGCGTCCACGCGCCCCCCCCGGGGTGTCCTGATGCCGCGCCTGGTCATCTCGGCGGCGACCTGACGCAGCGACAGGCCGCGCTGGCGCATGTCGGTTGCCATCGGACCGACGTCGGCGGCGAAGGTGTCCGCCTTCCGGGCAACGCCGGCCGTCGCCGCGGTGGTGTCGCGCACCGCGCCGCCCCGCCAGCCGCCGAGCTTCACGCCCCGTGCCTTCGCCGCCGCCAACGCCACCTTGGTGCGCAGGCTGATCGCCCTGGCCTCTTCCTCGGCCATGGCGGCGTAGACATGCAGCATGAACGGGGTGGCGGTCGGCATGTCGCAGGCGACGAACGGCACGCCCTGTTCCATCAGGGCCGAGATGAAGGCGACGTTGCGCGCCAGCCGGTCAAGCTTGGCGATCAGCAGCGTGGCACCGGTTTTCCGGCAGTGGGCAATGGCCTCGCGGAGTTGGGGGCGATCGGCGTTCTTGCCGCTTTCGGTCTCGACCAGCTCGGCGAGCAGCGTCCATGCGCCGCCGTTCGAGAACCGCGCCACCGCCTCGCGTTGGGCCTCGATGCCGAGACCGCACGCGTGGCGGCGCTAATGAAGGCGAGGCGGCGCGCGGTGCTCAGCAACCGCAGGTAGGGCATCAGCGGCGCCGAACTAGTGACGCCGATGCGGTCGGGGTGTAGCCAGGGGATGAAGTCATAGACAATGAAACCGACTGAGTCCGCCTGCTCACGCAGTCGCGCGTAGTGGAAGTCGCAACGCCGCTGATCGAAGAACACTTCCGGCACGAATACGCGGGGAGCGGACGGCAGCGCTGCGGTGCGCCTATTCAGCACGCTGGCAACCTGATGCGCCAGTTGCTCCGGCGGTAGCTCCGCAACCCTGGGCACGCGATCCGTGATCAGATCGACCGCCACTTCGGGCACGGCCACCAACCCCCGTACAGGGTTGTAGCGCGCCACCTGCATCGGCACATCCGCCGGCCACCGCCGTATCAACTCGCGCACCACACGCTGGATGCCGGTTCGCAACGGGTTGCTGATCAGTTCGCTGACATCGAGCACAACCATACGCGTCACCGGAGTCCCCGCGCCACGGTCACGTGGCGGCTTCCAACCCGAGCACCATGCACCGCCCGCGTGCATAGACTGCGAAGCTGTGCGCCTCGGCATAGGCGAGCCGCTCGGCCTCCGGCCGCGTGCGCGCAAGGCCGCAACCCAGCAGATCGGCCAGGGCCTCCGCCACCAGCGGCGGGCTGAGCGCATCCGGCACGCCCGGCCAGCGCAGTCGCTCGCTGATCAATTCGGCCGAGGCCGACCGGCGCAGCAGGCCATGCACCGCGTAGCCGCGCTCAAGCATAAATTGCACCAGATAGGCGCCGTCCTGGCCGGTTACTCCGGTGATCAGAGCCGTGGGCATGATGCGGCAACCATTCCGGCGATCGGAAAGGGGCGCTGGCCGCGCCCGTGGAGTGGCGGAAGTAGACGAATCGTGCCGACCCGTCCACCCTGAACGGTTGAGACCGCCGGGCAATCAGGTACCAGGGCAATCGGGTGAACGGAATCCGAGGCGACCAGCCTGCCGATCCGGGCCGATTCCGCGGCCTGTGGTGCGTTTTCCACAGGCCGGGTCGAAAAATGGGCACTCAGGTTGATCGTAGCGCCCTTCACCCGATTGCCCTGAATCAGGTACAGGAAGTGCGTGACAAGGGACCCTTTTAGGGATAGCAATAGCATTTTAACTGCGGAACAAAAAGGATTCTACCTTATGTGTGACCAAACGATGATAGCCGAAATCGCCGGAGTCTGATATTGAGACCGCGACGCGGGTGTGGCGGCTGGATCTCATTAGGTTTGTGGTGGAGTGCCTGTTGCAGAATTCGGTCTCGCAACGCAATTCGTGCCTGAGTCGCAGCGGTTTGCGGTTGACTCGGCTGACTTGGGACGATTCTCTCGGTCCGCCCCACCGACACGGAGCGACCGATGGCCCAACACTTCCGTGAACCGGAGCGCCGCCAGAAGACCCTGTTGCCAGCCGACATGATGGAGTGGCTGCCGCAGGACGATATCGTCCATCTGATCGTCGAGGCGGTGGCGATGATCGACCTCTCGAAGTTCGAGGCCGCCTACAGGGTTGGTGGTGCCGGGCAGGCGCCGTTCGCGCCGCAGTTGCTGCTGGCGCTGCTGATCTACGCCTACTCGCAAGGCGTGCGCTCCAGCCGGGCAATCGAGCGGCTGTGCCACCGCGACGCCGGCTATCGGTTCATCGTGGGCGATAACATCCCCAACCACACGGTGATCGCGCGCTTCCGCAAGCGGCACACGGCGGAAATGAAGGTGGTGTTCCTCGGCGTGCTGCGGCTGTGCCGGGAGGCGGGGCTGGTGCAGCTGAGCCTGGTGGCGCTGGACGGCATCAAAGTACAAGGCAACGCCTCGCTGGAGGCCAGCCGCACGACTGCCAACATCGAGGCAGAGATCGCGAAGATCCTGGCCGAGGCCGAGGCGACCGACGCCCGCGAAGACAGCCGGCCGGCGGTGCAGCAGGGCGCGAGCTTGCCGAAGTGGCTGGCAGGAAAAGCGGAGCACTTGGCGCGACTGCGCCGGTGCAAGGAAAAGCTGGAGCGACAGGCGGCAGCAGCGGCGGCGCGCCAGCAGGCGAAGATCGACGCCCGGGAGGCAGAGGAGCAGGCCACCGGCAAGCGCCGCCGTGGCTGCAAGCCCAAGGCCGCCGATCCCAGCATCGATCCCCACACCAACGCCAACCTCACCGACCCTGACAGCGGCATCATGAAGACGCGCCGCGGCTGGCTGCAGGGCTACAACGGCCAGATCGTGGTCACCACCGGGCAGATCATCGTCGCCACCGACGCCAACGACGTGCAGCAGCTGCACCCGATGCTGGCGCAGGCGCAGGCCAACATGGTCGCGGTAGTCGACGAAGACGAGCAGGACACGGTAGCGCTCGGAGCGGCGATGGCCGATGCCGGCTACTGGTTGGAGGCCAACGTGGACGCCGAGACCGACGACTGCGAGCTGATCATCGCCACGCAGAAGGACCACAAGCAGCGGGCTGCCCTGCGCGATGCGCTGCCGCCGCGGGGGCGCAAGCCGAAGCACATGACGGCGCGCGAGTGCATGGACCGCAAGCTACGCACCAGGCATGGGTGGGATCGTTATCGCCGCCGCGGCGCCTCGGTCGAGCCGGTGTTCGGGCAGATGAAGGACCGCCAGGGCGCCCGCCACTTCAGCATGCGCGGGCTGGAAAGTTGCCGTGGCGAGTGGAACCTAAATGCCGCCGCGCACAACATGAGAAAGCTACACTCGGACTTTGTCCGGCGTGCCGAAAAAGCCACGAAGAGACTGGCAGAACGGGTAAAGAAGGCCGCTTCAAGCGGCCTTCTGCCACCTCAACACATTTTTGTTGCTAAAACGCCATGTTTTCTGCCCACAAGACCGCCGCCTACGCCAATTCCGCAACAGGCTCTGGAGGCGGCGGAAATAGTACGCTGCCTGGCGAAGTTGGCAACCGGGAGCTCACTACATGCATGGGTATTTACATGTGGGGGTGTTTGCGTTAACCGAATATGCAAGGTTTGATTTTGTGCCGGATGTCGTGGAGAGGAAGTAACTCGATGGGAATAGTTTTTGTCTAGCCGCATCCATATCGCGCATCTTACGCCAGCGTATTTTTCCCCAGAGTCGTATGTCGGGGGGGGGGAGCGGTACGTGGATTACATTGTCCAAGCGCTGCGCTCGGTGGGCGGCTTCGAGCAATGCGTATTTAGCTTAGGCAAAGAGGACCAACTGTTCGAGCGCAGTGGAATCCCAGT
>Ga0302157_10004852_pt1 | contig 14480 bp, 10 predicted proteins | sample I_Bog_N3_3_FD_193502 | JGI IMG/M metagenome (GOLD analysis project Ga0302157, IMG submission 193502) | Peat permafrost microbial communities from Stordalen Mire near Abisko, Sweden - I_Bog_N3_3 | ecosystem: Environmental > Terrestrial > Soil > Wetlands > Peat | place: Sweden: Abisko, Stordalen...
GAGCCGACGGATTTGTCGGTGCATTACCAACTACTGGGCGAGATCTGCGAGCAGACCAGGGATCTGCCAAGGGGAACTAAGGTGAAGCGGATCGAGATCAAAGAGCCTTGATGATCTGGAATTGCGGAACGCTTCCACGTGCGTCCGCTTTCGTGCGCTTCTGCCCAGGCCCGTTGTAAAGAGCTACCTCTTCGAACCGATGCCAAGTGAGTAACGAACGATGGCGACCATCCTCCCAAAGAGCGAGGTAAATCTTGATCGGTGGGTAATTCAAGAGTTCACGTTACGGGCTGTGGGGTCCCACACAACGACGCATTCAAGGGGGCTCCGAGTCTCAATTCACTATTGAGTGGGAGCCTTTACAGCCGGAAGTAAGCATTTTCGACATATAAACCGACTTGTCATAGTCGAATACGCCTTTGAAGCCCAAGATGTCATCGATAGCAAATTGGCCGTCCTCGGATATCACCCGCGCGGCGATTCGCCAACGATGTTTCTGGCCACTACGAAGCGACGGATCTCCACCGTCGAAATAGGACCAGACATTAACGTAGACAAGGTAGGAACCATCCGCTTGAGCCTTCGTGGCTCCGACCTCAGCGCCATTGATTTCGCCCCGTTCATTGCTTCCGGAGAAGAGCCCGTCTTCGTAGAATCCGGGAGCCTTCAAAGGCGGATTCACATTCCGGTGCTTGCTTCCCCAATCTTGGTCGCAGACATTCCGCGTCTCAAAGACTTTGATCAACCGCTTACTGAGAAGTGGCCAGATTGCTGTTTTGGCTGCTCCATAGGGAACACCTAGTGGATGGCGCGCCACGACCTCGTGGTAGAGCTTTTGCACGACATCCGCTGGCAGCGGTTCCTGAGCAGCACTTTGGCCCGAATATGCCGCCAACTGCAAGAGAAGCAGTGCGCAGGAAATCTTCGCTATTGCTGCAGCACTATCCATTTCGCAGTTCCTTTCGTTGTTCCTGATCTCGGTAAGGAGGGTATCACTTTTTACTGAACCAGTTACTGCCCCTCCCCGAAGGGTCGACAGCCGGGGGACTCGATGGCAGCGTTCCACTGCATGGCTGATTGAGGATTGCTGCGGAATGCCGGGTATACTGCCGTCATAGCTATTGAAGGAGTTTCCCCCCATGAGACATTTTGTCCCTGTTGCTTCCCTGTTCGCTGCCACGTTGCTGACTGGCATTGCTGGCGGGCAAACTGCTGTTGCCGCGAAGACGCCGACGCTTGCTCATACGCCGACGATCGATCAGTCGCTGGAAATGTTTTCGGTGAGTTCGCCAAAGATTTCTCCTGATGGCAGGCACGTGATCTACGAGCAGGCGCGCACCAACTGGGAGAGCAATGCGTTTGAGACGGACCTGTGGCTGGCGAATGTTGCTACGGGCGAGCGGCATCTGCTTACCGTCGCAGCGAAGTCGAGCAACAGCGCGGAGTGGTCGCCGGATGGGAGGTGGATTGCGTTTTTGTCCGACCGGTCCGCACCGCTTGCTGGGTCTCCTACGGACAAGACGCAGCTCTACGTGATGCCGGCGGATGGCGGCGAGGCGCAGCAGTTGACGAAGATGGACAAGGGCGTGCACGGATTTGATTGGGCGCCGGATTCGAGCCGCATCGTGATTGCCGGCGAGGCGCCCGACACCAAGGCGATGAAGGATCGGAAGGAGAGCTTTGGCGATTACCACGTGGTGCATGCCGACTACGAGATGACGCACCTTTGGCTGGTGGATTTGCCGAAGACCGATGCGGCGGGGCGGACCATTGCGGGACCGGAACCAAAGCTGCTGACGCCGGGCGAGACGATGAGCGTGGGAGGCTTCTCGTTTTCACCGGACGGGAAGCGAATTGCGTTCAGCGCGCAGCGCGATCCGGATTTGATTTCGGGATTCAGCGCGGACATTTACACGGTGACCGTTGCCGACGGCGCGGTGATGGAAGAGAACGAGAACTGGTTTGGGCATTACATCTGGGGCGATCCGCTGGCGGCCTCGCTGACGCCGACGGTGAAGGCGAAGGATAAGACGGAGGAGAAGGGGAAGCCTTAGGGTGTGTATCAACGATGCCTGTAAGGCGTCCCGAAGAACAGAAGCAGATCCTTCGACTCACCACCCCCGAGCTGAAAAACGCTCGGGGTCCCTTTCGCTCAGGATGACAGCCTCAATTCCGGTGTGGGTCATGAGGCTGGCCGCGCGAAGATTTATAGGCGCCAATCACTGGGCTGCTGCTTCTACTTGGGCCCACTCTTCCGCACTGAGCTTGAGGTTGGCGGCGGCGATGTTCTCTTCAAGGTGCGCGACTTTCGATGTGCCGGGGATGGGCAGAAGCACCGGCGACCGCTGCAAGAGCCAGGCGAGGGAGAGTTGGGCGGCTGAGGCGGAATGTCGGGCGGCGAGAGCGGCCAGGGCGATCGCGGAGGGGTGGTCGGGTTTGAGTTGCTTGCCGCCGGACATGGGGTACCAGGGCAGGAAGGCGATTCCCTCACTCTCGCAGTATTTGAGCGTTTCCTCATTGCGCCGGTCGGCGAGACTGTATCGATTCTGGACACTCACGATGTTGACGATCTTGCGGGCTTCTTCGATTTCGGCAGGGGTGACTTCGCTGAGGCCGATGTGGCGGATCTTGCCCTGGTCTTGCAATTGTTTCAGCGCGCCGAGGGATTCTTCGAGCGGGGTGCGCGGGTCGATCCTATGCAATTGATAGAGGTCGATGCGGTCGAGTTTGAGGCGGCGCAGGCTCATTTCGACACATTGGATCAGGTAGCCTGCGCGCCCCACGTACTCGGTCTTGGCGGGACCCTGGCGGGTGATGCCGCCCTTGGTGGCGATGACCAGGCCGGCTGGGTAGGGCCCTTTTGAACCGTTTAGGAAGGCTTCAGCGATGAGGCGTTCGGCGATTTCGGGGCCGTAGGCGTCGGCGGTGTCGATGAGGTTGACGCCGAGTTCAACGGCGCGGCGGAGGACGCGGTGACATGCAGCCGGGTCGGCCGGTTCGCCCCATGCGCCGTCGCCGACGAGGCGCATGGTGCCGTAGCCGAGGCGATGGACGGGGAGATCGCCGGCGATTAAGAAGGTGCCGCTGGTGGAAGCATTGACGGGAGCTTGCATAGTTGAATTAGATGCTATTTCCCTGCCTCGAAAGTTCTTTTTAAGACTCGCGAAGGACAAAAGCAGATTGTTCGACTCACCGCCCCCGACCTACACCCCGCAGACGAAGACCTGTCTGCGGGGACCGTGGAACTGAAATGCGTTCGGGGCCCCGTTCGGTCAGAATGACAATGGATGTTTTGTTATGAACTTGAGCAACAGACACAATCGACGCTGGGTATGGGAGAATGGCTGCAATGCGGCGGGTGGAACCTCGCGGGTTTTGATTGCGTACCTGTTGAGGAGTGAAGTGGAAGGAGAATCAACCATGAGCAGCGTTCCGTATCCCAATCCGCAGGCCATTTTTTATCAGCAATATGAGTCGGTGCGCCGCGACGAGGTAGTGGGCATTCTGCTGGCGCTGTTCCTGGGAACATTCGGAGTGCACCACTTTTATCTGCGGCGGACGGGGCTGGGGATTCTCTACTGCATCTTCTGCTGGACGGGGATCACGGCAATCCTCGGGTTTGTCGAGTGCTTCTTCATGCCGGGGCGGGTGCGCGAGTTCAACGCGATCCAGGCGGCGGGGATTGCGGCGGCGCTGGGGATCATGATGCCGGGGTGGGGCCAGCCGCTGAATGTGACGGTGAACATGCCGCCGGCGCCGGGCCAGCCGGGGGCACTGATTGCGTGCGGACGGTGCCAGCAGACCAATCCGCCGGGGGCGCGGTTTTGCTCGGCTTGCGGGGGAACGCTGGTGTAGGTTATTTTGACGAACCTTGCGCGGGCGGTTGCGGGGCGAGGGGGAGCGGCAGCTCGATTACGCCGAGGCGGTTGCTCTGGTTGTCGCGGACGCCTACACGGAGATAGCGCGCGGTGACTGGAACATCCAGCACCAGGCGATAGCGGTAGCCGCTGACCTGCGCGGCGGCCGAAGCTTCAGGCGTGATGGCGGTCTTGAGCTGGAGGCGCGCGGCGTTGAGGCTCTGGCCGCCGGGGCCGTAGGCGATGGCCGCGAATTCCATGACAAGATGCTGCTTGCCATCGTCGCCGCGAGTGAGGGTGACGTGGCGGGCGAGCACCGCGAAATTGACGACAACCTGCTGGACGTCGATGGGCTTGACTTCAGGCACACCCTGAAATTTGGCCAGCGCGGCGATTTGCTCAGGGGTTGCGGGGGCTGGTTTGGGGGCGGTGAGATGGGTGAGAAAGGGCAGGTCTTCCACCTGCGGGGTACCGAGCGCGAGGGCTACGCCGAGCGAGTCCACGCTGTGGGTGACGGTGGCCAGGTCGTCTGAAAAATAACTGCGGCGGTAGGAGACCTGGTATCCGTGACGGCTGAGGTCGACGCGGATCTTGCGCAGGCCGCCGTCGAATTTCTTGTCGGTGGGGTCGTAGGAGACGGTGTAGTAGTCGCTGCCCTCGTCGACGGCCTTGGAGAAGGCTTCTTTCAGTCCGTTGGTATTGAAGAAGGCTTCGCCGCCGGTTTCAGCGGCGAGGTTGGAGAGCGTGGCGTGCTCGGCCGCCTGCGAGGAGCTGAAGCGCTGCTGCTGCGTGGTGGCCGGGTTGGCCTGGCTGGGCGCGGTGTTGGCAACGCCGCTGCCTCCGCCGCGGGCCTGGAGGTTGATGCGGCTGGAGGCCGAGAATACCGAATTGATCATGAGGCCGCGCACGTCAATGGCATAGACCGAAGTGTGGCTGAGGTTGAGCAGGTCAGCGACCTTCTTCTGGCTCTCGGTGTAGTTGCGCTGGCTCTGGTCCGTATTGGCGGCAGAGCCCTCGGGCAGGACGGAAAGCGGAAATGAGCCTGAGAGCCAGAGGAGATTTTTCCGGCCCGGAAGCGGCATGAGGAACTGGGCGATGGCGGTGAACGCGTCCTCGGTAATTTGGACCTGCTGGTCCTGGCGGAAGTCGCGCTCGTTATTTTCCATCTGCGAAAGCAGCGCCGCGGCCTGTGCGCCGACGGTGTCGCGGGGGTCAAAGGACGCGGCCAGATTGCTGCTGGTTTCGTGCACGTCTTTGTCGGGAGAATCGACGTAGCTGGGCTGTGTGCCGGCGGCTTTGGTGTTGGCGGCGGCCATGAGCGCGTCCTGGTCCGCGGTGAAGCCCTGGAGAAGTTCGAGGTGGTTGCCGAGAACGAAGATGGCGTAGCGGCCTGGCGGGCGGTTCTTGAGGAACGCGACCAGCTCATCGTGGGCGTAGTGCTGGTAATCGGGGGCCGTGCTCAGCATGTCATAGAGGATGACATTGAGCGGGCCGGAGGCGTTGGGATCGGGGAGATTGGAGAAGGTGTTGGGCGGCAGGGCGGGCAACAGGGGGACCGCGGATGCGTCCTGGCGAATCTCTTCAAAGGAAGCGATCTGCTGCTCGACGCCATCTTCAAAGATGCGGAAATCGCTTTGCTTGAGGCCTTGCAGCGGATGCCCCTGGCTGTCGGAAACGGTGATGTCTTCAAGGACGCGGCGGGATTCGACGTGAATGACGGCGGTTGTGTTGTTGGAGGGAGCCGGTGACTGCGCGCGAACGGCGGCGAGAAGGAGGATGGAGAGGGAAAAAGCCGCGACTGCGGATTTTGTATGCGTTTTCACGATCGGAAGAACTCCTCTGCGATTCCGATTCAATGTTGCTTCAATGTAACTCCCAGATCTCAAAAGCGAGATCTGGGGCAGCCGAGATTGTTGAGTTACATGTTGGCTTGGCCGGAACGCATGGACTCATTGAAATGGGGCTTGCTGAAGTTGAGTGCGGCTTCGAGGGCGGCCTGGTACTCGGGGGCGCGCTGCAGCAGAAGAGGTGTTGCCGCGGCAAACTCGCCGTCGAGCACAAAGAGGCCCTCGCCTGCCTCGGCACCGGCCATGCGCAGCAGCTCGGCCTCAGTGGTGTTGAGATATTGCGCGTCGCGTGGGTCGGCGATCCAGACCGGCTTGCCCTCGCCCAGCGCGCCGGAGAGCCAGTAGACCTTGCGCAGCAGGTACTCCAGGCGCTCGGCTTCGGTGGTCTCAGTGAAGAGGAACTTTTTTTGCCAGCGGCTGTAGAAGCGTGTGGTGACGGGCACGGGCTGGCGGTTGCCGGACTTCACGAATTCAAGCTGGCCGAAGTCGACTGTCTTGCGAACCGCGTTGTAGACGAAGGACTCGGCAAAAGGCTGCTCCATGGCGGGCACAATCTCAGCGAAGGTGAGCGTGACGGAGGCTGCGACCTTGGCGTGAAGGTTGAGCGTGCCGCCGTCGGCGAGATGGATTTCGCCGTGGACGATGTAGGTATCCGCGCCGGAGGTGGAGCGATGGAAGGGCCACTGGAACTGGCCAAAGGCGAGCGGGAGGCCGCCGAGGGTGACGTAGCACTCAGGACGGGGGTTGCGCAGGCGCTTGGCTTCGCCGGCCAGGTGGGCGGTGATGGTGGGCAGCAGGTCAGGCTTGTCGAATTCAAAACCGTCGCTCAATTCCAAACGCAGGCTGCGGCCGGCCGCGTCGCCGCTGGTGAGACCGAGCTGAAAGACGGCGGTGGGCTGGCCGTGGAAGTCGGCGCCTTCAGTGGCGGAGACCAGAACCAGACCGGCCTGGTGGGCGGCGGCTTGCATGGAGGTAACGAGATTGGATTTCAATTCGACTGTCATTGGGAAGGAATCCTGGGTTGGGAATTGCTGCACTCCTATTCTACGGCATTTCCGGAGATGTCCTTCGATAGTCGGGGACATTCGAGGCGGTCGCTCCATGTGGTCGCGTCCGCTTGAAGGCATGGTCTGGTGCGCTCGCGATCTTCCGAAAATGCGATCGGGGAGGAGCGGGGCGGACGTCGCATTTACAATGGAAAAGTGCAGTCAGAGAACGCTTCGCCGATTATTCTAGCCGAGAACCTGACCAAGGTTTATGCGGCCGGGCGCCTTGAGGTAACCGCGGTGCGGGGGGTCTCGCTTGCCGTGCAGCGCGGCGAGTTTGTGGCCATTGTGGGACCGTCCGGTTCAGGCAAGTCCACGCTCTTTTACCTGCTGGGCGGGCTCACCAGGGCAACCAGCGGGCGGGTGGTGATTGATGGCGTGGATTTTGCCACGCTGAACGACGCGGAGCGCACACGGCTGCGAAAAAACCGGATCGGCTTCGTGTTTCAGAAGTTCAACCTGCTTTCAACGCTCTCGGCGATGGGGAATATCGAGATTGCGTGGGCGGTGAGCGGGCGTAAAGAGCCGCTGGATCTGAAGTATCTTGACCATCTTTGCGATCTCTTGTCGATCAGGGGCAGGCTGGACCACAGGCCATCTGAGCTGAGCGGCGGGGAGCAGCAACGGGTGGCGATTGCGCGGGCGTTGATTACGCGGCCGGCGATTGTGCTGGCGGATGAGCCGACGGGGAACCTGGACACGAAGAACTCGGATGCGGTGCTGGAGATGCTGTTGAAGTCGAATCGCGCGCTGGGCCAGACGACGCTGATGATCACGCACAATCCGGAGGCGGCATCGATTGCCAGCCGCATCCTGTATATGCGGGACGGAGAGATTGTGCGGGAGGAAAAGGGTTCGCGGCCTGGATTGGCAGCGGCAAATACAGAGCCGGCTGCGGTTTAGGGCCGAAGACGGGTCTTGGCGGTTTGACCTGGTTTTGGCCGCCCGGTATACTCAGTACTGCAACAAGCGGGAGTAGCTCAGTGGTAGAGCATCGCCTTGCCAAGGCGAGGGTCGCGAGTTCAAATCTCGTCTCCCGCTCCATTCCGCCCTCCGGCGCACTGGCCGGATTGGCTACGGCGGTTTGGAGCGAATCAAAAAATTAAGCAGCCCTGCCAAGGCGCGGTACCCAAGTGGTAAGGGAGAGGTCTGCAAAACCTTTATGCGCCGGTTCGATCCCGGCCCGCGCCTCCAATACTTTCCTTGTAGTTGAATGAATCCAGACAATTTAGAGCTGTTCCACACTTCGTTCCCGTTCGTCCTGAATGGGCCTGAATCGGCCTGAATCGGCCTGGAATTGGGTCGAAGGAAAGTCGGAAAAGGACTGCGTTCCTGCAATGTGGACAGGCTTTGGCTGTTGCGCCGCATTCAATCAACGGCCAATCTCAATGAAGCGCCAAGAACAGATCGGGGTATGGTTCGGGGATCATGGTTCGGACGGGGATGGTTCAACCGTTGTAGCGAATGTCGACCAGCGTGTAGTCATCCTGCGCGGGATTTTGCATTCTGAATTCCGTCAACCGACCGAGGATTTCGTCGATCTTCTCAAGATGCGCAGCCGCGAAAAAGCGGTCGTCTCCAAACTGCTCATTCATCTCATTCTCTGCTTCTGTAATTCCATCCGTCGCGAGCACGATGCGGTCGCCTTTGACGAGCTGAAATTGAGCGGAACGATAGACAGCACCCTCAATGAGGCCAACGATGAGGTTTGATTCCTCCAAAGGGCGCGGGCCGGATTCAGAAATGAGCAGGGGTTGGACATGGCCGCAATTCAGATAATCGACGCGTCCGTCCGGATACAGCTTGAGCAAGACCATGGTGGCGTATTTGCCTACGTCGCGCGTGCAAAGGAAGCGATTGACGAGTGCCGCGATGTCCGCGAGGGCTTGCCCGGTGAGCATTTGAGCATGAACAATGCCCTGCAAAATGGCAGCCACGATCGAGGCGGGAACTCCCTTGCCGGAAACATCGACAATAGCTACGCCGAGGCAGTTGTCCAGGACTAGCGCGTCATAGAAATCGCCTCCGATTTCGCGGCACGGCACCATCCTGGCTTGCACGGTTGCATACGAGATTGACGGGAGAGTGTCAGGCATCAGGCCCGCATGAATCCGTGCCGCAACGGCGAGTTCCTCGGCGGTTTGGCGGGCCTTCAATTCGGCCTCAGCCATCAGCGCATTGTCGAGGAGGGTGCCAGCCGCGGTGGCAATGGTTTCCAGCAAAGCGTTGTCGATCTCGCTCAAATGGCCAGCGTGGAGCTGGCTGTCGAGATAGAGCAGCCCAAGCAGCCGATCGGGTTCCGCGGCGGAAACATGTTTGCGCAGAGGGATGCAGTAGATGCAGCGAATGGAATTGGCCATGACGCTATCCCAGGATGCCGCGTCGGTGTCCGCGAGAGTGTCGCTCACAGAGAACTTCGCTTCGCTTTCGATCGCCCGACGGATGGCGCGCCGCGATAGAGTGCTGTAGTCGCGGACCACGTCCCCGTTCGCAAGATAGCCCATTGCCGGGTGCATGCCATCGCTTTCGCGGAGGAAGACGAATCCACGTTCAACGCCGGTGAGCTGGATTGATAACTGGATCAGCGCCTGAAGAATGTCTGCCTTGGCCCCGCCGGAATTTAACCTGCGGGCAGCGCCGATCAGGAAGTTCAACTGTTCCATCTCCCGCGCGACGGGTGACTCCCCTTTGCTGCTCGGGGAAAATCTGGATATGGCTGTCATCAGGACGTCGGCGAGTGAGGGATCCTGCCGCGCTGGATGCACGGAGCCTTGCTGGAAACGAACTTGCGGGGCGCTCGGTGAGCCGAACTGAAGCAGGTCACCGGGACGAAGCAAAATGCGATCGATGCGCGCACCATTCACATAGGTACCGTGCGAACTGTTCTGGTCAACCAGTTCGAACCCGTGAGCCAACTTGTTGATCACCGCGTGCCGGCGTGAAACGCAACTTTCCCGCAGCACGACATGCTGGTCGTGTTGGCGCCCGATTGACGTTGAGCTGGACATCAGTGTCAACGTGTGGGCGCCATCGATATCCGAGTAAGTCAAAACAGGTGAGTCGTCACTGGAACTCATAGGGGAATCCCTGCGTCTGTAACTTACTATACGGAGACTGGCCGCGGCAGGTAATTCTTTATCCTGCACCGGATTGTTTCCGGTTCCAAGCCCGACGAATGATGGACGGCTGGCAGTCTTGCGCGAAATCTATCGATGCCTCCGGTGTTTTATCGATCGGGAGCATTCTGCCAGGCACCTGGATTCCGGGCGCCAGGCGGTACCCCGGATCTTCCGGAACTTGTTGCGGCGCGTGACCGTGCCTCACGGCACGAAAATAGCAATTCCGCGCAATTTCGGTGGTATAAGTGGGGTATTCCCTTTTTGTGTTCTGCCGAGGTCCTGTGGAAGACAAAGGCGACGAGGTTACGCGACTTCTCCACGAACTGCAGCAAGGACGCCGCCTTGCCGAAGACCGGCTGCGTATCTCAATGCGCACCGTGAAACGTGACCGGACAATGGCTCGCGCAGGGCTGCACGAGCAGCCTGCGCCACTCAGATGAACGCCGAACTCTGGCGGCGCCTGAGGCCGCTCTTCCACAACGCGCTCGATTGCGCCGTTGAAGATCGCGCGGCGTTTATCGATGCGGCGTGCGGAGACGATGCGGAATTAAAGGAGAATCTTGTCAAGCTGGTCCAGGCAGCGCAGGAAGGTGCCGAGACACTTGACACTCCATTCATCCGGTTCGCTCAACCTTCGTTCACTCACTTTAGTTCAGGTGAAATCATCCTGGGCCGGTTCCGGATCGTTCGCCCCATCGGCAGCGGCGGGATGGGCGACGTATACGAAGCCGAAGACCTGCAACTCGGCCGCGTAGCCCTGAAGACGATTCGCCAGGACATCGCATCCTCTCCCGAGGCGTTTGACCGATTCCGCCAGGAGGTGCAACTGGCGAGGAAAATCAGCGGAGCACAGGTTTGCCGCATTCATGAGCTGTATCTGATTCCAGCAGATCGGGGCCGCGCAGCCACAGCCTTCCTGACCATGGAATACCTGGATGGGACCACGCTATCGCAAAGGCTCAAAGATAGCGGCCCACTGCCTGTGAAGCAGGCCCAGGTTGTCGCGCTCGATATCTGCGAGGGACTGCGCCTGGTGCACGCCAAAGGCGTCATTCATCGCGATCTCAAGAGCGCCAACATCATGTTGTGCGGCGAGGGCGGATCCATGCGAGCGGTGCTGATGGATTTTGGCCTTGCGCGCGATTCAGGGGTTGCCGGGCCTGACGATCAGACCTCGCCGATTGCAAGCGCACAAGACAGAACACTTCCCGGTGCGATCATGGGCACCCCGGCCTATATGGCGCCTGAGCAGTTCGAGGGCAACGCCGTTTCGCCGGCTACCGATATTTATGCGCTGGGCATTGTGCTCTACGAGTTGATCACTGGGCTGCGTCCCTATGCAGCGCCCACGCCGGTTGCCGCGGCAATTCGCAGGGCGCAACGGCCGACACCACCTTCCTCGCTCATTCATTCCGTTCCGCGCAAATGGGATCGCATCATCCAGCGGTGCCTTCAATATGCGCCGGCAGAACGATTTCAATCGGCGGATGAGGTGGCCAAGGCGCTGCGAGCCGGGCCCGCGGATTTGGGCAATCTGAGAAAAGACAGGCCATGGCTCTTCGTTGCTGCCTGTACGCTTGCGGCGGCATGTTTAGCGTGGGGCATCGTCAATTGGTGGCAGACGCTTCAGTATTATCGTCCAGGCCCTGAAGCTCTCCGCCAATACGACAACGGGCTGTCTTTGATCCGCCAGGGCAATTATGCAGAAGCTACCCGGGTGCTTCAGGCCGCACTCGGTCACGATAAGCACTTCGTGATGGCGCATGCACGACTTGCAGAGGCCTGGTACAACCTCGACTTCCAGGGCAGCGCGCAGCAGGAGCTGCTGATCGCGTTGCCTGAACGGGACCGTCTTCCCTCTCTCGATCGCAAGTATCTGGATGCAATTCACGCTACCGTGACCGGGGAGCCCTTCGCAGCGCTGGAAGATTACAAGCGGATTCTGGATGACGTGCCTTCATCGGCAAAGTCATCGGGATATGTTGACCTGGGGATGGCGTATGAGCGAGCGGGGGATATTCCACATTCGCTCGACAGCTATGCGCAGGCTGCCGCTCTGGACGGCAACAACCCCGCAGCGTACATGCACACGGGCATTCTGCAGAGCCGGCTTCATCACGTGCAGCAAGGCGACCAGGCATTTGCCCGTGCGCAGGCGATCTTTGGAAGCGAGGTCGATTCGTTCGGGCGTGCCGGAAACCCGGAAGGCTTGGCCGAACTGGATTACGAGCGGGGCTACGCGGCGAACGATAGGGGAGACTCGAAAGACGCCGAGCCGCTGCTTCAAAACGCCCTGAGTGAGGCAAAAAAGATTCCCAGTGTGCAGTTGCAGATCAGGGTGCTGACGCAGCTGGCCACCACGGAGTTCAAAGCTGCCAAGGATGCGGAGGTGGAAGAGTATGCCGAGGAGGCGATCCGGCTGGCGCGCAACAACCAGCTTGAATCCTGGGCCGCAAACGGGCTGGTGCGTGAGGCCAGCGATCGCATCTTGCTAGGGCATTTGGTCGACGCAGAGAAGCCTCTTGAAGAGGCGATGGAGATTTTGCGTCAGAGCCCGCAGCCACGCGCGCAAGCGCTGGCGAACTCGACATACGCCAGCCTCATGAACCAGGAGCACCATCCCGACAAGGTGGAGGAGCCGGCGCAGGCGGCTCTGGACTATTACCGGAGGAACGGCTTCTCCGAAGGAGCGACCGAAGCGGGCCGGCTCCTGATTCGTGCAAAGAGGGATAAAGGGGAGTACAAGCAGGCGCTTGATGACGGGAATGCTCTCCTGGCGCTGGCAAAACAGTCGGGCCTGGCGGGGTCGCAGGCAAAGGCGGAGGAAGAAGTGGGAAGCGTGTATCTCGCGATGGAGAAGTATCCGGATGCGCTGACACACTTCGAGAACGCAAGAGCGCTTGCAACCTCCGACCTGATGCGCTCGTACCAGGAGTTTCATTGCGGTGAGACGCTGCGGAGGCTCGGCAACTACGCGGAATCGGAGGTCATGCTGCAACTGGCGAGGTCGAATCCCACGCCGTCGCACATTGCGGACGTTGATGAAAGCCACGTTGAATCGCTGCTGAGCCAACAGCAGTATGCACCGGCTCTCAAGCTTGAACAGGAGATGATTGCACGGGCGCCGGACGAGGCGCATAAGCGGTACGAGCTGCAGGACATGGCTTTGGCAGAATCTCACCTGGGGATGAAGAAACCCGCGCTCGATACGCTCGCAGCCCTTGCCAGCCTGGAGCAGGGCAAGAGCTCGCCGCAAGAAGCAGCTCAAGACCAGATGACGGCGGCAGAGGTCTACCTCTGGCTGCAGATGAATTCGCAGGCCCACGCTGCTGCCGCGGGCGCTGAAGCTTTCTTTGCTTCCACGGGACAATTGGACTCAGAGTTACGCAGCGCATATCTTGCAGCGGCGGCGGCGCGGGCGTTGAAAGACGCGGGAAGTTATGAAACTTTCTCAAAGAAAGTAATTGACATTGGGATTAACCTTAGGGAGAATTGGGGACCTGAACCTTTCCAGAGATATCTCTCACGCCCAGATATGCGAACGCTTTCCCAGCGTGCCGCGCGTTAGGCAGTACTTACAGAATCAGGAGCGAAAGATGAAGAGATTACATGTCGCAGTTGGTCTGATTGCCCTTGGAGCGGTCTGCAGCCTGGTGGGATGCAAGGAGTTGCTTGGGGGCCGGGATGGCGGCCCCAATTGGCCGCTTACCGGCCCAGGAGACTCACCCGTCGTTGTCCGCGGCGGGGCGATGACGGTGCGGACAAAAGATTCAGTCGGTTGGAAGGGTGCAAGCGTACCCTTTTGCACGGGGATTGGGCTGACGGGTGGCACTTTGTACTTCAACTATTCCGGGCTCGAAACTGCTAAAGGTTATGCACCGCCTCAACCAACCCCGATTGCGCTTACGGGAAACTGGAGCGTGAAAATTGTCGGCAGGCTTCACAATGGCGCCGACTCAACCCAGGCGAGTGGAAACGGGGTGATAATCACTCCGGTCGGGTCTTGCAGCGGCGCGTCGACAGAGCCTGATTATGTTCAACTGTCAACCGCCAGCAACAATAGCGACTTCTATGCGCCGGATCCGGCCCTTAAGGAGGAGCCTAATGCTACCGCCTACACCGCCAAGAGGTTCATGGACAAGACTCCCGCCGGCACGCCCGGGACGAATTGCCAAGGCCCCAGCCCCAAGGCCTCGAATCTTGGCGATGAGGATGCCTGCGAACGGGCGTCCTTGGTCACCATCCAAACCACATCGGGCGGCCCATACTATGGCTGGTGCAGTAATGGCGAATGCGTCATCGGGCTTGGCGATAGCCCAAAGTAGTCACATCTAGCATGGAGGCCGATTCGGTTTCCATGCCGGACTTGCGCTCCGCCCTCCTCTCGATCGCGATAGACTGTGCGGCCCTCTTCTGCGTGCGTTACCGCCCCCATGGAATGACGTCTCGGCACATCTCAAGAATGGGTGTTCAGGATTTCCCGCCGCCGTTTGTTGCGAAATACTGATTGAGGCCTGCGGCAACCTCTTTCAGCCCGCGGACTAAATTGACATCCAGAGCCGTAACGACTGCCGACATCTCCTTGCCCTGTACCGGCTCGGACTGGGAGTA
>Ga0302157_10004857_pt1 | contig 14464 bp, 15 predicted proteins | sample I_Bog_N3_3_FD_193502 | JGI IMG/M metagenome (GOLD analysis project Ga0302157, IMG submission 193502) | Peat permafrost microbial communities from Stordalen Mire near Abisko, Sweden - I_Bog_N3_3 | ecosystem: Environmental > Terrestrial > Soil > Wetlands > Peat | place: Sweden: Abisko, Stordalen...
TTCCCCGGCAATGCCGCCTACGCCACTCCGCTCCAGCAGATCCGGGTGGCCGTGGCCTTCGCCGAACGCTTCTACGGCAGCCCCGACGCGGCCCCCGACCAGGGCGGCTGCTCCGGGGGCTACTGACCCCTCGGACGTCCCACGGGGACGGGGCCCGGATCACGGTCCCGTCCCCTGTCGGGGGCGGGTGGCGCGTAGGGTCCGGAGCCGGTCAGTCGGACTCGACGGCGCGGGCCAGGGTGGCGTCGATGGACCGGGCCAGTGCGAAATCGAGCTCGGTCAGCCCTCCGGCATCGTGGGTGACGAGGACGAGTCGGACGGTCCGCCACCGGATGTCGATGTCCGGATGGTGATCGGCCTCCTCGGCCAGCGCGGCCACGGCCACCACGAGGTCGATGGCGGCCGGAAAACTCGAACACTCGACCACCTTGACGAGCCGGCCGTCCTCCAGGTCCCAGTGCGGCGCGTCCGCCGCGGCCAGTGCGGCGGTCACCCCGTCGCCGTCGAGCGCCACCGGGCGGGTCATCAGGCGATCGCGCCCACCGGCGCCGTGGGGGTGAAGGTGACGGGCATGGTCTCGTAGCCCGACACGAAGTTGGCCGCCCGCTTGGGGGGCTCGGTGTCGGACGCCAGGGCCAGATCGGGCAGCCGCTCGAACAACCGGTCGAACATGGTGATGAGCTCCATGCGGGCCAGGCGGTTGCCCAGACAGAAGTGGGCGCCGAAGCCGAAGGCCATGTGGTCGTTCGGGGTGCGGGTGACGTCGAAGCGCTCGGGCTTGTCGAAGTTCCGCTCGTCCCGGTTGGCCGACGGGTAGAGCAGCAGCAGCTTCTGACCGGCGGCGATCGTCTCGCCGTGGAGTTCCACGTCCCGCGTGGCCTTGCGGGCCATGTTCTTGATGGGACTCACCCAGCGCAGCATCTCCTCGACGGCCAGGGGGAGCCGCTCCCGCTCGGCGACCAGCAGGGCGAGCTGGTCCGGATGGGTGAGCAGCTCGTACATCCCGCCGCTGATGACGTGGCGGGTCGTCTCGTCGCCGCCGATCAGGATCAGTAGCGACTCGTAGATGACCGAGGACTCGTCGAGCGTGTCCCCGTCGATCTCGGCGTGCACCAGTGTGCCGATGAGGTCGTCGGTCTGATTGTCCCGGCGGCGTTGTTCGGTCACCGCGGTGATGTACTCGGCGTACTCCATGGCGGCGATGGTCGCCCCCTCCATGAGGGTCGGATCGGGCGAACCCAGTGCCTTCAGCATGTCGTCCGACCACCGCAACAGGGCGTCCCGGTCCTCGGGGGCGACGCCCAGCATGTTGCCGATGACGATCATCGGCAGCGGGGCGGCGATGTCGTTCACGAAGTCAGCGGTCCCGCGTTCGCACACCCGGTCGATGATGGCGTCACAGATGGTCCGGATGCCCTCCTCGCTCTCACGGATGCGCTTGGGCGTGAACCCTTCGCTCACCAGCCGACGACGCCGCACGTGCTCGGGGGCGTCGAAGTCGATCATCATCGGCAGGGCGTCGGAGTCGGGACGGATGCCCCCGGCGTTGGAGAACGTGTCCGGATCCTTCGAGATCTCCTTGATGTCGGCGTAGCGGGTGATCCCCCACACCCCCGACGTCTCGTCGAAGTACGCCGGCGCCTCGTCCCGCATCCAGGCGAACGCCGGAAAGGGATCACCGCCGTAGAAGGTGCCGTCAGTCAGTCCGATGTGCAGGTCGGCCGGATGGGTGGTCATGATGCTCCTTCTGCCGGGTGCCGGGCTCTCCGCGGTCGAAGGTTAGTGCGGAATCTGACGATGGGTCAGCTCGAGCGGGGACCCGTCGGACCAGGGGTATCCCGACCGATCGCCGTCCATCCGGACAAGTGTGCGATCACGCGTCCGGACAGCTGTCTTGGCAGACGTCCGGACGACCATCCGGGCGGGCGTCCGGGCGGGCGTCCGCCGGGTCAGGGGTGGGTCATCGACTCGGGGCGCACGGCCTCGTCGAACTGCTCACCGGTCAGGTATCCGAGCGCCAGGGCCGACTCGCGCAGCGTGGTGCCCTCCTTGTGGGCCTTCTTGGCCACCTCGGCCGCCCTGTCGTAGCCGATGAGGGGGTTGAGGGCGGTGACCAGCATCAGCGAGTTCTCCAGGTGCTGGCGGATGCGCGCCTCGTTGGGCTCGAGGCCCTCCACGCAGAACTCGGTGAACGCCGCGGCGGCCTCGGCGAGGAGTTCGACCGAGTGCAGGACGTTGTGGATGATCACGGGCTTGCACACGTTCAGCTCGAGGTTCCCCCGGGCGCCGGCCATGGCCACGGCGGCGTCGTTCCCGTAGACCTGGATGCAGACCATGATCATGGCCTCGCTCTGGGTGGGGTTCACCTTGCCGGGCATGATCGAGGAGCCCGGCTCGTTCTCGGGCAGGTTCAGCTCACCGAGTCCGCTGCGGGGACCCGAGCCGAGCCAGCGCAGGTCGTCGGCGATCTTGATGAGGGACGCGGCCAGGGTGCGGAGGGTGCCACTGGTGGCGACCAGGGCGTCGTGGGCGGCGAGGGCGGCGAACTTGTTCGGGGCGGTGACGAACGGCAGTCCGGTGAGCTCGGCGATGGCGGCCGCCACCCGCACGCCGAACTCGGGGTGGGTGTTGAGGCCGGTGCCGACGGCGGTCCCACCGGCGGCCAGCTCGTAGAGGTCGTCGAGCGTCCCCTCGATGCGCTTCAGGTCGGCGTCGAGCTGGGCCACGTAGCCCGAGAACTCCTGGCCGAGTGTCAGTGGCACGGCGTCCATGAGGTGCGTGCGGCCGATCTTGGTGATCGAGCCGTAGGCCTCGACCTTCAGCTGGAGGGCATCGCGCAGATGGCGGATGGACGGCAGCAGCCGGTGGGTGATCTCCTCGACGGCGGCGATGTGCATGGCGGTCGGGAACGTGTCGTTGGAGGACTGGGACATGTTGACGTCGTCGTTCGGATGGACCGGGACCTTCGAACCCATCACACCCCCGGCCAGCTCGATGGCGCGGTTGGAGATCACCTCGTTGGCGTTCATGTTCGACTGGGTGCCGCTCCCGGTCTGCCAGACACTGAGCGGGAATTCGTCGTCGAGCTTGCCGTCGGACACCTCGCGGGCGGCGGCGACGATGAGGGCCGAGGTCTCCGGCGACATCTTGCCCAGATCGGCGTTCACCTGGGCCGACGCCTCCTTCAGGATCCCGATGGCCCGGATGAGCGGCTTGGGCATGCGGTCGTCACCGATCGGGAAGTGGTGCAGCGACCGTGCCGTCTGGGCCCCCCAGTAATGGTCGGCGGGGACGTCGATGGCCCCCATGGAGTCCGTCTCGGTGCGGATGTCCTCGCTCATGTGTCTCCCTTTCTCGGGACGCCTCGGCGGCGTCGGGTCACGATCTCGCCCCACGGGCGGTCGGAATCGTAGAAGTCGCGGTCGCCTCCTGACACGCGGGGCAGGTCCCCACCAGGTCGAACTGGTGGCCGGTGACCACGTAGCCCTGCTCCTCGGCCACCACCCGGGCGGCGTCGTCCATGGCGCGCTCCAACCGGGGGGACGGGACCACGTCCTGGACGGTCCCACAGCGGGAACAGGCCAGGTGGTGGTGGTGGCCGGCCAGCTCCTCGGCCAGTTCGAAGCGACCGTGGTCGTCGATGCCGGTCACCCGGCGCACCACGCCGGCCTCGATCAGCGCGGTCACGTTGCGGTAGGCGCTCGACTGCGGCAACGACTCGTTGACGTCGAGGATCTCGGGGATCGACAGCGGCCGGCCGGCGGCGGCCAGGGTCGACACCAGGGCCCGGCGCACGGGCGTGTATCGCTGGTCGTGGCGCCCGAGGCGCAGAGCGGCCTGCTCGTGCACGGAGGCGGTGGTACTCACGCCGGACACACTACGGCGTGTGCCACGGGGTTCCCGACGCCCGACCCCACCCGGTCAGCCCCCACCGGGTGCACCGGCCCACGACGCCGCCGGGGCGGCGGGTCTCCTCACGTGGGCACGGCGGCGGGACACGCCGGTCCAGACGAAGGTGGACAGGTAGACGGTGGTCGCCACCCCCAGGATCCCGAAGCTGGGCGGCACCGTCGGTACGAGATAGGCCAGCGTGAGCCCGATCCACATGGAGGCCACGGCGATGCCGGCCGCCAGCCACATGGCGGGGAACGGCCGAGCCGTGAGTCGCTGGGCGGCCCCGGCCGGTGCGGCCAGGAGTCCGAGGAGCAGCAACGCGCCCACGGCCTGGGTGGCCACCCCGGCGGTCACCCCGAGGGCCACGAGGAAGACCGTCGACAGCCCCCGGACCGGGACGCCCCGCGACCGGGCCACCGCCGGGTCGAGCGTGGCGAACAGCAGCGGGCGGGCCATGGCCACGACGGCGGCGGCCACGACCAGGGACACCACGGTGTCGTCCACGGCCTGGGCGCCCGAGAGCCCGAGTATCGATCCGAACAGGACGCTGACCCCCGTGGTCCCCCCGGAGCCGCCGACACCGGACGACGAGGTGGTGAAGAGGCTGAGGAAGAGGGCACCGAGTCCGAGGACCCAGGCGAAGACGGAGCCGATCACGGTGTCGTCGGCGCCGGTCCGCTGGCCGAGGACCCCGAGCAGCAGGGCGAACGCCACACACCCCCCGTAGAGGCCGAGGCGCAGGTCGACACCGAACGCCAATGCGGCCAGTGCACCGGTGAAGGCCACGTGGGAGAGGGCGTCGCCGGCGAACACCTGGCCGCGGAGCACGACCATGTAGCCCACGAGCCCCGACACCACGGCGATCGCCGTACCCGCGCCGAACGCCGAGGTGAGGAACGGGTGGGCCAACACGAAGAACTCGGCGGTCATGCCGGTGCCGCCCCCGTGGCGCCGATCCGTCCGGTCAGCCACCCGCCGGCCGGCCGTCGGCCACGGGTGCGGACCAGGCGGATGCCGGCCGCCACCACGTAGACGGCGAAGCCGAAGGTCGACACGAAGAATCCCACCGGCCACGTGGAATAGAAGGCCACCCCGAGTGCCGCCCACACGACGGCGAGTCCGAGGCCGACCGACAGACAGAGGCCGAGCACCGGCCGGGCGGTGAGCTGCTGGGCCGCGGCCGCCGGCATGACCAGCAGGGCGAAGACCAGCAGGGCGCCCGTGATCTGGCTCACCTCGGCCGCCGTGCACCCGAGCACCACCAGGAACGCCACCGACAGCCACCGCGTGGGGACCCCACGGGCCGAGGCCACGTCGCGGTCGATGGTGGCGAAGAAGAGCGGGCGGGCGAGGACGGCCATCGCGGCCAGCACCACCACGGCCACGATCACGAGGGCCACGACCTGGGCGTCCGATACGCCCAGGAACGAACCGAACAGCAGTCCGGTCACGCTGTCGAGGAACCCGCCGTAGAGGCTCACGAACAGGGCCCCGGCGGCCAGGGCGAAGGCCTGCACCGTGCCGATGACCGCCGACTCCTGGCTGCCCGCCCTTCCCGACAGCGTCCGGGGGACGAGGGCGATGACCAGCGCGGCGGCGATACTGCCGGCGAAGTAGCCGGCCGTGGCGCTGAGCCCGAGCCAGATGGCGGCCGCCGCCCCGGGGAACGAGACCACGGCCAGGGTGTGCCCGACGAAGCTCTGGCGGCGGAGCACCATGAACCAGCCGATGACCGCCCCGAGCACCGCGGCCACCGCCCCCGCCCGGAAGGCGTTGACCATGAAGTGCAGGGCCAGCATGCGACGGACGTCGTCGACCAGGTTGCCCGTCGGCCCGGCCAGCGCGGTGGCCTGCAGGGTCGTGGCGTGGAGGAGGGCCGTCACGGCCGGGTGTGTCCGTGGGGGTCGTGGTCGTGGGGCCCGTGGTGATGCGGACCGTGGGAACCGGTGTGGTGCGAGGTGGCATCGGGCTGACCCACGACCACCCGGCGACCGTCACTGGTGGTGAGCACCTCGATGGGCGTGCCGTAGAGCTCGCTCAGTGTCTCGGTGGTGATGACCGACTCGGGGGTGCCACTGACCGCACGGCCCCTGGCCACGTAGACCACCCCGTCGAGGGCCGAGGCGATGGGGTTCACGTCGTGGGCGACGATGAGCACCGTGATCCCGAACTCCCGGCTGATGTCGGCGATGAGGGCGGCCACCGAACCCTGGTTGGGGAGGTCGAGGCTGTCGAGCGGCTCGTCGAGCAGCAGGAGCCGCGGCCGGCGGACGAGGGCCTGGGCGATCAGGAGGCGCTGCTGCTCCCCGCCGGACACCTCGCCGATGGGGCGACGGGCATAGGGACCTGCGCCCACCAGGTCGATGACCTCGGCCACCCGGGCCTCCCGCGCCCGTCGCGTCGCTCCCCACCACAGGGGGACGCCCCAACGGTCGCCGTCGGCCCCCAGCCGCACTACGTCGACCCCCCGGACCCGCATGCTCGGGTCGAAGCTCCGGCGCTGGGGCAGGTAGCCGATGTCGCCGCCGCCTCCACCGGGGGGACGACCGAAGACCTCCACCCGGCCGTGCGACAGCGGCAGCACCCCGAGGACCGCCTTGATCAGCGTCGACTTGCCCGAGCCGTTCGGGCCCAGCACGGCCACGAACGTGCCGGCCTCGATGGTGAGGTCGACGTGGGACCAGATGTCGCGGCCGCCGAGCCGGGCCGAGGCGTCCTCGAAGCGGATCGCCGGGCCGTCGTACCCGGTGTCCTCGGTGGTACGTTCGTCGTCGGTTCGGTCAGTCACGGGCATGCTCCAGGGCGGTGTCGAGGGAGTCCAGTTGTGCCGTCTGCCACGCCTGGAACGTCGCGGTCGCCGGGACCAGGGTCTCGGTGACGTGGACCAGTGGGATGTGGGCGGCGCGGGCGGCCGATACCTGGGCCTCCACGTCCGGCGTGAGGTTCTGGGTGTTCTCGAGGTAGACGGCGATCTCGCGGCCCTGGATCTGACGCTCGATGGTGGCCGTGTCCGCGGCCGACACGTCGGATCCCTCGCTGATGGCCCGCAGGAAGGTCGGCGGGGTGACGAGGTCCAGTCCGAGCGCCCGACAGAGGTAGACCACGATCGACTCCGACGCCCCCACCCGCGTGCCCTGGAATCGGGCACGGATCCGGTCGATGGCGGCGTGGTAGGCGGCCAGGCCGACCTCCTCGTAGGACGTCTCCCGGGCGGTGAAGTAGGCACGGTCGACCGGGTCGGCCCGGATCAGGTCGGCCGTGGCCGCCCCGATGAACCGGTCGACGTAGGACGGGTCGTACCAGAGGTGGGGATTGCCCCCCGGTGCCACACCCACCAGGTCACCCACGTCGAGGACGTCGCGACGCCCGCCGTCGGCGGCCAGGAGTTCGCTCATCCACGGGTCGTAGCCGGCGCCGTTCTCGACGGCGATCTGGGCGTCGGCCAGTCGCCGGGCGTCGGCCGCCGTGGGCTCGTAGGCGTGGGGATCGGTGTCCGGGTTGTCGATGATGCTCACCACGTCGGCATGGGCACCGCCGAGTTGGGTGACGACGCTGCCCCAGAAGTTTTCCGCGGCCACCACGCGCACGACCCGGGGCGAATGGGCCACCGTCCCCTCCCCCGACGGGGGGAGACCCGTGGCACAGCCGGCGGCCACCAGGGCCGCCGTCACCAGCGCGACCACCGCGGGCAACCGCGGCGCACGGGTCGACGGGGTGAAGGTGGGCACACCGCCACCTTATATGGGAATGGTTCTCATTACAACGTTCCGGCCGCACCGGGCCGGGATCCGGGTCAGGCCCGCAGGGTCAGGCCCGCGTCGAGGACGGCCCGTGCCGAGGTCACGTCCTCGGTGCGGGGGCCGTCCCCCTCGCCCGGGACCTCGAGGATGGCGGGGATGCCCTGGAGATCCGGATGGCCGAGGAGGGCGGCCAGTCCGTCGGCGCCGATCGTGCCGTCACCGATGTTCTCGTGGCGGTCCTTGTTGGCCCCGAAATCGACCTTGGAGTCGTTGAGATGGATGCACCGCAGCCGGCGTAGGCCCACGGTGTCCTCGATCAGGTCGATCAGGTCGTCGGCCTCGTCCACCGTGGCGAACGGGATGCCCGACGCCCACAGGTGCTGGGTGTCGAGGCAGACGCCCAGCCGCTCGTCGTCACCGGTCGCCGCGATCACCTCGGCCAGTTCTTCGAAGGAGCGTCCGACCGTGTCTCCGGCCCCGGCGGCGTTCTCGAGGAGGATCGGGCAACCCTCGACGTCGGCGTCCACCTCGTCGAGCGAACGCACCAGCGCATCGGCCACGGCCGGGAGCGCCGTGGTGAACCCACTCCCCCGGTGACTGCCGATGTGCAGTACGAGCCCGTCGGCGCCCATGCCGTCGGCGGTCGACAGGTTGGCGGTCAGGCAGGTGCGGGACTTGGCGGCCAGCTCCGGATCGGGTGACGCCAGGTTGATGAGGTAGGTGGCGTGACAGAAGGTCGCCACCACCGACGGATGGTCGGCCTGGGCGACCCGGTAGCCGGCGAGGACCTCGTCGCCGTACTGGGACGGCTTCCACATCCGGGGGCTCTGGGTGAAGATCTGCACGGCGTCGGCCCCGATGTCCGCCCCGTGCTCGAGGGCCGGCACCAGCCCCTTGCCGGCTCGTACGTGCGCACCGATCAACATGGGCGCACCGTAGCAGCGGCGCAGTTGGGTCCTGCGGTCCGGAACCGGGTGGTCCACCCGCTCGGGATGGCCCCGGGTCCCCTAATGTGGGGTCGGCGGAGGCTGTAGCGCGTCCACCTGTTCGCACGTACCCCACCGCCATGACCCACTTCCCGACACCGATCACGCGGAGGATCCCATGACCACCCGACTCACGGAGAAGGCCAAGGCACTCGTGGCCCGGCCCCTCCTGGCCAACATCGCCACCGTCGACGCCGAGGGCCGTCCCCAGTTGACGCCCGTATGGATCGACCTCCAGGGTGAGGACCTCGCGTTCAACACGGCCAAGGGCCGTGCCAAGGAGGCCAACCTGTCGAAGAACCCCAACGTGGCCGTGTCGGTGGTGGACCCCGACGACCCGTACAACGTGGTCGTGGTGCGCGGCAAGGTCGAGGCCACGGAGGAGGGGGCGGACGCCTTCATCGACTCGCTGGCCAAGAAGTACCTCGGCGTGGACACCTATCCGATGCGTCAACCCGGCGAGGTCCGCGTCACCTACGTGGTCAAGGCCGACAAGGTGGTCATGCAGTCGAGCGACACCTGAGCTCCTGAGGGTGCCGGAACCCACCTCCTCCCCCCGCCCGGTCACCGCCGGTGACATCTCCCCGGACCTCTCCCCGGGTGGCATCGAGACCCACGTGGTCGACGACGCGGTGGCCGGGGCGCTCGAGACCCAGATCGAAGCGGTGCGCGATGTGCTGGCCAGCGCCTCCCCCGAGGAGCGCGTCACGGTGGCGAGATGGTTGTCGGCCGTGCTCGCCGGGCTCTCCCCCGACGAGATCGGTGGACTCGGACACGCCGTCCTCGAGCAGGACGAGCCCATCTACGCCACACCCCCAGTGGACGCCGACGACCAACTGGCCGAAGCGTGGCAGAGCGGCGGCTACCCCTACGCCAACCTCATGGGGCGCAAGGCCTACGAGGAGCAGAAGTACCACCTCCAGGTGGAGCTGCTGAAGCTCCAGGCCTGGGTCAAGGAGAGTGGCCAACGGCTGGTCATCCTGTTCGAGGGACGCGATGCCGCCGGCAAGGGCGGCACGATCAAACGGTTCATGGAGCACCTCAATCCGCGGGGCGCCCGGGTCGTCGCCCTGGAGAAGCCCACCGAGATCGAGGTGGGCCAGTGGTACTTCCAGCGCTACGTGCAGCACCTGCCCACCCGGGGGGAGATCGTCCTGTTCGACCGGTCCTGGTACAACCGGGCCGGCGTCGAACGGGTGATGGGTTTCTGCACCCCCGACGAAGTCAGTGAGTTCCTGCGGGAGGCGCCCGAGTTCGAGCGCAACCTGACGAGGAGCGGTGTGCACCTCGTGAAGTTCTGGTTCTCGGTGAGCCGGGACGAACAGCGTCGGCGGTTCGACGAGCGCGAGCGGCACCCGCTCAAGCAGTGGAAACTGTCACCCATCGACGTGGCCTCGCTCGACCGGTGGGACGCGTACACGGAGGCCAAGAACGCCATGTTCGCCGCGACCGACACGGACGTCGCTCCGTGGACGGTGGTCAAGTCCGACTGCAAGAAGCGGGCGCGTCTCAACGCCATCCGCTACGTCCTCCACCTGATGCCCTACACCGGCAAGGACGTGGAGCGGATCGGGCCGCTCGACCCGCTCATCGTCGGGAGGGCGAGCGACGTCTACGAACTCGGGGAGTTCATCCTCCCCGAGGCGTGAGTCCTCCACCCGGTATCACCAGGTGAGTCCCGGGCCCTCCACCCGGTCCGCCGTCCACGGCGGCACCAGATCGACCAGACATCCGTCCGCTCCGGCCGCGCGGACCTCCTGCACCGCCTCCGGCGACACCTCGCCGTCACCCAACCGCCCGAGCACCGCCACACGGTCACCCGGACGGTCCCGAGGACCGTCACGACCGTCGAGCCAGCTCAGGACATCGCCCACGGCGACCGCGCCCCCGCGGACGACCAGGGCGTCAGCCGAGCGGGCACAGACCTCGAGCACGTCGTCCTCGGACCCGTGCCCGTGGAGGAACACCACCAGTGGTACGCCGTCGGCCTGGACCGGCGACGGCTTGTTGACCGCATCGGTGACCGAGTAGATCCGACCGGCGAAGGTCGGGTGCTCGTCCTCCAACACCACCCGCACGACCTCCAGCGCCTCGGCCAGGCGGTCCGCATCGTCCGGATCCGCCCGGTCGCCGTCGACGGACAGGACGGCCCGTCCATGGGAGATGACGTCGATTCCGGTCACGATCTTCGCCAGGATCGACGGCGCACGGCGCTGGCCGGCTTCGGCCACCACGCCCAGGTGGAGGTGGTCGGTCCGCACGCCCAGCGCCCCGAGCAACGAGAACGCCTCGTAGGGCACGGTGTCCGGAATCCGGGCGGACGTCTCGACCGCCCACAGCGAGGTGTAGCCCCCCCGCTCGGCGGCCTCGGCGGTGGCGCTCGCCCTCCCCAGCACGTCGTCGTACCCGGTGCGTGGACCGGGGGCGGCCAGGACCAGCCCGAGTCCGGCCAGCCGTTGCGCCGCCGGGGCGATCGGTGCCATGTACCGCACAGTAGTGGTGGCACGTCGGGATCCCGAGCGCCGCGGACGCCTCAGGCCCGGGACCACCAGCCGGCGCCCGCCACCAGCAGTCCCCGCTGGGCCAGGGCGTCGGCCGTGCCGGCCAGGGTGGCGAGTGAGAGGTTCGTCCGCAGGAGCACCGTCTCGATGTTGGTGGGCTCGGACCCGACGGCGTCCCACACCGCGCGCTCCACGCGGTCGAGTTCCACCGCGGTACCCGCGTCCGACTCCGGCCCGGCGCGCCAGTCGGGGACGAGCGGCACCCGGGGTGTTCCCCGGGCCAACGCCAGTGCGACCAGGACGTCGTCCACGTCGCGGACCGGGGTGCAGCCGTCCACCAGTAGTCCGTTGGTGCCCCGCGACGCCGGGCTGTGGACCGCACCGGGCACGGCGCACACCGGGACCGACCGTCGGGCGGCGGCCTCCACCGTGTGCAGCGAACCGCCCCGACCGTGGCACTCGACGACGACCACCACGTCGGCGAGGCCGGCGATGATCCGGTTGCGGGCCGGGAACACCCGGGGCCGGGCCGGGGTCCCGAGGGCCGCCTCGGAGAACACCGCACCGGAGCCGGACACCTGGGCCCACAACGCCGCGTTCTCACGCGGGTACACGACGTCGAGGCCCGTTCCGACGACCGCCACCGGCGGGGCGCCACCGGGTCCGGCCGCCAGGGCCCCGGCGTGGGCCGCCGCGTCGATACCCGAGGCCAGCCCGGACACCACCGCGACGCCGGCTCCTGCGAGACCACGCCCCAGATCCGACGCCACCCGGACGCCGTAGCGGGTGGCCGACCGGGTGCCGACCACCGCCACCGCCGGACGGGCGTCGAGCACCGTCGGGTCGCCGGTGGCGCTGAGGACGGCCGGCGCACCCGGATCGCCCACCAGGGCGGCGGGATACCCCGGACGTCCGGGAATCAGCACCCGGGCCCCCGCCGACCGGTACCGGTCGGCCACCTCGGAGGGATCGACGACCCGGGCCTCGGCGGTGAAGCGGTGCGCCCGGTCCGCCGGATGGGTGCCGGCGGCCAGTGCCCGCCAGGCGACGAGCGGTCCGAAGCCGTCGAGGATGCGGACGAGCCGGACCGGTGTCATCCCCCCGAGACCGACGAGGGCGGCGGCACACGCCAGGTCATCGTCCAGCACGGTCATCGGACCTCCTCGCCCAACAGGAGCGCACGGCTGCCCCGCAGGGTCAGCGCTTCGGCCACGTGGTCCGCCTCGACGATCGACCCGGCCCCCTCGAGGTCGGCGACCGTCCGCGCCAGGCGGCGGACGCGGTGCAGGCCTCGCGCGCTGAGGCCCCCCGAGCGCAGTTGTCGCTCCAGGAGCGCCGACGCCCGGGGGTCGAGCGGGGCGAACCGATCGAGTGAGGACACCTCCAGTTCGGCGTTGGCCCGCACGCCTCGCGCCCGGGCCCGCTCCCGGGCCTCCGCCACCCGTGCCGCCACCACCGCCGTCGATTCCCCGGCCCCCCGACCGACCAGTTCGGCGCCGTCGGGACGGTCGACGCGCAACGTGATGTCGAACCGGTCGAGGAGCGGACCGGACAGACGTCGGGCGTATCGGGCGCGGGCGGCCGGGGAACACCGGCAGGCCCCGGGCACGCCGCCGGTGCCGCACGGACACGGGTTCATGGCCCCGACCAGCAGGAAGCGGGCCGGACACGTGGACGATCCCTGGGAACGACTGATCCGCACGACACCCTCCTCCAACGGTTGGCGCAGGGCGTCGAGGACGGCGGTCGGGAACTCGCCCAGTTCGTCCAGGAACAGCACGCCCCCGTGGGCCAGGCCCACTTCGCCCGGACGGTGTCCACCACTCCCCCCGCCGATCATGGCGACCGCCGACAGCCCGTGGTGGGGTGCCCGGAACGGCGGACGGCGGATCAGTGTGGTGGTGGACCGGGCCACACCGGCGGCGGAGTGGATACGGGACACCGTCCGCGACGTCTCGGGATCGAGATCGGCCAGGATGCCGGGAAGGCGGGTGGCGAGCAGCGTCTTGCCCGCCCCCGGCGGACCCACCATCAGCACGTGGTGCCCACCGGTGGCCGCCACTTCGAGGGCCCGACGGGCCATGACCTGGCCACGGACGTCGGCGAGGTCGGCCAGGTCGGCCACCGGGGCATCGGCTCCGGGCGGCGATCCGTCGTTCCCGCCGCCGGGCACCACGATCGCCGGCCATGGCCGACGCCCGGTGCACCGGGCGACCACGTCGACGAGGGACGGTGCGCTCCGGCACGTCCCACCGGCCAGCGACGCCTCGGGTCCGTCGACCTCGGCCACCACCAACGCCAGGTCGGCCAGCGCGTCGGCCAGCACCAGCACCCCGGGGACTCCCCGGAGCGAACCGTCGAGACCGAGTTCGCCCACGAACGCGTGCCCGGCCACGGACTCCTGGGTCATCGTGCCGGACGCCACGAGGACGCCGATGGCGATGGGCAGGTCCAGACCGGCTCCACCCTTGCGCACACCGGACGGGGCCAGATTGACCGTGATCCGGCGTCGGGGCCAGGGCAGGCCGGTCGACACGAACGCCGCCCGGACGCGGTCGCGGGACTCGCGGACGGCGGCGTCGGGCAGACCGACGACGGTGAAGCCCGGTAGGCCGTTGGCCACGTGGACCTCGACGCGCACGGGGCGGCCGTCGACCCCGGAGAGGACGGCGGAGGGGATACTGGCGATCACGGGTGCCTCCTGGGGCACGGTGGGACTCGGGAGGGCGCTGTCGACCCACCCCACCGGCGGGCCGGGGGGTCAACGGGTACGGGGTGCCGATGGCCCTCGAGGCACGGACCGACCGTACGTCCCGGGTGTCACACCGCGATGGGGGTCGTGCACACGTACGGAGGTGACATCGCCGCATGCATCCAGGTCGCCCGGCAGGAGCGGCTACCGGAGCGGACGGGTCCGGCGGTGGTGGCCCAGATATGGCGCAACGGCACACGACCGGCGAACCTGGCCCGGGTGCCCGCCGGCGTCGAAACCGAATCGATCGACCGCAACGTGGGCCGTTCGGTGAGTGAGATCCTGGCGCTCAGCGGAACGTCCGACGTTGTCGGTGGTCACCTCGGGTCCATCGTGCGGTCCGGCGATGCCGTGCTGACCAGCGACGCCACCGCTCGGCACGTGGACGCCACCATCCGGCGAATCTGAACCTCGGCGCCGCGCCGGTGGGCTCAGCGCCCTTCGAAGTGGGGTGGGCGGCGCTCCACGAACGCCGTCAACGCCTCGCGGGTGTCCCGTGTACCGAAGTTGGCCGCCTGGGCCCGGGCCTCGTCCTCCAGGGCCTGCTCCATCGAGACGGCCGACGAGTTGTTCAACATGGTCTTGGTCATC